>JAABUY010000333.1_pt1 | contig 88130 bp, 98 predicted proteins | sample 5560271 | NCBI WGS metagenome assembly JAABUY01 (sample SAMN10711886, study PRJNA513374) | rock metagenome | isolation source: Antarctica rocks | place: Antarctica: Victoria Land, University Valley | reverse complement strand
TTTTTATAGAAAAGTATAGAGAAATAACAATGTTATTGAGTAATCTTCATATATAAGTTTGACAGTAATATGCAGCAGCTTTTGACAGAAATTTGTATGTAAATCTTGCTTATTTTATAAATTTCATTTTCAGTTATGAAGCAATATACATAAAATCTTCAAAAATGAAAGATCTTTATATATATAATAATTCTGTCTATTCAGATTTATCATAAAAACTCATTATTGTAGTTAAATATATGATTTTTAAGTGTAAATACTGTCTTGTTGTATGGACTTGAACAAAGTATTTAATTAAGTTGATAGCATTGTTATTTCACTATAGTTACTCATAAATTTTGTACAGATGATAAAAATATATATTTATAACAATTCTGTCTGTTCAGATTTATAGAAATAAATGTTTAGTTGTGATTTTAACATCAAAATGCTGTTGTTTGAGCTTGATTTTGAAGAAGTTTCAAAAAAAAAGTTGCGTGAGTGCTGGAGCCAACTTTGTAGGATCCGCTGTAGGTTTGAAGCTACCTTAGATTAACTACCTCCACAGTAACTCTCTCCAAAGTGTATTTGAGCATGCCGACGCAATCCATTGAAGCAGAACCTCATCAGCTCTCGATCTGCTGGAGATATTGTACATAAGGTAACCAAGGCATCTGCCTTACCTTACCTTCGCTCATGCAATCAGGTAAGATGTTTGAATAAGCGGATGATCTTATCAGATGATGATGATGATCTCCCCCACATGGTCCTTTACCTTACCTCTTCACTAATAAGTTACAAATTCAAAGAGGAACAGGATGTCCTAAAACGATGCTACTGGTAGTTACCTTCCAAGGTTATGACCTCCCGCCCTTAAGGTAAAGACCCCACGTACAGACAGCTCACCACCTTACCCTCCCTGTCATCCACCCCTCCAAAACCCCTCAAAGCTGTCCCAGAGATCTGCTATTAATACTTATTTACCCCCCCTTGCCTGTTTACATCGACTCCACTTATAACTTCCATTACCTTACTGTATCTCGTCCACCATAGACACCTGCATTACCTACCAGGTACCTTATCAATACAATATTGAAACCTAAGGTAGCCTCTTCAGCTCTCAAAGGCCTAAAGAACGCCCAAAAGCTTCTTGCCCTTCTAAACCTTCTTGCTTACTACTCAACTCCTCCTACAGTCCCTTCCAGTGAGATCCCCTTCTGGAATTTGATCGGACTTGGCCCAAGACGGGCATCGCATGCTTTAGTTATCTGTTCTCTCCGAGTGGCTGAAATTGAAACATCACTATTCAGGCCGTTTCAGCACACATCAAGCTCTCGGGATTGCCGGCCGTGCCGTCAACTGCTCGACATTCCAACCCGTACCTCTACGGTTTCTCGAGATAGCCCTTTCCATATTTATACCGCACCATCTTGCTCCTCTGTCTTCTTCAGGGTCACGGTGAATACGGCCGGACAAGACACGGCACATTCCACAACGCACGGGTGGTCACTACGTCCATCTGCAGTATAACAGAGGAGGATTCTAAAGGGAAATCATCAATCCGCGGTAATGGCGAGCACGTCGCAAAGATCGGAGGCTGTCGAAGAGCGGGTAAGTTCCACCGAGCTTACTTGTCTCATACACACACATGACCAGCCCGGCCGGTCATCCTAGTGGCAGGGCTGACACACGGAAACCGCAGAGCGAGGCAGGGTCTACCGGCATCTTGGACCTCGGTGACAGCATCGACCAGGTCACGTTCGATCAGATCCTTGAGATGGATGACGACGAGGAAGAGAGGGAGTTCAGCAGGAGTATCGTCTACGGATTCTTCGAACAAGCCGAGACTACTTTCAAGAAGATGGACGCCGCACTGTAAGCTCCCTCGCGGCTTGTTCCCCCATTTCTCAATGAGGTTCTGGTGGTTCTAACGTGCGTGACACAACAGCAAAGAAGGAGACCTGAAACAGCTCTCGGCACTGGGCCACTTTCTCAAAGGTTCATCCGCCACCCTCGGATTGACCAAGGTCAAAGATAGCTGTGAGAAAATCCAGCACTACGGCGATAGAAAGGATACCAGTGGCACGGTGGATGAGTCGGATGATGCGAAGTGTCTGAGTCGAATCAAGGAGACACTGGAGGTTGTGAAGGTGGAGTATGCGGACGTCGAGAAGACCCTGAAGCGCTTCTTTCACGACCCTGCATAACTTAGCTCTGCGGCAAGTGGTCTGGTTGGATAGAGGAACGCGGTAATGATAGGCAAGAGCTAGGTACAACTCAGAGACAAGTCATCAAAGGTGTTGGTCCGAATATGCATAGCAACGCCATGCAGATCTTTCTATCTCTAGCGGCCAACCTTGCATTTACTATTTTAAGGCACACCCAGTGCATGGAGCCCCTAACCCTTGCAGGTTTGAAACCCTTTCCATGTCCTTTGAGCTTTGAAGGGCAATAATCTTGCCTATGCGTGACAGGTCCAAAGGGCCACAAGCAAGCCATTGACGCCTCGTTGAGCCCTGAGGATACCCACTTCCGAGCAGTCCTACAGCCAGAATCTCGCATTCACCCTCCGTTACCCGATGGCCCGTCTTCAAGACCTTGGTGCGACGAATGACGTCGGGGGTTCAGCGCAGCAACGACGTGATCGGAAATGACCCACATGGTGTGGTAACGAAGATCTTAGGGTCTAGACCTCAGCATCCCGTCCCAATTGACCTCTGATGCCGCTCCTTTCCGCGGTTCGAACAGGAGCAGGTATACCGAGTACAATGACCGTCCGCATGATCAACATGTCAGATGCATAAAACCGACGTGACAGCAATAAACCATCCGAACAACGGCCTGTCGTCAGCATGCATGTGTGCAACCCCATTGCGCACAAGCCCTCTTGAGTGCAGCAACATCTATTGATCGGAAGCACCTGGAGTACGCACATGCGAGGTTCGAGTATCTTATCGCGTATTCGACGGATTACTCTGCTCCTTATGGGAATTCCCGGCCTGCAGGTTGGGTAAGAGTGGCTGCAGAGAGGCTGATATGCGGTGCCACATCCGCGACTTCTGGGCCGCCGTATGATTGAGACCACACATGTCGGATGGTCTCACTAAAACCTTGGATGGTCTTGACAGGGATTATCAGAAGACCATTTGACCTTCTGAAACACCTCAAGATCAATTGAGGTCCAAATTCTTTGAATATATTACTAATTAATTCACAATATATTAGCCCTAACTTAACCTCTAACACACAAACACACTAATGTATCTGAAATGCATGCATAATATATTTCATATTGCTAATTCAAATCCCCTAATCCTAATCACCTAACCCCCAAACACTAACTTCTAATCACTAATCAGTTACAAATAGATTCTTAATAGATTTGTAATGAATTACTAATGAATTACACAATCTCAAGTTCAGTATCTTGCTTGTTAGCTTCACAAAAAACCTTAAAGTTCAGAATTAGTGTAGGACCATCCGAGATTTTAGTGAGACCATCCGACCTGCATCCGTTATGATTGATTAGATTGATTGATCGATCTTGTTTGAGCCTCATCCCTCTTCCTTGCTTTCGTATGCGGCCTCATGTACGCAAGACGAATCCTTGCAATTCTCGCCTCTAACATACTGTACCTCAACCTAGAGATTGCAGATCGGGATTAACACTACTTCCCCGTCCAGCTGCAGCGATCAAAGCGGCGCCTTGAGGTGCTTTCTCTTATCCTTGTTTCTGATCCTAACACATACCTACACGGCTCGGACGCGCACAAGCTCAAAAGTCAACCACCAGATTTCGACTTCGCAAAAACAACATCCCCGTGCGCACGGACTCTCTCAATTGAGACCCAACCATGCCACCAAGACCGCCACTGACACATTTCCTCTGTATCCCACTAGTCACCGAGTCCTCCAGACCCAAATTGCAAGCGTCGATCCAGCACTTCACGTCCGACATCACCTCAGCCGCCACCCCGACCCACACCAACACCGCAAGCAGTGCCCACTCAAGTACGAACCCCGCAGCCCAAGACGGCACCCCCGACCACACCCCTCTCTTTCACCCGTCCGCGATCCGCCCTCTGACCACCCTCCACCTGACCCTCGGCGTCATGTCCGTCCCCACCCCGACCCGCCTCACAGTCGCAACGACTCTCCTCTCCAGCATCGACCTCTCACGCCTCCTCTCCACGGGACCTTCGCCAACCGAATCGCCATCCTGTCCTTCCCGGCAGACCCCAAACCCTGACACCGATACGCACATCTCTGCCCCACCGCCGCCACCACCACCACTCACCCTATCCCTCCACTCCCTCCACCCCCTCCCCACCGCCCAAAACGCCTCGATCCTCTACGCCACCCCGCACGACGTCACCGGTCGGCTGTACCCCTTCTGTACCGCTCTCCGAGCCGTTTTCGAAGAGGCTGGCTTTATCGTTTCGGAGAAGAGGGAGATGTTGCTGCACTGCACGATCGTCAATACGGTTTACGCGCGCGACGGGAGCAGGCGTGGGAGGGGAGGCGGTCGAGGGGGGAGGAATAGGAGGGATAGAGGGCGGGGGAAGTTCGATGCCAGAGAGGTGGTGGGGAAGTATGAGGGCTTTGAATGGATGCAAGACTGTAGGGTGGAGAGGGTTGGGATCTGTGAGATGGGGGCTAGGGAGGTTGGGGGCGAGGTTAGGTATGTTGAGGTTGCGGGGAGGGAGATGCCTTGAGGATTGAGGATTGAGGAAAAGATGAGGATGAGTTGCTGGGGTGTCTGGTCGAGCTCACCTGTGCACAACGCTATTGGAAAGGTTCTCTTTGGAGAGGAGGTGAAAGCCTGGGTGTCAACATGGGGAGAGAAGGGGCTTCAGGTGACATGGGGATGGCCAATCTGCCTGAAGTAGTGATGAATGGCTTGGATTATAGAACGTGTTTGTTCACGGGGTTCCAAGGAGCTGAACTACAACGCTTCGTCAAGAGATCAATTCCTGACGCTTCAGGCTTCTGCATACGCCCGATAAGCCACCATCCCCTTCTCCGACTCTAACTCGACCGGTACACCCTGCCCGACGAAGAACACATAACCTTCCTTTAGGTCACGAGTCTTGCCTTCCACCTTCATGGTCCCAGTACCGCTCGTCACGATCATGACACTCGGCCCTTGGACAGGCTCGACGACCTCTTGCTGCTTGGCTTCCAGCTGCGTCACCAACATGTTGAACTCGCTCATCGGCGGCGCCAGCTCTTTGGTCCTACCGTGGCGGCCTCTCTTTGACGATTTGGCCGGAAGCATAGCCTCGTCTGCGGAGTGCGGGGAGAAGGTCAACGCGCTGGTGAAGAGTTCGACGCTGTCACGGTCGGCGCGGGGGCAGAAGCCGGTGTTGATGACATTGTTGGACCGGGCCATGCATTCGACGATATCGCCGGAGAGGTAGGCGTGGATGCCGTCCGCGGGCACGAATATGGCATCGCCGGTAGATAGGACGAGGAAGTTCATTAAGACGAGGGCTATCAGGTTACCTGTGAAAATTGGTGTCAGCAGATTTCAAAACGACCATAACGGATGACATGAAATGGGGCACCCACCAGGATCTTCCTTTGAATACTGCTTTTGTAGTCTAGGTAACAAGTCCAGGATATGCGACTGCGTCCCAAAAGCCTTCATCGGCAGGCTACCAAGCTGCTGCTGTGTCTCCGCAATATCCTCGTCCGAAGCGCCAAGAATATTGCGGCAAACGGTCTTGAGCGTCTCATTGTCGAATTTGGTATAGTTTGCGGGCAAGTACCTCTCCAGTGGCTCAACATCATTGAAGAGTGTTTCCAGATCACCCAACGGCTTCCAGCCAACGAACACCTCGAACTCGGAAAGTGCCACGGCGATCTCAGGCTTGTGATTGTCGTCGGGGTACTTTTCGGGATCCTTCTTTTACAATTCCGCCGCCAGCTGCTTGTCCCGGTGGATCTGGAGTGGCAAAGCTTTCTGTATGGAGAGGATCTGCCGATCTGACAATCAGCACCAACTGAAAAGATGACCCACGCAACAAAATCGCGGTATACGATGAGGTCACATCGGACGGAACGGACGAACCTTGGGCAGAAAGGGTAGGTCGGTCCCGAACTTGTCGAGCACGGGCTTGCCGATGAGCTTCTCCTTGTTGGCGTTCAAGACTCGCTGGAGATCCTCGCCGGATGACAGGACGGACGAGGGAAGCTCGGGGTACGTGCCCATCCACATCTGCTCCCGGTCAACCTAACGTCCCTCACTGCTTCGGATGAGCAACGACGGGGCTGTGGGCCTCGAACCTCGGAGTACTCGGTTTCATCGTCGATCTTGAAGTCGGTCCCGGGTGTCGCGGAGCAGTATCGTGCCGCGAGTGAGGCTTTGCCTTTCTTCCCCCAGGGGTAGTTCTACTCGTCCAGCTGGATTGTCAGCTATACCATTGAACCAACCCTCGATATGGGGGGGTGAAGCGATCTTACGTTGCAGGAACTTTTGAGTTGGATTACGGAGTCGGCCATGCTGGGTGATGTGGTAAATTAGGTGATTTATGTGGACGTGTAGCTGATGAGTTGATCGATACTATGGGACGAGACATCTTACGACAGGTCAGGTAAACAGACGGTCACGTCACTGTAACTTCATGGCTATGGTAAGGTATTTGTACAGTACCTTATGTTCTGGCGGGGTTGCTTCCGTTGATCTGCGGCTTACGGCTACGGCTATACGTTGATCCTTTCGCCGGAAGCCATAACGTTACCGTTACAAATTCTTCAAGTGAAGCAATATTGTCTGCGCACTGAGCTGTGGAAGCTCAATATTGATGTACCTAAACTTATAGAGATGAACCAGTCCAGATATGATGGAGCTACAACGACGGTAGTAGATCATACTACCAGCAACCCTTGGCCGAAACTCATAGGTCCAGTCTCACTTTCCCAAGCCCAAGCCCGACCCCCCAAACCCACACGCAAACACAAAGAAAGAAATGCAATGTAGGCCAAAGTCATGGTTTATCCCCAACCTCACAGGCCGACGGCCATCGGCAAAGGGAAGTGGAATATGACGCCCCGCAGCCGCGTCCCCTTTCCACCGAGCTCAACCTCCCACCATGAGGCAGATCGGGGAGCTCAGGTTTTCCAGGGACGCAACCGCTCTTTCTGTCTGAGATCTGTCGACCGGAAGATTGACATCATTGATTGTTATTATCCGAAGATAAAGGTAGAGATGGCTCCATGGAGTCGGTCGAACTGTCCCGGATCGGAGACCGAACGACTCCTCGAAAGGGCGTCGGGATCGCGGGACACAGAGCTCGTGGGTTGGGAGAGGAGAGGAGAGAGGTGGGAGAAGGGTGTTTGGGTTTTGTGTGTTTGGGCGCGCTAAGAGTTTGGCGAGGTTAGGCGGGTTTGGGCTAGCGTGGTTTGTTAGCATGTATGGAAATTGGCTATCGAAGGTTAAGGTAGTTGCGAATGAAGGTACGAAGTACACAACACATCTTGCACGATGGTCTCTTCCATTCATACCAACTCTCCCTTGTCACAGCTGCTACAGTAGTCTCAAGACTTTAATATTCCATCGTGCCACCACACAGTCATGGCAGACTCTCTCTCGATCGAAGAGGCGAATAGGATCCGAGCGACTCTCGGCCTGAAGCCACTTCCGGTCCCCGGCAGTGGCCCCACATTCAAACCTTCCAAGGACAGCGATAGCTCCTCCGACGAGGAAGAGGCAGGCAGCACCTTGGAGTCCCGACAAGCGCAAAGCTACGACAACTATAAGAGAGTCCAGGACGAAGCCGACGCCAAAGCCAAGCGCGAGGCCAAAAACGACGCCATCAAGAAAGCCCGTGATGCCGCGCGGAAGTTCGCGAAGCTGGAAGGCAAAGGGCTGGGGGAAGCCGAACCGGAAACGGAGCTGGACACGCGGACGTGGTTGATCCAGCAGAAGAAGAGGCAGAGGAGGCTGGAGCGGGAGAAGGCGCGGAAACTGGAGCTGGAGCTGGCGGAGCGCGAACAGGTGGCGGAACATACGGCCAAGGATCTCGCGGGCGTCAAGATCGGACATGAGCTGGCGGATTTTGAGGGGGAGGGGGAACAGGTGCTTACGCTGAAGGATACTACGATTGATGAGAATGAGGAGGAAGGGGACGAGTTGGAGAATCTGGATCTGAAGGAGAAGGAGAAGTTGAGCGATAATCTTGAGTTGAAGAAGAAGAAGCCCGTGTACAATCCCAACGATGTTGATGAGAGTGGACAGCAGTCGTTGTTGGCTCAGTATGACGAGGAGATAGATGGCAAGAAGCGGAAGCGGTTCACTCTCGACGGTCAGGGCGCTACGGCTGAGGAGAAAGAGGCGATGAGACATGGCGTATCAGAAAGACTGAAGGCGAAACCGATCAGTTTAGATATCATACAGGACGTTCCTATCTCGGATTATCAGGACATTTCGAAAATGAGAGTCAAGAAGCCAAAGAAGAAGAAGCAAAAATCAACCCGACAAAAGGCCGCAGATGAAGATGACATTTTTCCTACGCTCGAAAAAACCAATGGAGACCACGGGAATGGGGAGTCCATGGAAGTGGATTCAGGCTTGGCAAACGGTAGCTCCATCACAACGAAGAAGCGAACGCTAGATGATACGTCCTTTGCAGACGACGATGACTTACAAGCTTCGTTGGCTTTACAACGTCGGACGGCGCTGAAAAAGCGCAAGAAAATGAGACCTGAAGATATTGCGAGGCAGATGCGTGAAGAGGCATCCACTACACCCGGAAACACGGAAGCAAACGGGAGTGGCGGAGACAAGGACGAGGAGGACGTTGGTCTAGTCATAGACGAGACGTCCGAGTTCGTGGCAAATCTCCAGAAACCTACAGCAGCAGATCGCCAGCAGCGACCATCATCGAAGCCATCGAACGGGACCAACGGCGCAAGCCACGCGTCACCCCCACCTGACACAGAAGGCGACGTAGACATGGACCGCTCGTACAACGACATCGAGGACGAAGAGAACCTCAAAGCCCGCATCAAGCACGAGACCTCCAACCCCCCCACCCCAAACCTCACATCCACCGGCCTCAGCGAAGACGCCTCCCTCAACCACGGCACCGGCGCCACCCTCGCCATGCTCCGCCAGCGCGGCCTCATCCAGCCCTCGGACGGCGGCGACCTCAACGCCATCCACCGCGACCGGCAACGCTTCCTCGCCGACAAGCAGCGGCACGAAACGCTAGCCGAGCAAAAAGCGCGCCTGCAACGCGAACGCGACCGGCAGAGCGGCAAACTGGACCGCATGTCCGCCCGCGAGCGCGAGGAGCACGCACGCTGGGAGAACAAGCAGCGCGACCAGCAGGAGTCGCGGCAGATGGCGGACATTTTCAACCGCGAGTACAAGCCCGACGTGCAGCTCAAGTACGTCGACGATCATGGCCGCACGATGAATCAGAAGGAGGCCTTTAAGCATCTGAGTCATCAGTTTCATGGCAAGGGGAGTGGCAAGCAGAAGACGGAGAAGTATCTAAAGAGGATCGAGGATGAGCGGAAGAGGGAGAGTATGAGTACGTTGGATAGTAGTCAGAGTACGGGTATGAATAGTGCCATGGGCGTGACGGCCAGGAAGAATAGGCAGGCGGGCGTGCGGTTGGCGTAGGGGGTTGGTATTGCTTTTGGGGGTTGGAGGTCGTGGGGCTGCTTGGTGAAGTCATAGACCTCACTATACAACAAGGAGAGAAATTGTGCAATCATGGGAATAGCCCTACTTTACTGTGGCAGTCGCTCTGCGGTGCGTGCCACGTACAGACCAGCCAACATTTGCTAGACGCTCGTTTTAATGCTTGTCTACGAACTTGATAACTCCAGGCGCTCTCTGCGCTTCTTTATCGGCTCACAGATCTGCCACATTTTTTCAATACAGGTTTAGAATTCGATGCTCTAGTTGCTGCTCGCACGCTTGTAGCTTCGCTCCTAGGGCCCCGTCCAATCCCATCAAAACTCCCCCATCTCCTCCTCACTCCCCTAGCAACTACTCTCGACAGCCGAGTGAGCGAGTCTCGGGCCATTTTCTCCCATCTCCCAGACCACCGTCTCTGTTCCCTGCCGTCTCGCCATTTGAGGGCATTTAGTAGTAAATGTGCTGGAGCTAGTATGGGTGATTGGATGCTATTGATTGATAGCCGCATGATTGAGAAGCCCTCTAATATCAGTTTCACCGAGGAGGAGGTTCGGTGGATGGTGACTCGAGCTAGACTCGTCTAACGAGAATTACTCCCCGAGACGGGAGGCATGCTTTCCCCCGTGCACGCGGCACTCCAAGATATCGGCCCCATGTGGCGTACAGTCAGAAGTCCACTGTAATCGACTGCACCAAACCAGATCTGTGCTGGAGAAGGTTAGCCGTTCTGCAGCCGCAGCCCAACCCCAAGGCAGGGACGCACCACCTACCACAATCCCACTCTACACCCCAGCCCACCCCACGCAACCTCCCACCCAAGCCCCCAACCGCAGCCAACCACCCCCCCTGCTCTGCCTTCCCACCCCCCCCACTCACCCCCAAACTCACAACAACTTCAACCCCCCCGTAACCCGATCAACCACACTCCGCGGCCCCGGCCCAACCCCCAACACCGTCGCGCTCCCACTCGCCACCTGCGTCCGACCCGCATCGCGCACGACCTGCGCACACAGTCCCATCCCCCGCGCCCGCGCCCGCAGCGTCTCCAGCTCCGCCTCGCTCGCCACCTGCAGCGCCACCTTGGCCTGGCCCGTGCGCTCCCAGCGGCGGAGGATGGACGACATGGCCGTGTGTGTTAACGCGTCTTTGTAGCATGCTAGTGTCGCGTGCGAGCATTGTGCTGCGATCTTGCCTGTTGGGTGGGGTTAGTGGGGGATGGCGTAGAGGGGGAGGGGGAAGACAGGGGAGGGAAGACTGACCTTTCCCCATGCCCAAATCCGTCCGGACGACAAGCACGAGCTTACACTCCTCGTCGTTGCCGTCGAAGCTCTCCCGTTCGCCCCGCGCACCCTCTTCCTCACCCTCTTCGTCTTCGACCTCATCGTCGTCGTCGTCGGAGGAGGAGGAGGAGGAGGAGCCCCCGCCCTGCTCGTCGCTCGAGTCCGCGTGCACCTTGACGTCGTAGCTGTTGGGCCAACTCTCCTTGCTCGCGCCCGGCGACGACCGCCGGAACACGCCGAGCGAGACGCCTTGCCCGATGAAGTAGCCGCCCACGAAGACGAGGATCACGGTCGCGATTGCGTAGGCGCTTGCGGAGGGTAGGAGGCGGTCTTGGGGGGTGGCCATGGTCGATTGGAGGGGGGGGGGGTTCTAGCTGGTGGGTTTTCGGTCTTGTTGTTGTGAGGTGGGGTTTGTGTTTGGTGGAACCGTTTTGGGTTTGGGTTTGGTGGTGCTGCAGGGGTGCCTCGGCGCTAACGATTTTGACGCTTGGGCGTGGGAAGGGACGACCTACCGTTACCGTATCAGACAGGCACCATCATTGCCACGGAACGGTCTCGGCCAGCTGGATAGGTCGTGTTCTCTCGACCAGGATTTGCACGATCTTCGAATCGAAGTCAAGCATCCCCCACGACCAACCGTCGCAACAAACGCAGCTCATCCCCCACCACCCAGACAAACCAGACCATCTACTCCGCCATACCCACCTCATCGACACCAACCACAACCACCAATGGCCCTCCGTCCCCACCAACCTCCCCCCTCCCTCCTCTGCGCCACTTTCCGCCTCTTCTCCACCACCCCGCAATCCCTAACCCGCCCAACCCGCCACCACCCCCCGCGCCTCCCCTCCGCCCCCCCCGCCGCCATTCCACCATACCCCTACCCCGCCGCAACATGGTACAAGCAATCCAACCACGGCCTCTACGGCACCTCCCGCATCCAATTCGGCAACACCGTCTCGGAGCGCACGGAGATCAAAAACCGCCGCCGCTGGGCGCCCAACATCCGGCACAAGCGGCTGTGGAGCGCGGCGCTGCAGCGCTGGCTGCGCCTGAAGGTGCAGGCGCGCGTGCTGCGCACCATCGACAAGGTGGGCGGGCTGGATGCGTATTTGTTGGGGGAGAAGGAGGCGCGGGTGCGGGAGTTGGGGGTTGAGGGGTGGAGGTTGCGGTGGAGGGTTATGATGAGTGGGGGTGTGAGGAGGAGGTGGGAGGGGGAGAGGGGGAGGTTGGGGGTGCTGGGGGAGGAAGGGGGGGAGGCGGTTAGGGCGCAGGTGGAGGAGTTTGATCGTGGGTTGGATGAGAGGGGGGGAGAGGTTGTTTTGGGTGAGGGGGGGGTGGATGAGAGTTTGGGGGAGGGGTTCGTGCGGGAGGAGGAGGCGCCGGAGGGGGTGAAGGTTAAGCTGTGAGAGGTTGATCTTGGTGGATTCTGTAGAACTACGTTCGGATATAAGACCGGCCTGGGTGTGTGTGGAAAGAGCGGGGATAAACGAGACAGACAGCACAGGAACCTAGCAGGACTTTCACCATTAGTGTCGACTGTCAAGTTCACTTAATACATGCAGTCGGCTGAGCCCGTTCCTGGTGAAAGAAACTCCGACAGAGAAAGGATGAAGAGATATGTGATGGCGTCGCTACTGTTTCAAGTGGAAGTTTTGGTATTGATGTCGATTACTCGTCAGCTTAGCTAATGACTTGACCATCGGTAGCTATGGATATGTGCTGTTACTCTCAGGATACTCTCAGGATTAGGCAAAACAGCAATCAGACCATCCTGAGGTGGCGTAGATAGGTAGGCAAATCCAAGGCAACTTATGCGCTCCAAGCTTCTAAGTTATTTTACATATTGTCAACCACTGCTATCTGAGCCCATCACCGTCCAGTCCTCTGCCTAGAAATCTCATCTCTGAACGCGTTTTCGTGCCTTCTGTGGTCGGTCTGTTCTGTCGGGCTGCTAACCAGATCATCGAGACTCTCCTCCCTGGCGTGCTGTCGTTGCTGGAGTTCGACCCCTCGGGTCGGCTCGTCCCTGAACTCCGTATCAGGTGCACCAGCCTCGCGTTCGCCAAGTCTGATTGCCCCTTTGTTACCAACTCTTTGTCTCCGGGATTTGCCAACACCGTAGCCCTTCCTGGAGCCCATGACACTACCGAGGCCAATCTTCCGATGTTTGCGCATGCCGAACAAGAGACCGAGCAGCACAAAGAGAAAGAAGCCAAAAGCGACGGGTAAGCCGACCAGGAGCCCAAGTTTGCCGGGCGGTTTGGTTGGTGGCGAGGGAGGGTAGTGTTGTACCGGTTTGTTTATTAGAGAGACAATGGGACCAATTCGAGAACTGGCTCTGTGATCAGGCGTCGGGTCAAGTTGGATGATGTTCAGCGTCAGATTATTGCGAGGCTGGCCCTGCAACCATGCACTGTCCATGGTCATGGTAACGTAGCCATAGTTGTTCAATGTCCGGGGAGAAGACCAGGCGACTGCTCCACCCCCGGAGGCGTTCACGTAGTCCAGTTCAATGGTGATGGTGGAATTGATGGGGTAATAGTCGGCATTCCATGTTACTATGCGAATGAGCGCTGATCCAAGAGCATTTCATGGAGCTTCCCTTACCATGATATGTTTCGCCAACCCAGACATCGCTACCGTTCGTGGGTTCACAGAAGGGTTCGAATGGTCCGCTTAAATCGTGGCATACGGGGAAAGACCCTCCAAGCGGAGGTGGAATACCTGCGCTTTCCGTGGCACTTGGCGTGCTCGACAATGCTGTACTTGATGCACTAGCTGTAAGGCTTGCTCCTGAGCTTGGAAGCGTAGTCGGGCCAACGACAGAAGCAACCGTACTTGTTGCTGAACTGCCATGGGCGGATGTGGAAGAGGCACCCGGGGCGCTGTTTGTTGAGGAAGCACTATTCAACGTTGAAGACGCACTCGGCAGATTACTCGTGGCAGTGGCAGTGCTCAACGATGGAGGGCTTGCAGTCGCAGCTGTAAGATAAGGCTAGTGTGTAAGCCAGAGGCAGCATGAGAGGTAAAGAGGCACCGTATCGCCTTGGTGATGCGAAACCGTTGAAGGATGTATTGTCACTTACACTCAGCTCGCCCTTCCAATGGTGCTGCAATGACACCAAATTGGCCCACTATAAAAGACGCAATCAGGATACCTGATCTAAAGAGCTTCATAGCTTCTTGTTGACCTATTTCTGCAGGAGTTGACCAAGTGAACACAGTATATCAGGCTATACAACGACTGAAAGGTCGTGGGCAATCAATCGACTACTGCTGGGGTTTCAGCACCATAATCATGACCAATAAAGTAGTAGTTATAAGGCGACCATATCCATCGTATAATGAGGTGAGGTTCTCCAACGGTTAACGTTACCTTATGTTCAGGGGAGCTCCCCCAACCTACAGTAAGCTAGCGTGGAGCTCTATCCAGTTATGGTCTAACCGAACTTCGATTAGCGCGCTTTTTGCGCATCAACTTGCGCAAGGCTTCCAGCTACCTAGTACCTACCTTCAGGTCTTCTTATCTCTTGGATCACTGCCATATCCACACCTTCTGATTCTTGTCGCTCTCTCCCAGGCCGTTACACTCTTCGCCTTACCATATTCTTGATTTCTACCGTCGATCCCCTATCGAATTCAAAGCACAGTCTCTGTTTCAACATGCGCTTTACCTCAGCATTTCTTCTGGCGTTGCCAGCTATCGTTGCGGCACAACAGCAGAAGCCGCTCCAAGACACGGTACAAGAATGGTTTAACAAAGCCAAATCCTTCATCCCGGGCGCTGTTACCTTACCTATTGATACAGCTGCAGCGAGGGTTGCTGCCGAGAAAGTCACCCTTCTGACGAAAGATAATTGGGAATCGACCTTGACTCCCAGCGCTGTGTCTAGCTTCAGTGATGCTCCTGAAGAGTGGATTGTATTCTTCTCTGGAGGCAACAAGACCTGCTATGGGCGATGTGAACCTTTGGAGAAGGCCTGGAATGTAAGCCTTCTTCCAATCGTACATTGACAGCCTCAACCGGATGTCCTGTTCTCAGGGACGACGACGTTCTTACCTCTGGAAGAAGACATAACTACTCATGTGCTGATGCTTCATCGTGAACTAGGAATCAGCAGCTCTGCTCGCTGCAGACCCAACATCGCCGCACCTAGCATACGTAAACTGCGATGAGAACGCCATCCTTTGCGGCAGCTGGGCGGCTGGGGTTCCCACAATTTGGCATATCCAGCTGCCTACCCCTCAACCGGACCAATCTCGCCCGGCTACGACCATCCACATCGTCCCCCTGAACACTTCCAGCACCACCGTAGCTGACATTGTCGGAATCTACACCTCCAAGACCTATGAGAAGGTCCCGGTTTACGAGGGAGCTTTCCATCCCTTCGACGGCTACCTCGCCAAACTCGGCCTTAGTCAACCCCTGGCTTACTTATTGACCGCCTTTGCTCTGGTCCCTAGTTGGGCGTTTATGATTGTGATTAGTCTTGTCAGTAGATCATTCATGTCAGTACCATTCCATCGGTGCAGAAGTCTATGTATTTGAACCATTTGCTAAAACATCAGGAACAGGAGTCGTCGGATGGGTCCTCAGACCGGCAGACAAGCACCAAGACCTGCAGCTCCTCAGGGGCCCATGGCCGGAGATGCTAGTCGTTAGGGTGCGCCCATGTGCGATGAATATGGCTTATGGGGTTGTGGAAGCTCCTTCACTATTCAGATACCCTGTCTAATTTTTCCTGAGTTGTGTTTCATAATTGCAGGATCCGCCTTTGGGCCTTCTCGAACAAAGCTGTTTTTCTTCGTTGTGGTTTGTTCAAAGATGTGACGTCCTCTTGGTTTGAAACATGTTCAAGAAGGATTGGGTGCTCTGTGCTTGTACCGTAAGTGAAGAGAAGAATGGTATTCCGATCAAGGGACAGATGCTCTGACCGTGGAGCACTCATTAATAAAATCAAAGACTGCTTGGTCTCCTGGCAACAGGGGCACAACGGTAACCGTTCTAAAAGCTAGGTTGAGTACTTTGCACGTATATCAGGCTCATCGTTGTATCTTTTCATTCTTGAGTTTAGAGAGCTGATATAGCACTGTACGTGAGAGCGAACGAAGAATCTACCGAGAGACTGACACAAAAAAGCAATGAAGGATCGAAACCAAGTTCCCTCCTACAGGCCCGTTCACAAAGCCATCCACCAGATGTTCGTCACTGTCAAATTGATCCAAGCCTACCAAGCCCGCTACAACCATGTTCCAGAGAGACCTAACCAAGTCCGCAAGGGGGAGGTGCTTAGCACGACGGCACGCTTCCTGCGAAGCAATAAGTCACCCGTCACACCACGAGACAGGAAGCCAAGAGCAGAACCACAGAAGAAACACTCACCAGTGCAATCCCCAATATACCACCCAGATACATAATACCCGCGGGTATTCTTATACCAAACCCTACGATTCATCCATCAGCCTACCCAACCTTACTGACGTTTGGAGCGAAGAGGACCGACGGACTTACATATCACCATGGACGGAGCTTCCATGGTCGTTATAGCACGTGAATTTCACGACCGTGCCCTTGGCGTACTGCCCAACGGCGTCGCAGTTGGGGTCGGTTGTGCTCGGGCAGCGCCGGTAGCGTACGCCGTCGCCGGTGATGCGGCAGCTGAGGTTGCGGGCTTCGAGGGCGGCGGGCTCGGCGGCGGGGGCGGCGTCCGGGCTGGTGATGGGGTTGGCGTGGACGGTGAGAGGGAGGACGAGGGCTAGGAGGGTGGCAGTAAGCTTCATGTTGAGTGGGAATCGTAACTTCCAGTTGAAAGATACGTGATTGTTTTAGTGCTCGGGGAGATATCGGAATGCTTCTTGAATCTCACACTTTGATCCTGGACGGGGTGTTTTTATACCCTCGATGCCAAGTAAGGTGGACGAAGCCCTACCTGACTGCTGTGGTATACGAGGCTGCCCTCTGAGCCGCCCACGTCTGGGCTCAATCCGGGGCCCATCCAGTCTGGTCGAAGGGTCCGCGTCCTGTCCCCTCGCATTCGAGGGGGGTGTACCCGCCTTTCAATCACACCACACATAGACTTTCTCAAGCATTGTCTGCATGCAAAGACAGCAAGATATCAAAACGGGGTAGAGCACGTTGGAAAGTAAACACGATGGTGAAGCAAAGGGGTCGATTCCGGACAGCGAAGAAGTGAGGGCGGACTTGTTACACAACCAGAATCACAAGACTCCCAATCCCTCTCTGTAGCCCTACCTTGTCTATATTTCATGAAGTAATCGGGGCTGTTTACTCGAAAGGGAGGAGGGTAGGCTTGCCAAGCCCGGACCTGGGCCCGTCCGCGCTCGTTGCGCAATGCCAAATGCATCGAATACGCGAGGAATGGTTTCCCGTGCCATTCGGAGGACAGGGAGGGGTCTTGGCAGAAGACAATATTGTTAAGTGACTGCATTAGCTTTGCCCTGACACCACGCCGTGCGTGGTGCAGGTTTCACGAGGACCCCAGCTTCATACTTTCATCAGGCCACTACTTGATCGACAGATTGCACAAAGGAGCTTTGACTTATGTAACGAATTGCCAGATATATCTTTACATAACTTAACATGTCTTGCAAGATACGTGCCCGTGGTTTGCTTCAAACATCTTCACAGTGCCTTTGAGGAAGTATTGCTTACCTAAGATATCGAGTCATCACGTGCACAGGCGCTTGAAACGCGTTTCCCGTACCCTCTTGAACTCAAACTTCTACTCGTCCTCGGCCCTGTACTCTTCTCATAATGCTACCCCCACTCGACCCCACCACTCTCCACAACAACCCCAAGTTCTCGCACTTATACAAACATCTGACGGCCTCAATTCTCAATCCAGATGGCTCAAGCAAAAGCCCGACCTCTGGCTCAACAACAAGTGCACCACCCGAGGTAATTAACCCCATGGCTCTCTCAACACTCCAGTATGCTAATCATCACAACCAGTAGGCCCTCCAAACCTTACAAACCCAACTATCAAAGACCCGCATTTTAAAGCACACTCTACCACGAATTACCCATGGAACCCGCGATCTCCCTGACGAGGTTCGCAAGTCCAGACCACAGCCTCGCACGTCACATATTCGCTCACACCAGAACAGCTACAAGAAGTCATCCAGCTCGTCGCGGCGCGACTCAACACGCGCCTGTCGCCCGAAGACAAAGAGCTTCTGCACAATGACGTGGACTACTTCCTCGAGCACCTAGGCACCATCGGCAAAGCCCTCTCGACGCACCTCTCAACCACGCTCAAGTCTCTCGCAGACCTAGCCTACGCACCAGGTCTCCTCCCCCATCGCCCGCACCCCGTTCACCTCCCCACAAAACACCAACTACGCTCAACCTGACTAACCCACCGCAGACCCGGCCCAGACACCCACAGACCTCGCCCAAACCTTAACAACCCTCCGCCACGCCATCCTAACCTCACACACCACCCTCTCCACCTCCCGCCTCGCCCTCCTGTCCACCGCCCGCTCCATCCTCGACACCCATCGCGATCTTCTCGAAACCCTGATCCGCGTCCTCGAACAGACAAAGTACGGCAGCGTGCAGCGGGAAATGAAGGCTCGGGCCGAACTCCTGGTCGTCGTGGCGGGGAGTTGGGAGGCCAAGTTGCGGTATTTTTCTCCTGCTGTTCTTACCTCTTTCGTTCCGGCTCTTTGTGTGTGGTGTGGAAGTGCGCGTTTGGTGGACTGGATGGACTGGATTGGATGGTATTGCATTCGGATGGATGCTGATGTAGGTCATGGGAACTAGGATCGCGAAGCTCGAGGCCCTAGCGGAGATTTATAGCCCTGAGGCGCGGGGTGCATTGGCAGCGTATAGTGAGCATTTGGTGAGTGTGAAGAGAGGGCTGAGGGAGAGGGAGGCGGTTGCGGAGCGGAGGTTGACGGAATATGAGGCCGTCAAGGAGGGGAATATGGGTGAGGTGGCGGTGAGGTATCGGGGCTTGCTGAAGAGGGCGGAGGACGTGAGGGCCGATATCAGGCGGTTGGGCGGGGAGGCTTAAGTGGGGGTTTCTTTGTTTAGAAGGTCGGTGTATGGCATGGCGTTGCAACTTGTTCACGCGCTCTTGCTTATGGAATGAGTATAGGCTGTGGGAGGCTCCATACAGTCGTTCAGGCTGACGGAGGGTTGGTAATGATACCAGTATTGCATTGAGCTTCTAGCTCACGCGGGATATCTCTTTCGATACTTCTAGATTCACACGTCTCCAGACCATGCACGAAAGGCCTAAATAGCCCTATATACTACGCACCAGAAATCCAACACAACAACTCACAACACGCCAAAACAAGCGCAGTAAATCACCCTCCTATTCTCGATCGAACCACCTCCCCCAAGCACTCCCACGAACCCTCTCCGCCCCCGCAAACCCCCTCTCCTTCTCCTCCCACTTCAGCCTCTCGACCTTGGCGCTCGCCCTATACGCCCTCACGAACCGCCAAGCCTCCGTATCCGCCAAATTCCACGCCTCCACAACCTCCCGGATCCCCACCCGCGGCCGCTCCCTACTCTTCAGCGCCTCCCTCGCCTTCGCGAGAACATACCTCTCCACCTCCAGCTCCTTAGGCGACGGCGCCGCCGGCGGCGGGCGAGCCTCGCCGGAACCCGGGACGGGGACGGGACTCGTCGCGTTGCGCGGGAGAGCGAAGCCGAAATGCCAGTCCAGCTCGGTCGGCGGGACGTCCTTCTCGGCCGTGAGCCAGAGGGCGTGCGGGGCGCCGAAGTCGCCCGCGACGGCGTCTTTAAAGCGAACGAGGCGGGCGGGGCCGCCGATGTCTGGCCCCAGCAGCTCTTCCGTGGCGGCCAGCAGCCAGCGGTCGCGGGTGGTTTCGCGCCGAATGTAGCGCGTCTCGAGCGTGTCGCGGCGGGCGATGAGCGAGGCCAGGGTGTAGGGGTGCGGGATCAGGCCGATGGTGTAGAGGGTGGAGGTGTTGCGGAGTGCTTGCGGGGTGGTGATTGGTATGGGGTGTGCGGTGTTGCAGGGGGTGCATGATGGGAGGTTGGGTGGGCAGGAGGAGGGGAGGGGCGTTTCGGGGCATTGGGTGAGGAGCGCGGCCAGTTTGAGGGCGGGCTCCACTAGGGTGGTGGTGTGTGCTGGATGGGGTTTGAGGACGGCGACGCCGCTTTTGAAGGAGTCTTGGAATGTTGTGTGCAGGTGAGAGCTGATCAGCTGTTGCAGGGCATCCAGACCAGCGGACTTGGATTCGTCGAGCTTTTTGGCGAGAGTTTCATAGTGAGTGTTGATGGCTGTGGAACTGTAGAACGCGATTGATTTAGGTCGCGGGTCCTCTTTGAACATGGTCGTCGGTATGGCGTCGATGATTGATGTGAGATCCTTCAGTTCAGAACTCTGGAGCACTTCTTTCACCGCAGCGTTGATGGCCATGGAGTCACCAGAAAAAAACCCTGACTCGAGACCTCTGTATCGTGTGAGCGTAGGATATTCGCCCCGACGAAGATATGAAAGGAGGTGGTCCTCGTATGGACCCATAGGAACAGCTAGCCAGTTGGCAAGAATGCCCGTACCCATGTGACCCCAGGCTAGCCATCTGACCACTTCCGTCTCCAGTTCTTTGTTCAATCCTTTGCTCTGCAGCCCTTCGTACAGGGGGTTGTTCATGGCTTCGTCCCTGCCGAGTACGACAGGGTGAAATCCTTGAGCCCACCATGCTCGCCTCCACGTCAAGAGTAGCTTGTTCTCTGCAGCGCTCGTTGCCTCATCCTTGCTACTAGGCTCGTAGAATGTATATATCGGAGGTCGTCGCCTCGGTGGTGGAAGGACTGAGCGATTCTCATCGAGCGTGATCGATGATGAGAACGGGTTGAGCCATTTCCAGTCACTGAACCATTCCGCTTCACCGCTTGTGCTGTTCTTCTGTACCGGTGGCTTGTGTCCAGTCTGTCTGAAAGGTATATGTATACTCGGAACAGTCAGCTTGGGAAGCTTCGGTTTGTGAATGTGCTGCGCGGCATCCTTGGCACTATCGGAGAGGCGCGCTACTGTGGATGGGACTGTCGGTAATGAGGACGGTACTGTAAAGAGGATGGTTGAGACGGCAAAGAAAAGGACTATTCCAAGGACAATGATTATTCTCCGAGGAGGCATTCGCCTTGTACTGGGCAGGGTCAAGCCAAACAGTGTGTGGTGTACAGGCATGACCCAACAGCTGCGGTCAAGCCCCAGATTAAGTCAAGGCGTATCGTGAACTCAGCTTAGGCACAGGGCGCTGCTGCCAGGCGAAAAGCGCTTCAAAGGGCGAGTGATGCCTCCATCCGACGCAGCGAACCCCCTTGAGGTCGTGATATAGTCGCAGTCCCTGGCGTGACTCCAGCGTACCAGGGCTAGGTGATTCTGTCAAGCGAGAGTACTGAGATCGCTGACTCTGAGGTAAGGCGTTCCCCCTCGGCTTCTATAGGTGTCGTGATGCCATGAAGGTAAAGACAGTGATGGTTTTGAAGACGTTGTTATATTTGTTTCACGGTACGAAGCACAAGTACGTACCTGGCGGCTGCGCGCACCAGTCACAGCCAAGATTAGGTAATCCACGCACCTTGCCGTTTCAAGGTAAAATACTGTTGACGGACGAATGAAATCAATGAAATGGGATGGGAGTCACACAATTAATTGCAAAACTGTCAAGACCACCTGGAGGTATCATCACTGAAGGCAGAGTTGCTGTTCAGTTGGAGCTCAACAGTAGACGACCACAAATCACTGGCACAGTCGAGTAGCCCAAGAGGTGGTCACAAGAAGAAGACTTCGACTCATTCAAATCTGTATAGACTTACAATCTCTGTGGGAAGGTTTTCCAAGCGATCGTTTGACAAGAGTTGTCTTGCCCCGATTGGATCTGACCCTTGGGCAATTGGTCTTGTTGTTCTTACAATATCAGTGTACCAAAGCATGGATGGTGCTAGCCCTACTCCGGCGCAGTCCGGCGCAGAGATACCACTTCAGGACCGAACACATCGACCTCATGAGCAATCCAAGTCGGCGTCGAGTAATGGAACCCCTGTTCTCCCGGATCCCACCTCAGATCTTCACTGGTCTGAGTTCCGTGGTGCCATTCACGACATCTTCGCCGCTAATGCGGAGGCTCACCCCGATCGACTATGCGTTGTTGAGACTGCCTCGGAGACCAACCCACGCCGGGAGTTTAGTTACAGGCAGATCAACGAGGCTTCCAACATCCTAGCTCACCATCTCGTTGCAAGTGGGGTGCAAAGAGGGGAAGTCGTGATGGTATACGCTTATCGTGGTGTAGATCTGGTAGTGGCTGTCATGGGTGTCTTGAAAGCTGGCGCGACATTTTCTGTTATAGATCCAGCCTATCCGCCGGATAGGCAGATTATATATCTCGAAGTTGCCCAGCCCCGCGCTTTAGTGGTCATCGAGAAGGCTACTAAAGAAGCTGGGTCGCTCGCGGACAAGGTCCGGTCGTATATCAAGAAGAGCTTACATTTGAGAACAGAAGTACCGGGGCTGCTTATTCAAGACGATGGTGCCTTACTCGGTGGACCATCTGACGGCAAAGATATCCTAAGCCCTCAGATGATCTTGGGTGCAAAGTCTCTAGGCATCACTGTCGGCCCCGACTCGACTCCAACCCTGTCATTCACATCTGGCTCGGAAGGCAGACCAAAAGGGGTTCGCGGCAGACATTTTTCGTTGGCTTACTATTTCCCATGGATGTCAGAAAGGTTTCAACTTTCCCGGGATGATCGCTTCACGATGCTTAGTGGGATAGCGCATGATCCCATCCAGCGTGACATCTTCACGCCCTTGTTTCTTGGGGCTCATCTTCTCGTACCTTCCAAAGAAAATATCCAGCACGAACGACTGGCAGAGTGGATGCGTGAACATGGTGCAACAGTGACTCATCTTACACCTGCAATGGGGCAGATCCTGGTCGGTGGAGCTAGTGCAGAGTTCCCGGCTTTACATCATGCTTTCTTTGTCGGAGATATCTTAATCAAGCGTGACTGCATGATGCTCCAGCGTCTGGCTCCCAACGTCAACATTGTGAATATGTACGGTACAACGGAAACGCAGAGAGCCGTCAGCTTTTTCGAAATTCCATGCAAGAGGCAAGATCCGACATTTCTCAACTCCATGAAGGATGTGATTCCTGCAGGCAGAGGAATGTATGATGTGCAGCTCTTGGTCGTTAATACTGCAGATCACACTAAGATGTGTGAAGTCGGAGAGGTTGGGGAGATATATGTGAGGGCCGGGGGTCTCGCCGAAGGTTATTTAGGAGATCCCGTATTGAGCGCCAAGAAATTCTTGCAGAACTGGTTCGTAGACCCAGAAAAGTGGATTGAACTCGATAGAAGGAGGGTGCAGGAGAGGGGCGCTGAGGAACCCTGGAGAGCTTACTACCTTGGGCCCAGGGATAGATTATATCGGTCTGGCGATCTGGGAAGATACTTACCCTCAGGCGATGTCGAATGCACGGGACGAGCTGACGATCAAGTCAAGATTAGAGGCTTCAGAATTGAGCTCGGAGAAATCAACAAACACCTGTCTGACCATCCCCTTGTTCGCGAGAGAATAACTCTTGTCAGGAGGGACAAGGACGAAGAACCCACTTTGGTCAGCTACATCGTCCCGGAGATGAGCCAGTGGCCCAGTTGGCTTAAGGAGAAAGGGTTGGTAGATAGATCTGAAGAAGAAGGCATGATCGGCATGCTCAGAAGATTTCGTCACCTGCGAGAGGACATAAGGACAGTCTTGAAGACGAAGCTTCCCTCTTACGCGGTGCCTTCGGTTGTAATCCCCTTGATGCGGATGCCTCTGAACCCTAACGGAAAGATTGACAAGCCTGCATTGCCTTTCCCTGACGTCGCCGAGCTTGCAGCTGCCGCACCGCGCAGAACATCAACAACATCCTCCCCACTTTCACCTACCGAGAGCAAAATTGCCAGCATCTGGGCTGGTCTCATTCCAAGTGTACATGCAGAAACACTCAGCCCAGCAGACTCGTTCTTTGATATTGGTGGTCATAGTATTCTCGCGCAGATGATGATTCTTCGTGTGAAGCGCGAATGGAAAGATGCGGGAGTTTCTATGACGTCCATCTTTAGAAGTCCTACCTTAAGGGGTTTCGCACATGAGGTTGAAGGTGCATCAAGCTCCGGAGACCTTTTGAACGGCGCCAACGGCACGGTCGCCAACGCAAGTGGGCAGATGAACAATCTGAATAGGTTGACCGAGGAGGAGTACGCACGCGATGCCCAGGAACTGGCCAAGAACCTTCCGGTATCCTTTCCAAAGCATCAAGATCACCATCCCGTCTGGTCTGCGGCTACTCGGACAGTGTTCTTGACTGGTGTTACTGGATTCTTGGGCGCATTCATTCTGAAAGATTTATTGACTCGAACGTCACCTTCCGTAAAGGTTATTGCGCTTGTCCGAGAGAGAAAGTCGAGTTCACCGCTTGACCGAATTCGTGACACCTGTCAGGCTTATGGGATCTGGTCAGATTCATGGGCCTCCAAAATTGAAGGCGTGACCGGCAATCTGGGTGAGCAAAGATTGGGCATGGAGGAAACTACATGGCAACGCATAACAGATGAGGTGGACGTGGTAATACATAACGGAGCACAGGTCCATTGGGTTTTACCTTACTCCAACCTCAAGGCACCGAATGTGCAAGGGACTATAGACGCACTAGCTCTGTGTTCAGCCGGTAGGCCAAAACGCTTTGCTTTTGTCAGCTCCACGAGTGTCCTTGACACAGACTATTACGTTCAACTGTCCGAGAGAAGCATACGATCCGGAGGCAAAGGTGTGAGTGAGGACGATGACCTTCAGGGCAGTAGGGAAGGGCTCGGCACGGGTTATGGTCAGAGTAAATGGGTCTCAGAATATCTCGTCAGAGAAGCGGGTAGAAGAGGGTTAAGCGGAAGTATCATCAGACCCGGTTATGTTACGGGTGATTCAAAGACAGGAGGTGAGTGATATGTCAAATGTAGGCAAGAACATGATCACTGACAAGCAATAGTGACGAACACTGACGACTTCCTTATCCGAATGATGAAAGGTTGTGTGCAGCTGTTGAGTCGACCCAACATCACGAACACAATTAATATGGTTCCTGTTGACCACGTCGCTCGCGTTGTTGTCGCTGCAGCTTTCTCTCCTGCGAAATCTAATCTTGGTGTTTGTCAAGTGACAAGTCATCCTAGACTCACGTTCAATGAGTTCCTTGGTACTCTTCAGCTGTATGGCTTCGACGTTCCAGAGGTCGACTATGACACATGGCGAGCATCCTTGAGTAATTTTGTTGAAGGGAGCAGGGAACCGCATGCATTGTATGTCTCTATTTAGCGCGTACAATCTATCGACGATGTATGAGATTACTGACGACTCTGCTAGGATGCCTTTGTACCATTTCGTAACCGGATACTTGCCTCAGAACACCAAAGCCCCAGAACTCGATGACAGCAACACAGCCACCGCTCTGAGAGCCGATGCCGAGTGGACGGGCGAGGATGTCAGCACAGGCACAGGTGTCACAGAAGACGTCTTGGGGATATATCTCAGCTATCTTGTGGCTATTGGCTTCATGCCATCGCCGCAAGCTTCCGGGAAGGCCAAGTCTTTACGCCAGACTGTATTGAGCAAAGTGCAACAAGATGCTTTGAGTAAGATTGGGGGGAGAGGAGGAGCCGAAACTGTCGCTGCCAGATCGGTACCGTCTGCGTAGCTTGCCACAAATACTCGGCTTTTCAGCGTCAACGGTCTGAGATGGTAGCCATCGTATAGTACGTCATCTAGTCTTAGGCAAGGACAGAGTCATCCTGAACCCTCAACAATGAGTGGAACGCTAATGTTTGTTCTTAGCTCTGAAGTCATGTCCGTGCCAGCTTTGCTGACAGTGACATCCCACAATTGCTCTCTTCTTGGCTCCGCTACTAACTAAGAGGTCCTCAGCAAGTTTTCGCCTATCAAAAGCTTCTTGATGATTGACCACGCCGATAATGTGTCGACGGACTTACTGGCCCACACGTGGGTTTGGCGTTTGTGACATCAGTGTGCTCACCCGCAATAAAGACTATCCCGGCGAAATTTGACCTCATTACAATAGAGCTCAACATCTTGTTCATACTCACGAAGTTGGCGAAACGTGGACGGGGTGGAAAGGTAGCCAGTCTGCTGGACTCCTGCCAAGAAAAAAAAAAGTTGTATTCATCGGGGGTTTGATCCTGTAGATAGATCTGCATAGACTCTGTCTTCCACTACCATATGGTCCATCCTCTTCATGTGTCCTACTGGGTTGTCTTGAAATACACCAAGGAGGTTATACTTATACTCGGCAAGTGGAACTAGATCAACGCTTCCGCTCTTTCCCTCCTTTTCTCTCCCTTCCCTCGATACGCGAGTATTGTACCATCAGCAGTCAGCCACGTCTAATAGTAACGAAAAGCATCCAGATGGAATTCACTACCTAGTAACATACGAAGTAGTAGAATGAGCCTCATACATTTATCTACCAGGTTCTCAAATCCTGGAAGCGCTCGCCATACTAGGCGATACACGCACATTCCCCACTAGCCCCCCACCCTTGCCCTACCCTTACCTGTATTTCATTTCAAGTCTATCCCACCGCAATGCCGAGGTGATCAACGAACAACCTCGCCATCTAACACAATCTCGAACCAACTCTCAATGGACCCCCAAACTCCTTCCAACCCCGCGCCTCCAGGCCCAACTTCGCAAACCCCAACCAGACAATCCCCCACCTCCCAAACCAGCCCATCCCGATGGCCACCAACCCGGACCGAAAAGCTACCATCATCGGCATAAGCGGCTGCTCCTCGAGTGGCAAGACGACACTGAGCCGGCTCCTGCGCGACATCTTCCCGCACACCTCTATCTTGCACCAAGACGACTTCTACAAGCCTGAACGAGAGTCCGTTACCCCCCTGCCCCTGCCCCGTGCCCCTGTCATTGTCCCCCACCACCCACCCCCCCCGCACCCAAGTTAACCAACCCGTCTAACATCCACCCGGGCGCCACTCACAGCCTCCCCCGCACCCCACACGGCCACCCAGACTGGGACTGCGCCGCCGCCCTCGACCTCCCCGCCCTCGCCGCCGCTCTCGACCACATTCACGCCCACGGCGGCTTACCGCCCACGCTCGTCTCTACCGAAACCCCGGACACCGCGCACGACGCCCCCGTCCCCGCCGCGACCGTCGCCCGTCTGCGCTCCACCGTCGCGGCCTGGCTCGCCTCTTACGACACCCCTTCGTCCCCCTCGTCTTCGTCCCCTACGTCGTTCTCGTCCCCGTCGGATCCCGGCTCGCGAGCCCCACCACGCCCCCCTCCCCCCCTCACCTCGACTTGCCCGCTCGTGCTCGTTGACGGCTTCCTCCTCTACCCACCCAGCGTCTCAGCAGTACTGGCGCGGCTCGACGGCGGGCTGTTCCTGCGCGCGCGGTACGAGGAGGTGCGGCGGCGGCGGGCGGGGAGGGGCGGGTACGCGACGGCGGAGGGGTGGTGGGACGATCCGGAGGGGTATGTGGAGGGGGTGGTGTGGGCGAATTACGTGCGCGAGCATGGGTTTATGTTCGTCGGTGGGGATGTGGCGGGGGGGAGGGTGGATGAGGGGGTCGTGGCGGGGTTGGGGGTTAGGGTTTGTCCTGAGGGGGTGGGGGTCGCGGTGGGGATGGGGGTGGGGGTGGGGATGGAGATGGAGGGGGTGTTGGGGTGGGCGGTGGGGGCTGTTGTTGGGGTGTTGGAGAGGGTGGGCGGAGGGTTATAGGGGGGTGAGGGCTCGGCGGTTTGGGGCGGTGGTTGTTGTGCGTGATGGGCGTGGTGGGTGCGCGTGGGGTGGGTTGGACTGCTACTCTAGGGGGTAGATCGATACGGGATGCTTGCCGTGTCTGGACTTGTGTTCGATGATCGCGCCTTCGATGCCAGAGGCTCCCCAATCGAACACCTCCTGCCCGTTCACGGCGAGGGCGTTCCAGTGATGATGCGCCCCTTGTTGGAACTCCTTGACCCTTCCTGCAAATGGAGCTCTGACCGCAACAGACATCATGTTCTCCAAGTCGGAGGTGATGACCACGTCTAGCATTAAGAGGAGTGCAAGATATAATCTATAAGATTCAATTACTTTGAAAAAGTTCACCCCAACAACCAGCCGCTTTGCTGTTAGTGAACGAAAAGCAGCCCTTGGTAGCCGGATAGAAGGAGCAGAAAGGTGTTTCCAGTCCAACAAAGATCGAAATCACACACCATTGGTGCCACCAGGGAGTTTCTGGGTAAGATAGGAGCAATAGACCCTTCTGCATATGATCTAGTGGTGCATTTCCCGGCATGTATTCCGATGCCATTTTGAAAGGATTCGCATCAAAAGAAGACCTCATACCGTTCCGCAGCAAGGTACGCCCCACTACTCTTGTGTCCATTCGGAGAGCTATTTGTGGCCAGGCGCGGATGGATTCTATCTGCACGGAATTGAGGTCCTCCAGTTGTGGAATAATGTCCATGTGTAGTATCTCAAGCAGGGCGGACTATCCATAGGTATGCAGCGGCTTGTCAGCGAACCGAAGATGATCCTAGCTGCTACATGAACCTCAAAGCTTTTGTGTTTCACAAGGTTGGATGATTGTGTAGATATTTTCTTGTTTATCCTGATCTGAGGTGCGTCAGCAGCATCAGTCGACCCTCGTTGCATAAACGCGCTGTTATGAATGCCGCTTTTCGCTGAGATCGAGCACCGAATGGTCACTGTTCCGTTGTGGTCATAGCCCCAAGCTTGAGAGACGAATAACTTTCATCTTCAGTCCCATGGTTGACTCGGCCTTCTAATAGCTCTCTTCGTTCACCCTATTGTTCTCGATTGACTATCACTATCTCATTATTCCTTCCCCCTGAGCGTGCTTGCCCTATGCTTGAATCTTCCGTTGACCTGTGTTCCCCTTCAACAAGACCAGAGCGATTGTCCGAAGTCTTGATACTTCCTTGTTATATAGTTCTAGGTTATAAACGAAGGCCATACTCCTTGCGTTAATACCGCATCACCACGCCGTGGAGCAACCCAGCTCCTCCACTACATACCCGCTCTCTCAATCCTGACGATCTTCCTTGCGGTAGATATGACATGACGTTTCAATTATGTCTGTTGAGGCTTGTCATCTGTTGCGCTCTTCGGAGCATAGATCTGTGGCAACCAAGATCCACGAAACAGTATATCATAGATTCGTGAATGACCCAAAACCACAAGCGCCCTTGTTCGGGCTATGATGTGTTCGGAGCAAGTCAACAGATTGGTGTAGAGTCTAAGGATGCGTCTCTGATCCAAATCTGCGGTGCAGAAACTCTCAAGTGAGATGAACCGGAGTTTTCTGATCTAGCTTAACATTGCTGCTGGCAGGATTGCGTGAAGATCCGGTGGCTATCTGGTCAAACGGATAACCCTCGCTCAAAAATCCATATCCACTTTCCAGCATCGTTGGAGTACTACTTCCTCACATGAGAATGATGAAGATCTCTGTAGAGTAGGACACACACAAAACGCAACATTTGACTAAGAAATAAGAATGAACTGGTTTGACCTTTGGTCACCCAATGTCGCTGCTCGAGAATGACAGACCGCTAGGAAGTCCTTCACATGTTGGTATGATAACCAATCAGGACCTGAATGTGCGGCAGAAGTCTTGAGTCCAGGCATATCAACAGCAGTTCCGGCAGATGCATGCTTAGTCTCCAGGGTCGAGTAAGAATCTTCGGCGGAGTTTTCAGGCCTTCGAATGTATGGCACTACACCCATTTGCCAACGTCGTGAAAGTTAGAGTGTCGAAAGCCGCAGTGTGATGGATCGCAATGCAATCGGAGCGGCTTAACGCAGCAGCCAGGTGCATGGCGCTTATGCGGCACGCTGCAGAGTTCAACTCCAATGATTTGGATATCTGACTCGAAAATTGGGGCCAGCCAGTGTTGTGAGTTCTAGGTTGTATCTGAATCTCAATCTTTTGTGGTAGAGCAATCCTACTGCATCGAAGAGGCCAGTTGGACATGGTTCCAACCACCAAGACACGCTTCCTCTGTCAAACAGAACAATCTGCTAACTCACAGCAGTGGTCTGGAACGTCGATACAATTTAGCAACAGGGAGTCCCTGGAACATGTGCTATCGTAAGTGAGTACGACTAGAAGATACCCTAGATCCATCGGCAGCAGCCAAGGTAGGTATCGCAACGCTGGAGAAGCCCTGAACATGATTAATTCTGTTCAAGAATCAGTGAGCAGCAGCTTTGAGTATCTTGCTGTTAGTTGAGGCAGAGCCACTCTACCCGAGAAGATATAGATCTCTTGATAGGAAACTACCCGGTAGTCAGATTCTCGTTCCAAGTGTGGCTAAATGTAGAGTATGCGACTGGCAACACCCATCATGAAGCACTCCCGGCACTGACTTCAAAGATACTAAGACCAAATATCGAGTCTTCATGTCAGTTCGTTAATGTCGAAAAACAACAGCCGCTAGACACGAATATATCCCAGGGCGAGATTGAGTGGAGGTTCAAGGACGTACCTTAGTCATCATTGTCCCAAAGGAGTAGGGTACAGATACCTTAACGTACAAGTACCGGTAACGTGATCGGAGCTTTGTAGGCCATGCCAGGTAAGTTATCGGGTTGGCGGCCTGTGTGGTATAAAGAGGAGAAAAGAATCTTGAAAATGTCAGCATAACTGCAAGCAGCCGAGGCCAACATATCGCTCTTCCTTTTCAAGTCTGCGGTGCGCTTTACAATTTACAATTGATGCTACTTCAACAGTATGTGAATTGTGGATTGACTTCCAATGACTTGCCTTCAAGATAAGGTACATGGCGCGTCGCGGGTGGGTACTTGTACAGTAAGGTACCGTACTTACCTTATGCAGGACGCGCAGCTGCGTGTAAGCGAGTTATGTACAATGCACAATGCACAATCACGATAAATAACAGAGGCGTTGCGCAATAGTGCCCTAATGTACCTTACCTAAGGTACCTTAAGGTGTCGGTAACGGTATCGCAATTTCAAGTTAGTCATAAATAAGGGGGGATCTACCCTTGACGGTCTGGCCAATGGCAGAGATAGCGCGTACAGGGATCCACGCTGGCAACCAATCAGGGCTGCCAAGATCTTAGCCAGGCTGCTAGCGCGAAAGCGCCGCGTCGCTCATTCTTAAGAAACGAATCCCTCTCTCGAAATAAATTGGAAGAAGTCGATTATTTCTCTCGAAGTCCTTTTTCCCTCGGCCTGCCGTCCCAGCTCATCACATCACATCACATCACCTGCTCGACTCTCAACCAATCACACATACATACGTACCTTAGTCATTAATCTGTACGTATAAAAGTTTTTCCTTTTCGTGTCAACATCTTTCAATGCATGCATGTGATATATGAATTCATATGAAGATTCCAGGTTGTTTCTGCCCGACCTTCCTCAGCATACTTTTCAATGCATACTTTTCAATGGAAGAAAAGATTTGAGTCGGTTGTTGTCAACACTACTATTTGGGGCAATCGCCTTCAAAAGTGGCAAGTGCGAAGTGAATTCTATTCACTGCGCTCAGAGCCTACCATTTAATGGCTTCTTCTCTTTTTCCGCGCGACTGGATCCTCTTAACTTTGTATTTATTTTCTTCACATGCCAGCGCTCTCCGTTTTACTCAGCAACAACACAACAGCAACATGATATCTGAGCCCTAACCGAGGCGAATAGTCGCATCGTCTCCATCTTCTACCCTCTCCTTTCGAAATCTACTGGACCAGACTCTCTCATTCGATCTTTGCATACTTCTGTCTCGTCGCGCTCACAACTGCCTCACGCTTGCATCACGTCGCGCGCTCGTCCTGTTGATGGCCGTCATGACCACACAACTATCAGACAATGTTGCTTTGGAGCAGAAGCTACAGGCGCAACCCGTTCTAGCCTCAGAGCAGATGGCGCTGGATGCGGACTTTGACGGGTGAGTTCAACTCTGCTCCTCATGCCGTTTGTTTTCGCTGTTTATGATCGTTATGTATTTATCTATCAATCTATCCTTAGAAGCATAAATCATGAAACCTCAGACATTGCGACCGCGCCGCTTGACTCATCTGCTCCGCTCACTGACCTCGGCGCCACCTCACTCGCACTTGCTACACACCACGACGCGCCGAAGGATATCAACACCTCGGCCTTTCTCTCCAACGGTACCACAGAGGTTGCAGATGTACCCGAGCCCGCGATTGCGTCTGCGACTTCAGATCCACTGGCGACGGAACCTCCGGCAATGAACACGACCTCGCTGTTTGGCGAAGACATCGAAAAGTCGGAGCCCCTCGTCGTGGAGGCACCTACCTCCGACTTACGCCTAACACCGGATTCCATCTCACAGGACAAAGCGATGGAAATCAAGGACGAGAAAGAGAAACGAGACTTGATTGTTGACACGGATTTGGCCGATGGTATGGCGGTAGGTGGAACTGATCCGATCGAGCGTCATCTGGCCACCGAGTCGGTTGTTGAGGATCGCATGGATACGGCCGAGCTGGGCGACCCTCAAGACGTTCTGTCTACTTCGGAGTTACCCCACCATCCACCAGTGCCTCTGGTTGAGGCCGCGCAACCTGAACCCGTCGCCGAACCTGACCCAGCGCCGCCCAACCAGAACACGAATCTGCTGAGTCCGGATCAGCCGATGCAAGACGCGCCGCCGTCGCCAGCGAAGATTGCTCGAGAGCGAGAGGAGGACGATCAAGATGACGGTCCAGCCGTGAAGCGATCAAAAACGGACAAGGACGATTCTCTGGACCCTCACTTCAAAGTCCCAGATTTACCGCAACCCTCTTCAAAAGTCACGAATGGGAACAGCACGCCTACACAGACCGCTACCTCGGAAGCTGCCCAGCCGATCGCTAAGAATCAGCACCGGTTCCTGATGAAGGGCTTACAGAACATTAGGCGCCTGAAGGACGCTGTCCCCTTCAACCAACCTGTGGACACTGTTGCACTCAACATCCCGAACTACCCGACCATTGTCACTAACCCGATTGATCTGAGAACAATGGAAGAGAAGTTGAGGCGTGAGGATTACCCGTCGATCGATGCCTACGTTGCGGATTTTCACCAGATCGTACAGAATACGCACACGTTCAACGGTCCCGACCATGTAGTTACAAAGTCTGCCGTTCACATTCAAGCAGCCTTCGATCGACAGATGAGCAATCTTCCGAAGCCACAAACGTCCGAGCAGATGCCGGCGCAGAAGAAATCGAAGAAGGCCACCGCCGCGGGGCCCAAGGCCACCCCAGCTCGTCGCGAGTCGAGATCGTCCGGAGGGGCTGTGAGGTCTCCCACGACACCTGCCGGCACCGCGCAGACATTCGCGCTCGGTCCCCAAGGTGTTCCACTCATCCGGCGAGACTCCACCGTCGGGGATGGTCGCCCGAAACGTGAGATTCACCCACCTCCTCCGCGCGATCTACCATACTCCAGTTCCAAACCGAAGAAGAAGAAGTATCAAACGGAGCTCAAATTCTGCCAGGAGGTGATGAACGAACTAAATAAACCAAAGTATCAACCTATTGGGTATCCTTTTTACAAACCCGTGGATCCTGTCGCGTTGAACATTCCGCACTACCACAAGATCATAAAAGCCCCCATGGACCTGGGTACAGTTGGGTCGAAGCTCAAGTCCGGACAGTACGAGAACGCGAAAGAGTTTGAAAGCGATGTACGGCTAATGTTTCAAAACTGTTACCGGTTCAATCCTTCGACAGACCCAGTGCACGCGATGGGGAAACAGTTCGAAGGCGTATTCGACGAGAAGTGGGCGGAGAAACGACAGTGGATCGATGATCATGCACCGGCATCCGGTCCGCAGAGCCCAGGGAGTTCGCCTGAACCCGAGGACGAAGATGAGGAAGAGGATGACGAGGAAGATGACGAAGAAGAAAATCAGCTCACAATCCTTCAGAAGCAGATTGCTGCCATGTCGAAACAGGTTGAGATGATCCAAAAGAAAAAGTCGTCACCGCCAGCACCGACCAAGAAGGGTGCAAAGCACTCCAAACCCGCGAGGAAAGATAGCAAAAAAGGGTCAGGCCTTGCAAGCGCACCCATCAAGAAGGAAAAGAAAGAGAAGAAGATCCCCAAAGCGGAACGGGCACCATGGGTCACCTATGAGCAAAAGCAAGACATATCGAACCGGATCAACAGCCTTCCCGAGAGTCGGATGGCAACGGCGCTCAAGATCATCCGTGACAATATGCCGAATCTCAAGGTAAGTCATCACCCTTGGAAGTCGCTCCTATAACGGCAATGTGCACCTACTGACCCCGACCAAGGGCGTCCAGGAAGACGAGATTGAACTCGATATCGATGAACTCTCGAATGATGTACTCCACAAGCTTTTAGGCTTCGTTCGAAAATACGCGCCTAGGGCAGATGATTCTCCGCCTCGTCAAACAGCACCTGCCGCTCCTAGCGCCGCGGCTCACCGACCAAAGAAGAACAAGCCGATGAGTAAGAACGAGCAAGAAGCCAGGATCAGTGAGATTCGAGGACGTCTATCTGGATTTCAAAATCATGGGTCGGACGAGTCTCCAGAGCCTAGTAAGCACGGCAAAGCCTCCATAGGGGATGATAACTAACCATAAGCAGCCAAGCATGAGGAGCATGCTGATGGAACAAGCGGCGACGAAGATGATTCTGAAGAGAGTGAGGAGGATTAGGTTGTTGATGCACACTCACCGACTCGTCAAAGTTTTGATGCCCCGACGAGGCTAGTTCTCATTTCCGACTCTGAGGCTGACCCAGCGACTACGGCCTTCTACCTACATTTTTCTCGCAATGCGATCCGGAAGCAGCACATATCAAGATTCAACCAAAAGCTGTTAGTCTCTTCCGGACCACATTCATTCGATAGGTTGTTCCACACAGCAACGCTGCCGAAGTGTCCTGACTCACCCTCTCTACTTGTACCATAAACTCAAAAGTCTCCTTCCATTCCTCTCAGACAGATCACATCAATTGGTCTAACGTGTCTACTTTCTAATGGCTCTCCTTTTAATGATGACGGTTGCGGAAGATAGCTACTCCCCCGTGGGAGCTGGCAAGCACGACGGTTGGGGCACGCAGTCGAGATTGGTGCGAGTTGGAAGCTAGGAGAAGTAGCAAATTGTACTAATAGGACGTGGATACTAGAAGACTTTGAGCAATCAAGACAATCGGCCAGCAGTGAAATATGCTAGAATTGAAGTCAGATGTGCCACTCCATAAATGCCCTCAATAGGTCCTTTTTGGACCTAATATAAATTATCCTCCAAGGTATCGGTAAGTAAACGTAAAGTATATCTAGAAATTCGTAACACCGCATGCTTTGCAGCTCCATATCACATGTGCTAGGTACCTTTCAACCTTGGCGGTGGTGTTGCGGCTCAAATTAGGCTTTCGCGAACTTCAGCCCTGCGAGAAAGGGCGTGTGCCATAGTCGCTGATTGGATACTCACAAAGACACGGCTCAAGACATTTTCTGTTGTCCAGCCGAGCAAACACATCTACCGAGACTGTCGCCGCAATGGTGCAAATCAGCGAGGTGAAGGGCAATTCACGCGAGAACCGGACAGCAGCACATTCGCACATCAAAGGCCTGGGACTACGGAGCGATGGCTACGCCGAGAAACAAGGAGCTGGGTTCGTGGGACAAGCTGCGGCGCGAGAAGTACGGCGCCCTCATGTTTCACAAAAGGAAGCTCCAATCGAATGATCGCGTTCACTGAGATTTACTCGCTGGGATAGGCATGCGGTGTTGTCGTCGACCTGATCAAGGCGAAGAAGATGTCCGGACGGGCGGTGCTGTTAGCCGGGGGCCCAGGGACGGGGAAGACAGCGCTGGCGCTGGCGGTGTCGCAGGAGTTGGGAACGAAGGTGCCGTTCTGCCCGATTGTCGGGAGCGAGATATATTCGGCCGAGGTGAAGAAAACGGAGGCGCTGATGGAGAACTTTCGACGAGCTATTGGTAAGGAATGGGAATACATGGTCTGGTGGCGCGGTGGGGGCTGACAGGTGGGGATAGGACTGCGCGTGCGGGAAACGAAGGAGGTGTATGAAGGGGAAGTCACGGAGCTCACGCCCGAAGAGGCGGAAAATCCACTCGGTGGCTACGGACGCACCATCTCACACCTCCTCATCGGCCTGAAGTCGTATCGCGGTACCAAGAAGCTACGACTCGACCCGTCCATCTACGAAGCGATACAGAAGGAACGCGTCACGGTCGGGGATGTGATTTACATCGAAGCCAACACCGGTGCGTGCAAACGGGTCGGTCGGTCGGATGCTTACGCTACGGAGTTCGACCTCGAAGCTGAGGAGTACGTACCGATACCGAAAGGGGACGTGCACAAGAAGAAGGAGATCGTCCAGGACGTGACTTTGCACGATCTGGACATAGCAAACGCAAGACCGCAAGGCGGCCAGGATATCATGAGCATGATGGGACAACTGATGAAGCCGAAGAAGACGGAGATCACGGACAAACTGCGACAGGAGATCAACAAAGTCGTCAACCGGTACATCGACCAAGGCGTGGCCGAACTCGTGCCCGGCGTGCTGTTCATCGACGAGGTACGCATCCCCTTCCCGTCTCTCTCACACAGTCCCATCCCTTTTCTAAGCTACGCGTACCGGGGGAACAGGTCCACGTGCTCGACATCGAATGCTTCACCTACCTCAACCGCGCCCTCGAATCCAGCATCTCGCCCATCGTCATCCTCGCCTCCAACCGGGGCCGGTGCACCATCCGCGGCACCGAAGACATCGTCGCCGCCCACGGCGTCCCGCCCGACCTCCTCGCCCGCCTCCTCATCGTCCCCACGAACCCGTACGAGCCCGACGAAGTCAAGACCATCGTGCAGCTGCGCACCCGCACCGAGGGCCTGGCCATCACCGAAGCCGCCCTCGACAAGGTCGCCGAACATGGCGTCAAGGTGAGCTTGAGGTACGCGTTGCAGCTGTTGACGCCGGCGAGTATCTTGGCTAGGGTGAGTGGAAGGAAGGAGATTGATGTGGTGGATGTGGCCGAGTGTGAGGATTTGTTCATTGATGCGAAGAGGAGTGCGGGCATCGTTAGTGCTGGGGGGGATGATTTCATTTCATGAGAGTTGGCGAAATGGCTTGCGTGGTTGTGGGGAGCTTGCGGGGAGTTTTGCGGCTCTAGATGAGGTTTGAGGGTGCGTGTACGCAACGACTACAAGAGGTGTCGGAGCGGATGGTGTGCATGCTTCGGCTCCAGAGCCTGAGACGCAGGGTGTCTAATATCGGCTGTTATGGCTGTATTCCTGACACAGTTTGAATCTGCAGCACCGTAAAACTCTTTCAGTCTCCGCAAGATAGACACACTCGAACGTGATATTTAGACTACTTGCAAGCTGTTCTTTTCAGCCAGGCCATGTTCCTCTAAGCTGCGTGAGTTGTGACTGGGTTCTTCCGTTTAAGGGCATCCACTGGTCCATATCGGGCCTAGCTTGGGATCCACCTCTGAACTTTTTTTGCCCGTACCTTTAACGCTGCAAAGAAGGAGGGCAGGCTCGTGCTATCATAGAACCCCGCCCGCTTGACAATACAGATATAGAGGTACAATTGACGCTTGTCGACCGTCACTCTAAGCCTCTGCTGTGGTTACACATCCGTACAATTCCACAGTCGTCCAATTGAACCCAAGATGGTGAGCAAAAAGTCATCTCGTGGGCCGCAGTCCAAAATCTCCTCTACCACGTCCCTCGCCGCGACATCGCACACACAAGCCGGCAACAAGTCGTCAATCTTCCGATCGTCGTTCTCTCCATCCGCCTTCCAGTTGGCGCTCTTCGCCTCCGTCATCCAAGGCCTCGACGCCCAACACCTCCGGATCCACGATACCCTTACCGGTCACCTCCGGTGCGATCACGCGATCGCCCCGAAAGCCACGATAAACTCCCTGGACTGGGGCTATTACGGTGGGAAGCATTCGGCTCTCGACCAACACCAGTCGAAGAAGAAACAGAAGCGGAATCACGAGGTCAATGGCGAGGCCGGCGGCGATGTCGTGCTGGCGTTTGGGACCAGCGACTCTGAGATCGAGATGTTCTCGCCTGCTGAGGGCAAGGTCGTTGGGAGGCTTCACGGCGCTCACACGCAGGGGATAAGAGACTTCAAGTTCACGGACAGGAAGGACGCGGCGGAGGGGTGGAGTTTGGGGGGTGATGGGAAGCTGGCGCAGTGGGACTTACGGACGGGGACTTGCACACGGCAAGTTGAAGTGGATATGCAATTTCCTCAGGCTAATATATGTGCTAGGATTCTCTCGCTTCCTACGATGACGGCGGCTACACTTGCGCGGCCAGTGCCTACACATCCTCCCGTCATTTGCGCGTCAGAGACGGCTTACATAATAGACCCAGTCTCGGTAGGGCTGAAAGTGCCGCAGGCTTTCTCGGGCTCGAACAACCCTATACGGACAATCATCACCTCATCACCGTTGCCCTCTCGACCTGCGGACGCGTTCCTGACGGCTGCTGATTCGGGCCCGTACATAAACGTGTTTGATGTGAAGAAGGGCCGTCCGATAGGTATTCTCATTGCAGAGACCGACGTCCAGTCCGTAGCGTTCCACGCGGGCGCTGTGGAAGATGGATCACTGTCTGAAGAGAGCGCGGATCAAGGAGGAGCCACGCGGTCCCCGCAGATACTTGCTGCTGTCACGAGTGATGGCGTTGTGGAGCTATTCCCGAGGCCATTCCAGGGCTTCGATGACGGGCATATATCGAGCAATTTGTCGAGCCTCAAAGCCCAGCGGAAGCAAATGACTAGAAAGAATGAAGGCGTTGTGAAATTGATCAGGCCTGACAAGTCATCAACAGTAGTGCATGTCATCGGTGCATCCTTCCAGGAGGCTGATCTGGTGATGGCGTGGACCCAAGAAGGGGTAAATGTGTTGTTCGAAAGAGTCCGGTGGAAAGATGAGAGCACGGGAGAGATTATTCTGAAAGGGGTGAAAGAGATTGTGCCACGGAAAAGCGGATCTGGAATCGGTGTTACAGTCATGAACGGTGTCAAGGATCTGGGAAAGAGCAAAGTTGACGACTCGCAGGCGGTTGTTGTCAAGGGCGGAGACTTGCACATGGCAAATCAGGAACATGAAGTTATTGTTCTGTCCAGTGACGAGGAAAGCGGTAGTGACGAAAATGAGCCAAGTGAAAGAGAGGACGAACATATGGAAGAAGCGGGCAAAGTTACATCGGATGGCGACGCAGAGATGATAGACGCAGAAGAAGATGATGATCAAGTCGAGGTCGAAGGACAGGCAACGTTTGGCGATCTTCTTCGAGCAGCAGCACCTGGAACGGTCGACGTTCCTGCAACTTTTGAAGAGACTGAATCTAAAGCAATCGTACAGTCCTCCGTAAACAGGTCTCTCCAGCTTCCAACCGGCATGTCCCTCGGCACCGTGCTCACCCAGTCCTTGAAGACCAACGACACAAACCTACTAGAGACATGCCTACACACCAAGGATCTCGAGGTCGTTCGCGCAACCATCGAGCGCCTTGACTCTGCTCTCGCAGCAGGCCTGTTGCAGAAACTGGCTGAACGTTTACACAGTCGCCCCGGCCGTGCCGGGAATATGATGGTCTGGATACAATGGACTCTGATCTGCCATGGAGGATATCTCGCAGGACAGCCCGAGCTCATGAAGAAACTGAGCTCTCTTCACCGAGTCGTCAAAGAGCGGGCGAGCAGCTTGCAACCTCTCCTGTCGCTGAAGGGCAAGCTTGATATGCTCGACGCACAGATGGAGCTGCGCAGAAGAATGCAAAGCAACGCTCGGGCTGCGCATGCCGCTGACGAGGATGACGAGGAGGGTGTTATATATGTTGAAGGCCAAGACGAGTCTGACAGCGAAGCGGAATCGGTCGAGGCCGGCTCGGAACACGACATAGCTCCTTCTGTCCCTCGTAGCCGAAAGGTGGGCATGGGAGGACGCAGCTCTCGTGGGAGACGCGATAGACAAGAGGACAGTGATGTTGAGGAAGACGATATGCCAACCACGGTCAACGGCGTCGTCCCGGACTCGGAAGACGAGGACGAGAGCGGCGGTGACTCTGACCTCATCGACGACGAGGCATCGGAGACAGACGACGACTCTGGTGACGATCTCTCCGGCGATGAAGTTGACCATGACGACGTTGACTCCGCGGACGATGACGGGAGCGATGTCAATGTCAACTCACCTCCAGCCAAGCGCATCTCCACAAAGCAGTTCGGTAACGGACCTGTCTCGAAGAAGTGAAGCGAAGCCCGTCTTCACTTACCGCGCCAATTGTTAAGAAGATCTTGTGTTATGGTTCGCAGAGTTTCGACGTAATTGTTGATTTCGTAAAAAGAGATTACTAGCATGTTTAGGGGACAAGAAGAAGCATCTACGGCGAGTATATTCTGTACCTCACATATGCATGATGACACGAGTGCATGCTTGGTCTGTGCGCTCGTTCTTGTGTGGATTGTCGGCCTAGGCATGATACCCCCGGCGTTTGTCTATAGTTCGTCGGTCTTCCTATTTTGACGCCGGCAGTTGCTTGAGTCGGAGCAGTGCCCATTAGGATGCATACTGGTTGGAGTAATGCAGACACCCTCTTTTAGAAGCTAGCTTCTGGCTTATTGGGGCCATACTCTTTTCCTTCAGCTTGTATCAATGGCAGCCTGAGCTTTGTGGTAGGCAGTGTTGGAAGTCTCAGTTCATGTGTATGGGTGCAGAAGTGAAGCGATCTGCAGGTGGCCGGAATACTGGGACTGTGCTGGCGGCTGCAAGGGACTGGAGCTGTACAAGCCCGGGCTGTCTTCCACTCTGGGTCATAGGTAGTTGGATTGCATCAATGTCACAAGTTGATCTACTTGCTCAGTAGCCAGGACATCTGTGATCTGGGACCTGTATCACGAAGTTGGGCATACTAACCCGGCAGCGCACGAGGCGCGCCAGAAAACACCTCACCCAATGGGTCTTCTCCTAGCTCTCTTCACGCACGCCGGTCATATTCTGGATTGGAGTATGGCTTGTCAGCGAGTACTGACGCAAGTCTCCAACGAAGACGCCAGAGCCAAACACTCAAATCTTTCAAGACCTGGAGCCATGCGAATGAACCATCGAAGACTTCGGCACGAACCTCGGTCTGAAAACCTCGGAAATCGAGAGCGATGCCCAACCAGCGGCTCGTCTGTGCCCTTCGGCATCGACGACGCCTTCACCACGACGGACGGGGAATATCATCGGGCATTCCGGAGACGCGTGGAGCTCCTCTTGAAAATCAACGACGAGCGATGGACACACCTCGCGCGCAGGGCTACGGAGCTGGCCCCGGTCGGGGTTGCGAACCTGTACCCCCGACCACGGTCGTGCCGAGATATCAGTCGTTCCCTTGGTACAGAAGATGGTGCTCAAATCCAGCATGTACATCCTGCTCTCCGTCCCCGTGGCCTCGCTCGCTTGACGACGACGACGATGACGACGACGACGATGACGACGACGACGACGTCGTCGTAGTCACCATCGCGGCGACGATCAATACCCTCTGCCTCAGCTCGAAGCTCCCCCGCAAGCCGAACTTGACCAAGTCGATGCGTAAAGACCAACACGCCCTCCCCGCCGCCTGGCGTAAACTCTTCCCCCGAGCCGGAATGACGGCGCGTGACAACTCTCTGAACCTCATCACTCCCCGCCTAAGGAACTAGCTGGCGCCTCGTTCGTCCGCCGCCGCTGCTTTCTCGGAGTCGCTTTGCGCCCTCCCTCACCGCCCCACCCCGCGCCGCTTTCGACCGCACCCCCACCCGCCCCGACCCGGACGGCCTCGGCCGCGACTCCACCGCCCTCGTCGTCGCCGGCGCCGTCCCCCAATCTACCACCCAGAGCAGCACATCCGCCCCGCCCACCGCCGGCCCACCGCCGTCCTGGCCGCCGACGTCGAGCACCTTCATGCCGACCCCCGCGCCTGGGGCGGCGCGAGGGAGGGGTGTTGGGGGGCGAATTTGCTGTTTGAGGTGAGGGCGTTAACGTGTCTGGCGGGTGAGGGGGGGTGCGGGGTTGAGGTGGTGGGCGGTTTGCGTTGGTGGGGTGGTGGGGGTTGTTGGGGGGGAGGAGGGGTGGGGGCGTGAGAGGGTGTGTGAGTGGGGTGTGTGAGGGTGGCGGGGGTGGGGGGGGTGGGGTTAGGGTTTGGCGGGAGGTGGGGAGGGAGGTGGGTGGTTGAGTGGGCTGGGAGGGGAGGGTGAGGCTGGAGGCTGGAGGGGGCGGTTGGTGGTTTTTCGAGCGGAGTGGGAAAACGGATCTCTTTGAGGTTGCGGTTACGGTTGGCTAGATTCACCTTAGGTACCTACTCTGCTTAATAAGCGTCGGGGTACAAAACCTTCATTTGTAATATTACAGCTCCGTACGTAAGGTAACTACCTTCTACGAAACAAGCACTCAAACAACAACATCAACTCAGCCGATGGATCTCGAGCCACAACGTGCGTTTCATGTGCTCAGCATCCCGCTTCCTTCTACACTGAATCTACTCCGTGAAGATGACTTCTTTGTTGCCTCAACCGAGACATAGAGGTCTACCAATGCCCGGGTTGGTGCGTCTTAAGCTCCGTGGCTGAGGTTCGTTTCACTTGGTGTCATATATTGTTCCCCAACTCCAAGTATGCGCTTTGCCGCGGCTTCAGTCTTTAAAGTCTAGTAGAGTTCTTTATTGGTGCCCAAAATTTCTGAGTTGCCATGATCAGTCAAGACAATACACGTTTGCCTCTCGCTGAAGTCGTAACAACAATCTCATCGGGAATTTGAAGGCTGTTCCAATCATCATGATATTCGCCTCCTTCCACTTGCTTCTCCTTTCCCTCCTCATCTCTTCTTGCCACTGTGCTGGCCTTCCTGAAATCAACGAACCCGTCTGTGTCGAGGAAGCAGGCTTTCCGAATTGGCAACACTGCAACGAGATCATCGCCAACCAGATTCCCCCCCCCACGCCCTGGCAGGACTGGAAGTTACACCTTCAGGCAAGCGGGGTTAGGCTGCGGTTCGAGCCTGCCTGCATACTTTCGAAAGAAAAACTGCCTCATCATCGTGAACACGTTAGGTGGCGGCCCCATCATCAACGGTCCATGGGTTGAACTTCGTACCCAGGCCGCAAGGCTCGTTGACTCATGTGTGATTCTGGGCAACGGAGCTGGTGGGCATCTTCGAATGGCCAATGGCTTATATCTCGCGGTCTGGAAGCCATCATTCTACGTCGAACTGGCGCGTCGCTCGGGATTCACCGTTCCAGACTGCGTGAGCACTCTACTGCCAGCGGGACTCGATGGGCAGGACCACGGCGTTACACGGATGTTGAGGGGACGGGACGAGGGCAGCGGGACTGATTAGGCTTTTATTTGTTCATGCTGAGGTGGAGTTGTCGACATGCTTCTTGGGCCGAACCTCGTGTCGATCCGTTTCACACGACTGTGGTCAAGGGAGCAAGAGTTCATATGACGGACACGTCAGTGGTCTCTAGGGCTCAAAATGTTTCTTTGTTGTCTTGTTTGGGCATGGAGTATTTATAGCTTCACGGTGGGCTTGATCTAAATGCTCACATCACAACCCATGGCTTGGCGGCGGAATTGTCCAACTTCATGCCAGAGTCGAAGTGAGACATACTTGGGTAACAAATTTATTTGAACCAACTTCATTTGCACCATCCATTTTCCTACCGACAGGAGGACTCCTTATCATACCATCAGTCGCGACGACATCAAACGGGTTTGACTCAGTCACGACTTTGATAGTTCTGAATGTTACATTCTCCTCACTCCTCCACACCCAGATTTACAGACTGCGTCATTGTACTAGATGAGCATTCCACACTCTTACAAGGCTTAGGCCGATTTGGATTTAAACCACTGTTTGATCTCACTATGCTTGCCTACATTCCTGCTCGTACCGATGCATTGGGTTTCTGATAGGAGTGTCTCAGTCGGGTTGCTACCCGCATTTGGTCGCACGATATCTCACAATGGGACAAAGAAAATCAGCACCAGGAGGTGCGGCGGATGAGCCAAACATCTTTACCCGCAACGGACCAGCACAATTGCACCTCAAGACAATTAGCGCTTGAGACAACAAAGGAAAAAAAAGGAAAAAAGAAAAAGATGAAGGCGACGTTGGAGCGAATGATAATGACAAAGCGCCACCATTCTCCTTCGTTTCAATCCGTCAACGCCGCCGTTGGACATCAAAGAAACCTCCTTCTTCTCGATGTCCCATCATCATCTCCACTCTCTTCTCAATGTCCTACCATCGAGTCCTGCCAAAGCCACAAGCACTGTTCGGACAGGACCCGTCAGAGTCACGGACCAGCACCCGACATACACTGCTACAACACAAGATCATGACCGACATTGAGCCTAACGAAGTCTTAGAGCAAGGCAAGACGTCAAGGTCGACATCGATAAATACAACCTCAAAGGGCACAGCTTCCCAGCGCTCAGCGAGCCTGGAGTCGTTGCAGGACTATCAGGATTCGCCAACGGAAGAAGCAACACCTGTCCGTCTCGGTCAGAAACGAACAGCCTCACTCATTGCTACTGGGGTTCACCCGTTTCGTGATCTCCCCTCCTTATCGACCGCAGGCCCTGGCATTCGCTCCGCCGACTCTGCGAGTCAAGTGTGCCTCTGTCAACCTGATCCAAAGGTCCCTCGACCTAGAAACGGTAGGTGCCTCCTGATCTGTCCATTTTTCCGTTGAGAGTCGGCCGTCCTTGTTCCTCACTGGCGAACTTTCTTTGTTCAGACAAAGCTCATTGGTTGAACGCAGCTTTCATCCTTTACCGCCAACACTATCAAGCGGCAGTCGCAGCCCAGCATCCTGGACTCGCAAACCCGGAGATCTCCAAAATAATCGGTGAGCAGTGGCGACAGGAGCCTGCAGAAGTCAAAAACGAGTGGAAGATCCTTGCAGAGGTATGGCCTTCCGCAAACCACCTGGACGCGAACCACACTGATGAAATACAGGAAGAGAAAATCCGCCATCAGCAGCAGTACCCGGACTACCGTTATCAACCTCGCCGAAGCGGCAGGAACAACAGTACCACAGGCTCCCTCCAATCAGCCTCAGCGACATCCGTCGCCGGTGAAACTCCCAGGTGCATCAAGTGTGGTGGTCGAAGCATGACAACTCCGAACATACCCAACCCACTCACACCAACCACTCCGCAGACATCGTCCCTTTCGTCTGCCACGCCTTCCTCTTCATCCAGCGTAGGCCGCTTCCTTCAACTTGTAGGCACGCCAAAAACCGGCTCAGGCCCTGGACCCACGACTCGCCAACGAGCCGCGGCGTCACAGGCGTCGCACTCCCACAACGGCGGCGGTATGGCAGGCATCCTCCAGCTTGCCAGTCTACGGGAGCACCAACGCGACGACGACGACTCCGCCACCCCACTTTCTCCCGACTCGAAACGTCGCCGCTTCAATAGCAACGGTGGCTATGTACCTGTCCGCCCTGGCTCGGTGTCGCTCGGCAACGGGCAGGGCACGCCCTTCCCCTTCACTCCACAGCAGCAGCAACAGCATCAGCAGCAGCTTCACCACCAACAGCAACAACAACGACGTCGAGAATCGCTCCCACAGCGAGCCGGCTCAATATCAGCATCCGGCCACGCACACTTCCCCATGGCGCCGCCGCCCCGTCCCTCCATCTCAGGTCCCATCACCTCTTCCCAGCGCCACGATCCCTCCCTCACGCTCCCTCCGCTCCAAACCGCCAACCATCCCACCAACGCCCTATCGAAATCGTCGGCCTCAGCATCTCACTCTCACACCCGCAGCGTCGAAGCAATGGTCATGACGATCCCCTACATCAACAAGATCAAAGTTCTCGCCAAGATCTCGCCCCCGCTCGCCCCGCACGCGCCGTGCACGAGTCCAGCACACACCGCGACGCGCGGCGCCGTGGTCGCGGTCGACGGGCAGGACAGGGAGAGCGTGCGCGCTATGGTGCGGTGGTTGGAGGAGTTTCTGGGGAGGGAGGGCGAGTATATCGTGAGGGTGTTTGACGACGAAGAGGAGACGAAGAAGAAGAACGATGGACGGGGAGATGGGAGCACCGATGCGGTCGAGAGAGTCGCGAATCCCTTCGTCGGCTATCTGGAAACCATCGCGGCTTGGCATCGTCGGAGCGAGGAGATCGTCCGCTTCATCACGGCGGCGCCCAACGATGCTCCGGCCCCGCCGTCTGCCTCGGCGCCGACCCCCGCACGGCCATGGGACCCGACCCAGCCGCAGCAGCAAGCACGCCCCTCGTCGCCCGCGACCTCGCCCAAAACCGTACCCGGCAACGCGGGCACGCCACCCCCACCCGCACCCCCGACATCATCCTCGCCCTCGCCGCCCTCGCCCTCATCAACACCCCGCTCCCCAACCTCAACGTCTCCCCCGGCCGCAACAACGACGACAGAAAAACCGCCCCACCCACCCCCCGTCCCGATCGCGCTGATCGCGCGCTACCAGCTCTCCCTCTCCGATGCCTTCGCGTCCAGCATCCCGATCAACGACGCGTACGCGCCCGTCGACCACTGGCAGTGGATGGCGACGCTGTGGCGCGGCGTCGTGGGCGCTGACGTCACCGTCTACATCAAGGACCGCACTGGTGGCGGCGGTGGTGTTGACGGGCATGAGGATGCGGGTGGGGCGCGGTTGGGGGGTGGGACGGGCGTTGAGGTGCGGTTGGCGGATGCGAGGGCTATTGTGGTGCGGAAGGGGGGGGCTGGTGGTGGGGGCGGGAGGGGGTCTGGGTTGGGGGAGGGGGCGTTGAGAAGGGTGGGGTTTGAGGTTGGGGAGTGGGTGCGTGGGATGGGTGGTGGGGGAAGGGAGGATGGGGGGAGGGGGTAGGCTTGTGGGGGTTGAGGGCTGGGCTGGGCTGGGCTGGGCTTGGTATTGGGTGGTGGTGGGGAAGGAAGTGTATGGTCTTCGCGATTTTATAGTTGTTTGGTTATTTCAAACGCTCACTATGCTGGTCGGTCTTGAGTGGTTGAATATAATAGAGCGCGCCTGGTACCCAAGCTCCGAGGGTGGCGGAAGCTCTTGTCTCGGTGAGGCGTAAGGTTGGTGTGGTTTGGTGAGAGCGCACGATTTTGGCTCGCTTTCGTGATTATCTGGATTATGGTATGTCGGAGACTCACCACATCGCCCAGTGCCCGGTATTCGGACCCGCTGTATCGCGCCTGCGCCTCAAAATACCATGTCGCCGTCGGAGCGGGGTTGGTGTGGCTGTGTCACTAGTACGAGATACTCTGCTGCGCGTCTACGACGAGACAGTGGAGAGTGGGGGATCAAAAATCCCCAGGTTGACGCAGAATGGGTACAGTCTGGGAGAGCGTGTATGCAATTAGCTCCACACCGTCTATCATCTAAATGAAGCGCGTGTCAGAGGCTCACCACATCGTCCAGGCTCGGCTGGTAACCCCGGGCACTCTCGGCTTCCTCGAACTCAGCGATGATCTCATAACAATCGCGGAGGTCGACCGTCCCGCTTGTCACGTACTCGAGCCACTCTGCGGCATTCAAGGTAGATTGTGCCGGAAACGTGTTCCGGACCGACGCAGCGGCGATGGCGCGGGCGGGGTAGAAGTTTGCGACTTTGTAGATTTTGCACCTGCTCGGTTCTCATCAGCCCTCATCGGTCGTGTCCCTGATGAGGAACCGTTTGGACAGCAAGAAGGGAATTCAGGGAATACGACGCACGCATCGACGACCTTCGCCCTCGCCGCCCGCCCTGCCCTCGTCTCCATCAAGTCCACGACCCCATCCTCTTCCTTGCGCTCCCTCGCCCACGAATCGTAATCCTCTAGCGTCTCATCCGACTCTACGTCAATGTTCGGGATGTTCAGCGCCCGTTCTAGGTAGCGTGGTAGGTACTCGAACGGCGAGGGGAGGCGCAGTTCGAATTTGAGGACGCGGAGGTGGATCAGTTCGGCGCGGACGAGGGTCGCGCGGAGATTGTCGCAGTGGGAGGACGGAATCGTTAGTCGTTCGAGATCGAACTCGGGGAAGAGTTCAGGGGAGGCGTTGGGTGACAAGATACGTTTCGGACGAAGAGGTTTCAAGAGGCGGTGGGCGGAGAGGAGGATGGATCGGAGGCGGCGGGGGTTGGAGGTGGATTTTGTGGCGAGGGTGAGGGAGGTTAGGGCGAGGGTCTGCGGATTGTTAGTTGGCGATTTGGGTGATCGATTCTGGAAGACAATGCGTAGGGGGGTAGCGCGCGGAGTGATTTGTACAGACGTGTGCGTCGAGCAGAGGAGGGCCCCCTAGGAATATGTCGTTGAAGCGTTTGTATCGGTTGTAGTAAAGGAAGGAGAGGGCTAGGGTTTCTTCTGGGCTGTGGGTGAGGCGGGCGCAATGTTAGTGAGCTCTTTCTGGAGCATTGAATGTCAGAAAAGGGTTGGGTGAATCACAGCCGTAGTATGTCAGCCATTAAGCACATGAACGCGTCTATGGTTTGCGGTGTGCGGAGGTGGGGCTGCACAGGAGCTCTTTCAGCCTCAGCCATGGTGGTGTGTCGAGTTGTTGATTTTTACTGAGAGTTGAGGGGGTGACGAATATTATAATCCCTCCCCGGATCTGCGCGGGCGGTGAGAGTAGAGTGAGCTTATTCTGCCGGGGTTTCGGCGATCTCCATTAGTGGTTCATGGATACCTAAGGCGGCTGCCTCTGTACAACTGCCAACAAAGAGCCTTCTAACATGTATAGATATATCACTATTGCTCATATTCGTTTTTAATTGCTGTCGGGATGCGTGCGCGCTGTCGTGTTGAGCCCTCACATCTTCGGATTAGCTCCGAGCTTACACCACGAAGCGTAAGGCTGGTTGTGCAGCTTCACCCAACCTCACTTCTTCCATACGGACGTTCGGAGATACCTGAGAGCTATGTGAAGGCGCTCGAGAATGGCAGGGGGCAGAGAATATCAGCGTCAGAGGCTGAGATTATGGGCCCCGGATACGCCAATCTGCCAAGCGCAAGCACCCAATGAGTCCGTCGTGAGTGCTTGAAGTCAGCTGTAAGCCTTTATAATCACTAAGAAGTTTCACAGGGATATTCAGACACTATAAACATGTCGAAAACCGACTCACTATCCTCACCGCAATCCAGTAGAGCCACTTCCTCCAATCCACACTCTCAAGCAGCAACTCCGGACTCCTCTGCCTCCGATAGTCCGGCACAATGGCCGATTACCCGTGATCAACCGTCAGACTCCACGCCTTCCCAACTCCAAGCTTTCTTGCAAGACCTTCACAACTATGTGCCCTTGGGCTCGATCCCGCTGCGGCTACCCGATGATGTTAGCGGTCAATTCACGCATGACTGGACGGAAATTGATAAAGCGGCTACAGTACTGTCTCGGGACAACGAAATCGCTCATGACATTGATAAGCTAAAGCGCGCTCGGCTGGTACGACTTTTCGTTCGCTTGAACACTTGTGAAGAGTACTCGAGCTGGGCGTCGCTACGAATATACTATCTACCCGATGATGCAGGAAGATCTTATCTCGACAGGAACGATCAAACGGCTCGGAAAGCCTTGAAACAGATAATGACATGCTTAGACAGAAAACCAGCGACTTGGGAAGCGTGCTTTGAGCCGGATAGCCAAACTTCTTCAAAGACTCTATGCTTCACGCCGGAGGGAGACCACTCCCTCTTCTACATTTTCAATACATTGAGATCCCCATCGCCAGAACCACATAAGATACAAGATAAGCATACTAGAGAAGCAATGCGGCGTCTTCTTGACTCGACGGAGACCTTTGAAGGCTTAAGAACAGATCTATACGCTTATCAACGACGTTCCGCAGCGATAATGATTCAGAGAGAGGCTTGCCCAGCACGTATACTTGACCCAAGGCTAGAGAAGTTACTGGGTCCAACTGGAGCAAGCTACTATTATGATAAGGAGACCGGTAATCTAGTTCGGAACAGGCGGGAATACGAGGAGCCAAGGGGTGGCATCCTCGCCGAAACCATGGGTTACGGGAAAACCCTCATATGCCTGGCAGTCATTCTCGCCACCAGAGGTCATTTCCCTCAGATACCTCCGGAACACTCAGAGGGATTACACCCAATACGAGAGCGCACAGCTTCTCTGCTCGAAATGACAGCGTCCACCATCGGCCGGGAACGTATCCCATGGAAGAGAACTTTCGAGGGCATGAGAAAGCTGGGTGTATATCATGAAAGCTGCGTAAACATTATCCGAGAAAATGTTGGCGCATACGTTATACCTGGAGCGGCTCCACGACGCAGCCGACGACTTGTTTACGAACCAAAGGGTGAAACTATACGCCTCTGCTCATCAACACTCATTATAGTGCCCGCAAACTTGGTCGTTCAATGGCGTGATGAGATACGAAAACACATTGATTCTGCCGAGAGCTTACAAGTACTCATACTAGACGATGTCCATCAGGCTATGCCGTCCAGCGATGAACTTCTCGACTACGATATAGTCTTACTTTCAAAGCCGCGATTTGAACGAGAGGTTAAGGCCGATAAGGATGGCCCCGAGTACAGGTCGCCTATGAAAGACCTACACTGGCTTCGGATCATCGTTGATGAAGGTCACAGCTTCGCCTCAACCGGGACAAAGTCCAACGCAGTGCATGTTCTGGATCAATTGCACGTTGAAAGGAGGTGGATCGTCAGTGGAACTCCCGCAAACGGTTTGATGGGTATTGAGGTCAGCTTGGCTGCCCACGCGACGCTATCAAATGACCAGGGGAGCCCGAACGGAGCTGCAAGTCGGCTTGCGTTGGAGGCACGAAAGTTGGAAGAAGCGTACGAGCAGGAGTGCAAGGACCTTGAAAAACTTGGTCACATCGTCGTGGATTTCCTCAAGCTAAAACCATGGGCCAATTCTCGTTCAGAAGATGCTGCCTCGTGGCAGCGATATATCATGACTCGTGGAACTGGACAGTCAGTTCTTGGGAAGCGCCGCGTACCACAAGGATCGAAGCGGAGAAAATCCGGACAACAACCGAAAGCATCTCTGAGTTTTGGTCAACAGAGATCGCACTCTTTGAGAAGCACTCTTGAGAGTCTCGTCATCCGCCATCGTATTGAGGATATCGAGAAAGACCTAAAATTACCACCGCTACATAACCGGATAATTGATCTAGAACCATCTTATTACGACAAACTGTCAATCAATCTCTTCATCCTAGTGCTCACGTCGAATGCCGTAACTTCAGAGAGGACTGACCAGGATTATATGTTCCACCCGAGGAATCGAAAGCTTCTGAATGCCCTCATCACGAACCTAAGGCACGCGGGGTTTTGGTGGACCGCCTTTACGGAGCATGATGTGTCGGAGGCGCTGAGACACTGCAAAGAGTATCTCGAGCAAGGCAAAATTAGCGAAGAAGATCGAGGCTTGTTGGCTGAGGTTTTTGCAGTAGGCAAGAGAGCACTGGCTTCTTCTGCCTGGCGCACTTTTAGCCAGTACCACGAGCTTGGGATTTATCTGGATGCTTTCCCAGAAGATGCATGCCAGGCTTGGGCTCTCCATAGCGAGCGTTCCGACCCGCTCTTGCTGGGAACAGCGCAAGTCAAACTAGCCCAGCAGTATATAGCCTCCAATCTATATGCTACGAATCCAGCTGAAGGACTTCCGCACGCTGGAATAGCTGCTATGGACGCCTTACGGTCTCAGTCCAAACCGAAGTCGGGCAATGATCACTCTAAGGAGAGTGGTGTCCCAAAGTCAAGCGTGACCGAAGAACCAAAAGTCAAAGGGACACATACAACATCTCGGGGTCAATTGGGTTTAACACCCACCAAGACAAAACGGCGGCCGTCGATTAGGGTTGAGGACTGCAGCAGATCTTGTTCACCCAAGCAGCTCAAATCAGTTCTCAAGGTCTCTAATGCTTCTGACTCTGACTTGGGCTTACCACCAACCTCGCCCTTGAGCAAGACGACCATATGTGGCACGGCGTCAGCGAAATTGAGCTACCTGATCGACCGAGTGACTACGCTTCAGAAAGAGGAGAAGATCCTCATATTCTACGAAGGCGACAACATCGCCTACTACATTGGCGAGGCGCTCGAGTTAGTAGACGTGAAGCACCTCATCTACGCAAAATCACTCTCGAATGCCCGCCGAGCCGCTTACATCGCCACGTTCAACAATACAGAAACATTTAGAGTACTGTTGATGGACGTTCATCAAGCAGCTCATGGCCTCCACATCGCCAGTGCATCTCGAGTTTTCTTCGTCAACCCAGTATGGCAACCGAATGTAGAAGCACAAGCTATCAAGCGTGCGCATCGCATCGGACAAACTCGCCCTGTGTTCGCCGAGACACTCGTGCTTCGGGATACTCTAGAGGACAGTATGCTCCAGCGACGAAGAGCCATGACCACATCCGAGCATCAGCGAGCGGAGAAGAGTCTCCTGGATGACTCGACCATGGGCAGCATCATCCGAAATGCGAAGTTCATCCCCATGTCGAATGGAGAAGAATGCGGGATGGCGAGCCTAGCAGTGCCTCAACGAGTGTTTGGTCGTGTTGAGGGAAGCATAAGTGTGCCCGATGATCCTGACGCCGACATCATCATGCCAGATGGAATATCGCTGCTCAAACCCAGACGGCCATCGAAGCGTGAGCTCGCTTTCCTCGACGCTGATGTTCCCAGACTTACGTCTGACGCCACCGGGGCCTCGCCAACCAAGCGCAGGAGAGTCCACATTGCCACTCCGTCGGACAGAGCCGAGGACTCGGCTTCACCTGGCGGTATTATGATGGAAACACCCAAGAAGAACAGACGCAGACAGGCGAGCAAAATGTCGCCTATAGCACAATCAACACAACCAGGAGACAATCAGCAGACGACCAACGCTTATATAGTAGAGCCCCGTACGCCACAGCAGAAACGTATTAGATTCGCACTCGAGGCGGAAGAGGAAGAGGAAGAGGGAGAGACGGAATCTCAGAACATTTTCGGCAGCTCTCAGAGTGTTTCAACGCCATATATGCCCAGTTTATTCGGCGGTTTGCCTTCATCAGCCCGGCGTTCTGGCGAACCTAGCACTGCCTTATTCGGACCGTTCGTGAGCGGTGAACCGTAGCAGGCGTTTCCTAAGATCTAAATGACCGTATGACGGGATGCGGTGCACGGTCGGCGCACACGGTTGTGATGGTCGATAACCATGGCGCTTTGGTGTCGCCAGTGGGTGATATTGAGGATTTGGTATCCACGGTTAGGTGAAGATATCCCGGATGCAGAAACGTGTTTATTGGCGTAGCGCTGCTTCTCTACCTACCGGCCGCTCAGGGTTCCAGGTCAGTTGTAACAATACCTCACAAATCCGGCCTTTTCAGGAGAAAGATAGAAGAACACTATCCTGCGATCCTCATCACAGTTGCGATGCTTGGAATCAGATTGATCAAGAAACGCGTAGTACCTGAAAAGTCATATGTATATCTTCATAATTCCGTGAACCACTCGATTCCCTCTCGCAAGATCTACAAAACATATCCATTCATCATCTGCCTTGGTTCACCGAATAATCAAGGAGCAACTCCAAGCCCAACCGTATCTGACCCACCACCTCCACCAATTCCATCCTAAGTCTCTCGCACCAGCTAGCTCGACCTTTGATTGAAAGCTTCTCTTCTATCTTATCTCCGTCTCAAAGATCTAGAGTAGACGTGATTCCTAAAGTGTGCGAACTGCGCTCTCACAACAATTACATCAAGGTACGAGGTACAATATATATGGATAGCGACATAGAACCCTACCGATACTGCACAGCCTCGCTCCTCCTTCACTTCGCACGCAACCCGACAGAAAGAACCTAAACTTTCTTCCCCTGAGGCTCTGGTAACATTTGGGAAGATGGTGGAGGTTTATTCGGATGCCTGTCTGGCTCTGCTGGCTCTTGGGAAGAAAATGGAGGGTGGTTTGGACACCAGTCTGGCTTTGATGGCTCTGAGCGATCAGGCAGAGGTTTCTCTGGCCACCAATCTGGCTCTGAGGGCTTTGGCCTATGCAGCAGAGGTTCACATGGATGCCAGTCTGGCTCTGATGGCCATGAGTCGCCCAACACGGCTTTCAACGCATGCCGATTCAACCCGGATAGCTTTGAGTCTTCAAGCGAAGTATTGGCGTGGTAACAGGCCTTGATCGACAAACCAACCCCCCTATCTTCTCGGAACAGCCTGTGTCGACCACAGAGTCAACTGAGACTGCTTCATCGAGATCTAAGGTTCAAGGGTCTTCACAGCCGAGGACCAAGAACGACGCCCATCTAATTCACCTCGCACGACTGTTCCTCTCGATACCATCTCCTGTAGATGATGCACAAATAGCGGCAGTGCCATCACTAACGGCCTTGGTTCCTTAACACCTCGTGAGGAAGAAGAGCTCGCTATCTTCACCGGCAAAATCTGACAGGGAGACTGAGGATTGAGTGATCCATTATAATATAGTATCGAAAGAGTCGACAACGGCAGTTTGCCAGAGTCTTCCTCAAACGATGTTTACGTGCTTCGAAAACCGGCCTGGACAAACCACGTAAAACTCGGCTAGAGCGGGCGTGATATCGATAAGCTCATCGCAGATATTAAACCCGGGCATCCTCGAAGTTTCGAGTCATCTATTGGTACTGCGGGATTGGACTTGAGAAAATTTGTAGCTGTTCCGGATTCCGTTAGCCATGGGAACAGCAGCAGGTGCGGAGCACTCGACTTAAATTAAAGGAAAATGGGACATTGGAGAGCGCCATGAGCGGTCTCGCACAAGTAAGATATTAAGGGAGTAGAGTCTTAGGTTCAGCTTGAAGATTCCAGACACAGGACACGAACCTTGAAAACTGTTATCATTTATAGTAGGTAGTAGCCGTACCCGCAAATCTCCCTCGTGCAACATTAAAGATGTTACAAACTCAGGTTGTGCTTCGAGCTGTACGATCAGGAGTGAGGTTGTACTGGTCAAGCCTGTACCCTACCATTGCATATATCCTGCAGCCGCTTCATTCCCTCCAAAGCCTCGTCGACGGTAGTCTTTGACGTTCCACTAGCTCTCGGGAGCGGTCCATACCGGAGGTCACTCAGGTCTCCTACTGTAGACCTGACCTGATTGATGATCATCTCAGCCTCTACTTCCATAGCAGCGATCTCTGCTTCGACGTCGGTGCAAGCTTGGACCATTTCAGGCAGGATGCTGGTCAACGTGTGCGGATTGCTCCTCGGTAGGTTCGAAATCGGCCCACATAGCTGTCGTTTTGTCAACTTCGACCAGTACCCTGGTGTATAGAGGCTTCACCTCAATCTCCATGTCGAGTTCTCGACCGTCAAAGCTCTCGATCTCATGTCTCTCCGTCTTCCTTCTCGACCTAGCTACCTCTTTCTGTTGTCTGGAGCCTAACTTGATCTCTCGCGCAATGTTCTCCTTGATCTCATCGGTCTGGAGGCCTCGCAGGTACTGTAGCTCTCGATAAAGTAGTTTTATCTGCGGATTGGAACGCTGTGGTCTGGGGAAGAGCTCCGTGAACTTCTGGAGTGTGATGAAGGTGTGTAAAGGAGCAGGAAGTAGGAAGAAGTTGGTGAGGATTGATGCCTCTGTGGGCGCCATCTTGTGGACGTAAAAGATCAAAAGTTTTAAAACAATAATAGTGCAGGTAAAGGATGGCCCTAATTCGAACCACGAGTATTTTGTATTCGCGATAAGTACAGTACAGTGGCGGTTGCAGGACCACAAGGTTCCAACAGCAGTGGAAGGGATGTCGTATTCCCGTGTAGCACGGTTCAAGGTAAGTAAAAGACGTGAATATCAATGTTATGGTGGTTCTTGAAGTGATTGTCATTCACGGCGCGCCAGTGGTCCGAGCGCCCTAGGTCTTCGTGAAACCGAAGGGAAGTAGCAAGGGCAGTCGCAGACAGCTTGTCTAAAGAAAACGAAAGCAACCCACAACACCATTTTCTATAACGGTGAAAGGCACCTGGATATAGAAACATATCCTACATCACTTCCGTAACTCAGGTCTCCAAAATTCGGCCATGGCACCTTCAAATCAGCCCCCGTTCATCAAGGACGAGCGTGTCCTTTGCTTTCACCACGAGCTGCTTTACGAGGCCAAGGTCCTGGACTCGAGGTTAAGTGATAGTAGTGACAAGAAGAGCTCGTTACAGTATCGTGTCCATTATAGAGGTTGGAAGAATACGTGAGTGATGATATGAAATTTCAAATATGCTTGCCCTCATCTGTTTTGGAAGGATTTTCATCTGGGAAGACGATAGACGCAATTGGCAGCCTGTATTTCTCAGTATCCCTTCCTTTTTCTGAACGAGTGTGGTCTTTGTTGGCAGAACATTAGTATGGACGCTTTACCTCTCATGCGGCTGGGATTTTGTCTATTGCATCATTTCGCTGTGTAGCCTTCTCGTGGCCCAGGCAGTAGAACTGATGCTCAGTCTCTCCACCTAGTTGGGATGACTGGGTACCCCAAGACCGCCTCCGGAAGCTCACAGAGGAGAACAAAGCGCTGGCCCAAGAATTGAAGCGCGAATTGGACGCGGCAAACCGCCGTGCTGCACCGACCAAGACCACACATGCGTCAGCCAAGAAGAAAGCAGCAGATTCCGACCTCAGTTCGACGCGTGGTAGTGAAGAAAGACAATCTTCGCTGCCCGCTACAGGTCGAGGCCAAAAGCGTGGAAGGGACTTTGAGCTAGAGAAGGTTCGTAACCCTCACTTTACTTTCACACCTTTTCAACGCACACCACACAACGCGTCCAAAACTGCAGCACAAAACCTTTCAGTTCATCCCTTCTTCATCCTCCACCATACATACACCTACAAAGCTTTCACATTATCTGCTCCTCACCATGGACTTCATCAACTCGTTTCGGCGTTTTCAATACCAAACACTCCCACAAGACGAGGATGAAAAACCCGGATATTTCGACGAATTTGATCTTCACGACGCGTCCGAGATCTTATCCAAACCTCCGCCGGTCGACTCTCGCCGCAAAGTCATGCTACGCGACGTTCCCGAACTGACCACCATCCCCCAACACCCTCAGCTCGCCAAACTCAACTACGAAGACGCCAGCAACGAAGCGAAACGGCAATTCTTCAAAGCTCAGGACCCCAACGACACCCTCATGCTCGCCGGCTACACCGCGGAATCCAGCATCCACCCACTGCACCTCCCCACGCGTGCCCACCCCACCAGTCCCAACCCCAACAACGACCACCCCCGCACCACCCCCCAAACCCCCACTCACCCCAACACCTTACCCCAAGCTCACATTCCCCCCGAACAGGAAGAACCCTTCACGACGCGCCCTGCCATCCGACTACACATGCCCGACCACCTTAAAGCGCTACTCGTCGACGACTGGGAGAACGTGACGAAAAACCTGCAACTCGTGCCGCTGCCCTCCAAAACGCCCGCCAACGCCGTCCTGACCGCCTACCTCGACCACGAGCTGCCCAAGCGCCGGCCCGGCTCCGCCGACGCCGACATCCTCGAGGAGGTCGTCGCCGGCCTCAAGGAGTACTTCGACAAGTGCCTCGGCCGCATCCTGCTGTACCGCTTCGAGCGCGAGCAATTTTTTGATATCCGTAGGCTCTGGGAGAGTGGGAGGCCCGAGTGGGAGGGGAAGGGGGCTGGTGATGTTTATGGGGTTGAGCATTTGTGTCGGCTTTTTGGTATGCTTCGCCCCCTTTTTGTTTTTTTGGGAGAAAAGCACCTTGGCTCCGATTCCGGCGTGTGCGTTGAAGCACTCTTTCATCGTCCGATCTATAAGACCAGACCGTGGGGCCGGACTGGACGTTGAGTTTAGCTGACGCCCTGAAACTCTCGGGATCGAAAGTGTCGATGCCGGAACTGATCGCGCAGACGAACATGGACCAGCAATCCGTCAACCGGCTACGCGAGGAACTGATCCGGATCACGACGTGGCTGGCGAAGAATTCCACGCGCTACTTTACGGCCGAGTATGAGAGTGCTAGTCAGGAGTATATCGAGAAGGCGCGGGGGGTTTGATGGCGATTCGGTTCGATATGTTCGTTGGAGGACCACGAAAGATGGTGGATCGAGGCGAGTGGAGTGGAGTGATTGGATTGCGAGGTGTGCGAGCTCAAGGCGAGGGTTTGGCGTAGGTACGGGTGCTTGGAGTATGTGTATCAGGTTGGACTGGACTGGGGTTAAAATGCGTGTGTGGGCTGTGTGGACTGCAAGATTCCGAGTTGGGGGATCGATGTCTGGGTCGGACCGCAGACTCATGCAGGTCGCTTTGGTGGTACTTCTAGCGTGGATATCATAAGGGAGGTTGAATCGTCCCCGTTCCCGCCCTTACGGCTTGGGGGAGCTGGATATCGAAGACCATAGACTGGTAAATACAACACATCCCAACAACCATCCCCTGACTATGTACTCCACTCCCAACCCCACTACTCAACACTCTAACCCTCCCTCAGCAACTTCTTAACATCTTCAACCGCCACCCTCGCAATCTTCTTCAGCACCGTCCGCTCGTCCGCCTCGCGGAACTTCTCCCAGCGATCCACCCCCTCTTTCGACCGGATGCTCAACGTCTCGTAGCCCTTCTTTATGACGTTACTCACCTCACGTGGACTGAGGTTCTTCTTGCCTCTGCTCTTCTCGCCATCGAGTAGATCCTGGTAGTGGTGTGAGACGTTGATGAGGGTGGCGATGGAGCTCGTGTCGTTGTCGTCATTGAGGCTGTAGGCGTCGCGGAATTTCGTAAGAGTGGGACCGCTCTCGACGAGCTTGTAGAAGAGATCGTCGAAGGCGGCAGCGTCGGGAAGGAAAGCTTCGCCGTTGGAGAGGGAGAGGACGATCAGGTTGATTAGGGAGTCGAGCAAGGGTCGAATGTCGGTGTTGTTGGAGAAGTCGGAGGCATATGTTGTGAGGAAGCGAAGGAGGTTGAGGAGGGTACGCCACAATTCCGACCAATGATATGCCATGCGTGTTCCTGATCTACTCAGGAAAGAGATGATCCGTAGAGTTACACCGAGACACAGTCTGACCTCGCCCTGTAAGTTCAAGTTCCACAGATCTCGAGTAGGATTTACATACATGTAAAGCTTGAAGTCGAGCCGGCGCCGTAGATTGTGATTGAGGGCATCAACCAGAATATCCAAAACGACAGTAGCCAAGATCCGATCACCAGATGTCAATGGCAAGTAGGGCAGTCTCTGCCGGGAAAGGCGAACAGGGGTTTTATTCTCCCCATCGCAGACGTGCTTGCACATCATCTGATCTTCCACCAAGACGCGTAGGATGAAGAGATTAAGATAAGCGTAGACGGATGCCCGGGAGCTGCGGTAGGCATGATGCAGCAGGTAAGACGTAAACGAAAGAAAACTGCTGATTGGGGCCTCCTCTTGCTTGTGTTCTGCGTGTAGGGAAACAAGATTGAAGGCGAAGAGTTTGTTGGCAAGGGTAAACTCATAAGTGGCTAGAAGAATAGCAGCGTTGGGGCCGGGTCTAGGGAGGGTCAATATTTTCAACTCAAAGATATCAGAAGCCATACATGTCACTTACAGGACTGCAAATCGTTCTTGGGCTTCTTCAGCGCTCGGTACCGGTGGCACTGTCTTTGTGCTTTGAGTCAGTACACCCAACCCGAAGTATGTCAAGGTACTACTAAGGGTCCATCCTTCTAGCAGGTCCTCTTGCACTGCTACATAACTGTTTCTTTCTGCAGCACAGGAAACACCAATGCTTCTTATTATCTTTTGTATTGTACTTTCGTTGACGAAATCATCGAACCTCAGTCGATAAGGATTTTGAAATTCGAATTTATTGTAATTGGCAAGAAGGCCGAGGAGAAGAAATGGCTCAAATGCTCGAGCGTGGGTATCCAGGTCATGAACATACTAACAACGTCAAATCCACAGTATGGACGTGCGGGAAATTAAGCTTACCTTCATTAGAGAAGGAAAAAGATCCCGGTGGGTAAAGTAAGACATGAGACCCGTCTGGTATGCGCCAGAAGTCAAGGAAAGAACAGCTTGTATAGCTTTCTGCCGTACGGTGACTGCCATACGAGTCAGATCAAGATAAGGATCGGAAACAATGGCGACTGACAGTTTCTTCCATGTTTTATCGTTGACTCGATGCATTGAACGAAATCGGTGAAAACAGCATCCGCTTCGTCCAACCCGGCTAGTATAGAGATCACATCGGAACTTGGGTTGGTATACCTCTTCGTGAGGACGCCACCTAAGTAAGCTGTCAAGGTCTGGCTCGTAAGCCGATAGAAGTATTTTGGAGGTGTGATCGGCTTACATCAAGGGCAACTTCGTCCGATGGACCCGTGCCGGTCTTGACCTGTGCTATTGCCCGTGTAAAGAGAAGACGTGACTGAGCCTAACGAACGAGTCAGCCTCCAACATGGCCAAATTATCAACGGTCCCAACCTGGTAATGAAGCAACTCGTCTGCGCTTAGGTTGTCAAGGATTCGTTGTAGGCTTGCTTTGTCCGGCCGTAGTAGGAAGAACTCCCGCCAGAACCCGTCCGAGTTAACATGATCCTCATCCTCCTAGAACAGTCAATTCAAGCTATTGTCGACGACTACATCCAGCCTACCTTGAAGAGAGCTTCGTAGAGTTGGACAATCTTTGGCTGAAACGAGTCTGGTCTGCTTTGTTGTGTGAGCGGCGATGACTCCATGCTTCATTGTCCGTGAGCCAAAAGCTAGGTCATAATATTCAGCAGCACATAGAGGGGAAGAAGCAAAGGCTGGCGAAGATGGCGCTCTTGGATATGTCTTTGAGACTGGTCTCTACAGAGTACTCCGTAAGTTATTGATACACGTATTCTATCATATGCACGTGCTAGATGATCTAAGGTACCTGACATGACACTAAGCCTTTTAGCGAGCCACTAACCCTTGGTACTGGATCCGCGCTAAATCCTGAGGCTCTGTGGCCTCCAGGTTTACAGACAAGTAGGCAAAATGGAACTTGATATGCTTAAGGTATAATTTATGTTGAATAGAGAGTGAAGACTTCTCAACTCGCTGTTACGCGATCCTGGGATAGCAAACGTGAATGGAGATGAACAACATACTGCTGAGTCAGATTGCGTGGAAATGCGACGAGGCTAATTGGTCGCTCGGTTATGCAGCCGACACTTTCGTAGCGTCCGATGGCTGCGCGAGGACGTCTTACCGTGACGCAGAGTCTGCCTTATCAGAGCCAGTCCAACAAGTTGCCATATCACTCCAAACTGACTTCCCTTTCTCACAAACATTGACAATGTCGCTGCCTCGCATCCTCCTCTCACTGGCGCCATCGTCAACAGCAGTGTTCAAGTTCGCCTCCTCAACCGCAGCACCCGCACCGCGCTATTGTTCACAGACATTGCGAGATTTCTCCTCCACCGCGCGTGTCCGCCTCTCGTCAAAACGAGAGCTGCAGACAGTCGCTGCGTACCGTCCTCAGAGCCTCGAACCGCCACCGGCTCCGCCTAGAAACGCCGGCATTCCAGATACATCGATAGCGGGAGGAGTACCAGAATTGAACGACACCAGACCGCCACGCCTAACCGGACAACACGAGGTCTCTTTCGATACTCCATCACAAGAAAGAACTTCAATCAGCCTTACCGAAAACGAAGCCCAGAAGTCTAAACCCGTCACGACCAGCACGCCACCCGCTCCATCATCCTCAACTGCCACTTCAACGCCGAGGCCTAAGCGGAGCAAGCTTCGCCCACGTAGAGCGGCCATGTCATTAACACCTTCTGCGATGGAACGACTCCGAGCACTCCTCTCGCAGCCCGAGCCAAAGCTGATTCGAGTGGGCGTGAAGAACCGAGGATGTTCCGGCTTGGCATATCACCTGGAATATGTGGATAAGGCCGGGGCGTTTGACGAGGCCGTCGAACAAGATGGTGTCAGGGTGTTGATAGATAGCAAGGCGCTGTTCAGCATCATCGGCAGTGAAATGGATTGGGTTGAGGATAAGTTGAATCAACGGTTCGTCTTTCGGAACCCGAATATCAGTAAGCACTACTCTCGCGACCACCCTTGTTTTTGACGGACCGGACTGACGAAACGCAGAGGAACAATGCGGTTGCGGCGAATCTTTCATGGTCTAGGCGGGCAAGGAGCTCCTCAAGCATTACAATACGGCGTTTCGAAGCCTAGGATATCGGCATTCATGGCATTGGCGGCGTCCTCCTGGTTGTTCGCCGGTCTAGACAGAAGATCTTGAAACATCCGACCACTTTTCATAAACATGCTGACTGTGATACCTGCTTGCTATCGCTCCCATCTACTGCTGTTCGCGGGCATGCACCGCAGCCGCACCTCAGAAAAACGGCTCATAAACCCCTCACGCCCATCATCCCATTATATCATCAAAACACCCCACCCTCAGACCCCACCACTCCAGCTCCTCCACCACCACCTCCACCCCCCTTCCGGAAATTCCAATACCCCGCATCCTCCTGCACATCACAACCCCCATCCGCACCCTTCCAAACCCCACCACGAAACCCAGCGTGGAATCCCTCTTTCATTCCGCCCCTCGGCATCAATTATTACCCGCCGCAATGCCCGCAAATCTCGGTTCAGACAGTGAAAATGGCATGGGGTTGCGAGCTTTGCCGGGCAAAGTATCGAGATCTCGACACATTGGACTGGATGGGGAGGGGCAGAGAGGGGGAGGGGTTGGGACGGACGGACTTCGGAGAGGAGGATGTGCATGATGGCCATCTTGGGGGTGGGTTCTGTCTTGGGGCCGAAGGGCGAGGTTGTTAAGCACTGCGGTTCGGCCCTGGTTGATTTTGGCATAGTGTTTGGTGCTGTTATGGCAAACCTGTGGGCTCAGCAAAGTGCCTTGTACTACTGTAAGGTTGAAGATCTACGTTTTGAGTGCTTTTGAATCTATTGACCGAGATACGAAGCTGCTATCTATGCAATAACTTTCTCGAGCATCTCGATGCCGTATTTCTCCTTGAGCTCTTGCATTCTACGCAGCCTGAGTTAGCATATCACGATACATCGATCCATCGAGACCAAGTCTTACATCGGGTTGTTGAGCTCCGGTGTCATGGGTGCTAGTATGCCCTTCTCCTTGATCGTCCCATCCAGAACTTTCAACACGGCAACGGCACACGGCACGCCGACGAGTTTGGCCATCGCCGAGTAGCCTGACTCGCCATCAGCAAGATTCTCGATACATTTCCCACGATAGGGGAAGAGTTTACCTTTGGGATCAGCGTACTCAACTAGAGTGGATGTACGAGTTTCTTTGCTGCCGTCCTTGTTCTCGATTTCAAACTGGCGGTGTGGGTCAGCTCATGTCCAACGATGTCTATTGAAGGCCACAATCCGTACCTTATGCTGCAGCATTACCATGTCCTAAGGAGTCGATTAGCCTACTATCATTCGAACAGCGGAGATGATCTGATTACTCTTTCGCCTTTCTCATATTGCATCTTCTTCTCAAGGGTAGCACAAAGGGCGTCGAGGACGTTTCCGCGCAATTCCACAGATTCATCCGAGAAGAGGCTATATCGTGTAAGTGAACGTCCAACTTAACACGCAAAGCATCCTTAGAAACTCACCCGATCCACTTGAGTCCTGCAATGATCCGAGCCTTTTCCTCAGTATTTACAAAGACTGTCTTAGAGCTGATTGCCCACACGAGATCCTCTTCTGATTGGGAAGTAGCTGCCAGAATCTTCGTAGTAGCTTCTTTCTATTTGGACGTCAGTAACCCACCGTCTATGGATTTCTACTTAACCTGAAACTTACCCAGTTCAATGGTTGCGCTGAGGGCTTCAAGAAGTCTTTTTCATCGTCGCTGAGAAAGCCCATGTCGACAAGCGTCCGTATAAACTCTGGGAATCCTTGATACCGTAACGTGCCTCGAATAATTGTCTGCGCCTCTGGTATATTGTACCTTTCTCGGTAGGGTGTAGAGTCGCGGTTCGGGTATGCTACGAAGGCATAGCCCGGGTAGATGAAGTACGGCTTTGCAGTGCTCATCAGATCCTTCGAGTCAATATCCACAACCTTGCCGTCTTGGTAGTACTTTGCTGCATTTCTCAGCGCGAGTAGCACCCCTCTTGATGACCAGGAGAATTTGTAGCCTAATGGATTGTCGGAGTCCTCAGGTGCCGGTAACCCTCCGCAGTACGACAAGAAGCTTGTGATTTTACCACCCGCCTGGTGTACCTCATCGATGGTCTTGACAGCGTACAGATGGTCGATACCCGGGTCCAATCCGATCTCGTTCATGACTGTGATGCCAGCCTCTTTCGCCTCCTGATCCAGCGCCATCATTGCTGGTGAGACGTAACTAGTCGTGACCACATTCTTCTTATTGCGAATGGCGGACTTGATGACGGCAGCATGGAACGTGTATGGGATGAGACTGATTATCAGGCCATGTCTTTTGACCTCGTCGTCCAAGGCTTCGGTGTTGGTTACGTCCAGCGAGATCGGATGAGTGTGTTTGATGCCTTCAGCGAGCTTTTTTGCGCTTCCCAGCGTACGACAAGCTACCGAGCTAATCAACTTCGAAGTCCTGCAAGCAGTCAAGCTGCTGTGACGTACCGACGGTAACCTGGAGACCTAGTGGCTCAACTGTTAGTGTGTTCGCCATTATGTGGAAATACATGGCCAACCATTTTCAGACAATATCTCAGCTGTTGGGCGTGTCACCTATCCCACAAAATATATCAGTACTCCTCAGTCATAGACGAGATCTTGAAAGCTGACGTACAAAGCCAGCTCCAAGGAGAAGTATGGACTTGTTAGTCCTGCTAATGATAGGGAGAGAATCCATTGTGAAGTGGCCTTTCTTTCAATGAGAAGAAGAGTGTGTATGGGTCCAGAGTTCCCTACTTTGATCAAAGAAAGGAGTCTCAAGATGGCAGGTTTAAAGAGGGCATAAAGTTCAATCATAGTGGGGCAAGGTCCGGTCATAGTTTACGCCGAGGTTAGCGGCGTTGGAGCCTCACAACATCATCCTGTAACAGAACGTCATATGTAAATGCTGAAACCAATCATAACATGAATCAAGCCTAAACGCCAGCAACGCCAAACCATCAAAAGCATTCAATCTTCACGATGGACGAACAACCCGCACCACAACCATTTCCTCTCCTCCTGACCATCCGCTTCACCGCGAACATCCCCGACCTCCTCCTCACCATCCCCAACCCCACCAACACAACCCCCCTATCCCTCAAACGCAAGATCCGCAAGACCCTCCAACCAGACCTCTCCACGCACCGACTCCGCCTCATCCACTCCGGCAAAGTCCTCCCAGACACCTCCACCCTCTCCTCCGCCCTCCGACTTCCCTCACCCCCACCGCCGCCACCACGCTCACCCCTCCGCAATGAACCCCCCAACAACGACAAAAGCAAAAGCAAAGACAAAGGCAAAGGCCCCCTCCGCTCCCGCCCCCCATCTCCACCCGCACCCCCGCCCCAACGCGTCTACATCCACTGCTCGATCGGCGACCCTCTCACGCCCACCGACCTCGCCGCCGAAGCCGACGCCGCCCTCGCCTCGGAGCAGCCCTCTCGCGCACCCACCTCATCCGGCCAACCCGACACCGAAGCCAGCGCTTCCTCGTCCGCACCATCGACAATAACGACGACGACGACCCCCGCCCCGCGCGGCTTCGACCGCCTCCTCGGCGCCGGCTTCGCGCCCTCCGAAATCGCGGCGCTGCGCTCGCAGTTCCTCGACCTGCAGGCGCATACGCACACGCCGGACACGATGCCGTCGGCGGCGGAGTTGCGCGTGCTGGAGGACCGCTGGATCGACGAGTCGACGGCGCCGGATGGTGGGGTCGACGGTGGCGGTGGCGGTGGTGGTGGTGTGGATGATGGGGAGGGGGGCGGGTTGGAGGATATGTTGTGGGGGAATGTGATGGGGTTTTTCTGGCCGCTGGGGGCGGTGGTGTGGCTTTTGAGGGAGGAGGGGGTGTGGAGTAAACGGAGGCAGATTGCGGTCTTTACGGGCTTGTTGGTTAATGTGGCGTTTAGTGTGTTGAGGGTTACTTCTTAGGTTGGCGTTGTAATTGGAATTGGGGCAGTGGATGCATCGTGTTGGCGTTGTATACCCCCTGGGTGCAGTCTGTTTCTCATATGGATGCTCGACTTCATTGATGTGAAACGCTGAATTGTATCTGAATCCGATCCCCCACTATGTACGCCGCGCTCAATGAAACTTGCTATAAATAACCGCAACGATAAGAAGCACAAGCACCGTGATAATCGCCACGGTAATTATCCGATTCGTAGCCATCCTACCTCACGCCGTCAGCACATCCGCGTCTTACTCACATACGCCCACGATATAAGGGAGTAAATACCTACGCGCCATCCCCCGCAACGTCTTCACACTCCGATCCACATACCCCTCACTCTCCAACAGGCCCGCCCTCGTATGCTGAATCGTCTCCCGCTGCGTATGCAGGTCGGCCAACGTATTCCTCCCAATATCCTCCGTCTCCAGCGCAACGCGCTGACTGTCCCGCAGCCGCTGCGAGCTGCGATCCAAGCGGTCCGTACCCGAGAGCAGCTGCTGCCGCTGCTCGAGCTGCTCGTCGGCGTTCGGGTTGTCGGTGTAGCGGTTCCCGAACAGCGCCTTGCGGTCGTCGGAGAGGGATTTGAGTTTGCGTTTGCTGGCGTCGATGTCGGACTCGAAATTGCGGAAGCGTTGGCTGGTTTTGCTGCGGATGGAGGAGGGGATGTTTTGTTTTTCGATGCGCATTTGGTCCAGCTGTCATTTAGGGAGGTCAAGGTTAGTAAGTTGTTGTCGGTGGATGGTAACCTGTTGTTGGATCAAGGCCCAAGGCTATGGGAACGTACCAGTTCGTTTGCTTCATCTAGAGCTCGCTCTGCTTGCCGCACCGCTGCTTTGCGAGGCTCGCCTGACAGTTCGGGTATCTGATCTAACTTCTGATTCAGGTTCGCCTGGACGAGCTTGAGCTCTGCTTCGTAGCTGCTGAACAGCTCTGAGCCAGCATCGGTGTCTAGCGGATTTGCCATGTCTGGCAGGTGCTCTACTGAGCTTATGTGGGTTAAGTGAAGGCTGCTGTGATGTTGTGTTATGGCCCGTTGCTGCGCCGTCAATAATCGGGATTACGCAATGACTTGCTGAAGCAAATCGCCGTGTAGGTAAATGTGGTAACGTGTATCGTGGCACGGAATTAATCGACAGCTGTTCTGACGGTGGTATGTTTTACAGGTAGGCTTGATATGGTATTGCGGAGGTTGTAACGTTATTCGTAGACGCCTTGATCCCTTGTGCTGCGCCGGGGATGATGATGCCGATCCCGTAATAAGGCTGCTTACGTAACAATCATACAGCAAAGACGGCAGGACCTCAAGATCAAGGTTTGAGATTTACCAGGTAGGCAGGTCATCACGCAATGTATAAACCGATGGCTAAGGGCGACAAGACCTTGATCCGGGTTGCTGCTCTACAGCTAGGTGTTTACTGTAGAGAATGCAATGGAAGTGTAACACAAATCCAGAAAACTCATGGCGCCGGAGTAAGTAAGGTCCCAAAGCCTTACTTGTTGTACTTCGACACAAATTCAATCAGTGCATTATCGACGTCGGCCGGATGCGAGGCGCTCAAGAAATGTTGTCCGTCCTTGACCGTCACCAGCTTCGCGTCGCGCGAGTTGACAAACATCTTGATCTCCTCCTCCGCATTGGCCACCGAGTAGACGACGTCGCTGGTGCCCTATCCCATTCAGATGAAACATCAGTCTCACTTCACACCCAAATCCTCAAGCAAGTCCGTCTTCTGTAGAGTAACCAGAACCAACAGGATTATACCAAGATAAAGGGAACTCACATGCAGCCACATAACCGGGCACCTAACATCGAACAGCCTACCATGCAACCCATCCCTCTCGCGCAAGTTAATCGCCGCCATCCGCGCCCTCCTCCTCCCATCATCCCCCTTGTAATTCCCCTTGATCGTCTTCTTCCAGAACTCTCTCGTCTCACTCGGGCAGTTCTTGCCAAACCCAATGTCGATCAGGAAATTGCAGAAGTCGTCGTCAGGGACGAAGTCTGGTGTGGACTCGTTCGTCGTCCACGCATTGATCGGGCCCGTGCAAGCGGAGACACCATCCCAGCAGCCGAGGCGACGCGTGCGCTCCGACTCGTAGTCAAGGGAGGTTCCCAGGGGAATGATGCCTTGAATCTAAAGTCGAGGTGGCACATCAGTATCGTTGTTACTCCTGAAAGGGACGACGATAGATGTACTGGGAAGGGAAGGGCCAGGGGAAGGGGTAATGGAAATTACACACCCTATCCGGCGCCAACAACGCCATCCGCACCGTGATCCACCCGCCCTGGCTCGTCCCCAAGACAAACGCCTTCTTCACCCCAAGCACCTCCATCACTTGCAGGTTCATGATCGCCGTGTCCCAGTACGTAAAATTCTCAGATTTAGTCCGCGTCTTGCCATGGCCTAGCAGCTCGATGGCCAGCAGGTTCATCGTGTCGGTGAGCTTCTTGTTGCTGTATTGGCCCCGGTAGAGTTCCGAGGAGGTCGTGAACGAGTTGACGAGCACGAGGGTGGGCTTAGACGAGTCGTATGGATGAGGCATCTGGTAGCCCACTTCGATGCCGCCTAGATGGGCGACGTGCACGGTTTTGGTGTTCGCCATGGTGGGGTTTGTGGCTGGTGGCTGGTATGGTTGGAGGTGCTTTTGTGGTCTTCTCGTGTGTGAATGGGTCGTAGAGAATAAAAACGGACTTTCGAAAGTTCTTATATGCAGTCGAGGACAGTCGAGGTCCTCCATGGCTCCAGCGGGAAGGTCGGCAGACTTCCGACGAGTACGGAGTACATCAACCGGGGTAGGGCATGACCTTCATCCCATTGGACAGATCTAGGTAGTTTTCGGCTTAACGAACGCTCGAGAGCGGATGCAACGTGGACTGCGACGTAACAGTGCTCCATTCCCCGGATTTCAAACCCTTAGCGTCGGGCGTCAGTTGTGGGGTTGTGGTGTGGTGGGGCTGCCTCGGGACGCGTCCTTTATAGTCCGTGGAGATCATTTCTGCCGTGTCCTTGTGTCCGAACTTTATGACATTCAATGTTCTAGGCACTCCGATGGCCGGAACCAGGAAGGTCGAGTTGATCGTCAAGTACAGGGAACCCGAAAGCTGAGAGTTTAGGGTTAGCGTGGGGTAGTAGTAGCCCGAGAGAATATTAACGATCATGGCTGGGTAAGCGTGAGCTGCGAAAAAGTGGTCTTGACCACTGTACGCCATTCTTTCCCTGAGTCTGCACGCAATGCCATATATTATGGAGCTCTACGCCTGCGGCTTCAACGCCCACGGCCAGCTCAATTTCAGCACTTCAACCGACGACTCTCCAAAAGACTTCTACAAACTCCGGAGGATTCTGACCGGGACTTCCATCCGACTACTCGTCGCCGGGTGGAGCACTACAGTCGTCGAAGTTGATGGCACGCTCCGGTCCAACAGAGGAGTGATCAAACTCCCGACAGGATGTTCAACGCAAGATATCAGTTCAGTGTTTGGTGATCACACGGGCATCTTAGGTGCTCTGACATTGAATGGCGCTCTTCTGGTCCACAGGGACAGTGAGGACGGCGAGGAGCTGAACCTCGCCTCGTCCTTGCCCTCATCAAGCCCGTACAATGCCATCCCGCGGATAGCTCACCTCGCAGTCTCGGGGATCGGTGTAATATGCATCTCGCCGTCAACATCTGGCGCCATGCTTCCAGCAAACACATCAAATTATATAGAAGCAGAACCTCACCACCTGCACACCCACCCCTCCCTCTCATCCCTCCTCCAGTCGTCCACAGCCACTACACACCTCCTGCCACAACCACCTTTGCACCTCACCTCCAATGCGAACACCTTCGCAGCCCTCTCCCCATCCGGCTCAATCTACACCTGGGGCGACCCTCGCCATCAGCATCTCGGCCGCACCCCGACAACCACCACACCCGCTCAGCAACCAGGGCTTGTGACGGGCATCGGCGGTGTCCCGATGAAGAAGATAGCCAGCGGAGGTTGGATGACAGGCGCGGTGTCACGGGATGGGGACTTGTATGTGTGGGGAAGACAGCCGCCAGGCGTGGATGAAGGGAATCGGATTGGCTGTTTGCCGGGCGCATCGAGAACGACCAACATGTCAGCGGAGGAGGAGTCTGAAGATGGAGAAGTAGCGCTCGTTGACGTTGATGGCGGAGTGGATGTTGTGGATGTCGGGGTTGGGGCCGGACATATCCTTGCACTGACGCGCGACGGACGGATTTTTGGGGTCGGTGATAATAGCAATGGGCAGGTTGGGATTGGGGAGGGACGAGGGAGAAGGTTCTGTGAAAACTGGCTGGAGGTACCGATGGGCTTCGAACAGGAGAAGAAAGTCATTGTCCGGGTGGACTGCGGGTACTGGAGTAGCTTCGTACTGGTTAGGGTTGACCAAGAGTAGAATTCAGAAGGAACCTGGGAGTTTTGTGTTGGGTTCTCTGCAAGTGTTGGCATGCAGACAGCAATGGAGTCATCGAAGAGCGACATTCAATAACCCAATATAATGGCTAATGGTGATGCCTCCCGTTATCAGGTACCCATCCCTTAGGGCTGGAGCTTATGTTCTGACCTAGAGGAGGATTTGATTAACGCGGTAGGCACCCTTCCCCAAGATACGGCCCCATCACCTCTGTTGCCCTGGAAGGCCCAATGATCCTTATGCACTTGATTATGACTATTCGTAGGTAAGGTGGTGTAGTCCTCGAATTGGGCACAGATTAGATACAGCAACTCCAAGTTCGGAGACACAGAAACATTTGAGTGAGATATAGGTAATACAGAAATTTATTACTGAGCTCAATCGCAAACTTTGTAAAAACAAATCACTGTGAGATCTCAAGAAAGATCACGTTGCAGGGTTCCCCGTGATAAGGTCAAAGCGTATCAGTGATTGCAGCTCGTGTCCGCTTCAGTCTGTTAATACCGCTCTGGCTGACTTAGATATCTATACTTCTCATCAAAGATGCTGTTAGATACTCGCAAAACATAACAAGATACATTTCCAAGTTGCATCTGAACCAAATGGTGTTCACGTCTTCCTCATGGCGCCCGGACTTGCAGAGCCAGCTGTTCCAGCCGAAAGGTCAGAATCGCTGGCCTCCCTGACTGAAGAGTATGATGATACGCTACGGTTCTACCTGAACGGCACCAAGATTGTACTCGACTCCATAGACCCGGAGATTACACTGCTCGAGTACCTGAGAGGCATTGGTCTGACAGGAACGAAGCTGGGCTGTGCTGAAGGCGGATGTGGGGCATGCACTGTTGTACGTGCACAACACCGCTGGTGCCGGGACGTAGTCAATGACTCTTGTGCAGGTTGTGTCCCAGCTCAATCCGACCACGCGGAAGATCTACCATGCTTCCGTCAACGCCTGCCTTGCGCCGCTGGTGAGTGTAGATGGCAAGCATGTCATTACAGTCGAAGGCATCGGGAACGTCAAGAAGCCTCATCCGGCCCAGGAGCGGATAGCAATGGGGAACGGCAGTCAGTGCGGATTCTGTACGCCGGGAATAGTAATGGTACGAAGATTTAGATAAGATGGCAGCATGGATGGCTGACTAGCCTTGTCAGAGCCTCTATGCCCTACTGCGGAATGATCCGCAGCCGTCCGAGCTTGAGGTTGAGGAAGCCTTCGACGGGAACCTCTGTCGTTGTACCGGCTACAGACCGATTCTTGACGCTGCACAAAGCTTCAGCGCTAAAGCATCATTTGGGAAATCTACTTCTAATGGCGGAGGTGGTTGTTGTCTGGAAAATGGGCATGGTGAATTGTCGAACGGCTGCTGCAAGAGCACCAAAAATGGCGACCCAGGCATGCCAGATATTAAATCGTTTACTCCACCGGGCTTTATTGAATACCACCCAGATACTGAATTGATCTTTCCTCCTTCTCTAACTAAACATGAGATGAAGCCCCTGGCATTTGGTAACAAGCGGAAGAGATGGTTCAGACCAGTTACGTTGAAGCAACTACTCCAGATCAAGAGTGTTTACCCGTCTGCAAAGATCATCGGTGGCAGTACAGAAGCACAGATTGAGATTAAATTCAAGGGCATGCAATACACGGTATGTGTCTTTGTTGGTGATGTCGCCGAGCTACGACAATGTTCTTTCAAGGAGGACTACCTAGAGATTGGCGGAAACATCGTCTTAAGCGACCTCCAAGATATTTGCTTGAAGGCCATCGAGCACTATGGTCCCATCAGAGGGCAGCCTTTTGCGGCGATCCACAAACAAATCCGGTATTTCGCTGGCAAGCAGATTCGGAATGTTGGTACGCCCGCTGGAACTCTGGCGACGGCATCCCCAATTTCTGATCTGAACCCTGTATTTGTGGCATCTAATTCTATTTTGGTGGCCAAGTCGCTGGACAAGACGATTGAGATACCAATGTCTGAATTCTTCTCGGGTTACAGAACTACGGCGTTACCGCCAAACGCAATCATTGCTAGCGTACGAATACCAGTTGCGAGTGAGAAAGGAGATTATTTCCGTGCCTATAAACAAGCCAAACGAAAAGACGACGACATTGCGATTGTCAATGCCGCGCTACGCGTGTCATTAGACGACGCATATACTGTGACGAGCGTGAACCTGGTCTATGGTGGTATGGCAGCGATGACAGTCACGGCAAAGGGAGCCGTTACGTATTTGCTAGGGAAGAAATGGACGGATCCTGCCACGCTTGAAGGGACAATGAACGCTTTGGAGCAGGACTTTGGCCTTCGATTTGGGGTGCCAGGTGGCATGGCCACGTACCGGAAGTCGCTCGCTTTCGGCTTCTTCTACGGGTTCTACCATGAGGTTCTAGCAGAGCTGGATGCCAAAGATCAAAGCTTCGACACAGATGCAACAGGAGAGATCGAACGTGGAGTGTCCTCTGGAAAGAGAGATCATGACGCTGCACAAGCGTACGAGCAGCGAATACTGGGCAAAGCTGAACCACACCTGGCCGCATTGAAGCAATGTACTGGAGAAGCCCAGTATACAGACGATATTCCTGTACAGAAGAACGAATTATATGGCGTGATGGTGCTTTCAGCAAAACCTCATGCAAAGCTTTTATATGTTGACCCTACCCCTGCCTTGGACCTTCCAGGCGTGGTGGACTGGGTAGATCATAACGATTTGCCGAACCCGGAGGCCAATCGCTGGGGTGCCCCGAACTGTGATGAAGTCTTCTTCGCAGTTGATGAAGTTTTCACTGCTGGGCAGCCCATCGGTATGATTCTCGCCGATTCTGCAAAACACGCCGAAGCTGGTGCAAGGGCTGTCAAGGTTGAGTACGAAGATCTACCTGCGATCTTCACGATCGAGGAGGCAATCGTGAAAGAAAGCTACTTCACTCACTTCAGATACATCAAGAAGGGGGGTACTGAAGGCGCCTTTGCAAAGGCAGATCATGTTTTTTCTGGAGTTGCCAGGATGGGTGGGCAAGAGCATTTCTACCTTGAAACCCAAGCTTGCGTGGTGGTCCCGAAACCCGAGGATGGAGAAATCGAGGTTTATAGTAGTACACAGAATCCGAGTGAAACGTAGGTCTCTTCGTCTACACAGACTTGAGGTGACACTTACTGACTCAACTTGTAGTCAATCCTATGTCGCTCAAGTTACCGGTGTCCAAGCTAACAAGGTTGTTTGCAAGGTCAAACGTCTTGGTGGTGGCTTTGGTGGGAAAGAAACCCGATCCATTCCACTTGCCGCTATTTGCGCGACGGCCGCGAAGAAGACTAAGCGTCCCGTAAGATGTATGCTCAATCGGGATGAAGACATGATGACTTCAGGTCAACGGCACCCGTTCCTTGCCAGGTGGAAGGTTGGTATCAACAACGACGGAAAACTCCAAGCACTCGATGCGGATGTCTTCTGCAATGCTGGATGGTCGCAAGACTTGAGCGGAGCGGTAGTGGAGAGATCCCTGTCACACATCGATGGCTGCTACCTTATCCCGAACGTCCATGTCCGAGGACGGCTCGCAAAGACAAACACCATGTCCAATACCGCCTTCAGAGGCTTCGGCGGCCCACAAGGCATGTTCATCGCAGAGTCATTCATGGAGGAAGTCGCAGACCAGCTTGGCATGCCGGTCGAAACCCTCCGAGAAATCAATCTGTACAAGCCGCACGCCATTACCCACTTCAACCAAGAGCTCAAAGACTGGCACATCCCACTCATGTACCAACAAGTCATGACCGACGCAGAATACCGTGCCCGACGCGAAGCCATCACCCAATTCAACGCCACCCACAAATGGAAGAAGCGCGGGCTGGCCCTGATCCCCACCAAATTCGGCATCTCCTTCACCGCCCTCTGGCTCAACCAAGCCGGCGCCCTCGTGCACATCTATCACGACGGCTCCGTCCTCGTCGCGCACGGCGGCACGGAAATGGGGCAAGGCCTGCACACCAAAATGGCCATGATCGCCGCCGACGCCCTCAACGTGCCGCTGGCCGCCATCCACATCTCCGAAACGGCCACCAACACCGTCGCCAACACCTCCTCCACCGCCGCCTCCGCCTCCTCCGACCTCAACGGCTACGCCATCGCCGACGCCTGCGCCCAGCTCAACGCCCGCCTCGCGCCCTACCGACGCACCCTCGGCCCCGCCGCCCCGCTCGCCGCCCTCGCCCACGCCGCCTACTTCGACCGCATCAACCTCTCCGCCAACGGCTTCTACCGCACCCCGGACCTCGGCTACGTCTGGGGGCCCAACACCGGCCAGCTGTTTTACTACTTCACCCAGGGCGTCGCCGCCGCCGAGGTCGAGATCGACGCCCTCACGGGCGACTGGACCTGCCGCCGCGCGGACCTGCTCATGGACGTCGGCCGCTCCATCAACCCGGCTATCGACTACGGCCAGATCGAGGGCGCTTTCGTCCAGGGCATGGGCCTCTTCACCACTGAGGAGTCCCTCTGGCTCCGCGCCTCCGGCCAGTTGGCTACTAGGGGGCCCGGCACCTATAAGATCCCTGCGTTTCGCGATATCCCCCAGCAATTCAACGTCTCTATCCTCAAGGGCGTCGAGTGGGAGCATCTCCGCACTATCCAGCGCTCGCGTGGGGTCGGCGAGCCGCCTCTGTTTCTGGGTAGTAGCGTCTTCTTCGCTATCCGCGACGCCTTGAAGGCCGCTAGGGTCGAGTGGGGGGCTGGACCAGGCGGAAAGCGCGGCCGGGACGGGAGCGCCGAAACCGCCACGAAGTGGAGCGCCGACAAAGTCCTGTCGCTGCATTCGCCCGCCACACCCGAACGCATCCGCGTCAGTTGTGCGGATCCGATCGTTGAGCGGGCGTATGTGCGGCCTGAGGAGGGCGAGAGGAGTTTTTTTATGGCTATTTGAGTGAGAGTTGGTCGGGTTGGGAGAGGGAAGTATGGGCATGGGGATGGGGCTGGTTTGCGAGGCGGGGTTGTTGTGGGATGGGGGAGGGGTTGGGGGCTATGCGGAGAAGGACGGGCGAGGGAAGGAGGCGAGGCGGATGGGATGGTGGCGGGTTGTTGGAGGAAGGAGTTGAGAGCGTGGTGTTATTCATGGTGGGTCGGGTCGGGTCGCGGGACGGGGACGGGAACGGGGACGGGGACGGGGACGGTTCATGATGGTGATGACTTTCTACGCTTTACGACTTTACGAGATGTAGCGATGAAATTTCCTTCGTGCATTTCGCATATAATGGTCAAGTCTACCGTACGAATATGTGTGAGGTTGGGATCACGGCAGATCCATATCCCCTCAACTCGCTACGATACGCAAAGACACGCAGGGAGAGTAACGTCTTTCATATACTACTCCTGCTCCACCCACCCCTATCAAGAAGAAAAATATGTTCCAAAAAGAACGACTCGACGGTCAGTGTCCCTCCTCCCCCATCCCCACCCACCACCAAAATAGCCCCCACAATCAACCATCCACCCACCCCTCCTCTCCTCCCCACCAAACCCCAGGCCACAAAAGAAAAAAACCCCTAGAAGCCTAGCGCGCGATTATCAGCCACAAACCACACTCCCTACCCCTTCCATCCCCACCACGACACGGACTAACTCGACCCACGAACGAACGAACCAACGAGTCCCAAGCGCGCGGTCGTCGGGCATCGATCTCGCGAACGCGCCCGATTCGGTAGCAGCAGCTCGGAAGCTCGCATGTTCGGTCGCGCGAGGAAAAACATAGCATCGGTGTTAGAACTGAACGTGTGTGTGCGTTGAGGATTGAGTTGATTTGCTGTACGGAAGGAACTGAAAGGAAAGTGGAGTGGGTAAGGGCTGAAAGTAGCAGCGACTGGGACTTCCGTAGTTCTTTCTTCTGTTATTGGCGAAGAGTAAGGAAGGCGCCGTGTGGACAAACAGAGTTGTCCGTGTTTTTCGCGCGCGTGCAAGGGCCCAGGGAACCGAGTACGTACGTGACGTGAGGTTGTGCGTGAGGTAGCTGCTGGGCTCTGCGCATCTGTGTCACCGTACGAATGAAGTTGGCGAAAGGCGTACGGTGGACAGATAGTTCGAGCCCGCGCGTCCGGATGCACGTGTACCACAGTCACGGTCGGTACTCGGGAGGGCTCCGAGGTAGCAAGCGCTCATCCTCCTTGCCCGTCCGTCGTTTTTTCCCGCTGTGCTTTTCCCGGTCGTGTCTTGTCTTTCGTTCCAGGGCAAAGTCACGACCGGAAGAAGCAAAAGGAAACGAACGACAGAGGGCAAGTCTCTCGATCCGAAACACTTTAACCCCTTGTGGATCGGGGTGCGATCATCCAACCACCCAACCTAAGATGGAGATTATTTCTATGGAAAGAAAACAGTACACGAAAAGTGTGTAAAGAACGCCCGCTGAATCGCGCGAGAGCATAAGAAATGTACACCATGACGCTTTGGTAACACCGAGAAACGGGATACAAATGTGCCCCAAGGTGTCGGTCTGATATGTAGAAGCAGCGGTAAGGATAATCAAGGCCAGCCTTGCCATTGAACAGCGGCAATTTAGGAAGCCAGCCCAAAACGTTGATAATAGTTGTAATCACCTCTTTTCATCAACAACATGCCCGTAAGAACTGGACCGAAGGTGTGCTAACCCTATCGGAGGTGCAGGCCGTTGACCGGCGAAGCCAAGCTTCTCATCTTGCCACTCCTCTTCGGAAATCACCGACGGACCTCTTCTTACAGCAGGCTCAGGAGCGCCAAAAGCAGGGAAGCTTCCAGCCGGTGCATGATCCGGTTCGGTGCGTTGATAGGCAGGAGAGGGCGAGGAGGGCCTTGCCGGTCCAAAGTAATCCTGGTTGGAATAGTCCGGTCCTCCTTCACCTCGAGTCTTGTCTCTTCCGAACCACAAGGTCAGAGCCCTGAGCACGCCACTCATGACTATGATGAACCAAACCAATAATACGCAAGAGGAGATGATCGCCTCGTCGCGTATAGCGGACGCAATATGGTTGGTCATTGTCACCACGGCGTTTGTGATCTTGTCGGTGGCTTCGTTGTTGGGAGCCGCGAGGAAGCTGTTGCTGGCATTATGGTTCTCGGAAGCAATGCTGGAAACAGCGCCCAGTGAAAAGGTATTGTTTGGCAGGTTCGGGAAGTCAACCTTTGCATGATCCGAAATCCAGTCGAGGCCTTTCTGAACACCGGCAATCTTGAGACCGATAAGACAATTTAAAACCTCGGTGATCGGATCATAGAGGACAGTTCCGCCAAATGTAACGTTCAGAGCCTCGGTCATGCCATCAACAAAGAGGTTAAGTGTCTCATTGACTGCTCCCGTGGTTGTATTGACCCATCCAAACACGTCGTGGTTGATGTCCTTGTTCGTCGAAGCAATGACCTGATTGGTGCCAATCGCCCACTGCTCAGAAGCATTGTTGAGCACACCCACGACCTTGTCAGCAAAGCCGCCGACTTGATTGACTAGCGCAGGGACTTCCTTCTCGACGATTTTCAGTAGGATGTATTGACATAGGCAGGCGAGCAGACCAGCGAGACCAAGCGAGAGAACGAAGAGCGCCGGTGCAGATGTGCCGTAAGCAACAACCCATCTGACGAGGATTTGGCGTCTTGTGGTTTGGAATCCATTTGCAGCCTTCATGCCAGCCGTGCTCGTGTATGGCCTGGAAGCAATGTAAACCACATCCAGAGGATCGAACGAGTTCTGACTGATGAGTTGAGCACGCTGTTGGATTGTACGCCAACGCCTGATCTCGCGATAGGCCATTGGTATGCAGGCTAGGATGGCGAGGACAATGAGGACACCGATGAAAATTTTGCGGGCTAGGTTTGCGATACTCCGGAGCTCGTCGAAGAAATCGTTGATTCCGTTGTTGTCCGAGCAAAAGGTCAACTGCTCCTTTTGCGGTACTGGGAATACCGACCGATCAAAGTGGAAGGTGCCCATCGACTGGTTCAAGAGTTTCTTGACCTCTTCAAAAGGTAGTCGAATGGCGCTGTTGGTGAAGTTGTTGACTTGCGCGAACGTAGGGATCGAGGAGTTGAGCTTCTCGAGGTCTTTGTTCACCGATGCCGGGAGTTGTAGGTCGTCGAGCCGGTTCAGTGAGTTATCGATGTTCAGTTTCGGAATGGCGCTGTGACTGCCAAAGGCTTGGGGAATGCTGTTCAGTACGCTCGTGAACTTGTTCAGATCATCCTCAAAGCTTTTAACATCCTTGTGGATGTCAGTCCCGATCTCACCGAGCGTCTTGTTCAAGAATTGTGTGACATCCTCCGCTACCTGCACCGCTACGTGCAAACTCCCGCTAACAGCGAGAGTGATGAGGCAAACGTAGGTTGAGGTCAGCAGGTTGATGACGAACAAAACAATCTCTTCGACGCCGGTGACACTCAGGAGGAGCATAGACATGAGGCCGTTGACGGCTCTCTCGACGCCTGACGCAGCCAGCTCATTTACGCCGTGCGACATATAATGAGGCATGGAGGCCATAGCGCTGCCCATCGACTCAACTCCCGAGCAGGCCGACAAAGCTTCTCTCCTGGCGGAGTCGAGGTCGTGATTGAGGCCCGAGACTGCAATGAGGGTTCTGACAAGGACTAAGAGCAGAAGGGTGGTCCATCTGTTGATCCATACCTGTGATAGTCGAGCGCGGAGGCCAAGGTATGGGGTGATGTATGGTGCTGCATTCGGTGCAGGTCGTGGTGTTTCTTGTGCGGCGTAATAATCTCGCATCTCATGATCGCCAGCAGAGAGAGACGGAGGAACAGCTGGAAAGGAAGAAGGAAGATTTTGATTCCGTATGGAAGTCATCTCGATGTCGAGTTGACGAAGTGTCTAAGCCGTCCAGCGGGGGTGATTAACAGAAGTCTAGGGAGTCTAGGAAAGTGATGGTCGTGAGATAGCAAAGCAACAAGATACTCGAATGAGATGATTATGATGATGCTCTAACTGAACAGAAAAGAAGTACAAAGGAGACTCGTGAGTGGAATAGAATGCAAGAGATCTCTGGAGGTGGTGGTGGTGAATAGAAGGAGTGAAGACAATAGAAGGTCAAGGTGAAAGGCCGGCACAACACGTACCTATAATGAATAATGATCTGGAGCTCTTGACGCGACCCATGAGAACAATAAGGATCACTCATGACAAGTTTCATCTTGTTCCGAAGTCAAGAGCTATTCTAGTCCCATCTTTGTTGATTTGCGATTTGATACGCAGGGACCTCAGAATAGGCGCCTCTTTGACCTTCTGCAGACGCTCCTGACCAGTCACTTCTTTGTTTGAGGTTTTTCAACCTGAACTTGAGAAAAGGCCGGACTGGTCAAGCATGATCGGGTTTTCTCATTGTCTCACAAAGAACAGCTCCGACCTGACAGTGAGGACGGGGAAGGCCTCATGCTGTCGCTCTTGGCTTGACTTGCGCTTCAACATCCGTGTCGGTGCTTACTGGCTGGTAAATATCACGATCTCTCGGCCATTAAAGGGAGCGATCAAAACCAAGCACAGCAGCTAAAAAACGATGGATGATGGCAAATCGCAAGGGGACACCTGGTGAGCGATGCGACAATGGTGCCCATTCTTTCGAAAGCTGGGGAAACTGTCGTCTTTATTCGATTTCCCTGGGCCGCAATGATACATACATGCAGCAGAACCTTGGAAGGTGTGTGGCTCAGCTTAACCTTACCGGACTTGGTTAAGCTTACGCCACAGAATCCTGCTTGATCTACGAACATGGCACATCATTGGAATCATGGAGCAATTCAACGATTCCAACAGCGACGTCGTCGCCATGTCTAGTTTTCATACCTCGATCAGATAGTCCCAGGACCTAATTGCTGTAGTCCGCTACGGGATTTAGGACGTGAAGAAAGGTGTTTGAGATTCTTCAGTCTCCTGGCGGCAGCCATGCGGCGAAGCGCCTCGCTTCTGCAGATCATCTTGAACAAGGGTCCTGGACCAATCGTGAAGGATGCAGAGCCGCAACTCGAGACTGCTCTATAAATACATCTCGAGCGAATCTTCAGTGTTTGGATCAGCTTGTCCACTCACTGTCGCGAAACCGATGGGGGAACCTAGTTTCGACTTTTTCGTGGACGTTATGTTCAATACCCGTCATTGGCGGACATAGTGTATCCAGGGAAACTCGGGAAGAGCTTCAAAAGTAACAGAGCTTGTATGAGAGCACAGGGATAGACGAAAGATAGAGGACATGTAGATACGATATCGTTCAGAGACTCTTTTCATTGCTATCTTCCAGCCATATGCAGACCATTCCCAGGAGCTCAACGCTCCGCCCAGCCCGTTATCTGACACTACCTGAGCAGGGTACATAGTAAGAGCAACCATTCCGATTCTGTTTGCAAACAGTAGCGACCGAGCGCATGCAGTGATCACGCTGGACAGAAGGCACTATGGTTAGAGAGAACAGAGAGAACAGTGAACGCGTCGTCAGCAGCCATGCATCAGTGATACAACAAGAAAAGGTCGGCGACCTAGCTAGCGGACAGGCAACGTCACATCTGTTAGAACGGCCACAGATCGAGCCACTGTAGGCTAGATAGCAGAGGATGCGAAAAATTGTCATCAATGCGGACAGTGGAGCGCGAGCTGGAACTGACGTGCAACCTCGCCGGGTATAGTGGCAGCCCCGTCAATACCAACGCTCAGAGATGCAAGCTGAGCAGCTTCAAGAGGAAACATTGTCATAGTCGGGTAGTCAAATGGTTATCTGACGAAAGCATTTCATCAGACAGATATCTCACGCGAAAATCCGAGAACAAGTGTCGTACCGGAAGATGAGGTGGAGCTGATATCGCGCCACATGAGACCCTTCAATCATCAGATTTTTCGCGAAGTCCGCAGCAATGGCATCATGATCATGCACGAGGGTTTCCAACATCAAGGGCATCATCTCATCTCATCAAGCGGTCAAGGTTCCGGATCAAAGGCGGCATGTCAAGCGCTCAGCTCACGAGGTCCCTGGCGGTTTAGGCTCACCTTGGCCCTGCCCTTGCTGCTGCTGTTGGGCCATAGCAGCATACCACATGGCGACATAGTTATTGTAGCCACCATAAGCGGCGTAGGGGTCAGCACCGTCCGCTCCGACGGGTGCAGCTGCTTGTGTTTGTGAGCCATGGCCTCCCATTTGCTGGCCACCATACATCTGCTGGGATTGTGAGTAGCGGTCACTGTACGGGTCGTCACGGCGGCCACCACCTCCGGGGCGATTCTTCTCTTCCTGTGAATCATGTTATTACTTAACTGGCTGGGACGAACCTAGCTGAACTCACTACTGTGTGAACCTTATCCATGATCGCTCTCTTTGCTTGTTCGATCGAGGCTCGAGAGCCAACAAGGCCGATCTCGCGCTCGATATCTGGACTTGACGCTGGTGCTACATTTATCTTACAACCTGTGGTATTTTGCATATCCTTGATAGTTTCACCGCCTATATGACAAAATTAGCTGTGTGCACGACCAGCCATCTGTAAGTGGAGGCCTACCTTTTCCGATGATCATGCCTACTGCCTCCGAAGGGACGATGATGTGATCATTGATTTTATCTCCTCCACCACCAAAGTTGTCGCCACCGCCATATCCACTGTAGTCTCGGCTCACGTCTCTTGCAGGGGCCGCAGCTCCCTGATTGGCAAGGCTCTTTGTGTCGCTGTCGACAATCTCCATGATAAGGTCCTTGGCCATTGCCGCGGCTTGCGGCGTTCCGATAAGATTCACAGGTCTCAAGCCATTGACACTCTTCTGCTCACCGACGATGTTGACGTGGCAACCGCTCCGTTCCTGTAGATCCCGAATCGTCTCTCCACCTCGCCCTATAATCAGACCGACAGTCCTATCTGGCACCATGATCTGTGACGCATCTTCGCCATCACGAAGTGCAGGTTGATGTCCGCTCCCATGACTCACGGCTCCCTTGCTTCCGCTACGCACAGAGCGATCCTGAGTGGTGGCCACATTCCGACTACCCCCATTTTCATCGATGACGCGATATATTTCAGCTTTCGCTTCTGTCCTGGCAGCCCGAGACCCCGTAATCTTACATTGCCGTGTGGGACCAATGGCGTCAGGGCCTGTGACAAACTGCACCCTGGTGCCTGTCTCTGATTCGACGCGCCTCAGATTCTCACCTTGACGGCCAATGATCAACCCGACCAAGCCGGAATCAATCATAATCGTTTCCGAGTTATCATCACTTCCACCGCGTCGGCCTGGAGGAGACCTATCGCCAACACCACCGTAACCCCGACCAGGCGGTGGAGTATACGTTGCGCCCGTTCCGCGCCCTCTGGGTCCTGGTGAGAAGGAACGTTCGCGGATATAATCTCTTCCGTTTGCACCTCGTCGATCGTCGCGACGTTCATCACGGTATGGGTTGTAATTGTCTCGGAAGTTTTCACGCGATATGCGTGGTGGAGAACGGGATCGAGAGCGGGAGCGTCTATATGTTCGGCCTGCCAATCTAGGATCGCCATCTCGATTGGGGGCTTTTGAGTGAAATGTCAGATACTTGAGGTACAAAGCTCCAGGAGTCGCGATACCTACTTCCGCTCGATCGCCCTAAATCATATGACACGCCTTTTTCAGCGGCAATGCCTCTGGCCTTCGCTATTGCCTCCGCGATGCTCACGGAGCCAGAATTAGTTGGTTTGATGTTGCTTAGGTCCAGACTTCCAGAGTTGTTAGGTTGTGGTAGTGCAAAGCCTCCCAGCCCAGTCGATGGGGTTGCGGTTGAATATGACGGAGGAAAACTGTGGGCTACGGGCTGCTGTTGAGGTGGTGGAGGAGCTTGGATTGGTGTGCCAGTCGGGCGTTGGGCGGCTATAAGTCGAGCCTATTAGTTCTGTAACCATGTAGCTCTGGGGATTTTCAGCAGTATTACCTAGGGCCGCCAATATCTGAGAGATGTTGGGCTGTTCCGCCATCTTCGTATGCCGAGCGGAGCAGTGGTAGGACGGCGTGGATCACGAAGCCAGCAATCACCGCATTGCTGCTCTCTTTGGTCAACTTCTTGTGCGAATATGCCCTGTTCAATCTGAAATCGTGACGGGTGGTAACGCGGCAAAATCGGAGACGTTTGCGAATGGGTGGTTGGTTGAGGTGAATATTTTGTTAGGGTAGAGATCTCAAAGCTTTGAGCTGCGAAAGGTCTAGGCCCAAAACTGAAAATTAAGCGAATCTTGGCAGATTGCTGCAGACATGAAGCTGTCCTGGGTGACTTGTGTAAGGTAGATGGATAGACTGCCTTAAGATGGTCATTGACTCAACGACCTCTTACTGAAGATCTTATGGCTGGCGTGGATCTTTTTGCTTCCAAGCCTCTCGTCTGCGTTTGGTTCAAAGAGCTTCGAAACGAACTACCTTATCCACTTAAGAGGACATCGTGCATCTCATGGTACGCGGACCTTTGAGTCCGACGCCCTCTATGTGCACTTCAAGCAATGGCACTTCGACGATGAGGTGAAGCTTCCCTAACCTACGCAATCGGGGCTTCATCGGTCCATCATTGTACACTGCCACTGGATAGGACTCCATACATGGAATTGGAGCAGAACAATTGGTGAAGGTTGGATAACGTTGCGGAGGATTTGTGTCCCTAGACCCTACTGTAGACGAACAATCTCATTCTCAAAATTTGTCTGACATTCTGAGGCAATGCTTGATCAATTTGCGCAGGAAGAATATAGTCGTTCTTTAAAGCCATACTGCTCTACTCATACAGACAAAACATAGAGCTTACCACAAGAAAGAAAGTTTTTTTTCCTTGCATGCTCGTTGCTGTGGTCAATATCATAGGGATTAATCCTTCTTCCAATCCACATGATGAATGTGTTCAGATGTAATCGGGTTCAGACGCTGGTGTTGGCATGCCTTGCCCCTTTTCCTTTGGGTATGTCTGTTGAGCGTGTATAGCTACGGACATTTGAGGAACTCTTTCATTCAAAGGTAAACACACCTGGTGAATACGTAGTAAATCGATGTTGTCTAGCTAGCGCATGTTTCTGACCAGGCTGTTACTTAAAGGTTGGTTATACCTAAGAGCTCTCCTTAAGATATCACAACGCGTGAATATGGCTAAACACTTCTCTAGCGATTTTTGTGTTGCTTGACGACGCACAACCCGTCAATCATGGGGGACCTCAACAACGTGGTGCGTGACAACGATCTGTCATCTACTCAAATCACTACTGGTGACTGCCAAGTTACCATCGCGGCACATGTTCCTAAATCTTTCGTGGTGTTCAAGTTCTTTTTCCCCGATCTGAACGGGGCGATGGATGTGCTCGTGCCGACAGAGTCCAACGAGGACCCGGTAAGTCCACTCAGTCGACGTTGCTACTGGTCCATATGCTCACTGTACGCAGGAAACATTCGTTCGGGAGAAAGCTCCCGAAATTAGGGAAATGATGCTTCAGCAAATGAGCGAAGAGGGCCCGGAGCCTAAAGAGTGGTGGCGTGTCCTCGTGGAGGTACGAGAGGCGGAAAAGAAGCGTAAGATGGCGCTACGGAAGGAGACCCTCGACGCTGTGAACCGCGTCAAAGATTACAAGAAAGACGAACTCGAGAATCTGGTGGTGGTCAAGCCAGCGAAGAAGAATAGATCGAGGTCGAAGAAGAAGAAGTGCCCGGCGGAAAGTACGACAAAGGCGGCTGGGATACTAGAGGAATCGGAGCAGAATGAAGACTACAGTGCGGGTGCATCTTCTAAGCGCGTAACATCTAACACAGACCCCTCTCCATTCACCTTTGCTTTCAAGGATGACTCGAGCAGTCACGGCTTGGCTATGAAAGGGACTGGGTATTCTGAGCATACCATGGCCGCTTCGAATGTCAGTGCCATTAGCAATGCGCAGCCTGGAGGGAAGCGCCACCGGAAAGCATCAAAGTCCATGACTCAGTTAAAAGTCAATGACACTTCCAACAAGGACGACAGCCGCGATGCCGCAGTAGAACGTCTAAAAGCCGAGGACCCACCGGTTTCGTTGGAGGTCGCTCGCGAAAAGCGTACGACACTGCGGAGAGAACGATCTCTAAAAATCCAGTTCTTGCGCCAACGCACCCTCTCTCGAGGCTCCTCAGTAGCCGGTAGCCGTCCTGCCACTCCTCCGTACCGCGATTCGGCGCCTGATGCGGACATAGCTCAACTTGAGGAGGTCATTGAAGCGAGTAAACTGCTTGGATCAAAGACAAAACTGCCTGAACTGAGCACGACCGCCAGTGCATCAGCTCACAAGGAGACATTCTCAGCAACCGAGCAGCAATGGCAAATTGTTACGCAACAGAGACGGAAGAAGCAACAGAGTGATCAAGTCGCGGCGAATAGATCGGGACCAGTCCGAATGAAGCCATCTGGTATAGAAAAGCAACCAAAAGCTGTTGCTAAGGCTTCGAACAGGGGTCGTGCTACAAAGAATTTGGAAGGAGGCCCAACAATCTCGAGTCTTACTACGCAAGTTGAGAAACTCGACCAGGTCGTCGCTCCACCAAAGTCGGCAACAGTCTCACCAAATCCGAATATTCGACTATCTTACATTGGTGCAGTCCGTAAAGCAGATGAGAATGTTTCTCCGCAACGCCTTCCAAAGACTGACATCACTATTACCGTCGGTAATTCAAAAGGATCTACGAATAAGTCAGACGTTACTGCCGTCTTGCCGATTTCAACTCGCAATATTCCTCGTCAGGCTAGGAATACTATAGCAGGCGGATGTCTCTCTGCGCAACCTCTGCAAGAAGCTGAGATTACAAGGATTCTCGACGGGAGGAAGCCCAAGGATCAAGGACGCGTTGCTGCAGCCTTGCCCCGTTTAAATCTCCAAATTCCTCACGATAGTACAATAAATATTACAGATGAGAAGTGTTTTCCATGTTATCCGCAAACCTCGGAAGTTGCTACTACACTTCCATCTCCATTGCAGTCGAACATTCAAGCCTCCCAGCACGCCAAAAAAGAGTCAGTCGATGAGAACATCCCTCTACAATGGCTACAGATCTCAGAGATTACTACAATCGTCGACATCCCAGGAAGTTATGAGGGCCAGACTCATTCCACTGCAGTCTCGCTGAACCCGGATCTCAAAATATCTCAACAGGTCATACCAGATTTAGCAGATGAGTGCCCTTCTTCACAACAACAGCGGAAATCTCAGATTGCAACATTGGAAAAGTCGAGGGTCTCTACAGACCAGACACACCACAGTGGGGAGAGTTCTACTACGACTGAGCCCTGGTACGAGCTTCGAGACGACGACGAGAGGTTCACGGATACAGACACACTTAAGAACGCAGTAGCTGCATGGCAGGATCAATCAGATGACGAGGTGGAAGATACTACGGACCACCTGGCCGCACCCAGAGACCCTCTGTTCTACTCGATAAATAACGAAGCGTACTTCTTCCGCGACCGGCCTTTCGTTGTCCCCCCACAGCTTGAAAGTGAGGAAAACGTCCTGAACGGAACGTGCTTCCCCGAGATCCCACCACTCCTCGGAAATCCTGACACAGGTGAATTTCCGGAGCAGGTGCCATCAGCTGCTCCATTGATATGCGGATGTAAGCTCCGCGGCGGAAGTCGTGCCCTCATAAACTACGATCCCAGCATCCACAGAACAATAATTCACCCAAGTTTACATCCTCTTCCAGACCTTCGCAACGATCCCTATCACCCGGACTGGCTACCACCACCCAAGCTGGTAGAGTATCAAGCATACGAGCAGGCCGGCTATCCAGTCTACCGATTCGACCGCGTCACATTCGAATGCGCTCTAGCAAATTGCAGGAAAGTCCTCAAAGACCACGTTCGCTCGACGCTCCTCTGCAACGGATGCGGCCCATACACCGACGTCCGATATTGCAGCAAAGAACACCTGTTCGAAGACTGCCAGACTCATTGGAAGATATGCGGGCTGGCCCCCCCTCGCGTCGTGTGGGATGCCTGGACCATGCCCTCGCGCTACAGACGTCGCTACCCGGCCATCAGGAACATACGCGGACGACGAACCCCCGAGCGGCAGCGCCAGCAAGCGTACAGTATCCACCATCGAGCGAGCGACTACGTCATCTTCAGCGACTGGGACGACAAGCAGGCTACGGGCCTGGAGTGTCGCGCGACGGGAAAGCCCATTGTATTCTTAAGCTTCAAAGACGGTGACCCGATGAAAGATACGTTCAACCGCCTCCTCAACATCGCCTTCTTCGGTAAGCCGTCCGTCCTCATCTCTCCGCCCCTGCCTCACCCCCCCTACCCGACACCCCCGGTCCGTGGCGCACCACTCTAACCCCCCACCCCCCTAACGCAGACCACCACCATACCCGGCCCCCAACCCTCCTCTACCGCCTCATCCGCGCCCACTGCCGCGCCCACCACGCTTGGACCCTCGCCCTTTCCACCGCCCTCGCGCACCAGCTCTTCCACGAATTCGCCTACGACCCGCGCCGCCTCGTCTCGGAGCGCGACCCCTGCCGCGGCGACTGGGACGGCGTCGTTGAGGATTCGTGTTCGGCTGCTGCTGCTTGCAGGCGTGAAGGCGCGCATGAGGGGGAAGGAGGGGCGCATGAGGGGAAAGGAGGCCTCAAGGGCTGGTGCGAGGAGATGGAGGCGAGGCATTGGATCCTG
>JAABUY010000332.1_pt1 | contig 88378 bp, 85 predicted proteins | sample 5560271 | NCBI WGS metagenome assembly JAABUY01 (sample SAMN10711886, study PRJNA513374) | rock metagenome | isolation source: Antarctica rocks | place: Antarctica: Victoria Land, University Valley | reverse complement strand
CATAGGAGTATGCTCTGCATAACCTGCATAACCCGTACATAAATGCGCATAACGCATGATTAGTCACACCCGCATGGCCTAATTGGCTGGAACGGAGTAAGAATCAATCAATCAATCAATCAATCAAGGTCTTTCCAGACAATGTGTTGATAGCATGTTTCCTCCTAATACTAGCATACCAACAATGACTCTCCACCCTTTGCAATCCAACATTTCTGATTCCCAACAACCTTCTACTATCTTTCATCAAACTCTTCACGGACCTCCCTCCCTGTCCCTCCTCGGCATCCCAATCGCTCATAGATGAGAACGTATCGTAACTTCCTTCAACAACACGCCCGAGCAACCATCTCCTCCGTCACATCAGCAGACATCTTCTCCATGCTATCCCACATGGCAGCCCCACATCACAACCAGAAACACATCACCCCACCCTTCCTCCCAACCACCCAACCACAGCCCAAAAAAACCAATCAACGCCCACCCAACCCAACCCCGCACCCTCATCACCCCAACTTCCCCGGCACAACCGGATGCCCAGCACTCAAACCCCCACAAACAGCCCACGCCTGCCCATTAACATAACTACTCTCATCGCTCCCCAAAAACAGCGCCACCCGCGCGACCTCATCCGCCACGGCACCTCTCCTCAACGGATTAAGCTGGCCGATCTTCCCGTCGGTGCCGCGGGCGCGAGCGGCGTCGTACGCGGGCGCCGTCATGCCCGTCTCGACGAGGCCGGGGCAGATGGCGTTGCAGCGGACGCCGGAGCCGGCCAGCTGGTAACAGGCCGTCTGCACGAGCGAGATGACGGCCGCCTTGCTGGCCGAGTAGTCGGAGCTGCCGGCGTTGGAGCGCAGGCCGGCGACGGAGGCGGTCGCGATGATGCTGCCGGACGGGTAAGGTTTGGCGGGGGAGGTGTGCTGCATGGCTTTGGCGGCGTGTTTGGCGGCGAGGAAGACGCTCAGGACGTCCGTCCGCAGCGTCTTCATGAATTCCCCGCTCTCGATCTCCGTGAAGAGCTTTGGCTGCCCTATGATCCCCGCGTTGGCGAACATGATGTCTAGCCTGCCGTATGTCGCCACCGCTTCGTCTACTACGCCTTTGATGTCTGTCTCGTTGGCGGCGTCGAGGTGCCGCGCGTGGATGTCGACGTCTGGGTATAGGGATTCGAGCTCGCGTTTGTGGGTTGGCAGGTGCTCGTTCGCGTAGTCGCAGATGTAGACGGCTCGCGCGCCGTTGTGGGCGAATTGGTGGGCGGAGGCGCGGCCGATGCCGAGGAGCGAGTTGGTTCCTTTTGAAGGGAGTTAGATGGGGTGAGGGGGTAGGTCAGGAGTGTTGGGTTGGTGGGAGGGCATTGAGAAGGGGCGGGCGAACCGGTGACGATGACGACTTTGCCTTTGACTCTCCTGGAAGGTGTGAGAATGGGATTTTCTGAAAGGCGAGGGAGGGGAGCTTACGGTCCGGCTGAGTCGCCTGCTATGCGCCGGATCTTGGGGATGTTTTCAAATGTGCCGGGATCTTCGATGGGTGCCGAAAGCTGTGCGCTGAGCTGCTGCAGTCGCTGCTTCGGTACGGATGTCATGGTGTGCTCTTTCAACAGTGGGATATGGTGTAGATGGTATGTCTCAAATACTGAAGCTCGCTATCTCATAAGGTGTGAGGGTCCATATTGCGGGGACCACCAGCGGAAGCCGAGGCACACCACCACTGCGGGTAATCTGCAGGCGGGAGCTATGTTTACATAGGTAGTGGGTGGATAGGCATTGCTATGATGCTTTATTAGGTAGTGCTTCAATGGAACGTTCGATCGATGGATATCTGGAAGCCTATTCCTGATAATAGGATGTTCCTTGAAACTGTTGCAGAATGTCCACCGCTGCAGTCTGGGTTTGTGTACTGTACTGTAAACACCTTGAAGTGTGGTTCACGGCGGGATGTGAGGCTCGGGAACGCGCCGACAGTCTGTAACAGACGTCATGAATGACATATTTATTAAAGAATGACATTTTTTCAATGATATCCTTCTCTTAATAAATCTATTTTTCCATAGAAGTAATTCTGTCACAGAACCTTGAATACTCAGACAGCAAGATCATCTAAGGCTTACTGGCAAGGGATCTTTAAGAGGGATTCAAGCCATCCATGACGATCTGTGATGCGGCGTTGTTGGTCCCCACCTACGCATACCTGAAATATCCATCTACCAACATCACGCGACGAGCAGGTACAAAACAACAGGAAGCCGCACCTCCTAAATATCAACTAGATCGGACCTGGATAATATAATCTTCGTCATTTTAAAAGACGGTTCCATGTGCTAGACTACTGGCGAGTGACAGCCCTTTGCTATGGAAGACAACAGCAACGGGCAACTCGAGCGAACTTCCTCACAAGCCTCCACCGCTTCGACTGAAAGCCACAAATCTGGCACAGTGCGCGTCAAACCACGGCGGTATATGTCGAGCAATTCTACAACACAGACGCCACCGTCAGAGAAGTCGCTCACCTCCTTCCCATCCCTCTCGCCGGACAACTCTCCCAAAACCATACGTGCAAAGACACCAAAGCAGAGGTCGCCTGCGGAACCCGCAGCACAAACACCTCAGCAGCCCAGGAAACATACTCCATCGATAGTCGAACGTCTGACAGCTACCACTCAATCATTTCGAGGACGTCCTGCTCTCTTCGACGACTCGGGGGCCAAAGCTCAGGATATTCCTGGGGCCCTGCATCATGCGAGTGACGAACACGTCGCGCGTCTAATAGCGAGGACTGGTGCTGTTGCTCTAGTCCGGCAGATGGCAGCGGATCTGGCGCAGCGGGACGTGGAGATCACCACACTCCGGCAACGAGCTGAAGAGCGGGAACGGGAGCTGAAACGGATGTTGAGGGAAGTCGAAGTCTCGAATCTGGATATCGAGACAAGATTGCATAACCTTGAGAAGTCCATACGAAAGGGTTCTCTGGATGATATAAAGGGCGCGGAAGGTCACCCTGGAGAGAGGAGAGCAAGCGGTGCTCGAAGCATTACGAGTGCAAGCAATACTATCAACGACATGGTTAACGAAGCGATGGCAGAAAACGTTAGCATCGAGTTAGAACTAGATGAAGGCTATTTAGACAGCGTGGATGAGCGAGACCGCCGAGCTGCGATTCTCCCAGGCGATGCTGGTTCAGTTCACACCGACGGGGCAAGATCAATGAAGGTCGGGGCTGCTGGGAACGATTGGAGGAGCCGTACGTCTACAACACACAAAGCTAGTAGGTCGAGCAGCATTCTCGATGGGGTCGACGAAAGTTTAGATATGACGGTGAAGCCAAGGGTTTCGAGTAGCGGCCTCACGCATCGTGCAAGGTTAAATAACGACATGTTCCAACCACCAGCGTTTGACTCTAATTTGAATCGAAGGAAGACTTTTGACATCCAAAACAATACTGAAGTACAAGATGGAAGTGATTCCGACAATCAGTCTCGGAAGTCATCTTTTTCCGTCACTTCATGGACACTAAAACTATTCGCTGGGAACCAAGCCGCTGGTCGTGAGAGTGACAAGCAAAAGACTGGAAGGGGAAGGGCTGCCACGACCGGAGGAGGTGTAGCGAAAGGCTCAAGGGCCGCCTCCTTAGCATCAGTGGAGACTGGAAGCTCAGCGAAAGCAGCACTGATGAGAGTCAACAAGAAGTCTTCCAACACGCCAGGCACCAGAACATCTGTTTCTTCTCTTAATGCAACTGCCAAAGGCACCGTCAAGGCTCCGCAGGAGGGTTGGCGCAATATCGCATCCAGTATATTGCCCCCAGGAAGCCCCTTGACGGATACATCTGCTGAAGGCGCTACAAATTTGGGCCCTGTCGAGATGGACACCATACTCCCTCCAGACTCTCGGCCACCGACCTTGACTCAAGCCTATAACAACTCGCACCAACCCGAATTCCTCACCGATCGCTTCGGTTTTATATACGATCACCGCCGTAGGAAAAGTGAGTGGTCAGTCTCGGAGAACATCGGGCATCGCAGGAGCGCAAGCGGTGTCGAGATGCTCACTAGCACTAGGGACGTTACAGACGTGGTTGCTGACAATAATACTCATGGACCGACAAATGTTATTGTAGGCAGCCCTATCTCAACCGATCTAAGACCAGATACACCGGCCTCAATGGAGGATACGGTGGATGAGAAAACCGCAATGAAATGGCAAGACTATCTAAAGGTTGCAAACTACCCAACGGAGCTCCTGTCGCACACGCCGTCCGCTGCGGCAATCACAACCTTAACAAACGTTGATGCCAATATGGTGCCGGAGCATCGGAAGTCGTCGCCTTTACCGAGTTTCAATCCCCAATCGTCAATCTCTACAAGCACGGTAGCGCAGGTGGACTCCGCTGTACCATCAACGTCGACAACTGCAGCCGTTAGGTCTGCCGCAAAAGCCGAGCACGAGCCGGTAAGGATTCTACTCGACCAACTTACAGAGCTCCACGACTCCCTTCAGCGTGAGAAGACCGTCAAGTGGAATGACTTCCTACGGAAAGTGCGTGCGGACAGGAATAGAGAGGGTGGAGCCACTATATTCGACGGTCGGCTGACGCAGGCCTCTATGCCCGAGGTCTCTTTAACAGACGGCGAAATGATCGGTGTCGCTGGGCTCGGTAACAAGGGCAGAGTCGGTCGTGCCAAATGGAACGAGTTCAAGTCTCTTGTTCTCGGCGGCATACCGGTCGCCTACCGCGCCAAGATCTGGGCCGAGTGCAGCGGCGCCTCGGCCCTACGAGTCCCCGGCTACTACGAAGACCTCGTCAACAACGGCGTCGACGACCCCGCCATCGTCGCTCAAATCCAAATGGACATCAACCGCACCCTGACCGACAACGTCTTCTTCCGTCGTGGGCCGGGCGTGAGCAAGCTCAACGAAGTCCTCCTCGCCTACTCCCGCCGCAACCCGTCCGTCGGCTACTGCCAAGGCATGAACCTGATCGCCGCCTCCCTCCTCCTCATCATGCCCACCGCCGAAGACGCCTTCTGGATCCTGGCCCGCATGGTCGAAAGCATCCTCCCGGACCGCTACTACGACCACTCCCTCCTCGCCTCGCGCGCCGACCAGCACGTCCTCCGCCAATACGTCGCTGAGCTCCTCCCCACGCTCTCCGCGCACCTCGACGCCCTCGGCATCGAACTCGAGGCGCTGACCTTTCAATGGTTCCTGTCCGTCTTCACCGACTGCCTTTCGGCCGAGGCGCTCTTCCGCGTCTGGGACGTCGTCCTCTGCATCAACGACGGCGCCACCTTCCTCTTCCAGGTCGCGCTCGCGCTGCTCAAACTCAACGAGAAGAGTCTGTTGCGGTGCGAGGGGCCGGCGGAGGTGTATGGCTATATCAACCACGAGATGACGAATCATGCCATCAGTATCGATGGCTTGATCAACGCGAGCGATGCGCTGAAGAAGGTCGTCAGGAGGCCGGATGTCGAGGAGAGGAGGGCCAAGGCTGTCGAGGAGGAGAGGGAGGTTATGCGGGCCAGGGAGGTGGCGAGGGGGGAGATGATGACCGGGAGGGTCGCGAGCGATGAGGCGGTTGCGCCAGATGGCGATGGAATCGACAGTGGTCGTCGCGATCGCGATAGTCTGTCTAGCGACGGAGTCGAGACCGGTCTCGGTGAGCTGCAGGTCTACGCGCCTATGCCGGTGGACGAGGAAATCTTGGGCTCGTGATCATATCTGCGCTTTGTGGGTGGGGTGATGGCGTTTGTACTTTTCTGGGAGACACTGCTGGGGACTCTGATTCTCCCCATGGGGCTCAGCATTCTGCTCCAACAAGGTCGTTCATCGATTCTGTATGTGAGGATAACTTATATTGCAAGACGTACGGATAGAGAGCCCATCGTTATCTAGCGTAGTTTTCAAAGGCTCGCATACAAGTTTTGCCTCCAGGCCTTCCGAATGTTGTCTTTGGCCCAGGAAGAGCGAGGTCGAGGCTTGTTTTTCACTCAGCATCTAGTGCTTCACCGTTGGCTCCTGCGCCGACACAGCATCTTCGTGAGGCTTAAGCGTCCCTTCTCAGTGCATATGAAATACTGTCCGTACCCGCGTATGTTTTTCCTCAATGAGCTGATCCGCAATATCGGTGTATCCTTTCTCAGTGGCTATTTGTAATGCTGTCCTTCCTCTATCATCTCTTGCCTCAATGTCAGCATTGCGAAACAGCAGCTCAGACACAAGCCCAATGAAGCCTTGCTCGCTGGCTATGTGTAGTGCTGTCTGTTTCCTTGCATCTCTTGCCTCAGTGTCAGCTTTGTGGCGCAGCAGCTGATCCACAGCATCAGAGGCATCTTGCTCAACAGCTCCGTGCAGTGCTGTCCTTTCCTTTGCATCTCTTGCCTCAGTGTCAGCTTTGTGGCTCAGCAGCTGAGTCATGACCTCAATGAAGCCTCGCTCGCTGGCTATGTGTAATGCTGTGTTTCCGCCTGGATCTCTTGCCTCAATGTCGGCATTGTGATTAAGCAGCTGAGACACAATGTCAACGGAGTCTTTATTACTAGCGATGTGCAGGGCTGTCATTTGCCATTCATCTTTTGCCTGAATGTCAGCTCCCCAATTCAGCAGCTGATTCACAATCTCACTGAAGCCATTCATGGTGGCTATGTGCAGTGCTGTATGTTTGCTTGTATCTCTTGCCTCAATGTCAGCATTGTACTTCAGCAGCTGAGTCATGACCTCAATGAAGCCTTGCTCGCTGGCTATGTGTAATGCTGTCCGTTTCCTTGCATCTCTTGCCTCAATGTCCGCATTGTGACTCAGCAGCTGATCCACAGCACCAAGGAAATCTAGGTCAACGGCTAAGTGTCGTGCTGTCCTTTCCTTTGCATCTCTTGCCTCAATGTCAGCACCTGCCTCAGCAAAAACTTGTGAGAAAATTGTGTCGGGGACAATCTGAGCTACTGGGTGCAGTGCCGTCTGTTCATCGGCTCTTCGAGCATGTTTGAGAGCCCTCCATTGTAGCAGAAGCTGCACGACCTGAATGTTCCCGGACCTCACCGCAAGGTGTAGCAACATCACATCGTGATACTTCGCATCGAAATCAGCTTCGTTCTCCTTCAGTAGTCTTGCCAGTGCTTCAAGGCCTTCCAAGGGAGCGGGTAGTAAGCACTGGTTCCTCAAATCAAGCTGTAGCTCGTAGGCTAATATAGTAACCATTGCATCCGTGTGATCGTGACGAGATGCTTGGAGCAATGCTCGCGACTTGGTTTTTGGATTAGTCACGTAGCCCAGCAGTGAGCGTAATGCAGCATCATTGCCATTCTCCGCGGCTTCCAGAAGACGTTTTTCTGCATATATTACTGCAGAGCTCATGATATCTGGTTTTTCCCTTAGAAATTTTACCACCTTCGGGTGGGGACACCGCGGTACATCCAGGCCTTGCAAGTTTTGCCGGAAATAGGCCCTCAGGCCAGGCCTCACCGATGAATTGTCGAGTAATATCAGCAAAGCTACATGCCCCTCTTCTACAGCCCAGCGAAAGAGAGCTGTATACGGTAAATCATCTGATCCAGATGGACCGGCCCATGGTCTAATATCAAATGCCATCGGTTTATCCAGCGCTATCGCTGAGAAACGGTTCCAAACGGTCGAGTTTTCTTCTGAGAAGCTCGAAGTGTGTTCTAGCCAGTTCTCGATAGCGTACATCAGGAACTGATATTTGTCTTGTAAGCTAGGAGGCGGTTGCTTTCTTAGCTTGACCAGTCCCTCAAGATCAAGAAGCGGTAGCTGTTGCTGCCTTGTATTGCTAGACTTCGACCGCTTGTAGTGCTGGATAGTGGAGCTTATGTAGCCGACTGTAGATGAAGATCTGATACTTTCTTGGATCGCAGTGGGATTTGGCATTTGGCCAACAGTGTTGCGCTCCCTTGTCGTCAGCCGTACTTCGAAGTCTGCGAATGACAAGTATGTAACACAAATCTCCCCAGCGCGGAGATCAGCTTGTGAGAGTTGAAAGTGGAACTCAGGTATTGATTCTGCTGGTGGAGTTGCCAATAGGAATTGTCGAACACTATGGTGTGCCAGTTGAACTGTGTTGTTTTGCTTATTGAGCACCACAAGATTGGCGCAAGCCTGGATTGAGCGTGATGCATTGGGGATCTTCTTGATGTCCCACAATCGATCCTCCGGTCCAAAGGCAACTGCCTCTAGAAGTTCGGTGATGACCAATGGGCGTTTGGCAGCGATGATCCATCTGAATATTCGCTGTGCGAGCTTGCTATGTGCACGGACTCTTCCTATTTTATGCAATATCCTTGCATAGGTTGCTGCCATACCTTCTGGGAGATTCTGAAGCACTTCCTTGATCTCAAAATCGGAGACAGCGTCACAAAGGTCAGCTATTTGGAAGCTAACCCAAAGAAACCTGCTTGAAATTAATCTTTGTTCTAGTGTCATCAATGAATTCCTGCTAATAACTCACATTCCCTGAGCACCATCTACAAGCGCTGCAATAATGACCTTCTCCAGGCTAGGGTCCTGGATCACCAAGTTTCCTGTTCTTATATTGGATCTTATCGATCCTTCCACAAAAGACGCAATATCCTGCGAGTTTGTACCTGATGAAATATGGAGGTGAGCACTCCCTTCCATTGTCGTTGCAATATCTGGCGCTTCCTGACTTGTGATGAGAATGTGGACTTTCGAGCGATCAGTATGCCTCAGCTCATGTATTGCGGTTAGGATTGTGGATCTTTCCTCCTTCATACACTCATCCAAGCCATCAATGAAGATAAAAACCCTAGAGAAATGTTCGACAACCATAAGAAGAAGATCAAGTGCTTCTTCTGGCGCTGCAATCCTTGAAGATGGCTTATATACCGAGCTGAGCTTCCCCATCATTTTATCTTGAATGACAACACTCGTCAGGAGCTGCTTAGTTATTGTGGCGAGGATGTTTGAAGTCTGGAGGGATTTGTGCTCGGAGAAGTCACAATAATAATAGACCATTGCTAGCTCTTGACTGTCAATGTCTCCGTTGATAATACCTTCGCTGGTCGCCTGCTGAACAGTAATGTCTTTGATTCCCTTATCTGCGGACAAAGTGTCTATGAAATGGGAGCTATGCCGTAAGTGCTATTCAGCGGAATTTTCCCAACATGTGGAATGCCCACACCTACGCTAAAACGGTTTTGCCAGAGCCAGCTAGAAGTTCGATTCTCGCAATCAGTGATGTGTTTCAAGTTGGAGGCTTGAAAAGTAGAATGACGCTTACGTATCCCATAGCACCAGAGGCACGTTGACTGCTCCGAAGCCAACCATTCGGCAAATACAGTGGTATTAGTCGCCCAAGTGCCAGAACCGGGGTGACGGCTTTTCCGCGCCCGCAGGTGCTTGTCTACATAATGAATTGATGATAACATTGACAACAACGCCTCTCTTTCTTGGACTATAACCCAATCAGTCAAGTGTACTCCAAGCCTGGACATACTATAAGACCTTTTCTCTCGATCTCCCTACGCGCTCTATCTGCTTTTGCAAGCTGCCGTTCATGGGAGGCCTCTATCATATGTGATCCCCCTGCTTCCTTTTCGACATTCTTTACGTGAGCACGGAATTTATCCAGAGTGTCTTTTAACGTTTTGTCAAAGTTGTTCCATAGTAATTCCAACATCAAATGAACTACCCAAACATGCGTCAGTCGGTTTTCGAAGATGGGGTACCAGGACGTTACCTGTTGTCCATCTCTTCAGTTTTCGGAAGGTTTTCTTTGCGTCTACACAGAAGTAGATAATGTCAAGGTAGGCTGCGGAAATCGCTTGTAGAAGCCGTTCGTGATGGGGGAAGAGGTGTTGGTATGTATAGCATCTCGGGAGGATATCGCCAATCCTTTCAAACATGTCGAGAAACTTCTCGAAATAGTTCTGAAATGCTTGCGCAATCTGCACAGTTGTAGCCGTCAGTACAGGTTTCGATATTTTTGGTCGCACTAAAGCATTGACGGCTGCTGATCAGGGACGGTACCTGCAATACGACTCTGATACTGCCCCAGATAGGGCTTATTGCGAGCGAGTTGGTATTTGAGAAGACATCGAGAGCTTTTCCATATTGATCGATTGCTGCAACTAGGGGTTCCAGCTTTCGGAAGAGAAACCTCGTCTTGCTATTCATCTCGTGATCCTTTTGCGAAGCACTAGCACTGTAGAAGAGGTTTTCAATGGAAGCGGTTTGGAAAGACTTCTGCTCTTCTTCGTCCAAGTCCTCCAGGTAACGGTTGCGTGCTCGCACCCATGGATCTGTGATCGGAAAATTTTCTGCCATGGCGAACAAAAAGCCAGGAAATTTTGACAAGCACTTCCGAGCACCTCAGAGAGCGATTGAAATGCTGAAATATTTCATCAAGAGTGTAGGAACATAAGGAAGACACGCTCATGATGAGGCTATCAAAGATTTAGGCTGCGAGGACATCAGGCTGGGAACAGCTGAGGCGGGGCAATGGGAAAGAGGCCCAGCCTCAACGCCCAATTGAAAGCCCACGATCCGCCACTACTATTGACTCGGGGCAGTCAACATCTCTGCAGCTAGCAGGGCTTCCTTACTAGCAGCCATGTCCGTCTGAAAGTAGTGGACAGCTCCTACTCAGCCAAGATGTACTAACATAAAGCAGGTATAGAGGCAGGAAAAGTGACGGTTGACTGCCCCGAGTCATTCCGCTTAGAGGGCGATTTGAATGTGTATGGACGATGCATAGTGATGGCTTCGTGAAGATGTTGCTCAAAAGGTGTTGGTTGTGGGAGGAGGTTTGGTGTGTGGATCACGGTGTTTTGGGAAGCGACACTGAAACTACGGTCTCTGAGGGGCGGACTGTCTGGTTGAGTACAAGGAAATCGTTTTCGTTTGCGTCCTCGAGATACCCTCTCTCTCGCTCAACGATGTTGTCATCACCTACAAAGTATACAACCTACAGAACACCTAGGCATTACTATAGCGCATTGAAATCTTCCCGGACTCTCAATCCCAGATTTATGATCTAAAAGTCTAAGCCCATAATCAAAAGAACCCGCAACCCCTCCTAGGGACTGCACCAAGACCCCCTACTCCAAGCCCAAGCCCAAGAAACCCAATCCTCGCACTCTAAACCACAATCCCCCGCCGACTCCACCCACCAGGCCCCTTCCACGCCCACAGCCACAGCCCACAAGCAAGCCACACGCTGACCGCCATGGCCCAGAACGTCGGCGCATAGCATGCTCGGCCGTAGCACAGTACATCCTGCACCACCATGGCCACCATCTCGCCTCCTTCCCCTCCACCCTCCGCACCGTCCATTCGCATTCCCATCCCCATCCCACCCAACCCCGCCGCCCCCGCCCCTGCCGCCCACGAGTACCCCCCCGCAAACACCAAGCCCCAAACCGTCGCACCAAGCGCCGGCACCATAGCGACAATCCCCCAATTCGTGCCAAAATTCTCCACGCCCCAAACAACAGCGCAGACAATCGGGACGAGCGAGAAGACAGCGCCATAGCCAGCCCCGACGAGGGCCGAAACGATCCCGAAGCGTTGGGCGGCGTGGTTCTGGACGAGGCCGGAGGCGAGGAGGGCCTGGCCGGCGGAGAGGAGGAGGGTGGAGGCGAGGAGGAAGGTTAGGCGGGAGATGGTTATGGTTTTTGTTTTTGTTGGGGGGGCGGTGGTAGTGGGGGTGTGTTTAGAGGTGGGGACAGGGGCGAGGAGGTCAGAGAGGGTGCCGGTGAGGATGCGGGCGAGGGTGGAGGTGATGGCGACGATGGAGACGTGCGTTGCGGGGGAGGTTGGTGGGAGGGTGGTGGGCGGCGCGGGGTAGAGGGTGCCGATGATGGTGCCGAGGTTGTTGATGAAGGCTTCGCCGGGGCCGGTGACGAGGAAGAAGCCGGCGGCTAGGAGCCACAAGGTTGGGTCTTGGAGGAAGGCGCGCGTTTCGGCGTTGAGGAGGGGTGGTTTCTTGCGGGATTCGATCGGGGAGTCGGGTTTGATGAGGGTCGGTGGGTCTGAGTCGTCGTCGTCCGACGCCCGTCGGTCGGGTAGGGTGCCGTAGTCCCTGCCTGTGGCAGCGTGTTGGAAGAACGGGCTGTCCTCCAGCAGTGCGCTCCTCTCGGGCTCTTCCGCCACCTCGTCGATCAGGGCCTCCTCGTCCACGATCCTCAGTCCCACGGCGCCAACAACGCCCACGGCCAAGAGCGTCATCGCTAGAAACAGAAAGTACCTAAACACATCCACCTCCCCCCTCCGCCCACCCCCCGCATCCTCGTAAAGCAGCCGACTGCCAACCTGGCTCTGCCACATCCCACTCAGCCCAAACGCCGCGATCGGCATCGCGAGCGCAAAGCCCTTATGCCGACCCCTCCCGAAGTTCTTGGCGCACGTCGTCACGGCCGACAGGTACATGCAACTGGTGCCCATGCCCACCCCGACAAACGCCACCACCATCACGCCGAATGGCCACCCGTCCCCTCCCGCCGCGACCGACGGACCACGCCGGTACGTCAGCGCCGCCAGCAGATATCCCGCCCCGAACACCACCCCCGCGAACAGCGACGGCAGCCGCGGCCCGTATCGGTCACAGACGAACCCCCACAGCGGCACGGGCAGGTACATGGCGAGCTCCGCCGCGATGGAGACGAGGTTGACCTGTAGCTGGGAGTAGTGGAGGCGCGCGAGGAAGAGCGGGCCGTAGAGCGAATACGCCGTGATCGAGCCCGCGCAGAGACTTGCTTCCCGGTCAGTAAAAAAAGCCAGCCATAACAGTTCAGGACCTGACATCCGTGAAGCGAAGCGGGGGGGGGGGGGGGGTGGAGCGGGCCGGCTCACCAGCTCAGCATGGCGCACGCGAAGCTGGCGTATCGCACGACCGCTCGCTGCATCTTGCGCCGATGGCGTTGCAAGACGCCTTCGGCGACGTTGCTGAAGAAGCTCTCGTCGTCGTCGAGAAGGCCGCTGGGGCCGGAGCTGTCGTCGCGGTCGTTGTTGGGTTGGCGTTGGGCGCGCTGGGAGTCGAAGTCTAGCTTGTCGATCGAGCCGTTGCGCTTTGGCATGGCGATAGACGGCTGTATGGAGGACTGGCGACTTTGAAAAGGAAGGAAAACAATGAATGTTGGTCCTATCCTCGGGCTTCCTACATCGTCTCATGCGGAGGACGTGTAGGAGGACGTGTACCGGGGCATCCTGATGAGGATGATGACACGGCCCACGAGGTCGTCTTAGCGTCGCCGTAGTCAACGTATCTAGCCGAGGCATATGACTGAGGGTCTATCTCTACGAACACACGCATTTTGACCTGGCTGGTACGTTCGTTCAGTTATGAAAGAGTGTTGCTACTATTCATATACAGTAAAAGTATTCAAGGAAACCTGCGCCACATAGCCGTGGCATTATGAGGCGTCAAACGTGCATCATTCCCGTCGAGTGCCTCTGTTCAACAGAGAGTAGGCCAGAACGTGGCCGCACAAGTGCCGTCGCACTCAAAGACTGACGTCTCCCGGGTCTTCGTACATCACACCATCTGTCCAATTGCCAGACGTCCCAGCATTTCCAGCTCCCCTCTGGCCCAGCGCCATTCCTTCCCCTTCTCCCCTTTCGACATAATCCTGGTCGTTGATCTCTTTCCAGATGCGCTGAAAGTAGATCCTCAGCGTCCGTAGGCCTCGCAGATAGCCTCGATCAACCCCGTCTGGATCATGCGGAGGACAGGGGACGGTCGGTGGCAACCTATCCTCACCCGTGACGCAGTTCGCAAAGTCCACAATTTTGAGCTCGATGTTGGATCTGGCGTGTTCCAAATCGCCGTTCTGTTTGACCAGACTTTTACCTTCACCCTCTTGTTCTTTGCCGATAGCACCGTCGTAAAGCATGAGAAGGCTGCTGGCGTAGAATCGGTAACCTGGTAGGTTCCGGATCATCCCTTCGAGTTTGGTGATCCTCTCCAGAATGATCGGGATGTGCCTGGAGACGCTGGCATAGCTGACGCCATCGTACAAGAATCGAGTGAGAGCGCTCTGAAACTCGCGCCCAGCTGTCAAGTCGCGGCCGAAATACTTGTCTTCGAAAAGGTACGTTTGCTTCTTGACGTTCCACACTTGCATCCCGCACAACCTTACTCCTAGCTGTTGCGACGTCGTTGTTTGACACTTTCGCCTTTGCGACTTTTTCTTCTTCTCGTCAGCTTCGACTCCATACTGGCGCGTTCCCATCTTCAGGTCCAATACGCAAGGCTTGTTCATTCCTGCTGTTAGGTCCTCCAAAAGCAGGAAATGCTGCACCCGTTCGTCGGGTTGTAGTTGAGCCTGTTTGGGGTTTAGAGGCCCTTGATTGGAATCATGTGTACCTGACAATCCAGGAAAAAGTGGAGATGCAGCGCGCCTGGTCCCAGATCGAGCATCTAACGCATTCCGCGCCATGTCCTGATCATTTGGGCTGATGGACGCTTCCCTGGTAATAGCCAGATCTTTCTCAGGCAAGTTAGACGGCATTTTTCGCCCTTCCTTGACGTTGTCCATGGAAAACACTTCATCTTCCTTGTCGCCACCGTACCCATCATCTTCGAAATACTCTAAATCATACTTCTTGCTGTCCACAGTACTTCGCCTCCTCCGCAGTCCGCTGCCCGAATGTCGTCGATGGATTCGACGACCCACCGAGATTGGCATGGCATTTCCCTCGGTATCCAACGTGCGGAATCTCTCCGAAGATTCTGGACTCCTATCGCACGTTGCCGTGGTTGTGGCTAAGTCTTGAGGGTTTGACGGAAGAAAACATTGGCGATCTGCTCCGTTCTTCAGAGCCAATTCGCCATTTGTGTGCCCTCCAACAGCACTTAGATGGGATAGTGCGAAAACTTCGTTGCTACGATGGCTACCAGAAGACGGGACTTCCAGTATTTTGCTCCTTGGGTCCTCTGCTTCTTTAACTCGTGGCAAGGTATGATGACTCCTCGCATGACGCTGGTGGTAGTGGATGGTTGGAGGACCGAAGACCTCGCGCAATACTTGCTCTTGGAGCTTCGTGTTAACCGTAGTTGCACCCCAACTGGTCTGGTGTTTCACGACTGACGGTCTAGCTAAGGAGGCAATCTTATCCACACGATTCCGGTCTCGCGTATCGCCCGCTTCAGCGGATAAGTAATTTCCTCCTGTTGGGGATCTTCCGCCTTTGAGCGGTTCGGAAATATCAGTCCCTAGTGTACGGCGAGGAACACTGAAAAGACTATCGGGTATGATATGTCGGTTGTTCTCAAATATGACATGGGGGACTGGCGTGGCCTGTTGAGAATGACTGACAATCCGGGGCTGATCCTTGACTTGTCCACTCATCGATAAATTAGCTGGCTCATCCTGCGGGTCTCTTCCAGGTGCTGCTGAGGTAGAAAGGTTATCATGACTTATAGATGCTCGCCTTGTCCCGTTCGAAAGGTTCTTCTCGGTCCCAGCCTCCTTTTTGATCTTCTTGCGCTTCGGAGCTTTACGGTATGTGACGTTGAGCACTCCAATATACCTACAGGTGAACCGCAAGCACTACGTTAGCAAAATATAAAACGTATAGCCGTCGACAGCGGGGAGTTGCATCTTTGCTGATATCTCAGCTTCGAAGCCTTATCAAGGTATGGGCTCAGAAAACCATGCATACCTTGGCAAAAACCTCAAGAGCTCAGGATGCCTACGTTCAACCGTCTCATAGAACTCGTTCTCTCTGTTGCTGAGCTGTTTGCAAACGGCACGTCTCGAGAACCGGAACACGGTGGTATGTCCTCCGACCTGGTGACTGTAGGGTTTCAGCTCAACTGCACCTAGTGGAGCTGATGGGTGCTGGCGAGGGCTTCGTGACTTTAGACTCGCATGTGCTGCACGAGCGACCGGGGTAGCCGTTGGAGTTATATCAGCACCATCGGTCAGGTTTGTGTCATCTTCACGGGAAGAAAACGCTGTCTCGTCTGGAGACTCATAGTCCGAATTCGACGCAGAAGAAGAGCCGATATCAGATGTTTTGGTAGAGAGCTGCAGTTCGGAGTCACGCAAAGGGTTTTGGGGCTGTTGTAGATCACTATGAAGGTGGCGATGTTCGTCGGGAGAATGTAAATCAATCTCAACCTTATTCGACGGTGATTCCCCAAGTTCGGTTTTGCGACGCTGGAGTACGGTGGATTCTGGTTCAGAGACTGCGCTGTATTCGCAAGGGTCTCCAGCCTCGGTTTCTCGACTAGACCTTACTCGCTCAACCGCGTCCAGGACTGGTGTTTGATGAGGGAAGTACAACGCGGAGGAAATTTGCTCCTTTTCAGATTCCTCCTCGTCTTCATTCTCAGCTGAGTCACGATCTGCCGTTGCTCCATCCTGTTCCTGCGAGTTCTCGACGGATATAGGATATGAATCAGGACCACCTGAGGGGTGCGTGGATTGCTCGGCAGACACGGTTGGGATGCTTCTTGAGAACGATGTCCCCCGTTCAGCACCAGGTGTGAGATTGTGGTGATTACGTATCTCCTCCAGAAGACGCAACGGGATAGTGTGTGTCATCACGCGTGTTGACACGCTTGCAGTGTTACCCTTTTCCCTCTCTTTGCTCCGGACTGGCTCGTTATTACCATGCGATAGAGAGTTCGTAGTCTCTACCGAAGATGAAGGCTCGATCGATTCAGCCGAAAATGGTAGCAAAGTCCCCTTCTGTATGTCGTCGCCATCTACTGGAGGAAGTCGCTTCTCGGTAGAGCCTGGATGAGTGCCACGAAGGGCTTCCGAGGTCAGAGTCGCGTCACCTTGAGCTGAACTAGAAGATTCCGTATGAGGTGAAGTCTGCTGAAATTCCCCAGCAAGCCTTGCGTGAGTTCCTGGATCCTTGACATTTTCTTTGCTCGTCTTCTCCTTGGCCGTTTCGTCTCGACGTCGATTCTCCTGCGAAGGATTGTTTTCCTTGAACAATCCCAGGTAGTGACTGGTTTTGCGGCTCCGTGGGTTCTGAGCCGGCTCCGTCTTGCCCAAGCTTGCTTCTATCGTGTTCTCCACAGACCCACTTCCGGGCCGACTTGAGCTGCGTCCCTCTCCCGCAGATATGATTTGCTCCCCTCGACCAGACGGCTCATCCTGCCGACTGTGCACTACCGTGTTCTGTGCTCCGTCGCTCGGCATAGGCAACATCCCAGGGTTCTCTCGCGGGGTTGACGGGCGGTCGACCGGAGTATCAACAGGGCTGATGAACGGCAGCAGGTCGTGAACTCGTTCCCGTCGACCAACGCGATCCAATGAGCCAGCTCTGGCCTGGTAATATTCCAAAAAGTTCAACGACCCGCTCTCAGTTGACGCTAGTCGCTTTTGTCGACCTCTTCGACTGTCGAGACCATTCTCGAACCCTCTAAGTGATGTTATGGTCGGTGACGATCTGTTTTTCTGAAAAACTGGTGCAGACTCCCGTGGATCTGGAAAGTGAGGGGCAGGCAATTCCATCTTGGCAGCTGCATCTTGCTGTGTGTTCCGGGCGTCGTCGTGCCTGCCGTTTGCGTTAAGAAGAGGTGGAGTGTCGGCGGTACTGTCCGATGTGATGTAGTGTGTTGCAAAGATACTATCCCTCTCGGACAGCTGCGCGCTCTCGTCTTCATATACGGTAGGTCCGTCCCACGCCGATGCTGGAGTTTTTGCTCGCGCTATTGCAGGCGGAGCGGACCATACTGAGGTTACCGCCGTGGGCGGCGGCGAGAGTGGCGGCGGAGCATTCTTAAGGACTTTGGGGTCTTCAGGAGCCCTCCCCGATAAAGGAAGTGAGGTATTTCCTGAAGCGGAAAGGGGGTTTGTCATGAGTTGCACATTAGTAGACCGCTACAACGGGCGTGACGGAACAATTCGCTGAGCTTTCCGGGCTCGATCTCTGGTGATTTTGGAGGACGCTGGGGGGGGTAGGGGGGCCTGTCTATGATAAGCAAGGACAGTATCAACGATCGCCACGTTGCAGATGGTGCCAGTTCTACAGGCCAAAAGAGGATTTGGTCTCGCCTGTCTGCGTCTGCGTCTGCTCTGCGTCTCAATATGTTATCTAATATTAATGCGGGAAGAAAGAGCAGTTATTTTACTCGATACCTAAGGTACAGGGAGGTAGGGTGCCTTATGAAAATGACCTCACTGGGTCGTTTAGCGAGGATCACTTTCGACGGGTACTACAGTACATCGTCAGGATCTAAGTTTTTCCGAGCGTATAGCTTTACTAATGGAAGGTAGGTATAGATTAGATAAGGTACAGTCCACACCCTTCACGAGATTTTCTTGCTATGAGGACAGCTTGATATAATAAAACTATTTCTTTTACAACAGGGACGCCGTCCAAGTACAGTACCTGTCATAAGCCTCCTGGCAGAACCTTTTCCTTTGTCGGTAGATCAGCACAGGTTAGCTGCAGTCCTTGCTACAGGCTCGTTGATCTGCGGGTGATGGCGGTAAATGTCCTCGTCCTCGTCCTCGTCGAGGGCTGAACTCCAATCAGCTGGCAACGTGCTTTCGCATATAAGGGATTTGATGCGCCGTTGAATGATTAACGTACCTACCTTACCCTTCCGTGAGGTAAATACCTAAGTACTGTTTTTCATGGCACTTACAACAGCGTCTCTTGCATTGATTGAGCAGGGCCCGGGGCCAATGATTGCATTGATTTACTCATCACCGGCAGACGTTGACAGCATCGATCACGGCAATAATGGTGGTGCTGCTGTACAGCCGCCTTGGAATCTGCAGCAGCACACGAGATCTTGACTGGATGATGGATTCTTGCCTCTCTCTAACGGGTCGGTACTGATAATCGCATATCCGGAGAGATGGCACTAGGAGCGCATGAGCTTACCAATGATGGCATTTACTGTATCGCGAAAAGCTATCTCTGCACTCGACGGCAATGCTCCGGTTTTTTTTATAACGGAAGGCCTTGGGATTGATGTCCAGTCTGGATGCGCAACTGGTCATAAATATGGGTGGTGCTACGGCCTCGAAATGCTTTTCGTTCCAGACGCAATGCCCTTGTGAACTCGGCTGCCAGGATTGGTGCTTCCAGTCGTTGACGGACCAGTACTCTTCTTAAGTTCAGCCTCTAGATCCCAGCTCTGCAGAAAGCTCCCGACGTCATCAAGAACAGCCCCTAGATCCATGGGCGCATCCCCAACCTGCCCATCCTGCTGGAACACTTCTTTCAACGTCCCATTGGGCTCGATGGAGAACGAGACCGGAAGAGCGAGTGAGTTGGCCGATGACACCTCTTTCTCAAGCACTCGGCCTCTTGGTGGCCCCCGTGTCCTCTCGTTGGCTTCAACCGACGTGTCCGGACTCGTCTCCATGTCCAGGCTTGAGTGGCCGAAATCCCCGTGATCCATGTTGACAGGATCAGAGACCTTGTGACTCTGACGATCAACTCCTGAAGTAGTGAAGCTGATCTTCTTCGCCTTGGCTTTCTTCGTTGTACTGAATGCGAAAGGTGTGACAGCATCTATCATCTGTTGCGTACTCAGATGCTCGTCGGGCCGAGATGTAGCAGGGTTCTGCTGATATAGAACTTCAGGGGACGGTGTACGGAACGTTTGAAAAGGGGTGATGTTATGCTTAGGCTTCTTTACAGAAGAGAAATGACTGTGATTCAATCCGTTACGGCCCTCATTCTCCGGGAACGGGACAGAGCACTGCTTGATGGGCGAAGCTAGCTCGGCTTTGAAAGACAACTGGGCCTTGGCAATTGCCGCTTGCGTGGAGAGGTGGGCGCTCGCGTCATCGGTCTCTGTGTGAAAGTGCAGTGACTGTTTGTCCGTCTCCATTGGATTGGTCGAGGAGGCGGATGGAGCCTGAGTATCTTTTCCAGCTGGGTCAAGTACTAATTGAGCTTCTTGGAACACACTGGACACACGGCTAGGCTCATCAGTCTGCTGTACTAAGACTTGTCTGTCCGGACTGTGCGGGATTACGGATAACTCTTCGCAGGAGGGATTCGAGACGTCTTCGCAATGCTGTGATGAAGAAACGTCATGTACTGGGCCACCCTTGGATATCGCCTGAGCTGTTGAGGTCTGTGCATCTGCTCTATGTGGAGGATCTTCCGACGAAGCAAACTCCAATCTCCTTGATTTTGGTATTTGCCTAGCCTCGAAGGCGGACGGCTCAACGCTGGGTTCTGCGCTCTCCAACCGAGGACCAGGTATGGCTTTCATGGGTCGTCGATATTTAAACGCCGACATGTTGGTCGATGGTGGGACTGTCTGGACTTTGCTTCTGCTATCAGAAGGCGAATGGGAAAACTCATGTTCGTTGACCGAACTCTTCTTCAGGACAAAAGGGGGTGTGCGGCTGTGCGAGTGCTGGACAGGAACACCACCATTCATAGTCTTCGATGGCGAATAACTTGTAGGCGATTTAGGCTCTCTCGTGGTAAGAGCTGAGTGTTGCGGAGAGGTTAGGTTCTGTCCTCGTACAGATACGGGAGAGAACTCCGTGGTGGAAGGCCTCGGAGCTGGATCTCTTGATGCCGGCGATACTCCACTGATCTTGATAGTGGCAGCTGCTTCTGTAGAATCATTCAGTGTTACGCTAGGTAAATGTAGTTCTATGCACTGGCCTCCATCTTTACGGACCGCTCCCGCACGTGTAGACTTTCCCTTCGGACTGTTCAGTCTTCGCTTTTTCACCGTAGCAGGAGCGTTTGATGGTGAGCGTGAAGTCAACTTCTTCGGCTTATGTGCATCTTGATTGTATGAAAGGTCCAGGCTGCGCGACGGTACGTTAATTGGCGTGAAACCAGCAGGCCTACTGGGGACCAAAGGAACCTCTCGGGAGCGGCCTGGCGTGGGAGTACGTGAGTCTGTGTATTGCCCGGGAGGAGTTCGTCTATAGTCTGCTCGTGAGGTTGGTGTCGGCGTTGGAGAGTTTGCTTCCTCACGTGGTTGTTCTGCAAGGTAGCCCTCGTCGGACTTGAGCCACTCGTTCGCTGCAGATATCAGCGACACAGGAGTTTGCTTCAGATGAGGCCTCTCGAGAGGTCCAGTCAGACCAACAGCTGGTTCGACACTTCTCGTTATCCTGTTTTGTTGGGGTAAAGCTGGCGTACATAACCGTTCTTCCTGACGCCATCCCCTCTGCTCTGGCTTCGTCAACACCAGCTGCTCTTGTGCTTTCCTTTTCGGTCCGGCAGCGAGACCTAGGGAGCTGGTGGTCATACTAGCCTTGTCAAGACATTTTGATACTTGCTGGTTAGGCCCAAAATGGCCTCGAGCCACCACACCGCTCACATCTTCAAGCTGATCCCCTGCAACTGACTGGACCGCTCGATCTGTCGAGCGCTGCACAACTTGCCGCTCGTCCCGATTCGTAGAGCCGTGTCGTGCACCGCCTTCCCTGGATTTATTCCAAGGATTGACCCATCCATTATTGAACGGTCCTCTTAAACTCGCAGACTGGATGAACAATTGTCGTCCGGCGAGGTATTGCCGCCCAAGATCCTCAACTCGACGGCGCTTGGCTTTGCGTGAATCAGAGTCTGTCTCACGCTCGGAGTCTGAGGCCACAAGGTCAGAAGGTGAGGGGGACAGTGGCTCGAATGATAGTGGGGATGGTTGCCGCAAGTATGACATTGTAGTCCACTTGAGTTCTCAGGGCGGCAGTCTAATCCTCAACCTGCACCGCCAATGAATATCGTGGGATTGCAGTCTTGTGGGGATTGTTTGCGTCGAGAATTGAAGATCCATCGTCACGCTCATACGAATCTCGTGGCGTTGCGCCGTTGCTCATTGCTACGGAAAGCTGCTCTAAGGCAATCATCAGAAGGGCGAGAGCCATGTACGAAGTACCTTAGTCATCGGCGATTCGCGTCGCAACGCGAAGCACTTTCATCACGAAATGGTACGCTACCACAGTGAAGTCAAATCACTTCACACAGGTACAATCGTAGCAATAGGAATCTTTTTTTTGGTGACAAAGATGGCGTAGCTAACCATCTTTCTCTGTACAATTTCATTCCCTTGGCTTTGAAGCATTCAACGTCTGAAGGAGCAGCTGGCAAGTTGAAACGGACGGCAAGAATAGGCGAAGCTTAGATGTAAACAAATCGCTATCACCACTACCACCACAGTCATCCCACCAACGTATCGTCTCAGCCATCACGAACAGACCGAGGGTTTACGCGACAAGACGACAATTCAACTTACAAACTGCGCGGGTGATTCTTCCGACACCGACATTCTTTACTGGACGCACTTATTCTGCCTTATTTATGTATAGCTACTTTTACAAGCGACAAACGCTGGAGAATGGATATGCCGTTGCGCATTAGTTGAGCCCAGCCAACACGACTTTCTGCTCCAAGAAATACGACTATGGATCGCTGGGTTGATACACTCTCGGAAGACTGGGTCTCGCAGCCAAGATCCTCCTCATCAGCCTCGCTTGCCAATGGCACTTCCTCGATATCGGAGAACTCGAGCACAGGCAGTGCACCTCCGAGTCGGATACCGCGCCCAAAACAGCGCGTATATTCTGCTTCACAGTCAGATGTAAATGGTTTGAGAGGTCAGGGAATAACGTCATCAAAGTCAGGGCTGGGTAAAGGAAAGGGCCACGCATTGAGCGAGCGGACTTCATCGCGACTCAACGCTCGTTCGCCATCGTCACCAAAAGTTAAACCGAATTTGCCTGACAGACTTTCTTCGCCATTCAACATACTCAAAAGCTCGAGATCGGTTTCTGATTCTTCCTTACAGTCCGTCATCCACAACACGGTGAAGCGTGATGTTTCGAGTTCGTCTCCTCAGAAAGACCATGAACGACAGGGTACCCCGGAGTGGAAAAGGCGGGTTCTGAAGGGTGAGAGAGGATATGGAGAGCAGCGTGATTTGTTCAGTCCCATTGGATTAGAAAATATCTTCCACCCTGGCCCAGGATCTGCACGACCGCAACAGAAGAAGGGGCGCAAATTCGAGTGCGCCAGGGACGGCGACTTTCCGTCGAGCCCGCCGCCTTATCCCTCGGCTCTGCAGTCAACCGACGTCAAATCAGTCTCTAATATAACACCTGTTGTCAAGAGTGCATTAGAGGTTCTTGAGGAAGAGGAAGAAGAACGTACCACAAGCCCCGCTGACAACCGGGGCCGGACTGGCTGTCAGGACCGCGAAGATAAACGTAGCAGCCACACCCAGGTCCCTTGTACTCATGCTCGGCGTGAAGATGGTGAACTATTTGCGGCTGAGTACCATACTGTTGACCAGGATGGTGATCCGTCTGTCCAGAGCTTACAAGACCGCGTGGAGGGTAACCGGGCTGTCAGTGGCCAAGATGACTCACGAAATGAGAAATTCAGTCCCGTGTTTGTCTCTAAACACAACACGGTAGATGGTCGAATTGATTATGCTGCGCTCGATCTGTCCTATCGGCACCTCAAACAAGAGATTGGACGTCTTGGTTTACAGGAAGACATTCGGCCTTCGACGCGGTCAAGTGATCACGACGTTCACTACGGACACTCTGACAGTCGCGAGGGTTCTGTTTCGCCTGAGCGCCAATCACATGACTGGACGAGCCAGTCTCTACCGGACGATCTCTCTACTAGCACGGAGGTCTTTGCCTCAAAGGGTGGATTTATCAACATGCGGCGCGGAGGCTATTCGAACGATGGGTCGTTCCTCAAGCGAAATCTAAGCCCATCCTCCAACCTATGCTTCGACAACTCTGATCTCTCAGCAATGCACCGCCTTGGGAGAGGCCATAGTGAGTCTCTGCTACCCACCTCGCCCATACCGATTCCGGTCCGAGCAACCGTACGCAGAGATTCGAAGTCGGGATTGGGAGTGCCTGCTATTCCCCAATCGCCAGCTACCAGTGCAAGTCGTGAAGCCATAAGTCCCCAAAGATTGGAATCTTCAGGAAGTCCACTTAAGCTGTTTGGAGAGTACAATACATTCACTAACAACAGGTTGTTGAGAAGGATGGATCAATATCAGGCTAGCTCTTCTAGCCCTACTCCCGCAGGGGGGAGTTGCGATTCCGGCCATGTTAGGGCAAGGAGTGACTTCACATCAATGGAATCTCACAATCCCGATTCAGCCACAAGACCAACAAATCAAGCTGATAGGATGAATAGCTTCGGAAATGGGCAGTTCCAGGGTTACGAATTTAGGGAAGAGGTTTCCGTCAATTCGTCGCAGTCCATCTCACATCACGATGACAGAGGATCCGAGCCGGCTCTCTTCGAGCTGGATAGTGGTGCCGAATTGCGCGTCGCTATCCGTTTAGAGCAGTCTCCAGAGGTCAAAGTATGTAGCCAGGCGCGACAACGACGATCACACCGATCTACGACACGGAAATCGCAAATAATTACTCAAACGTGGGTGGCAGAAGTTGGACCCGCGCAGATGACGAGTCCTACAAAACATAAGGTGCGTGAAGAGGAGGATACCGACGAACAGCCGGAAAATGACGCACACATAAAATCTAAACGGCCGCCGAATTCGCCAGCGAAGGATCCTGCACCAAAACGCCGTCGCACTTACGGTAATGCAGAGGCGGGTGCCATCTCTGCAGATGTGCAGTCGACTGAACAGAGGGCTCAGCAAATGCAGTCCATCGTCGGAAGGAAACGGAAAGATGCTCGGTACGATTCCAACAATCAAGAAGCAGACCCGAAAGTCATTGCCTTACGCCAAATGCTCCGCCCAAGGACGCCCACACCAACTCAGCATCGAAAACAAGCCGCAGCGCCTGGAGCTACCGAAGGAATAGTATCTGGCGTACCGGAAACTCGAAAACAGAACAGTCTAAACCAACTGAACACACGTTCAACCACCGCCGATGATGGCATTGAGGCTCAAACCCGGGCGCTCGCTGCAGAACTTGCTACCTTTACTGTCCGTGCCGCCGAGAATATGGCCAACGACGGTCGTAAGCCGTCCATTACAACTCAGGATTTCCTTAACGAAGCTACGAAAGTTATGAACATAATCCGTGCGAAGGGTAAGCCGCCAAGTGGTCTAGGAAGCATAGAGCAATCCGAGGCAGAATGCAACGAGACTGCTTATGATGAGCAATCTACAAAGGATGAGTTTTCTCGCCCACCAAGTCGCGAAGGTGGAAGTCTGCGTATGTTGAGAGCCCCGAAGCAGTTAGATGCAAGGGTCCTCAGTCATCTGAGGAAATTTGAGGAGAAGGATGATGTGGATGAGGTCATCGCGTCGTCACTCAGATCTCTCCAAATCAATGGGGACGGTGTTCAGGACATTCTGACAGTGACTCGTACGAATGTTTCAGTTTCGGAATCTGGGATTGAAAGTGAACCGTCAAATATACGAATACTTGAGAATGCCCAGAGGCAACTTAAGCGCAAGCACCTCAGTTCCTCCATCTTTGAAGGCATGACTGGACAGCTGCATCAGGAGGTACAATCTCAAGTATCCAATTCGTCAAGCGGACCGTCCACTGGACGTTCGATTCCCACCGGCTCATCGAGAAGTTCGGGAACCAAGGCCTTGATTGCGCCAGATAAGGTGTTTCATCTCATCCCAGATCAGGCTGCTGGAATGACATATGATCATGCTAAGCAGACATGGGTCAAGCGCAAGGTTTCCGGGGAAAATAGTGCTGCCGGGTCAGAGAAACGTCCTAGTGAAGGAACTGAAGCAGATCCTTTCGAAGATATTCCTGATCTTAGTGTCGACGAGCTCGAAGAGATGAAGCGCATCCAAACGCTTGAAATGCAAACCAAGGAAGGAACGACTGAGGTGAGTGAACCTGCTCATCAGGAAGTCAAAAGAGACCTGGGGTTCCAGAGAGCGGAGCAGGGGGAGTGCAGCACTGTAGGTTCAAGGCCCTGTACACGAGAAGGCGTTGGTGGGGTTCCTACCAACATCAGTTCGATCACGTCGAAGTATTCCCAGATAGACTCCAGCCAGCCAATAACCGAAACTCGCGCTACATCCTTGGGGGAGGAACCTTCTACATCCAACTTGGGCCCTGAGACACAGCAGGAAACCGCTGAGGTACAGCACCCTGCACCCGGGAATCGTGAAGAGGAGGTTGAGCACGAGATTAGTATACTTGAGGGTCGAGTCTCGAAGACTCCGACTCGTCCGGATCACCTCAAACACAGAGCGCGAGTAGTTACTGTCGCATTTTCTTCGCCTCTGGTGAATCATGTGCAGTCACAGGAGTACCGAGAGTCTCCAGATCGCGATTCGAAATTGTGGACCGATTCTATACATGAGCGACCTCCCCTGGAACCCAGCTCCGAATTAGGGAAACCCTATAGCAGTGCTTTGAAACGCAAGTCAGCTGGAAATGCTGGGAAGTCCAAACATTCCAGCACGACCCGTAGAGGTCAAACTTTTACTGCACGGCCAATCTCTCGTATCGACGAGCACACTGAGGTATCCTTCAACAAGTGCTTTGACGTTGAGCAGACGCAAGGCCTCGACGTTACAATTTCCACACCACTAGTAGTCTCATCTCCGGCGGGTCGACGGTCCAATTACAGTTTTCATCTCAGTCCGCTACCAGACTTCACGGTCCATCAGCTCGATGAGTCCCTCCAGCTGGACATCAATCATGTCGCCAAACGTGGTGCTCATCAATCATCGAAGGAAGTCGAAAGCAGCTTCTCCATTGCGGTCGCTGAGCTTGTCAAGAAAATCACCGATGTAGAACCGTACGAACCATACTGGGAGTACATCCGACGACTCCGTCTCCGAGGCCAAGGCTTGATAACTCTACATCTGCTCCACGATTTCTGCGGACGCCTGGAAGAGCTGGACGTGGCGGACAACGAACTTGGGCAACTGAACGGTGCTCCATCGACCATCCGGCATCTTAAGATACAGCGAAACTGTCTTTCCAACTTGACCGCCTGGGCTCATCTGAGCAATTTGCAGTATCTGGATGTCTCTGGGAACCAAATCGAGAGCCTTGAGGGTTTCAGCAGCTTGATACACCTCAGAGAGCTGTGGGCGGACGACAACAAGATCCGTAGTGTCGAGGGTATCTTCGAACTTGACGGTCTGATCAGTCTAAAACTTCGGGGGAACTGTTTGGAGAGTGTGGACTTCGGGAGTGCGGAGTTGTATGTACAGTGTCGGCTTGTAAAAACCAGCGACTAATCATCATGAAATAGGACTCGACTGTCCGAACTCGACTTGAGTAGAAACCTTGTGAAAGAAGTCCGAAACCTGCACTGCTTACCGGCATTAGTGCACCTCAATCTTGGTCAGTACCGCATCAGACACGTGCTGCAGATAGCACAGCCTCTAACACCCCTCAGACCACAACAAGCTCACCGACTTCCCCACGGACCCATCCAAGCCACTCCGCAACCTGCAATCCCTCCACCTCGCCCACAACAGCCTCACCACCCTCGACCTCACCCCCTACCCCCACCTCCACACCCTCAACCTCGACAACAACCACATCCCCCAAATCCACCACCTCCGCACCGCCACCCACCTAACCACCCTCTCCCTCCGCGACCAAACCCTCCCCCCCACCACGCACGTCCACCTCCCACCCACCCTCGACACACACACCCTCCGCCTCTCCGGCAACCCCCTCCCCACCCTCGCCCTCGCCCCCACCACCCCCTTCCTCACCCTCCACCACCTCGACCTCGCCTCCTGCGCCCTCACTTCCCTCCCCCCCCGCTTCGGCTCCTCCATCCCTAACGCCCGCTCCCTAAACCTCAACTTCAACGCCCTCGCCGACATCCGTCCCCTCCTCGCCCTCCCCCGCCTCGCCTCCCTCTCCCTCGTCGCAAACCGCCTCGCTCGTCTCCGTCGCACCGCTGCCGTCCTCGCCCGCTTTCCACGTCTGACCAGTGTCGATCTGCGCAATAATCCCCTGACGCTCGGGTTTTATCCGCTTCCGGCTGCGGATACGCGCCTCTGTGCGCCCTCGTCGACGATTAGCCCTCTACACGTGACGGATGACTTCGACGCCGACGACGGTGATATCGATGCGTCGTCGCCGCTAGACCCGTACCTCGTCCCGCCTACGTGCGCGGAGCTCGATACGCGTCATCGCGACCGTCTCGATGCGGACACGAGGTTGCGCAGGCGCGTGTATGAGATGATGCTCGCGGCGGGGAATCCGAGACTTGTGAGGCTGGATGGGATGGTGTTTGAGCGGGGGGTTGGGGAGGGCGGGGTGGAGAGGAGGAATTGGGTTTGGGAAAGGTTGGTGGGGTTGGGTGTTGTAAGGGTGAGGGACAGGGAGAGAGAGGGATGGAACGGGGATGGGGCGGAGGAGGGAGGAAGGAAGGAAACGGGGAAGAGCGGGGGTGAGGGAGGAGGTGTGAGATCGGGGTCTGCGGTTTGAAAGACTGGGAGAGTGGATGATGGATGGGTAGAGCGAGCGAGCGCGGAATATATGGCGTGTGCGCAAAAGTAACTGGAAGGAGTTCTGGGTGGACAGGTGGGGCGCTGCTGCCGCTCGTTTGCAGTCTGTGTCTGACATGCGGCTTTGGGTTTGGGTTCGGCTTTGGCTTTGGTTTGTTGGCGTTGCTTGGATTCCTGCGCTTCGGAATTCCTGGTATGGTTTGTTTGGGTAGACTAGGAAGGAAGAGTACGAGGGTAAGGGAGCGGGGGCAGGGGGGGAGGGTAGGGTCGGACAGGATAGGGTACGCAGACATTCGTTCGAAGCATCCATCCATGATCGTCCATCCGTTCCGTCGTTGCTGTGAATATTCATACGCTCCTCGTGCATACATGAGTGACACATGCACGCGTAGTCTCAAAAGAAGACGCGGAATTGGAAGTGGAGAGCCCTGCGTATAGGGCTGGCGATATGTGAAATGACGGATTATTGTAAAGCCAAAAGCACTTGATCCTCCCTCCCTCCCTCCCTCCCTCACATCTGTCAGACATATATCGTTGCAGCAGCCCCAACCTCTGACCACAAAAGATGGGCGGCCCATATGTATGCCCTCCCGTATGTATGCCCTCCCGTATGTATGCCCTCCCGTATGTATGCCCTCCCAAACCCCGTGCATGCATGCAAGCAAGCAAGTCACTGTCCCCAATCATGTCCGTACGCTCCTGTTGATAACGCCCCTGACGGATAGACGAAGATGAGGAGAACAGCACGGACAAAGGGGATGGAAGACTGCTGTTCGCAGCGTGTATGTGTGTACATATCTCGTCTAATTATGTCTACCTATATATCCGCCTCTCTGACGATGGAAATCACAGGGTATGAGATAGTCAAGTAGAAGAGAACAATTAGGTTTTCGAGTGAAAACGGGTATTGGTAATTACAACTAAAACGCCGCCAGAACCCCATATACAAATCACACCCATCCCTCGCCTGGCCCCCGATCAAAAGCTCAGCCCGTTCAAGTCGGCGTCGACGCCGGCGCAGCCGAGATAGTAGCCGAGTTCGGGGCATTCGCATTGGTCAGAGTCCCATTCGGACTGACCGACGACGGATCATTAAAGTAAACATTCAGCCGGCTCCCCGCACCACAGAACTCGCGATTGTTGCCGGTACAGAGCATATTGCACTGGCCGGCATCCAGCGCCGTCGCCGTAGACGGGAGCGAATCGGCGCAGAAACACTGCTCGGCGTATTCGACACCGGCGTAGTTGGCGCCGGCGGTCTTGCAGAACCCGACACAGGACTCGACCGTCATGCCGGTGCCGTTGGTGTACGACGGACCGCCGAGGAGGCGGCTGTTGGTGGCCTCGGCGTAGCAGCCCTTGGAGACGTAGCTGCCGACTTGCTTGACGGTGGTGGGGGGGATGAATGTCGTGGAGTTGTAAACGCTCAGCCGGCTGCTTCCGCCGCAGAGTTCGCTCGCGTTGCCGGTGCAGGGCATGTTGCAGCCCGTGAAACCGAGCGCGCTGTATGACTGGAGGGCGTTTCCGCAGTAACTGCGTCTGTTAAGGATTGCAACCTGTTGGTTTTCAAGGAGTCACTTACCATTCCTGCGCATACTCCACACCAGCGAGGCCGTAGTTGTTCTTTCCGTTGCTGCAGAACTGTTGACAAGCCTCAACCGTCATGCCGGTTGTGTTGGTGTACGATGCGCCTGATAAAGCACGAGGGGTTGTTTCATTTGCACACCCAAGGTAAACCCAAGTCCCAATTGTCTGTCCAGGTGTAGGCACCAGGGTGGTCGACGAAGTCGTGCTGGTTGTGGAAGTTGCAAGAGTGGTGCTCGGTCCAGAAGCGTTTAACGATGCCGAGCTAGATACTGGTGCGGATGACACTGTCGATGACGAGATGCTGGTTGACGACACCATGGATGATGCCAATGATGAAGCAAGAGATGCTGACGAGGAGTTCGTCGGTACTGATGAGCTACTCGACGATCCCGATAACGATGACGGACTAGCAGTTGAATTTGCAGAGTTCGTCACGGTAGAGGAGTTTGTGGTAATGGTAATCGAGGACGAGACGGTTGACGAGCTCGAATTCGATACTGATGATGAAGAATTTGCCATTGAACTTCCTAAGCTAGTCGCAGTAGAGGAGCTTGAGGAGATGCTAATCGAGGACGAGACGGTGGACGTGCTCGCGTTTGAGCTTATACTCGAACTTGATACTGAGGTCGTTGCAGTCGCAGAAATGGACGCGGTGCCCGACGAACTGCTGCTAATCGCCATAGGATTGATTTGATAGGCGTTGAGGCGATTGGGACCGCCACAGTACTCGGTTGCATTACCCGCACAGGTCATGGAGCACCCGTTAGCAGCCGGATCACTACCTCCAGCGGCAACAACGGAGCCGGCACCAAAAGAGTTACCACAGTAGCATTCCGAGCCATACTCCACACCAAAATATGTGTATTTTGAGCATGCAGCCGCGCAAGCTTCAACGGTATTATTCGCACCGCTTTCGGGATTCTGGAGTCCACTGAGCGCTCTGCCAGTTGTGGCCTCGGTGTAACAAGCCATGTACGAGTACGGGCCGACGGTTTGCACCACAACCGGTCCGCCCGTTGGTGGGGATGGCACAGGTAGGGAGCCGTTGGTCGCATACATGTTGAGCCTGCTCGCACCGCCACAGTACTCTTTGAACCGGTCAGCGACAGAGTATCTAGAATCAGCATGGATTCTACTTACCCGTCTGGTTCCCGCCACATAACATTGAGCAACCATTTGTTGCCGGGCTTGTGCTGGTCTGAGCGACGGAACCTGCGTTGATAGTGTTACCGCAATAACATTCGTTGGAATACTCGACACCAAAGTAAGCGTAGGCAGAGCAAGCTGCTTGACAGCTTTCTACAGTTCCTCCAGTTGCAGGCGCCGCCACGGCCTTCCCTGAAAGTGCACGACCAGTTGTTGCCTCGCTGTAACAGCCTATGTAGTTGTAGTTCGCGACTTGAGCGACGGTGACTGGAGCACCGTTAGGGGGAGTAGTAGTAGTACTACTATTACCTGGAGTGTACCTAGTAGCATCATAGTAGACGCTAATAAAGCCACCCACACCACCGCAATGTTGGGAACCATCGCCTGTGCAAGCAAAAGTACACCTCGTGTTGTCTGCGTTGAGGTATATACTTGGCGGAGGTGTATTGCCGCAATAGCACTCGCTTTGGTACTCTGTCCCTGAGAAGATATATTTACCGGTGTAGCAATCGGTCTGGCAGCGACCATTGGTGTTGTTCGCGTCGGCGTATTGTTGTACTGGCAGAAGCTTGCCAACTGTACCATCTTGATAACAACCCAGGTACGTGTAGATGGGGTTTCCGGTAGAGTTCGTTGGACCGACCGTGACGTCAACGATAGTGCCGGTGATTTGGACGTCGTGAACGCCAAAGGTGAGATCGTTGGTATTGAGAGTCCATGTGTTGGTGACGACCTGGTCAGGGACATTGGGGTCCTCGGTGGGCGCGATAAAGAGAACGGTACCATAAGCACAGCTACCCACGGTGATTTGCTGCGTCTCGTGCAAGTCGATGCCAGGGGCACTCGCTCGGATGACCCCATTGGGCGGTTTTGATTTCGAGATCTCCAGCACCGAACCGCCAACATTGCAGATGCGAATCTGCCGGGACGAAGAGCTACCTGGAGCTACTTTCCCGAAATCCATGAGTAGATTTGACGGAGGGAGCCAACCTCCTTCGCTCGTACTTATGGAGAAGTTTGCGATTGGGGCTGCAGAGGCAGACCCTTCGAGGATCGTGTATCCCTTACCGCCATCTGTCCAGACGGTAAAATAAGATTTGTACTGACCTATTCCATCAACAGCGGTAAATGTTGATGACACTGAAACTTGCTGATTTGCCTGGATGACCGTGTTTACCGCAGGGAGGTTCGATGAGTTAAAGCCATGGCCCAAGACTGCCGTACCATCGCCGGCAAAGGTTACATTAGTAAAATTGATAGTAGGGCTGTCGATTGAGTCGGTGGTATAAGCGTAACCTAGGATGGTCATCGGCGACGAACCTGCGTTTGCAATCACGAACGGTAAACTTATCGTCGGTGTCGTTTGGTTCGGTAATATCACGACCCCTCCGTAGTCCACCGTGACCGGTGTCAGACTAAGATACGCTTTTTGGCTGACTTCGGTTCCTGTCAAGCCGATCGGAAATTGTGTCAAATAGCCTGTCACGGCATTGGTTGTCATCAATGTCAAAGCCGTGCTCTTCACGCCTGGCGTTGTGTTTCCAAATGAAGCATTCTGTGCATTCACAACCGACGTGTTCTGCAAGTTCCACGTGACGGGAAAGCTGAAGACGGTGCCGGCGGCAACAGGACCCTGAGGTAACGAGGAGTTGCTGACCTGGAAGTGCAAGTCGCCGACGGTAGCGCCGTTGATCGACGTGATTGCAATGTTAGCCTTGCAGGTAACGGTCTGCGTAGACTGCGAACCAAGAGCCACGGTGCCAAAATTGACTGGCGAGGTACAATTAAGCGGCAGATTGACAGGAGAGCCCAAACAGTACAGGACACCATTGCTGTCGGTAACGTAGAGTCGAGCGTCGCCAAATGCGGGCCGTTGGAACTTGTTTAACCCATTGACTTGCGGCAAGTTGATGGTCTTGAGAAATCCATCAGCGCCGGGCACCGCATACCACGCGCGAAGGCCAGCGTCAGGGTCAGTCATCCACAGAATACCGGTGCCGCCCCTCCCTTGATAAGTTGTGACAGTTGGGATACCAACGCCGACACGACCAGCAGAATTCTCACGAGTCTGGCCGGCCGGGTTGAATTGCGGAACGCCGGAGCCAGTAAAGCCAAGCTTGTACACGTACGTCGGGTAGCCTACCGGTGTGGAGTAAATATATCCTCCTTCAAGGGGGTAAGAGCCGGAACCGCCGAACACGGCCTTGTTGGTCACGAGTGTTTGGATGATCCCGTCCGTCTGGCCAGGACCGAGTCTGTATCCTCCAAGATTATCGGCATTGAGTATGTATATCTTTCCGTTCTTGCCCGCGGTCACACCCATGCGAGATACGCCCGTGCCCTTGAAAACTCCTGGATCGAGGAGGGCCATACCGCCAGAACCAAAGTCCTGATCTCCGCCGTCCATGTTTTGGTAGTCATATGGTTGGAAGTAATCAGTCAGAGAGAGGGCGCCGCCAGCTCCGATTTGTAGATTCGCCTACCGCTGGTCAACAGTGATACAAACTTCTCACTACACGGACACTCACGCATGCTTCGCCTAACGTGTTCAAGGGAGTGCTCCCAGATGCGGGGGTGCCTGAATTCTGGTGGCCGACACCGTTACCAGATACGAAGAAAAGGCGAGCTCCGTCGGTAGCCAAGCCCACGCCGCTCATCCAGATACCACCTTCACCGCCGCCACCGTTCTGGTTCCACACATTGCTCTGCGGGACCAAGGGACCGGTTTCAGTCGCAAAGCTGGTCACTATCTTCTTTTGATTGATATCAATCCCGATAACCAGACCAGTGTAGTTGAAGAGATCGCAGTGACCCCCGAAAGCGCCGTACACGACATTGCCAATCTGTGCCAAGGAGGGTCGTTGCAGAACGGTACCCCCGATAAAGTACTTCGACGGGGCGTTGTCGCTGGTCGATCCGTCGATAAGGATGGGGTAGCCAGGCACGTCTTGCAAAGTGTTTACGTTGACGCCGTGGAAGTAATAGACACCGTTGTAGGTCCCGGTATTGCCGGCAGCCCGATAGTTGGGGATATAGGTCTTGGAAAAGAAATACGCAATGTCCGAGCCCGGGTCTATCACTGGTGTCCCGATGATGCCGATCGTGTTGGGAATGTCCGTGCATCCAATATCCGATTGTAGAAAGGGCGTGTGCACCTGCCGGGTGTTGAGAATGTTTCCCGTTTTGGCGTCCAATGTCCGAATCCAATTCTGGGACGATGCAAGGAACAACAGTTGAGGGCCGCCAGCGAGTGGGGTGTAGGTCAACGGTTTCGCGTAGAACTATTCGTTCGGTCAGGTACGGAAAGAACGCACGAACCAACGAAGCTGGAACAAGATAGAGGCATCTGCTGTTGCCCTTCACAAGTTGCGAGAGTTTGAGATTCTTACCTGCTCCTTGGCGTTGAACGGCACCTTCCACAGTTGCCCAAATGAAGAGCTGTCCACCACGATAGGGTCCATATTGTGGTTAGGCAAGTAGCCCGATTGAGCCGGGTCGGCATCGGCATATTCGTCGGTTGGTGCTACTGCAGCAACATTCGTGAAGTTGATGAAGGCGGCAGCCAAAAGGGCGAGGCCGTAAGGAGAGAACCACATGACGAGAGTGTATCGTCTCTACCTATAGTACGTTACCCTTGCCGGATGGAGTAAACGAAAGTGACCTGCACGGAGCAGGATCAAACGAACGAGAGATCCAACGAGAGACTATGGTGAGATCTTACTTCGATGAAAAGGGGAGGGCTGTCCCAGAGATCTTATGAAGTGATCGACCTAGCCTGGAGCCGGCCGACCCTCAAGCATGGAGTATGCCATCAATAGAGGCTCAAGCTGACGCAGCCATTTGAGTATCCAATGGAGAGTCTGGACCTAGGGCCATTCCACATCGGCGACACCTCAAGCCAAACCGGTATACGGGTCGCCAAAATACGAATAAGCCATCAGTTGGAAGCTGGGGACCGAGGCCCTCTTCGCAGGTGGGTCTACGAGTAGACGTGTGTGAGGCTTGACCCTCTCGCAATTTTGATATCGTTCGGAACAGCAAGGACGCTCCGTTTTCCAGCTGACATCCCTGCAAGAACCGATGATCGACTTAAAGACGCATGTTCGACGACGTAAAATAGGCGAGCAAACGCCAGCCAGTCAGCTTTGCCCTCATGGACATGGAGCGGTTATGCCCGCGTGGCTCTCGGAGCAAGCTGAGTGCGAGAGATGATGAAGAGAGCTTAGTGGCAAGGACCAAAGAAAGTATGGGAAATACGAACGAACGAACTAGAGTGACTAGTTGCTGATGTACAGGACAGCAAGGAGAGTACCCCTGGGTAGGTACGTACGATGCATGTATATGCAAGTGTAGGTATGCAAACGGTTTTACTCCGTATGTTGGGGCCCTCTGCCAAAAAGTGGTCCCATCGCCGCGAAGTCGCATGATGCGCGCATATACGAACCGCCTTGAGCCGCCAGACTGGGTCACCCCCTTCTGTGCATCATCCTCTATTTTCTGTTTTTACTTTTTCTTGAATGAGCACTGATCCGGACCCGACTTGACCAGGTGAGAGTCAGGCTTGACCGGACACGACGCAAGGATTAGCGCCTATTTGAACGCCAAAGGAATGGCCTTAGCGTCTAGCTAGTGTTCCCAGGTAGTAGGTACCTTATGGAGTAAAGTAGGTAGTAGCTGGTCTACTTAGTGTACGTACTGTAGCTGTGTAGTAATTTCGCACAGATGGAATGGCTGTTGTGGTGTGGAAGTAGATATGGCTTCGGCTTAAGGAACACAGGTCGCAACGATACCTAAAGTTCCGGGACCCGGATGAGTATTTCCTGGTTCGTAAGATCTATCGTCCTTGGAAGCGTAAGATAGTCATGTCCTGAAAGTGCCTGGGTAACAGCGTAGATTGGTCAAAGGACGTCGGACCCGACGAGGCGAGGATGGTGACTAGGCGGGATATAGCGGGTCGGCAAGTCATCGAGGTACCAAGGTCTTCTGATCTCGTTATTTGCTTTTGCCGCTCAAACCAACAATTGAGAGAGAAAGAAATAGGTAGAGACTGTTACTGCACGCTATGCTTGGACCGTCTGAGTGTGGTGGCGGGGGGACGGCAAACCGTAAGCGTGGATGAGTTGTTGGGATGAGTAGGTACTGGTACTTATGGTGCTCTACAGTAGGTTAAGTTGACTACCTTACCTAGTGGTGGTGTTTGGTGTTCGGTCCAATTAAGCTTCTTGTACAAAGTATCTTGTACCCATCCTGGGGGAAAGATGCCCTGCGCATTATTATTTACCCTGTCCCGTTTCTCGTTTCTTGGTACCGGGCTCAGCTACGATCTATAAAAAGGTTAAAAGAAATAAGGTACTTCATCTATCTAACTACCTAACCTACTGTAAGGTGAGGCCCTTAAGAAGCGTTGCCTTAGTCAAGAGTTTCATTGCTCAGAAACCTTACCCTTGCTTAACTTTTCCTAAGGTACAGTATCTTAAACGTGGTGTTCCTGGTGTGAAGTCAATCTGGAAGATCTCACTAAGGAGGTAATTATCAATTGTCTACTCCATACAGTACATGTACAAATTCTTCCACTTTTGATGTGGAGCGATCATCACTAGGATGGACGGAGCAGGTGGTTTCACATGTCCGTCATGCTGCGTTGTTTGTGCAACAAACATATGTACCTAGCCGGCCCAATCTATCACATGGGAGCTGGAAGAGACTTTGATCCGCTATGCGCAAGTGCTGCTGCCCACCAACTCTATTTTCCCCCACTGGATGGTCACTGGAAAGACTTGATCACATTCACGAAGATGTAATCATAACCCCATGCGTTGTAAGCTGACTTTCGTGGAGGAGTGTGATTTGTAATCTTGGCGAGACAGCTCCACCAGGACACCCACCTCTTGTACGAGGTAACTTACCTATGGAGATATGAAGCAATGGGAACACTTTTGAGGCGGCTCAATACGAGTTGAGTAAGTCATTTCTGGCCTTGGGATTGGGAGGTGTGATTTGGCCAAATAAGTAAGAGCCAAGTCTCTCGTAATTGCGCCATGGCTTCCAGCTTGTCTTTCGAGGCGAGCTCACAGCTTCCTCTTCCACACAAGTGTGCCTACTACCGAGTAACCTTAGACTGCATCTTTGAGCTTACTTTCTCATTATGAACTTAAATCATCAGCTGAGATGATCTAGACACATATCTTTCTGAGATTTTAGACAAGAAATTACTTCATTAACTTGAGCTTATAATCTGTTAAAAGGTGATATCACACTAATAGCAAAGCTATTGTGAGTTATATTTAACAAGTATGTTTATTATGTTGATTTCTTATCTTTTAAATGATAATAAGTTCTTACAAGTTAAATATGAATATTCTTTGATCTTTTAATGTTTTTAAGATTGTTAAGCAACTTAACAGTTAAAACAATGCTTTATAAACAATTTAATATTCTACAATAGTTTATATTATTAAGCTTAAAGTCAAATGACTTTTAGCAGTCTTAACACTTCTAGATGTTCATATTTAGTATATATATATTTTAAAAAGTCTGCACAGTACTGAAACTGTAGAAATGACATTTTGTCATCATTTTATTTTTAAATTAAATATAAGTTATTCAATTCTGAATCATAACACAGTCAAAATTGATTCATTACATCATTTTTACATACATACTTACAAAGCAGTGACTTTTCAGATTCTGTATCATCTTTTAAATACAATATTATTGCTTTCTCTCATTTCACATTGTCTAGTTCTTACAGAGCATTTAAGAATGCTTTATTTGCTGAGTTTTTCTTTATAAAATTAAGTTAATAATTAATTAAATCTAATACAACAGCTTAAGCTTCAGATCAATATTGAATGTTAAGATTATATTGCTGAAATTTATTAATTTATTGAGCTAATCATTTAAATGAGTATGATGTATTCTTTAAATATTGTAGATCTTCATAATTTATAATAATAGTTATAATATAATCATTTTTTAAATAGTGCTGTCAAGTTTAAAGTGCATGCTTAATGATCAATAGCTTCTTTTTATAAACAGAATAATTAAGCTTTGCATCTTATAACTTTTAATCATCATAAATAATTAAATAAAGTTTTTCATTCATTTCATTCTGCATCAAAGCACAGTTAATTGCCTATTTGAAAGTGTTTATTTTGATAGTAAATGATTTACATACAGCTATTTAAATAAATATTAATTTAAATGTAAGTGCATTCTTAAGCTGTTGAAAGACACTGTTACATAATGTGTTTCAGACAATGAGTCAATTCTTCTTTATATATAACTTAATGTTGTTCTTCTTAAGCAAATTCAATAGCAATACTATGATTTATGCAAATTCTTATACAAATCATCAGTAATATAAAGTCAGTTCAAGAAACTGCTGTACATAATGTACTATCTTTAAGGCAGATCAATTCTTAATGACTGATATCTTAATAGAAGCTGATCATAATGTGTTTTGTCTCATAATATATTTATAAAACTTAAGAATTTTCATCTCAACAGTGCACTTACTAGACTTAGCATATAACTTATATTTCTTTAAGATATTAAAAATGATTCATAAGTGTTTCTAATGATTTGAAATTGAGTTAAAAAAGATTAGTATATTATTAAGATATATTAAACAGAATTTGTTAAGTAAGTTCTGTAATATAGAGTTCATCATTGACTGAAATGTTGCTGAGACATTATATAGCTTAATATTGAGAAGTATGATGCTCTATCTGCATTCTTAACTTCTTTAGTCTTAGCATAAGAGGCTGGCAGAGTCTTCTTCTGCCTTAGATGGCAGAGCTTCTGCTATTCATCAAACAATACTTAAGTTGACTGCAGTCAACATTGATGCATGAGATTTACTAGATAGACAGATAGCACAAGTACTCATTATTCTTTCAACACTTAAAGAGCATAGCTGTGAACTCATATTTGTTGTAATGAATGTTGAAGACAGTCTTTTTTGTATTGTTTTTGATTATATAAACTTAATAATAACTTAAAGTGAGATTAAGCTTAATTAAATATCAGGCTTTGTCAATTCAATCTAGACATTTCTGAATTTAAGAAAGTGAATATTTATTTTTAACAGTAATGTTGTTTAACACTTTATAATCAATATACATTCATCATGTACTCTTTTTCTTTTTAATAAACAGAACTGAGAAGTCTTATAAACTTGTAAACTCATAAATCAGATCTTTATTCAATAACTTTATTATCTATTTAGTCTGTTTATTCAGCTGTAGCTGTGACAGAAAGTAAGTATTTATGTTAACAGACTTAATGTTAATGCTATATTTAAACATTTATTTAGATAATAGTTTATCTGATAAAGTTAATCTAAATATGAATTGAAACTCTTTAATAACAGTTTATAATCATTCATTTATAACAGCTAACAGTTCAGCTTCTGACTTCTTTAAATTCTGTTGAATTACTAGTAAGTGTCTGACAGTTCTATAATTTTAAAGTATTTTCATAGCTGTATGCTCTTCAATTACATTTAATGTCAATTCATTTACAACTTATTGTCACTTTTTCAGAAACAGATAATAATGTTTTCATTATCAATTCTGAATTATTATACAGTTCATAACTCAATCAATCTAAAAATTAATGACTTTCAGTTAGATTAATCTTAGAATGAGATTATATTCTTAAAGATTTATAATTTATGCTTTTAATCATTGTTAAAAGCTATTTATCTTATTATAAGCACTTTTTGCAGCTTAAATCTGAGCTTATAATACAATTAAACAGAGTTCATTCTATTTACTGTATAAAATAAATTTATAATTATTAAGCAACTTAAACAATCTCTAACTGCTGAGAAAAACTGATTTTAAAGATCAGTTAAAATGAGTTAAGCAGATATAGATGATTTAAGTAATTGTTAATAAAATTCTTTTATAAAAGATTATTAAATTAAAAACAATTCATAATGAAACAATGCAGTTAAGCACTACAAAGAAAAAAGACTGAGTGTTTATATAAAATGAAAAGCTTCAGAAGTTTAAAGCTAAATGATTTAAGTTTTATAAGATATTGAAAACTTATTTATTAAAGATTTATGCATTAGAAATGCTTACAGAGTGTGTTTTATAAAATTTAATTTATAATAATTGATTTGTAAAAGCATATATCTTTAATGTTAATGAATTTTAAGCTAATTCAGAGCTGCAGAGCAGTCTAAAATGAGTTAAATTATTTGTGCAGCAATTAAGTTTTAAAGTTGATAAGATTCTTAAATAGAAAGAGTCATCATTGTCTTTTTATAAAGAACTCTTGATCATATCTTAAACTGAATGAAATTACAGATAAAAGAAAGAATTACATAAGTTTTTAATAAAAAAGATAGAAGATCTTTTTTAAAAGATAATTTATAAGATATAAAAACATTATGAATGAGTAAATTCATTTGTATTCTCATTACAGAACATTTTAAAAATACATTAAAATGTTGTTTTTTTTGAACTGATCTTGACTGAAGTGAGTAATGTGATGAATGCATTACAGAAGACTATTGAAAGTTAAAGAAATATTAATGATTTAATTTTAACATTTATAACAGAAAAAAGATGTAATTAAAAAAAAGTAAAAGTTCTGACATTATATAGTATTAAGAAAAAACTGAATGATTAAAAATAACTTAGTAAAGACTTATAATAACAACATGATGAGTTGAAGTTAAAGTGAACAAGTAATAAAGTTAAAAAGAAAGATTAAAAAGTCTTAACTTTAATAATGATTAACAGTGATTTGATGACAATCTGTGAAAGAAATATGAGTTTATATAATTTATATAAAAGATTTAAGAAAAAGATTCTCATAAACTAAAAGATAATAATATTAGAAGTAGAACACTCAATCAGCTTTATATATTGTTAGTTTTTAAATTAAAATTGAGACAACAACATATTAAGAAGAGAGTTTTGTGAACTTTTTTCAGAATAGAAATGATTAGTAGTCTTGTGAATGTAATTAGAAGCAGACTTCTTTTAGTTTAAGTTGTTATTATTTGTATTGAATGATAATAGTAATGTGAAGTGAAGTAAAACAATGTAAATGTGAACTGCAGACAGAAACTTTACAGAATGTTAAGTAAATCTCTGCATTTACATCAGTGAACTGTTGTGATTATGCAGTAGAAAAGAATGTGATATCATTGCTTACTCATCTCTTACTAAGTGCCTCTATTTATGTCTTAGTCATCATTTCCTATATATACTCTATATAGTGTAAATGAATAGGAACAACTTTCTACGGACTGATTCACACACGGAGTCACCGAGGAAGCACATGGCAGTGGCAGACATGTGTGCTGTGTTTTCCCGCAAACGCCTTCATCCTTGAGGCAAGGTATCAACCCTTATCTTGAACACATCATTCATTGATGTTGAGCATGCTACTATCCACACATCCTTGAGTATCCCCCCTCTTCAGTCCTGAAGTCCAAAAGTTCTACGGGACCGGTACCAATACCGGTGGGGAGGCGTTGCGCAAGATCCTCTTTTTTCGACATGCTCTACCGCTCTGCCTACCTACAAAATACGAAATTAGATAGAAGCACATAATCAACGTCAACATCAATGTCCCCGGAAAACCCGCAAACCCTAAAGCAAGATCTTTTCATTTCCTTTCTTTGCTGTCGCATCGCATCGCAAATGTGGCGTTGCTGGCGCGTCAACTGGACCTTGATTGTGGAGTTCTCGTACTTGTACGACTCTTACCACATCTGATGGTTAACGGTATGCAGGATAACGTTATGTATTCGCTTGGGAGCTGCACCTAGGTACCTTAAGCCGGTCTGGCTGCCTTGGTGAAGTCTGGATTATCGCCAAGCAACGTGGGCTGCAGGGTAATTCACTGATCATTGCCATGGTACGAGGTTATCCTGATCAATGCTGTTTTGAGTTTTCTTTTCACCTCAAATGATCGTCTGTTCCGTGGAACCCCAAAGGGGTCGAGGAAGGAGGAACACATCTCCACGGCTAAGGTAGGTTCATCGTGCATCAGCAGACAAGCCTGCCATGTGTTGTCTTTCTTCCAGAGTCAGACCCTCGTACACTGTGTGTTGAAGGGCAGGGCAGGACACAGTTCTCAATTCAAAGTCTCTTACTGGCCTTGGCTGAGGTTCATGTGTTCGATGGGCTTGCCGTCTTGAGATTCCCTCATCATTACTATCAACCGATCCACTCCTCGTTCACCCAGTCAATCAATCATCTACTCCATACAGTAACTCTAACCTTATTGTGTGTCTCTGCAGTCGCCTTGATCTGAGGCAGGACTCAGGAGTATCCCACATACATATCAAAGTCATCGTATCCTTCCTACAGATACGTGGAGCGGAATTGTCAGGCGAGTATACTGTATACTTGCATGCGCACCCTATAGACCAGCAGTGGTGTCGATTGCTTGGATAGGAGAGATGTCCGCGGCTTCAGAAGTGTAGTAGGCACATACAAGCCTGCAAGGCCTCGACGATATTCCATATTTCTCCCTCCCTCTGCGTAAGGTAAGGGATACGGAGCTCACATGCACCTTTGCTGAACAGCAGTGCAACCCCTGCAGACAAATGTAAATCAAGGGGGTCAATGAGGCGCTATGCATGTTACAACATGCAGAATCCAGCCTGCAGTCTGCGGACTTCAACCTGGATTATGATCGCCAGTCTGAACATGGATATGATCCCGCTCGGCTGCGCTTAAGGGATATTCGCCGCTTAAGGTTCATACCGTACCTTATGGTAGTCGAGGCTCAACTGCGCCTAGGAGAGCGACCTTACCTTACCTTGTTCCATGACTTTCTGCATACAGCTGATACTACTTTCATGACCATGATGCGATGGCCTTAACGTCGGTGTGTGCCCACTCAAGGTACTTCGGAACTCTTTGACGCAACCTCTAACGCTGTTTGGGACAGTGGAAAGCTTTCAATTTCTTCGATGTCTCGCAAGTAAAGCCACCAGACGATGTGGAGAGCGCATCAGTTTTCGATGTCCGAGTCCTATACTCAACTCCATCTGCATCACATGATACTAACATTACGAGAAGAACGATCTGAGCTGTATCTGCACCGGTTCGAACAATATCTTCCTAGGCAGCAACGATGGCTACGTTCGCATCCTCTCGCAGGCTTTCAAGGTCATCCGTTCATTCAAGGCGCATGAGACGGGCTCCATCACCAACATGAAGCAGGTGGAGGGGACTGCTCTGTTGGTCACGATTGCAGAAGACCTGTCAAATGAGCCGGTACTGAAAGTCTGGGCTTTGGACAAGACGGAGAAGAAGACAGGCATACCAAGGTGTCAGTCGACGCTGACCATCCAAAATGGGCGAAGGCAGTTCCCGGTACGATATCAGACGATTCAACAGCTCGCTGAGGTGGGCTGATGGCAGCAGATATCGGCATTTACTGCGTTGGAGGATCTGTCACAGCTGGCGGTGGGCTTCGCGAACGGTTCAGTGACTGTGATTCGAGGCGATCTGATCCACGACCGGGGCGCCAAGCAAAGGACCGTCTTTGAGTCGCAAGAGCCAATTACTGGTGTCGAATTTCGAGTGGGATCTACGACGACACTTTACTTGGCGACTACCGGACGGATTCTCACTCTGACCATATCAGGCAAGGGGCAAGGGCAACCTGCTCGAGCTCTCGAAGACAGCGGATGCGGACTCGGATGTATGACCGTGGATGAGAGAAATGGTGATATCATTGTTGTGCGAGAAGACGCCATCTACTACTATGGAGAGAATGGTCGCGGCCCTTGCTTCGCATTCGAAGGTCCCAAGAAGCTTGTCAACGTATACAAAGAGTACCTGGCACTGGTCTCCCCTCCGAGGGCGACTTCAACCTCAAAAGCGAATGCCGTAAGAAGGTTTGGGGGTGCACAAGCAGACGAGTTCTACAACACGTCTACCTTCACTCTGTTGAACACCGATCTGAAATATGTGGCGCACTCGGAAGCACTGATATCTCAAGTCAAAGCACTCTTCGTTGAGTGGGGTGATATATTCCTGCTCACATTGGATGGAAAAGTGCGTAACCATGTCTACAGCTTGCGGTGGATGCTAATTTCTCTAGCTCTTCCGTTATCACGAGAAGTCACTGCAGCAGAAGCTTGACATGCTCTACCAGCGAAACCTTTATCTTCTGGCCATTAATCTTGCCCAGAAAGCTGGCGTAAACATCACACAACAGAACGTAATCTACCGAAAGTATGGGGACTACCTCTACCAGAAAGGTGACTATGACACAGCGATGCAACAATATCTTAGAGCCATCGACAATACAGAGCCGTCGCAGGTTATTCGGAAGGTGTGTTCGCTGTATAAATCCTTGGAGTATCATTCTGACAGTCACTCGTATAGTTCTTGGATACACAAAGGATCCACAACCTGATACAGTACCTTGAGGAGCTACATGAACATCGCAAGAACACTGCTGATCACACGACGCTGCTACTCAATTGCTATGCAAAGTTGAAGGACATAGACAAGCTGGAGAACTTCATCAAAGCCCCCGGGGAGCCAAACTTCGACATTGATACGGCCATTACCATGTGTCGGCAGGGAGGATACTATGAGCAAGCAGCATATCTGGCGACGAAGCACGGAGAGCATGAATTAGTCGTCGACATTCTCATCGAAGACTCAAAAACATACGATGCAGCTCTAAGATATATGTGGCGGCTAGATCCCCTTGCCGTGAGTGACCGCTTGTGGTGTGGGAGTACATGACTGACTTAACAGACGTATCCGAATCTGATGAAATATGCACGTGTACTCCTGGAACACTGCCCAAAAGATACCACCCAGCTTTTCATCGATTACTACACCGGCCGATATCGTCCGAAGATGGAAACACCAGTCTCAAACGACCCAACGCCGCAAAGTGGCGCAGTCAGCGCCGTTCAGAACCTAGCTTCCTACCTGCCATACATCAACACATCGAGTATTACGTCCACAGGATCAGCAGGTAATCAAAAGGCGACCATCAGCGAAGCACAACTTGCTGAGGCTCACGCTGCTCAACCACCACCCGAATATGACGCACCAAGGCCGCGGACAGCCTTTTCTTCATTCGTCGATCATCCGGATGAGTTCATTGTTTTTCTAGAAGCGTGCCTAAAGGAAGAGGATCTCGAAGAAGGTGACAAAGTCGACTTGTATACAACGATGTTCGAGATGTACCTTGACAAAGCCAATGATAAGAAAGGCGCTGAGAAGGAGCAGTGGGAGGCAAAAGCAAAAGAGCTGATCGAAGGGAAAGATGTATGTTCCAAGTGAACCGTAGTACACTTCAGGATTGACCAATATCACAGATCCCGATCGATACCTCAAACGTCCTGCTTTTGTCTCACCTGTCAAATTTCCGAGATGGGACAATTCTCGTTAGGGAGCAACAAGGCTTACTTTTTGATATCTTCCGATCGTATACGTCAGCGAACGACACCGTTGGCGCCATCAAGGCACTCCGGAAATACGGCCCTGAAGAGCCACAGCTCTATCCAGCCGCGCTGGCATATTTCACATCGAGCCCTCGCATACTGGAAGAGGCCGGTGACGAACTGTCCGCAGTCTTAAAGAAGATCGACGAAGATCATCTGATGGCTCCATTGCAAGTCATTCAGACTCTCAGCACTAATGCCGTTGCCACAATGGGAATGGTGAAAAAGTACCTGAGCGATACCATCGAGCGAGAACGATCGGAGATTTCATACGTGAGTCACTGCCCACTCATCTTCCCCCACACCGACCACGTCTCCTAAAGCTCACGGTCCTCCCTTTCACAGAATCGCCGCCTCATTGAAAGCTACCGCTCCGAAACCTCGGCCAAGCGCAACGAGCTTGATGACCTAGCCACCAACCCCGCCGTCTTCAACCCCAAACGTTGTTCCGCCTGCGGCGGCAATCTCGACCTTCCAACGGTGCATTTCATGTGCAAGCATTCCTTCCATCAGCGCTGTTTGAACAACGTCGATGGGAAGACGGAGTGTCCGATCTGCGCTCCACAGAACTCGACCATCCGCGCGATGCGGAAAGCCCAAGAAGAAACGGCGAGCAGGCACGACATGTTTCAGGACGCCCTACAGCGTAGCCAGGACCGGTTTGGGACGATCAGTGAGTTTTTTGGGAGAGGCGTCATGGATGTGCCAACGAAGGATTAATTCTTCATGGACCTTGGCATTACAAGGCGTTGGCGGTTCGCATGATTTGGCGCTAGGTAGTATCATTGTCCGCGGATACATAGAGTAGTGGTTGCAGAGATGAGTTTGAAGGGATGGCAAGCCGCTGAGATTGGTTACGTCCACTGTAGAAATGCTCGAAAATGTGTGCCTTAGAGAAAAGCCCTTTGGCGATAACAGATCGAGCGGCTGTGGCACGTGCTCACGCGTTAATTGACCTCGCGGGTTCAGCCCCAACAGCGTAAACACCCCCGCAGCACAAAGTGTACCAACGATGTGACCCACAATGGCGCCGCTTAAAATAATACAGGACTCGGACGACGATTCGGATGCTAGAAGCGACCTGGTATCCCCGATCGAATTGATTGGAGCCCCGGACGAATCCATCAGCAACCTGGGCGAACTCCCAGCACCGCAACACTCCGGCGATCCCAGCACCGGCTCTACAGGTTAGTCATCCTTTCTAATACCCGAAAGACCTCTGACAGCCTGTTGGATTCAGAGCTCCTCGCCCGCGAGATACGCCATGCCCAGGAAGTCCTGACCGAACCTAGTCCGGAGAACGGAAGAGCTTTGCACGATTCGCGTATTACGGAGGCTGAGCGGAATCCAATGTCGCCAGAACTACCAAGGAAAAAGAGGAGGAAGACGACAACCGCCATCGCTGAAGATGCGTTTAAAGCTTCGGAGGCGAAGAGACGGAAATCGACAAACAACTATAGGTTGAAGGGTAGCAGTCAGGCCGGATTCGAAATCTTCGGGGCCGATGGGGAGAAGCAACAGGTTTCGAAGGAGTTAGAAAAGGGTGGTCATGACTTGTGGGAGTTTCCGGGCAGCAGTGCCTTGGATGATCCTTTGGCTCCTGGGCGCGAGACTGGCAGTACGAGGGTGAAGAGTCGAAATGCTGGTGGAGATACTGTCAATGTGGAATTCGATCAAAAGCCTGATCGGAACCAATCGGATCCCTTGAAGGAGTCTTTCGAGACGCATGATACACTTGTTCACGACGGCAAGAGTACGCAGTCCGCCAACTCGCATGGAACAGATCCCCTGGCCGGAACCTCGTTCAGAATTGACCTCACCGACTCAACACTGATTCTCACTGCTTCTCAGAAAGAGCAGTACCAACATATGAGCACCACAACATCTGCTGCTGGATCGCTACCTTCACCTCTACCCGATGAGCCATCTTTCTTCAATCTGTACGGGAAATTCTCAGATGCCTCAAGCACGGTTCCGTACTCCACTCCATTGAAGCCGATCCAGGATGGAGCGTTGGAGACCAGCCCCTTTCCTGGAACTATGACTTCGCCTGACATGTCCGTTCACAGCCTTGCAATGCAAACTCCTAGCCAGGCTTCGCAAACAGGCTCCAAAAGTGTCCACACGGCCCGACGTTCCAAGTCGACCTTAGGCCTTCAGAGCCCGGACGGCGATGAGTCTACGTCGTCCACGAATAAAAGGCCAAAAACGACAATACCCACTCCCAAGCCCAAACGGCGATCTAAGACCACTACGAGCGTCTCATCACAGTATCCGGCAGAGGATGCAGCTAGAGGCGGTTCATCCTTGCCAGCTACAATTCTCGACCTCACTAACACCACGGCTGATAAGATAACCAGAAAGCGGAAAGCTAAGGATGTCGATGAGCTGGGTTCAGACGATATAGCCATTGGACTTCCGAAGGAGCAGTACAAGCCGCGACCTAGTCGGTCAAGAGGAAATACCAACCTGGATGGGTTGTTGGAGAGCGTGGACTTTTCGAAGAGGCCGGAAACGCAGGTCAAAGGGAAGAATAAGAGGAGGAAGACTCATGAGTCGGACGCATCGAGTATCACAAAGGAAGGCCCAGTCAAGGAGAGCGGAGTAAACGGAGAGGAAACGACCGAAAAAGCTGTCGAGACGACAAACCCAATAGCAGATGTATCAGCCACAGTCAACCCCCACGACGAAGACATAGTCCAAACGGGGCACGACAAGACGCTCCCTCCGCAAAAACCCGCCCACGTGAAACGCAAACCACCCACCGACGACCCGACCGAGCGGGGAATCAACAACGACACCACCAACCCCCAACCCGAACAAAAAGCCCCAACCAACCCAACCCCCAAACAGCCCGCCCCAAAAGCCCGAGGTCGACCGCGCAAGAAAACAACCGAAGAGAAGCCGCTCCCGATCGCGATCGTCGACGAAACGCCCCCCGAACCACCCACAGATCTCAAACCCCCGAACGGCCCATCGCAGCACCTCGCCCAGCACAACGACAAGACCAACCCCACCCCCACCCCCGCCCTCGAAGAAACAGACCCCAACTTCAACGCCGCTCCAGTCTCCAGCGTACGAGTCTCCCGTCCCTCCACGCCCCCACCACCACCACCGCATACCACCACGTCCAGCAGTACTCCGCCGCCTGCAACCCCCGAGCGGAAGGTAACGGCTTTGCAGAAGGGACCGCAGAAACATAGCCCGCTGAATGGGGGAAGGGTGCCGTATCGCGTCGGGTTGAGTAGGCGGGCAAGGATCGAGCCGTTGTTGAGGGGGTTGAGGAGGTGAGTTGGAGTTGGGGTTTGTTGTGGGTGGGACGTGGGGTGGGGGTTAGGGGCCGATGAGGGTGATGGAGGGGGGGGTGATGGAAGAGGAGGGGAGAGGAGAGGAGAGCAGAGGAGAAGAGACGAGAGGTTGTGATGTGAGCTTTTGCTTTCGGCTGGGATTTGGCCTTGAATTTCGGCTTTGACTTGGGCTTTGGCTTTAGCGTCGGCGTCCCACGTGCGGTATAGATGACACTCTATGATGGCTGGAGGCTGGCTGGCTGGATGCCATGGCGGGAGAGATATACCCCCGGATATGTAGATATGTTGCCGGCCAGGCCAGGCGTGCTCGCGACTTTGGGGGATAGATAGCTTCTCGATGTGGACAACGAATGGGCTTCTTCCTTCCTTCCGCCGCGCTCGGACCACGGTGCCGGGGCCCGTTGGCTTGGCTTGCTTTGCTTTGCGATGCTTTGCGATGCTTTGCGATGCTTTGCGATGCTTTGCGTTGCCATCGACCAATCTATCTCTCTCGTACGTGCTCGAGAGAATTAAGAGGGGCGGGTACATGTCGCGAGAAGGGCACGTCCTTCGCCCTCCCTCCCTTCCTCTCTCCCCTGACCTCCCCCCGCCGCCCCCTCTCACCGTCTTCGTACATACATCGTCCGAAAACAAGTCCCCACCCACCCAATCGCTCACCCACTCACTCACTCCCACCCCATCCCACCCCCACCAGGTACCTATGAACACCCAGAAACCAAGGCCACGTCCACGAACGCGGCGCCGTATATATCCTCTCCTACCCCTTTGCCCAACGGACGAGGAAAAAGGGAAGTCGGCGGCTTCCCGCTGACGGTGGAACCCATCTCTAGCCAACGGCGGCAGCGGCGGGCCTGTGTCGATTTTAGGGTTTTAGGGCTTGTTTTTTCTCGGCACGCTTGACGCTGGACTTACCCTGTTGTTGTTGTTATTGTGGGGATGTACTGGGTTGGGGATGAGATGACGGGAACCGGCGAGGGAAGGAGTTGGCCCGGGGGTGATTGAGGGTTCGGGGGGTTGGGGAGGGTTGGGTTGGGTTGCGTAAGGTAGGGTAGGGTAGGGTAGGGTAGGTTGGAGGGGGGCGGGTTGTTTGGAGCCATCTTCTTTCTTCTCCTGTTGACGAGGCACGCTCCGAACAGGACGGGTGGGCGAGAACCGTCGCACGGGGATGCTTGGTGCATGCATCTTCTTCGTGAGAAGGCGCAGGTGTCAGAGGTACATGCCATTCATGACGACGTCACCGCACCGAGATGACGGGACTTGACAGGGCAGAAAATTGCCAAGACGTGTGGCTGCCTGAACGAAAAAGCACCCTCTACCTTTAAACCACCCCAGATCTTGCCGTACCCTACTACAACACGCTACGCCACACTGAATGAAACCCCTTTCCTCAATCGCCATAAAGTGAAGCTCAAGCCGCAGTCTACGAACATGTTCCCCACGCCGACTGACATCTACTACCACAGTAGGCGGTCGTGCTGCCACAATAGCCGTATTGGCTGCAACAGTTCTGGAAGGCACCATCACGTGTAAAATCAGCACTGGCAGCTCACTTTTATGGATAACGTCGTTTCAGACAAGGAGAGGGAGTGACAAAGAAAGGGGGACAAATACGTACTCCGAAAGACGAGCCCTGGCACGTAACGCCAGCTCCGCAACTGCCGCTCGTGGAGACGGATTTGACTGCCGAAGCGGTGGAGGTGGAGGAGGTGATGGATGGGTAGGCTGCGGTGACGAATTCGGTGACGGTAGACGAGACGACGTTGGTGAAGATGCTGGAGCTGCTGGAGCTGCCCATTGGATTGAAGCTGCTGGGGCTGCCACCAGGATTGAAGCTGCTGACACCAGAGCAAGTACCGTACTCGCTTTGACAGCCCGTCCCGCAGTAAGCAGACGTGCTCCCGCAGTAGCCTGCGTGTGAGCAACAGTTGCTAAGCAAGCAAAGACGGTCAGAATCCTGTTTCGGGATGTCCCTATCCTCTGTTCTGGTGAGGCTGATGCTTACCCGTATGGCGAGCCTTGACAAGTAAAGCCATTGGCAGGTCCGCACGTAGCGTCCGTCGTGACGGGTTTGGCGGCTGTAGGACTCACAGTGGCTGTGGTAGCCGCTACGCTTGACGGCGTATCGGAGATACTTGCTCCATTCCCACTCGAATCTCGATACCAGTTGACCTGTGGGTCTCCGAGACACTCTCCTACGGTCACCGCTTTATAACCCGCGTCGATAAGTGTGGATAGCATGTATTGAGTGAGATTATAAGCCGTTTGCTGGTGTATGTCGTGCCCGATTTCAAGATGATCGGACGTCGTGGCGTTCCCTTGTATGCCGTTGGCGAAATTGTTTTTAGCTTGCTGAATTAGGTTGGGCGAGTCGAGATTGTAATCGTTTGTATCGAGATCAAAATACGTCTTAAGTTGAGTTGTGTTAGACTCCGACTGAAAATAAAAACATTCCAGCAGACTACCTACAATGTGGTATCCCAAACTTACCATATCAGCTTGGCACCCACTTTGGGCATCGCAGTTACTGTATGGTGGCCGCATGTATGTCGGAAAGAACCCCAAAATATTCCGGAGTGCCATCTCGTTCTTGATCATCTGGTCTCTTCTCTGCGTTGGGGTGATTTTGGTCAAATCCTGGTGAGACCACGTATGGCTCGCAATTTGGTGGCCCTCCGCCAGCATTCGCCTGATGATTGGGGGGTAGATCGTGCTTGGATCGTCAATCTCTCCCTTTCCGTTGTTGATGGCGGTGACGAAGAAGGTCGCTTTGGAGCGGTAGTATTTGAAGACATCAAGGACGTATGACGTGTAGATGTACGGGCCGTCATCGTAGGTCAGAGCGACCGTGCCTGGTACAGTACATGCATATATGCCGACCCCACCGTACGGAACACTACCCAGTGCTGGGCGAGGAATCGAGGATGTGTTGGCCCCTGAAGGGATCTTGTTGCCGTCACAAGCCGGACCGTAGTCTAATTGGCAGTCCGGACTGTTGCAGTAATCAGGGCCGAGGCCGCAATAGCCCTGTCGTTGTGTCAGCCTTGAGTGTACCAAGCTTGATGAAAAGGAGCCATACGGCCGGAGAACAGCAGTAGCCTGCGGCACAAGAGCTGGGCGTGTAAACTGCCCCGCATTGGCCATTGGTGTTCGCATTTGCCCCTGCGCTGCCTTGAACGTCTGGTGAGGGTCTCCGTTTGACAAATGCAGCTGGGTGAGGGCCAGTATAGATATTCTTGCTCTTCAGATGGGCAATTGCATTGAGCCCGAAGAGCTTCGGTCCTTTGAAGCCACCGCCGTGAGCTAGAGCAAGCGCAGGCAAGATGGCGTAACTTGCGAGCAAAGTATATAGGTGCATTCTAGGCCAGTTGTTCGACGAGTACTCAACATATGATTGATATTACAGGGATGCAAATAGAGACGAAGACTATATTGGGATTAAGGAGCGACTGGAAACTGTCAATGACAATATTAATGCAAGTGCAACGAGTTGACAGGAGAACTCCTGTTTAAACAGCGACGGAAGGAATGCTCTGAAAATGTTTGAAGAATGTCCACACGAGATGGAATGTGAACAGCTTATAGTACGTCGAGGAGCGGAGTAAGCAAGTTATCCTCCGTATCCGAACCAGCCGTCACTTCGCGCCTTAAAGCTTTGGCATAAATCATCTTGCAGGAGCAGGGGCCTCGGAATGAGAACTAAGATTCCCAAACTTCGTACAAGCAGAGTTTATAGTAGGACATTGCCGCGTACTGCGGTTCCGGCTGCGGCGTGTCGGAGTCTTCTTGAGGGTCCAGGGCGCTCCAGCCGTATAGGACCACTTCGAACTCGCAATTTTACCTTGAACGGGTAGTCCATGAGCAGGCTGTGGAAAGATCCTAATAATGTTATCTTCCGGAGCTGACGAAACAGATGAAACAAGCATCTTCATTTTCGCGGTGGTGTTTTCGTCTCGTCTCTGAACTCGTACTAGAGCTGGGTAACCACGTGATTCGGCATTTGAACCGTGATTCCGCGCTGCATGCTAATGGAACCTACTGTACCTAAGTGACCGTCAACCATAAGCCCTAGGCCACATTAAGCATAGTGTCCCGCTGCCCGTACTGTAGGTAACTCATCGTCGGGCGCATCTCAGATGCAACGCAGATTCTTAGAAAGAAAAATGTCCGCGAAAGCAGCTGCGCTCAACGGTTTTTCCCTCCTTCAAAAGTGCATCATATGAGCAGACTGCTTTCAATAATAAGTGCTCCGTGACGCACAATGGACCCATGTTGTTCTATTCTCATTCTGCCAAAGCTTCTAAAGCCTTGGTGGGGATACATCCGCTACATGGAAGCTTCACGCTAGGCCACCGCTCGTACATACCTTACCTTACTCATAGGGCGGCCTCTTCGACGCAAGTGAATGACTGTTGTTGCTAGTTTTCTGCTGATGGAATTGACTCATGTTGATTCATCTTGGATCAATGGTTCGTCTAAAGGTAGAGGTGCCGGCAAGCTCAAAGCTACACGATCATGTCTATTCAAAGTTTGCAGTGCGTTCACGGTCTCAACAGAATCGACCTCATATGTTCCTACATACGTAAGCTAACGATCTATAGCAACACAAGATCGAGGACATCAGTCGAGTTGCAAGTCCAAGGTCAGCATGGCACCGCAGATATACACTCCGGGCTTCCGGCCCCAACGACAGCCGTCAGTCCAATACAGACATGGAACAAGCCAAGGGTCAATGTATGGAAGATCTCTGCGACCTTCATAGACTTCATCGTTATGGGTCTGAATGATGCTGCTTATGGTGTAAGTGTTCTGATTGCTTGCTTGTTGAAGTCATTGCTAAACAACAGGCCAGGCGTTGATCCCTTATGTATGTCTCTCACACTTCGACAGCGACCACCAAAGCTGAAGAAAAATGGCACAGCTTGAGAGGTACTATGACCTCAACTACACCATTGTGTCACTCGTCTTCCTCTCCCCCTTGGTCGGGTACACCGCTTCGGCTCTCCTCAACAACCTCATCCATATGAAAATCGGACAGCGCGGCATCGCTCTCATCGGTCCAGGCGCGCATCTCACCGCGTACATAGTCATCGCAGTCCACCCGCCATACCCGGTGCTTGTTGTTGTGTTCATCCTCGCTGGCTTCGGTAATGGCATCGAAGACGCCGCTTGGAACGCATGGATCGGCGATATGGCCTCCGCGAACGAGATCCTCGGCTTCCTGCACGGCTTCTACGGACTAGGGGCGACGTTGAGTCCGCTCATAGCGACGACAATGGTCACAAAGGGCGATTTAGGCTGGTATACATTCTACTACATCATGATCGGCGGGGCAGCGATTGAGTTGGTGGCTTCCTTGTCGGCTTTCTGGCCCGAGACGGGCGCCAAGTTCCGAGCTGCAAATCCTAGAACAACTGATAGTAAGGGCGGCCGCACGAGAGAAGCTCTTACAAATCGCGTGACGTGGATCTGCTCGCTATTCTTGCTTGCATATGTTGGGGTCGAAGTGGCATTGGGTGGATGGATCGTGACGTTCATGATCCAGGTTAGACGGGGGACTCCTTTCGCGTCTGGGATCAGCGCGACAGGCTTCTGGCTCGGCATCACCGCCGGAAGGGTGGTACTGGGATTCGTAACCCCCAGGTTAGGGGAGAAGCTCGCCATTACCGTAAGTCGACAGCCTTTCCACACCTACCGCTGCCTAGCCTTCCCACCTAGCCCCTCAACCAAACGCTCAAAGTCAGAAACTAACCACACCCCCACACGCACAGATCTACCTCACCTTCACCGTCGCGCTCGAGCTGATCTTCTGGCTCCTCCCGCACTTCGTCGTCTCCGCCGTCGCCGTCGCCCTCCTCGGCTTCTTCCTCGGCCCCATGTTCCCCGCCGCCGTCATCGCCGCCACCAAGCTCCTGCCCAAACACCTCCACGTCAGCGCCATCGGCTTCGCCGCCGCGTTCGGCAGCGGCGGCGCCTGCGTCTTGCCCTTTGCCGTCGGCGCCATCGCCCAGGCCAAGGGCGTTCAGGTGCTGCAGCCCATCGTGCTGGCGATGCTCGTCGTTTGTATGGGGCTGTGGGTGCTGTTGCCGAGCTTACCGAGGGAGCATGTTCATTGACTGGGTGGGCTGGGTGGGCGGTTGGCTTGATTGCGGGCTTGCGGGTTGGGGGATGGGTTTGGCATGATTGCAATCTGGGGAGAAAAGCGGTTGGGGATTAATTCTAATTCTAATCCTTACACTAATCTAGGTAGAAGCTATCTAAAACTTCTAGAGTTTGAAACCTAGGGAACCATGCTGGGATATAAACCTAGGTTCACATGCTGCGTCGTACGAGAGGTCAACAAGGTGCCTGCAATACCACCCTGTTCGGGGGTTACCCGTACCGCAATGTGGATACCACTTGAGACTGGCTGAGTGTGCCGGATTGGATTAGTCATTTGGCAGTTTTCGCAGCCCATTTGGTGGAGTGAAGCAGTCATACGAGCTTCGGATCCGGTCTTAGCAGAGGCCCTCGAGGTTCGGAATTATACCTATGACTTTTGAGAGGGCGAGGCGGTTACAATATGTGAAATACACATAGCTCGATATAGCCAGGCACCACAGTCATCATAGAGTGATTTCATCTTTAAGACGAGTTGAACCTCACCACACTCGCAGAAGACCACAGTCGCCACAACCGACATAAACCCAAAGCACACCCGCAAAGATATCATACAATAACATAGAACCACCCAACCCCAGCAACCGCTCACCCCCCCAACATCCACTCTCAATCCTCCACCCCGGACACCACCAACCGCTCACTCGCATCAAGCATCGAATACTGCTTCACCAACGTCCCCTCCCCCCCTTTCTCCAGATCGATATTAAACACGTAAAAATTCCCCTCGTTCGTCACGACCATGACCTGCGGGCCGTTGCTGCTGAGAGCGACGACGCTGCGCAGCGGCGGCGCGGCGGGGGACGCTTTCGGGATCTTCAGCCAGGCGAAGTCGCGCTCGGGCTCCCACATCTCGGCCACGGCCGTGGGCAGGTAGGTGCCGATGGAGGCGGCGAAGGTGGTGCTGACGTTCTGCGAGGTGCGTCGGATCATGCCGAGGAGGGTGCCGTTGTGTTTGCGCGCGGAGGCGGGGTCGGGGGCGGGGTCAGTGGGGTTGGGGGCGGTGGGGGAGGGGCTGTGGTTGGGGCTGTGGCTTTGGGAGCGGGAGCGGGAGGAGGTGGTGGATGTCGGGTGTGGGGTGGTTGGGTTTTCGGCGGGATTGCCGTTGGTGGTGGTGTTGTTGTTGTTCTTATTTGATAAGGTGCCAAGTTTGAAGATGTGGACCGTTTCGGTGGCGGAGGAGACGCAGAGGAGGGTGGAGGTGGTGTTGAAGGACATGCTGTAGATGCGCGAGGGCATGGAGCCGCGGCGGAACTGGTAGATCTTGCGCGCGTCCGGGACGGAGAAGACGCGGATGACGGTGCCTTTGTCGGAGGCGGTGGCGAGGAGGGTGCCTTCGTTGTTGAGGGCGATGCAGGATAGCGGGGAGCGGTGCGCTTCGACGACGTTGATGGCTTCGAGCTTGACGGCGTCGAAAAGGAGGACGTCGCCGCTTGTGGGCGCGATGTGCGTCGCTCCGGGGGGTGCGTGCGACGGGCGGGATATTGACGGGGGTGGTAGTTTTTGGGGGAGGGGGTAGGCGAGGTAGCAATGCTCGGAGGCTGGAGATAGGGCGCATATAGCTGGGGTTTGTCAGCGACGGCGAAGATCTAAAGGGAGGGATGGACGTAGTACCGTTGGTGTTGGGGGATGTTTCAATTGTACGCAATAGTTTCATGTTGCTGATGTCGTATAGATATATCTGGTCTTCCAGTACGACCGCCAACCTCTTTCGGTTCAGTCGCACTGCAAGCACAGTCGTTGGAAACGTGAGCTCGCAGATTGTCGAATGTCTCTGAAGTCAGGTAGATCAATCAGCATAAGCCTGGCGAGGTGAAAAGCCCAACAGCAACACATGCTCTCTCGCGGCGGAGTCTCTGAGCTTTAAACTCCACCTACGGCGATGGCAGCAACATACCTTGGTGTTTGTGATCTGCAATCTCCTTGGGGATAATATGAGAGCCACCAGCGACGTCGAGAAGAGCATCTCTAGGATGGCAATGTCTCCTTCCTTGGTCTCGAAGCATTTCTGGAAGGGCTCCGTGATGTATATCCTGAAACCTTTCGAGGTGCCTGCATTGCGTCCTGTTAGCAAAGCCTCATAAAACGGTAAACGGTAAACGGACGAAGCCTCACCGACAGCAAGGTGGCTGTAGTCCTGATTGAAGGTCACGAAGTTCATCGCCATTATGACAGACTCCGGCCAAGTGCAAGAGTGCAGCGAATTCAGCGAATTCAGCTTGCTCCTATGTCAAGACTACCTTATATCTATCACTGATATCTTTGAGGATACACGAAGCTGTGATGACTGCTACTGAAATGTGAGAGGAGTTCCGTACTTCGCAGAGACATCGGTTGTTTAGATGATGAGGCAGCAAGGGTAGGTAATGTTTGGAATTGATACAAGATATCAGTATCACATGTGGAGCTGCATGTCATGTCATGGGCTGCGCGGGACGGAACGCTCGGACCACACTCTATTTCCTCACAACCTTTAGGTACTTACTGTACTTTACCTTACCCTGTATCCTCCCTTCTCCATTCTTGATTCTTTTCTCCATTCTCCTTGGTGCAATCTGTACAAACGTCCAGATGGAGCGAAAAGCACCTCCTAAAACGAAGAAGGAGAATCAGGATGACTCTATTATGGGGGCAAGTGCAAGCAATCTAAGCCACGGAGATCGTGCCAAAACTGACTGGGACATGTGCAGACAAATAACAGCAGCATAGTTTCAAAGCGCAGTGTAGAACGACTCTATTTTCCAGAACCTCACTTCTTTCGACACTTTGTGAAAAAGCCGCAAAGGCGTTCTCCGCTGATCAACAGAGGCTATTGGCTACGTATGCAAGCGGTCGATCACGTCGTGAAACAATTTCTCGAAGAGCCTTCGGAGAGGAAGAAGGTGGTCATTAGTTTGGGGTGTGGGTAGTGAGTAAGATATTCCAACCATCGCCGGGTACTATTTTGGGACCACTTGCTGATGCGGTCTAGTGATCCATTACCCTTTCAATGTCTCACGAAGTATTCCAAGTTGTGCCAGAGGGTCAAGTTTGTAGACGTCGACTACATGGAACTCATGACGAAGAAGCGTGAGATCATTGAGCAGACGGACTCGCTTCGTCAACTTCTCACCAACTTCAGCGTTTTTGCCTCTGGGGAGACTATCACTATTCGAAGTGACCACTACATGGCAGTAGGCTGCGATTTACGCGATGTGGAGACGCTCCAGAGGGCTCTAACTGAAGAGTTTGATCTTGAGACCTGCATGGTATTATGTACTGCGGAAGTTTCAGTCACGTACATGGATGTCCATGCAGCGGATGCTTTGATCAGATGGGCATCGACAATCAAGGACGGTAACTCTTCCATAGATGATCTTCGAAGAGTTCACGCCCTAATAACTGCGCGCAGCTCGGTTCTGTCTTCTCGAGCAATTTTTACCCGATGGACCTGAGCACCCTTTTGCGAAAGCAATGATCCAGCATTTTGAGAAGCTCCAGACTCCGTTGAGATGCGTGAACAGGTACCCCAGCTTGCAGCATCAGCGTCAGCGATTCCTTGATCTTGGTTGGGATCAAGTGGCTGCCAGCAGTCTGTGGGATTTGTGGAGAGACTCCCAGTTTCTTAGTGACGAAGAAAGAGTCGCTTTAAATGACGTCGAACCTTTTGATGAATGGGAAGAGTTTGGGTTGTTCGCAACCCATTACTTTGTTGCAGTCGCAGTCAAAACTACCGACGTCGAGGTACCTTTAGAGTACATCGGGCCATATTGGTCGAATCACACTGCACGCTTGGATAAGGATGAAGCTCCTGAAGCTTTGGCATCGCCACGTAATCCTTTTGTTCTTCAGTTTCAAGAAAATCCAAAAGGACGTGGCCGACGTCGCTTTGGGGCTGCCATCAGTTTCGCAAACGGATCGATTGGATGTCACGGAGGCTTAGGTCCACAGTCTAGGTTAAACTCGACGGATGTATATGTGAATGGCATAACAGATAATGCTGTCTTCCCTACTCCACCTGTCTCGGTCGCAGCACGCATGGGTCACACCGTAACCCTTCTCAACGGTTTCAATTCCCTGCTTGTTGGAGGGCGGACCTCGCCCGGAAACGCTTTAGCCGACTGCTGGCTTCAACATCGGCAGTCTTGGGAACAAGTACATGATTTGCCTTCACCACGTTACCGACACTGCGCCACTGGTCTTTTCAGTATCAACCCCGCTGTACTTGTCAGTGGAGGGAAAACCAGCGAAGGAGTTGTCCCGACAGACTACGTCCTGTGGCGTGCAGATTCGGGCTGGCAAGAAGTGCACGTCATCGGCGTTGCCCCGAAACCTAGATTTGGCGCATCAATGAGTACTGTTGGCGATAACTCGGGAATTTTACTCGGAGGCATGAGCGAAGGTGGCATTGTCTTATCTGACATTTGGCATTGGTCCGTCAACCTGGATGTTGGAAATGTCACAATCAGTTTTCAACAAGTCAAACTGCACTCCACCAGTTTCAACGGCTTTGGCGCTCGATTTGGTGCATCATTAAACTATACCCAGCTGGGCTTACTGTTAATTGGAGGTATTGCGGATCGAGGCTTGGTAGCCCAGGAATCCGAAGTTGTAATCGTTAGTCCAGGCAAACGTGCCACACCCACATCACGGGACGAGTTATGGGGGGCTGCTCAATTGGAAAGAGTAGATTTGGTGTGCGCTGGACCTCGGCCACTGCTCGTCGGTCACTCAGTAATAACCGTCAATTCACATGTCTTGATTCTAGGTGGAGGAGCTGTTTGTTTCTCTTTCGGCACACATTGGAACACGGGTATTTGGACGCTACAAGGCGGTAAAGATCTACCAGGTCCGGAGTGGCGTCTATTCAACGTGTCCGAGGGTATGTTGCCTTCCGGATCTATGCTACCTTCGACTAAACAAAATGAGAACGGTGATCGGAGTCCTTGTGATTTACAAGCAAAGGCTATTAGCAGAGTCCGTGTGGCCTCACGCCAAGGCTTCGAAGAGACTGTGACCAAGGCCAAACCGGTCGTTCTGGAAGGCCTGGATATTGGGTCATGCACCCGGATCTGGACGACCGACTACCTTAGAGATGCGGTGGGAGCCAGTCGCCCGGTATGTCTGACATCACCGTGTGATGGTGAAATGGACAAATTTAACAGGGACAGGTCGTCGTACACGAAGCCACTACAGATAAGATGGACTTCCAGGCAAAGAACTTTGCATATGTCACGAAGCCCTTCGGAGACTTCCTTGACCAGGTGACGAAGGGCCAGAAGCAATATCTGCGGTCGATTGCCTCGGAAAAGCCAGCCGAAAGGCCCGCTGAGCTGTCCCGCGATTTCCCTCGGCTTGCAGAGGATTTTAAATTACCCCCGGAACTGGCTCTGGTCAAGGAAAATGCACACAGCTCGCCGCTCAGGATATCAGGCCCTGTGACGCTGTGGCTTCATTACGACGTAAGTCTCGTCGCAACCCCTCGCCGCGGAGGGTACCTTGCTGAAACAATTTTCGTAGGTGATGGCGAACGTTCTTTGCCAGATTCGTGGCAACAAACGACTGATCCTATATCCTCCGTCGGATGTGACTCGACTACAATTCTCTGCCGGGGCCTCTAGCTCCGTCCTCGGTCACGTCGGGCGTAGCCCTGAAAATAGCCACCACCCTGCCAACACCCATCCGTACGAAGCGATCCTACATCCCGGTAATGTTCTATTCATCCCGCCGTGCTGGCCGCACACCGCGGCTCCAATGGACAGTGTCAGCATCGCGGTCAATGTCTTCTTCCGCAACCTCAAGTCGGGATACGCGGCGGGGAAAGACGTGTACGGCAATCGGGACCTGCAGGCTTACGAGAAGGGCAGGCTTGATGTGGGCAAGATCGCAAAGTCATTCGAGGGCCTCCCAACGGACATGGCCAAGTTCTATCTCGAAAGACTGGCGGATGAGCTCATGGAGAAAGCCGGTAAATTTGGGAGCTCCGGATGATCATGTGAAGGCGTGGAAAATGTAAAACGCGAGAGCAATCCGATGCTTCGACCGACATCGGACCTCATATTCAACGGTCGACCCAACTGCTGTCAGCCGTAATCGTGGATTATCGGTGTTGTTGTATGCGGCAATGCGATTCACGATCACGGTATTTCTCAAGCGATCCAGGGATGCTAAAGTTGAAAGGGTGCAGTACCTTAGCTTTTCCGAGCGGCGGCGATCTGCAGTGGGACCGGCGGGCGGGACGCACGCCGGTCCTGCACAAGGATCAAGGTATTGTTTGAGTGGAGGGGTAATAATGCTACTGTACAGTACCGGTCCAGAATCCAATCCGAGTATCGTACCTGTTTGTATCCCAGAACTCATCTCCTCAGCTCCTCGGCACTCCAGAAATATTCTGTGTGCTCAAGTGTTTGGTGAAGTACGAAGATCAGGGTATTTGTCCCTTGGTTCGTTTAGGCTTCGATATGCTCTGGAGTGACGTGAGGCTAGGTAAGATAAGGTAAGGTAAGATATCTTAGGTCAGGGTTATCCCCAACGCTAATGAAATCGGACTAACCTCATTCCAGGTTAGCCAGAGTCAATCTGGACTCGTGTGCAGAGCCAATGCATGTGCATGCGGGGTTTCCCTCTTGGCAGGCAGCCAATCATTCTTGGCTCAACTTCCAGGGCTCTTTATCGCGCCTCGTTACTCGTCAGATAACGATACAGAGAGGTAAGGTCAGTAACTTACCAAGTACGAAAGTACACGAGTACCAGGTAGAAACCCCCAGAACTCCGCATTGGAACAAACTTCCAAGTCCAATTCCAATTCCAATTCCAATCCCATTCCTAATCCCATTCCCATCTCCAGTTCAATCCAAGCCGCAGAACAGTACCTAGGAGGGGCGGGGGCCAAAATAATTCAGGATAGAGAGATGTCCTTCCGTTGTCTTTTGTCTTCACTTTCACTTTCACCATTGCCTTGGCCGACATAGGGTTATGTGAGATCTACCATTGCTCTCACTATTAGTGTCTTCTTGCATCAACTACATACGAGCAAAGTTGAATTGGTGGCAGACGCTGCTCTTTCTATTTGCTCTTGCTTCGTGGTGTCCTTTCGCTGGGCAATCTCCTTCGGTCGTTGCAGGCTTCAACTCCACAACAACAATCCTGTAAGCATACTCGCAAGGCATGACCCTTACTTTCTCATGCTGCCTTGACTATTTCCACTGGCTACGTGCTCATATTCAAACGACTGCAGGGTCTGTACTGGTGAACTTCTAGACCTCGCCCAAATCAGCGGCTTGTTAGCGATAGGGCCCGGCCCAAGGGCTTCTATAATCTACATCGGCAACTACTTGTATACCAGCTTAGGTCAAGCTCGACCATAATCCAGTTCCCGGGGAAGACACTCCGAATCGACCGGCCGGCTCGCCCGAGATCGAGTCCGGGTCCTTAGCTGAGATTGTATTACGTGGAAGGCACGCTCCGAGAGTATACTCAGCCCCATTCAAGCAATCCGGCAGACGACGTCAGAATGGCGACGGTCATTGTTCGGCAGCCTCCGATTCGGCCAGCCCCGACACCGTCACCTCTTGCACCGTCTCTGAGCATCAATACCGTCTCCCCTCTGATCCCTAACAAGCACCTACCGGTTTGCTCACCAGGGCCGGCGCCTGCATCCCGAGCACGAAACCCAGCCACACCCCCTGCGTCCCCACCTTCGAAGCAACTCTGTATTCAGACCTTTTCTATCCTCTACCCGCCAGATACGTACCCCAAAATCAATGACTCCCCACCAGTTTACGAGATTGATGCGGCAACACTCGCAGCCGCCCTGGATCACATGGCAACACAGCCTCTACCTGAGCCGAAACAGGTTTTCCCGTGGCTGCATGGCTTACATCCAGAAAATCACATTCAGCTTGCCTTCTTCATCGCACGTCGAAAGTCAGTGCGGCGAACACCGAAGTGCATTCGAAGCATCACACTTGTGAAGTGCGGCGGAGATCTGAGCAAGTCAAGACTGAAAGGTGCCATAGCCCCGGACGAGCTTTTACAACCCTGCTTGAGCAGATTTCCTAAGTTTCACGACGTGGACCCTCGGGAGGGCTTTTCGGTGCGCAACTTTCAGATTCAGGCCGCGAAGATGGCGCTGGTTTCTGATATAGTCGTTTACGGCGACGAAACCTCTTCCCAAAAAGATATAAGGGCATTGGCGAAAACCATCGCCGCAGCGCAGAAAGCATGGAGGGAGAAGTGCGAGGAAGGAGTGGCGGACATGCCCGTCTACAGCACCTTTACAGTATCCAGTAAGCTGAACGTCTCGTTACGTAGGACCGTGGAGATCAAATCTACGCTGTCTTGACAGTAGTTGGGATAATGAGGACATTTATTGACTGCTAGCTTAGCTCGATTCGCAGGATTTGAGGAGACCTATCCCGAACATGTGGCTGTCAACTCGCAAGGACAGATGACTGGCAGCGTCATGGACTTTTGTGAGCATATATCTCATGCAATGCATTAGAATGACATTCTTTGCTTACGACATATCAGTCAACTGGGAGCGCCGAGAGATGTGTACAATGTCGAGGGCTTCTGAGATAGCAAACAACGTCTGGTTAGGGCCGACGCCGGATTCCACGCTCTGCCCTGCGTCTGAGGCAGAGAATGGCAGAGATGAGTTTGACATCTACATCGAAGCGAGCGATCTGGCAGCTCCACCCGACCAGCAGACCCTCGAGCGTCTTGCAGAGATGTCCGTCTCGGCACCTCAGCATCTGGAATTCCCTTCATCAGGAAGCATAATGCCAGTGACCTGGTCACAAACTGAGGTCGACAGCCTGATGGATACTTGCCAGTGGCTTTACAGGCTGGCGAACCCTGAAGCAGAATCCTCGGATTCCTCGGAGGAGAGGAATGCTGATGGCGACATTGAGATGCATTCACTTCCACCACGACATCGCAGGATTCTCATCCATTGCACAGATGGGTATACCGAGAGCACGCTCCTTGCTCTGGCTTACTTTATGTATGCGGAAGGTATCCCTGTTCATCAAGCATGGCTCCGATTACATTGCGAGAAGCAACGCAATTTCTTTGCATATCCGTCCGACGTCGCTCTTCTGACCAGCATACAACCCCGCATACTCTCTGAAAGTCCACGTGGTCCGAGTGATCTTGCTCTCAACACGGAGCCGGCGTGGTTGTCGCGAATGGATGGGAGTTTGCCAAGTAGAATCTTATCGTACATGTACCTCGGGAATCTTGGACATGCAAACAATCCAGAACTATTGAAGGAGCTGGGCATCAAGAGGGTTCTAAGCGTGGGAGAACCTGTTAGCTGGACGAAAGAGGTTCGGGAAAGTTGGGGGGCCGGAAATCTCCTGTTCATCGATCGAGTACAGGACAACGGCGTTGATCCATTGACTGAGGAATTTGGTCGGTGTCTTGAATTCATCGGTAAGTCTGAATCGTCTTTCGTATACAGAGAGACAGCGTCGAACCCGTATACTGATGTCATTACAGAAAAGGGAGAAAATGATGGCACGGCTACGCTTGTGCACTGTCGGGTCGGCGTCTCAAGATCTGCGACCATTTGCATAGCAGAGGTCATGAGCGCTATGGGTCTCTCATTCCCAAGAGCATAGTAAGTCTTCGAACCGTCTTCTGCTCTTGTAGCCGCTTTGTCAAAACTCTACTAATCTCTGATTTATGAGCAGCTGCTTCGTCCGTGCCCGACGACTGAACGTCATCATCCAACCACATCTTCGTTTTACATACGAGCTTCTCAAATGGGAAGAGCTCCAGCAGCAGAAGCGAAACAGGCCTCTGAAACGCGAACTCGAATGGGCGACTATCGCCCGGGAGATTGCTCTCATGAACAAACCTTACGCGCGGGGATGATAACGAAACGTCTTTTTTTGTTCGGTGTTTGATGATATACGATTCGTTTTTTAAAAGATATGGTGATGATTTCATGACGGTGAATGTGTTACGAGGGCTTTCAACTTGGTCGGGATAGGGGTTTTCTGTGATGAAGGAATCTGATGGGTCAATGATGTCTGGCAAGCTTTACGGTTGGGCTGAGCGCAGGATACAGTTCTATTGTACTTGTCAAGTGTTCTTCATGTTCTGATATTTCTTGACTGGTGGTTCGGGTACAACGTTTTCAATCTGAAGATGAGAATGCAATACCTGGCTATGTTACGTGTGCCCTTTTTCCGAAATGAAGTCCGTAAAAGCTAGAAGAGCAACTTTCAAGACCTCAAGCCTTCCTTCTAAGCAGCAACATCGGAAATGAATCGAGCAGCGAAGACCGACCACGCGCCTCGCTGATTCGGGATCAGTCAAGTCCACTATCCGTCCCTCCGTCTTACCCACCTCTTTCTTCTCTTCCCATCCAGTTCAACCCGCACGTCTTCCGCCTCCTCTCCTCCTCTCTTCCCCTCTCCTCCTCTCTTCCCCTCTCCTCCTCTCCTCTGCGCACCCATCCGACTCACACTCTTCTCCCCGTCCCGGTACTGGAATTACCGTAACACCGACTGCCGTCCCTACTCTGACTCCATCCCAGCCCCCTTCCGTCCGTACGAAGAAAGCAGCCAGCCACGCGGCACGCATGTCTGTTCCATTGGCGAGACACGCGGAAGAGATGGGTCAAGGGCGAGGCGTGGTCGAGGGGCGGGGCCGGGGTGATGTGAGGATAGACGGATGTGAGGAAGGGGAGGGAGGTAGGTAGAGGGCTGCAGGTACGTTGGCGATGGGTCGGTGGGTCGGGAGTTGGGAGTCGGGGAGTCGGGAGTTCGGTGGGAGGGGAAGAGTACAAGGGAGGGAAGGAGGATCGGCACCAGACCCTGCTGTGGCTCGCGGGACGGAGAGTGGTGGAGTGGAGAGTGGCGGAATGGGTACTAATGTGGCACGTCAAGGGCATTCGTCGAACAACCTTTCGCATTACCAGCACCAGCACTACCATTGACTATCCCATCCTATCCACTCACCCACCCACACCCACCCAGGTCCCGCCCTACATCCCCCCCCATTCCGCCTCGCTCCACCAGCCAAACCCTCCCCATCCCAGCAAGCCAGCCCCGGCAACCCTCGTACAAATCATGTAAACATATGCCACCCCTTCACCCTTCACAGCAAGTCTCAAATGAAATCCCCACCACCAAAGCCCCCAAACGGATTCGGCGGTCCACCCAACCCCATCCCCCCACCCATTCCCCCACCCATACCCCTTCCACCGCCCGGAAACCTCGGCCCACCGCGGAGGTTCGCATCCGGCGGGCCGTCGCCAGGACCGATTGGATCGTAGCGCGCGCCGGGGGGCGCTCTGTGCGAGGGTCGGTCAGCCAGATGGACAGACAAACAGCCAGGGATTCACACGCTGGGAGGTGGGTGTAACGCCAAACGAGACGAGACGAGACGTGAAAAGTGCGAGCTGGGTAAGCAGCAGCAACCCAGCGTGGCAGACCCGTCGCAAAGAAAAGAAAAGGTATGCAACCCCAGCACCGCACTCACCTCGAACCCCACCCCCCCCCACCACCACCACCCCCCACCCCACCAAACAACGGATCATCAAACGTAGGATGCATCCCCCCCCCTCCTCCCCCTCCTCCCGCCAGCCCGCCACCCGGCCCAAACCCCGGCCCAAACCCCGGCCGCAGCGGATCGTGCGGCCCCAAACCAGGCGGGTAGAGGTCGTTTTCCCCAATATTAAGCGGATTCCGCCCCGGCCCCACGAGCCCACCGATACCTATCCCCCCGCGCGGCGGGCGGCCAATCTCGTATTCGTCCTCGAAGCCCGGAGGCGGGAAATCGCCGGCGGGGGGGAAGGGTGCCCTGGGGGCTGCGGCTAGGGGGTCGGCGAAGGGGTGTGGGCGTGCGGGGGGCGGAGGAATGAAGTAATTGGGGGGAGCGGGGGTCTCATGGTGGTGAGCAGCGCGATCCGAGGGACGGGTGTCTTCGTAGCCGTCCTTTTGGATGCCCGGCGCGAGTTTCTGCAGGATGGAGAGCTTGAAGAGGGAGGCGAGGTCGGTGATGCGGCCGGGGGAGAGGAAGAGGGAATCGAGGGCGCGGGGCGTGGTTCCTTCGTCCGGTTCGACGGATGGGGAGGAGGAGGAGGAGGAGGAGGGGTTAGGGAAGGGAAGCGCGGCGGGCGAGATGTAGTCGGCGACGATGACGTCGAAGGAGGCCGTCTTGTCGTCGCCGAGTCCCAGGCCGAAGATGACGGCTTTGGCGCCGAGTCGGGAGAGTTTGAGGAGGTATTGCATGGCCGACTGCGTGTGCGCGTAGCGGAAGGCGTAGTTGGGCGCGTGGGCGTTCCATTCTGCGGGGAGGGGTTGCGCGGGGGTGGTGGGTTCGGAGAGGGGTTCTGTGGGGTGGGGAGTGAGTGAGCTTGGAGGGTGGTGGTGGGGAGGGAGAGCGGTGGGAGCTGACCGATCTTGTGGTCTTCTCCGAGCCCGATCAGGCGGAAGCCGACGGAGGTCATGCATGCGTGGCTGAAGAGGGCGATCGCGTCGTAGGGGCTCTGGAGTTGCGGTCGGGCGTCGCTGGGCAGGCTGGTGGTCATGCATGCTGCGAGGGTGACGGCGCTGAGTGGGTTGCCGCTGTTTATCGACATTGTGGATGATGGGTTGTTGATGGGGGCCAAGGTTGGTGTTTTGAAATTCGTACTTGTGGAAGTGGGGGAGGGGTTGGGTGTGAAGTCATAGACGATGGTGATGCGTAAACAACGGGTGCCTGTTTGTCACCTTGTTCTTCAAGATGGAAGTAAGTCTACAATGATTATCTAGAATACTATTCAATACTATCAATATAGAGTCCTGGGGGACTCTATCTGTACGACAAAGCCTACTGTAGATCCAGCAACCTATACCTACTGATGCATCGACCTCCATATTCGTAATCGAGATGCGGACAGAAGCCACTGTCGCAGCGGCACAATATGGTGGTCACCTTCGGTATATCGGGGGTTAATACGGCGGAGGGCTAGCCTTCCATTCTCAATCTCATGTTCTACTTACGTTGACTCTTAATTGTGAACGCCCACGATCATGATGTATGTGCCTATATGTACGGAGGTATAAGATACTCTTGAACAAGGACATGCCGGGTACGTCTCAAAGCTGATGGTACTGGGTACAGAAGCGAGGAGTTGGTTTGGGGGCCGGGTCATGGAGGGTGCAGCTGTTGTGTGAGGTAGGGAGAGACACTTGCTTAGGGTATCACCAACCCCTCTTTCTCTTTTTCAGCCTTACCTTCACCGAAACACAATCCCCACGCTACACCGCAACTCTCCCTGTTCTTCTCGCTCAGCCCTACAGCCGACATACAACTGCGCATCATCTGATCTGATCTGCACGGCAAATGTACGCTCCAACAACCGAAGCTCACATCATCCCGCCCCCACCTTTCCTTTCTCTCTTCTCGTCACCTTCCGTCATCCGCCTTATGCGGCTGGACCCCACCCGTTCGTTCCTTTTCCCTGCTCTGCTGCGGATCGTAAGAAGAACCTACCCACCAGGGGTTCCCCGAGGATGGAGCGCCGGTGGCAAAGTATGCAAGAACGAAGGTATTTACTTGTCGAACTGGCATTAGTGTAAGAAGATGGATGATGAGAGGAGGGACAAGATGAGAGAAGAGAAGAGAAGTACGGAGTGCTCCACGTCATTTGACGTGTCCCCTCAACAACAGGGCTGACGGGGAGAGCCGTCACTTGCGCCCTACGTGTATAGTCTGCCGAATCAGTACGGTAAGAACATAGATCCCCATCCGTTCTGTCCCACAATCAGACCATACGCGGGACGCACTGGGCACCCTCATACTCTAGCCCAGTGATCCACATGCTGAGAGCTAGGAAGAAACGAGAATAAGACGGGCGGAGAAGTGTGAGATGGATGAGACAAGATGAGACAAGTATAGTCTTTCTTCCCGTTCCGGTGACTTTCCATGTGGTCGGATACCTTTCCTTGAAAGCAGGGCTGGCCAACAAGAAGACGGCCCCCGTTCCATCCGCGGTTTTGGCCCCTGCGTCGTGTGCGACGGGTGAATGTGAGACTTGATGTATGGGGAGTGATGCGTCCATGTCGTACACGTGGTAGACGAGGATATGTACGATGGAACGGTAGGAATGGCGTGGCCGCGTGGGGTAAGAAGGGCTATTTTAGTGCCAACATCTCTGTTTTTGAATGGGTGTTGAGAGTTGTAACAACGATGCAGAAGGCTGAAATGGGAACATGAGATATTTAAGGGAGTCATCATTGTAGAAGAAAGTTGACCGCTTTGTACCAAACTGTATTTGAGGTAATGATCTTCCATCTGCCACGGAAAAGCAGACTTGCATTGCAAAAGGTCTCACACCGTACCTCTTCTCTTCTAAAGCCCGTGCGTCACCGGCTGTGAAAGACATGATTGCTGGATCGAGAGACTTGCTTGGTAGCCTCATCGGCCTTCAAGGACATGGCTGATAGTGAAGCGAGGGGGATCAGCATCCCTACCCGCTTCGTTTATCAACAATGTACGAAGTAGAGTGTACTCCGTACGGAGTAGTACTAAGCAGTAGATGAAGATGAGCGGTCGACTAGACCGGAGCCAAAACTCTTGCAGATTCATACGGAGTACTCCGTACACGACGTAGGAATTTAGTGCAGGAGGGCTCCAAAGCGAAAGCAAGAGGCAAGAAGAAGAAGAAGAAGCGGAAGAAGCGGGAGCGGAAGCGCGTAAGTGGAGATTAGCTTAACAATCAAATTGCAGTAACTTATGACCCTGCACAAAATATCAAGGGAACTTGATATCAACGTTAATACCGATCTTAATATCAAAACGGCAGACCGTACCGCAGCGGACAGGGAGGGGCAGGACCAAACAAGCGCGGGCGGTTAGAGTACGTAAGCATCTGCACGAAGGAACTTTGGTAGGAGAAAAGTATACCGTAGGTGCTAAGTTATGCGGTGAATTCGCTGCAAGATACCAAGGTAAGTTACATGTAGGTTCAGGGATCGTGATCCTATCCCTCGCAGTAAGGAGTTTGACGTCCATGGTCGCTGATTGGCCGCCTTGTGGGGCCAACAATTCGAATATGCGTGAGACGGTGGACGGAGAGGTTGCAAGAGGTATTCGTACATCCTTGTACTTCGTACATCGCGAGTTAGATGTGCAGTTCAGCCCAAGCTTAAGCTCAAGCTCCAGCTCCAGGAGGCATGACTGGGAACGGTACTCCTGCTTGATAACGTCAGTACTGTAAGACCAGAGTACTCGCAGGGCGGTCAAGCGGATGGCAGGTAGGTACTACTTCGTACAAGTACGGTGCAGGCTCTCTGTCCTCCTTGGCCCGACAACGCACTCTTACTTAAGCTTCCCCCTGCTGCTGCTGCCATGTCTTACCTGCCGGTGAGGTCTCTGCCGTGCACGGTGCACGGTGCACCCGAACGCCGTGTTGGTTGGGGCCGTTGTGGCTTGCTGCTTTTTGATCGATATCTCACGCCGGCGTACGGAGCGCAAGAACTTCCGGAGAATGGCTCCTATCCCCGCGACGGCCGGCCCGGAGATGATGATGCCATAGCTGACCGGTTTGCAGACCGAGTATCTGTGACAGGGCTGCATGATCCTCGCCCCACATGGTCGAATCCTTCCAATCTTACCCAGGTAGGTATGTTATATATGTGTACTTCGTACAGGTAAGTACTCGAGTAGAAGCACATGCAACTTGTGAATATTGTGATAACGTACAGGAAATAGCAATAGACAGAGAAGCGGCAGTAGACTCCCGCAGCGACAGGACTCATGCTTCCCAGCAAGACATTGATCCCATCTATAGTTCGCTTGCTATCAAAAGGATCGCGCCCCAATGATGTATTCTATCAAGATATCATACCAAGTTGGCCCCCAACCAGTAGATTACCAACGCAGCTGACTAAGCCACCCCCGGCGGACACCGCCGCCAGGAGCCCACTTGAAGCCCATAAAGGTATGACAAGAATAATAAACAAGGAAGCTTTCGATACAGCGCTCAATAAGCGACGGCCAACCTCGGAGAGATCATTAACATATCGATTGTTGCGCTTCGATCGGACGATGTTCCATCCTTCCACGGCCACTAGTAGAAATAACCGGTGGTGTTGCTTGGGTAGTCGGACGAGGTTGAGTAGGTATCATGCACGAAGGAAGAAGCCGCTGGCGACGAGATGTCATGTGATTGCGACATCTCATGGCCGTATGAGCGGTTTCGATATGGGAGCTCCCTCGTCGGCGTTCTAGGATGAATGGAAGCCGGTGAGTCTCGGGCCACTCTAGACGGAATTTCAAATCGTTTGGAACAGCCGTCTTCGCTGTGTCTGTAAAGAAGGTGAGCTTAGGAAGTAGAGCGTAAAGATAACACACTTACCTCCTCAACGTGTCCTTGCGCGCAAACCGATTTCCACACAGCCCACAGCGGTAATTTCTCTTCTTCAAATGTACCTTTAAGCCAGTCAGTAACACATTTTGCGGATTTGGAATACAGCAAACTCACACTCTCGTGATGTCTGTCTAGGTCAGTCTTTCGTGTGAATTTCTTCTGACAGTCGGGCTCCTGGCACGGATGTGGATAGTTCCGAACGGGATTGTGGATGTCCATATGACTCTTCCAGTTGTAACTTCTTCGAAAGAGTTGGCCGCAAACCCGACATTCATGAGTCGCATCCTCTGGAGTGGTGCGCTGACGCTTCTTCATGCGCAGTGCCGTTGTGACTGAGCATTGATCCTGACCCGACTTTGGGCGACGCTCGTCTGGACTTGAGTAAAGCTCGTTGTGGTCACGCTCGGTTAGGTGTCTCGTCGAATCCGAGTGTCTCGCCGATCTTTCCGAAGGCCCATCGTTGGATTCAAGAAGGTAAAAAGGTCTCGAGAATGGGCTGACATGCTCTTGCGCAATCGTGGATAGTACTTGTGGAGATAAAGTCTTTTGTAAAAGAGATCCGGCGTGACTGCTATTGGAGTACCAGTCATCGGAGTCTTCCATCTTGACCTTTGGTGTGAAAGTAATGCCAGAGCTGGGCTGCAGATAGACATCCGAAGGCGCGCAGGACGAAGAGATGGAAGACCGAAGCGATTGACGAGTATGGCCCGACAGTCCCGGAGATTGAGTCAGACTTGGTGCGTCACAGGGTGCCGAAGTGAAAGTCGTCGACATGCAGGCAGAAGTCGTTGTCGAGTGCAAGGTTGAAAAGGGATCGTAAGCTTCGGAGAAAATATTCGTCGGCTGAGATGTGGTTGGAAGCGTTTGTTCCGCGATCGAAGACTGTGTCCAGAGCTCCGAAGGTTGAGGTGAAGGTGGTAGGCCTCTGGCACCAGAATGGGTAGATGCTATCGAGCACGCATATAGTCCAAGGCCAGGATTAGGTGTAGCCTGCAGAGAAGCCGACCCTGTCTGAGGTGGTGTAGGGTACGAAGGACCGTAGGTGTACGTCAACCGTCCTCCTTGATGTTGGTATGGTGACAATGGCGAGCCCAGGGAGCGGGGATTATGTTCCATATCGATAATTATAACCGTGGTTGGTACGGTATTGCAGAGAGAGGAAGGCGAAGCGTTCGAATAGACACGGTACAAAGTATATTTTGAGAAGGATGAAGATTGATATGGTGAGTACTCCGATCCGGGGATGACATTGATATATCAGGCAACCAACGTGAACGAAAATAGTAACGTTTATGACTGCGGTCTTTTGTCGCACGATATTGAGAGATGCAACAGAAGATGTCGTTCCCTGTATGATGAAAGGCGGCGGTGAAGGTGTGAGAAGACGCTCACAAGGCAGAATATCAGTTGCAATAGCGGGACTATGTCGGCCAAGTCCTAGGTAAGGTATAGGTAGCCGCGGTAAGGTAGCTCGAGGTGTACTTCGTACTTTGGCCCCCAATTCCTCCCTACTGCATGTGCTCATTCTCCGCCTAAGGTACTCTGTACACCTAAACACAACATTTGGCTCGCAATGGTTAGTGCAACCCGATAGAGCGGTAACCCCTGCTAGATTGAGAGCGATGCTAGCGTTCTTAGCACGTTTCGGCTCCTCTGCTCAACGTGCCGCCTCGACACCCGCAGCTCACGCCAAAGGCGCAGCCGCAGTGACTCGACTCCATACGAGCCCTGGCCTTTGTCACCCATCACCCTTGCCACAAGGTTTAGCGTGATCGGCTGGGGCGCCCACTGACGGCCATTCTTGAACGCTTTTTGCTTCTTTCTGTAGGTACCTTGGAGCCAGGAATCGGAGCGTACAGTACTTGTTACTTGTACACCCACGCTGGCATCCACCATCCTCCATCACGATACTCAATGTAGCTGCGGGGTTCCTTGGAGCTGTTGGCATCGGTCTATTCTTCTTGAGTTCGAACGGCTTGCTTCTTGACTCCTGCCACTTTTATGAAGTCGCGGCTCGACGACATTCTGCTCATTTCAGCTCATTCATCGCACCGTCGTGCGATCGAAGTTTTAGCTCTTGAATTTGCGAACTCAACATTCCGATCATTTGCTTAAGCTCCGCGATGGAGATTGTCGGTGTTGTCCGCACTAGTCGCACGCCTTATGTACTCTTTTCCCGGTGTGGATCCTCGCAGCTTTGGCCAATGACGGGTCGGATCTAAGCGCCGCAGCCCGGAACGATGCCTAACGCGAAAAGAATCGCACAAGTGGGTGGCTAATTTGGCTGGCTAGAACGGCTGGTGTCTGCGGGAATTTCTTCCGTGTGAAGCATCTATACCCACGCTTGTAAGCCCAGATAGCAGCTACAGTACCAATCGCGAGTGTGTGACTCTCAAAAACCAAGATGCGTGCGCTCCGTAGTCTGCTCGGATGAAGACAGAAACGTACATTAGTGGTCAAAAGAAAATTAGTGGGATAAGGTTCCGATTGTGTTTGCTACGCCTGCAGCAAATGCACAGCACGAAGCGACCTGAGCGCGAAGTCGACCTACCAGGGGCGGTAGAAAACAGCTTGGACGTCGAGAAGCAGAAGCCTGGAGATTATGACTGGGTCAACAGGCGATCAACAGCGTATATTGCGGGGTTATCGCTGTCAGTGTGACCGACCTCGGGGACGACGACTGAGTATCTGTTTCATGATAAGCGCTCTGCTAGGCTGAATACCTACAAGGTAGGTACCAGGTAGGTACCTTAGGTACTAGGTAGTTAGTGAAGACTCACTGAAAAAGGTACTCTTTCTTCGCTCGATCCATGACCTGGCACCTTAGCAGCCACCCAACATGACCACGAAAATAAAATTATCGATTGGTTGAGGAGCGTAGGCATTTGTCCTGCGGGGCTTGTGCTACCAGGCGCCTATCTGACGCACCTTGGTCAAACTGTTTCTTAGAGGGCTGTTCAGCATGGTGAAGGGATCAGGAGATTGTTCGTCATGCACTCGAAGGTTGACTGCGCAAACGTGATTAATAATATCGGTGAGCCTTGAGGTAGAGTTATCGAGGTGTCCGTAACAGTAACAGCGTGACAGTGTTTCGATGCGGCTGTGCGGGAGCTAATGCACTAACCGTTAAGGGCCGCCCTAATGAGCAACGAATGTTTGCACCAATCAGCATACTCCCTGGCTTTGATATTGCGAATCAGACTGACCAGGGGGGGGACTTACCTTTTGGGCAATGTCCTATTCTCGAGGTACGAGCCACGAAATGGGAGCGACACTACCAGATTCCGAGCATTTACAAAGCCGACGGGACTCGACCTACACCGCTGCGTTAGCACAAATAGCGGTGGAATCCGAACTCGCCCACCGCCTTACCCTAGAAAGACCTGTATGAGGACCTGGGACATATCACTTAGCGTGAAATGATCCCTAGCAAGTAGTGTAACCGTCGTTAGGATGCCTCGGTAATCAGACAGCAGCGCGGGTAGATGGCAGTGCGGCAAGGTTCACCAACACACCGAGGTGCAGGGTAGTATGACGACCACTCGCAGAAATCGGAGAGATTTCTAGTCTTCGGGTTCGGATTAGGCCGTCATCTTCTGTCGTAAGCAGTGATACCTGCCCTGTACGTAGCATACCATCACTTTCAAGCACGTGATCTGCGGTTATCGCCTCCGACCGTTGTATAGCGTGACCGTATGGCTCACCACGGTGCCAAAGTATGGATCCAGACTTAGTAACGAACAGGTCCTAGTCAAGCTCAGTATCTTGTCTTAGCTCCGTTGGGGCCTAAGTAACCCCAACACACCTGGAGACTAGGAAGAGAGCTTCCAGCGATAGGAAGTCATAGGACAAGTCGACAATACGGTCGCTATTCTTGATGAGCCCAGTAATCCCTGTAAGACACCTGTTAGCAGACGGCCATCCCGCATATGCAATCCGGTGCGGCCAAACAGTCGTCGAGTCATTGAATCAGCTGAAGGGCGCCTTGGCGGACTGACCGGAGATTAGACATGCCATCCTAACACCGATAATACCCAGGCCGCAAGACCCTAGAAGTCTGCGGCGTAGTAAAGCGTTCCGGCGTTTTTGACCTCGCCAAACTCATCAGAGGTGAAGCCAGCAGTACAATTGTATAGCAAGACTTCGACGGTCGTGATGTGGAGAGGATTCGGTTCCACGAAAACCGGATGGTATAGCGCCAGAACGAAGAGAAACAAGAGTGCCTCGAACGCCTCTTGATACTTCGGCACACGAAGGCGGCAATACGGGTCCGCTCTCCTAAGAATGCAAGTCAATGGTGGAGGTCATTATCTAACAACTTGACAGGATTTCCCACGAGATCGAATGGGATGGGAGATAACAGCGCGGTCACAGAAGGGTCGGGAATTGAGGACAATAGAAATTGCAATTGCAATATATATCAGTTCGCCACGGTTCTGGACAACTCCCTTGAGCAGCCAAATGTTGATTGCCGGTGAGTACTGTCAGAATTTTGACGTACCTGTCATTGTAGATGTACGCCATCTTCCTCGTATGCACACTGAAGGAACCCCAAAGAGGCCAGATCAAACTCCGTTGACGACCTTCTGGACTTCCCTTTGGCTCGAAAAGGGTTTAGCCTCCGCTACCGCGGCGATCTCTAGAGCATCGAGACACTAAAAGCCGAGGTGTCATCCTCTTCGTTCAGATCGAAAGCTGTGGTCCCATCAGTTTCAATGCTGTAGGCATTACTGGCCAGGCTACTGGTTGGCCTGATGTTTTAGCAGTCGCTTCTGTTCGTGCATCCCGCAGTGTCATGAGTGGTCCATCGAGCAGACCTTGCTCGGCGTTGAGGGCCTCATTGGATGTGCGTTGGAAGTTCATATAGGATGAGACCGATCACATCACACTCTAAAGAGTGTGTAGAAAGCCGCCATACCACAGCCTCGCACGCAAGCCCTGGAGTATCATACAGTCCTCTGTCATCAGGTGCCATTTCGGGATACTAAGTTATGTTTAGCCGATAAGTCCTCTCGCTCGGAATGTTTTCGCTGACAGTAGGGCAGCTACAGTGGCAGGATGGTGCACAGTCTCCACGAACCATATTATGAGAGGCGGCAGATCATGTCTAATCGACGACGTCCGTAACTGTTTTAACGTATGTGGAACATCGATGACCCCATAATTTATCTAGTTCGTTATCAGCGTCTGAGGCCCTTAGGCATGTGGCAACCTCACTTACAACAACAGCTCACCAGTCAGCTCTGCCAGCAGTCCACCGACATCGATATCTGGGAGCTGTAAGCATGACCTGAGCGATGGGGCGGCTCTAGGGTGCTACGGAAGGGCTCTGAGGCGATGGTGGTTAGGGAATCTTCCCTTGGTCGTGGCCAACAGTCCACATTGACGACTTCGAGAGACATCCAGAGATGAATCACAACATGAGCCTACCTCTCACGACTTCATGTAAGGTATGGAGGCGAACAGGACAGAGAAAGAGCAGGATCGAGTGAGAACGTGGTCGTAAGCGCCGGCGTCTGCGCTAATGCGCTAATGGCGCTTGCTCGCGGCTGACGCGGCTATGTCCGACAAGGGAGCACTTCGAGGGGAAGATCCCTACATCTGAAGCATCCGGCAACGACAGCTGCCAGATGTATGCGGACCCCGAGGGAATGGTTCTGGGTCAGAAAGGGTCCCCACCGTCGGTACGTCGTTCCCACTGTTAAATATATGTGTACCTGACACTTGGGTGACTACTAGGTAAACTAGGACCAGTCTTTAATACTAAGTTTTAACGATGCCAGGCCGTCAGAGAGGAAGTACCTAACCAGACTCTTGACCTAGGATTGCATAGCTTTGGAATTGTGTTGTCAATGACAGGCGGAAGTGTAAGTCACCAAATACAGGACTGCTAATGAGGTATTGTACTTCGTACTGGACAAGATTTTTAGTAAACATTTAGGTAAGGCATCAAGCCACGCTCCGAGCGGAGTGGATCGGGGACAATGTTTAGTCTGCGGAGTGGATCGGGATAGTGCTTAGTCATCTCTCGGCTTGGTCGAAAAGCCGAGGGTGCGAGTGCGACATTACCAAATACAGGCCAGGCCATGCTCTCATGGTACCTTGCTTGTGACGATACCTTCCCTTAGGTACGTGGTAATGTACCTTACGGACGGGCAGGTGCTACCAGCAGCGAAGTGTGAGCCGAGTGCGAGCCGAGTGATCGGACATTGTATGATTAATTATCTCCGACGCATATAAGGTTAAGACCTCTTTGTCTGCTGTGCTGCAAACAATAATAATCTTGGTGGACTGGACATTGATATTCCAAACGTTCCCTCACCTCGTCCGCTCATTCGGATCACTGTACCTGATCATCATCACCACCTCATCTTTAAAAGTCTGCACCACTTTGCCCTATACCGAACCGACCTCGGGACGACAACAGCCCCCCTCTAGCTTCCAGACCCATCGCCATCCAACAGCCATCATGGCAACAACGGCACTAATAGCGGGCCAGGTATGTACCTCATCACCCTCGCAACCCTCGTCCAAACCAAACTGACAACAACCCAGAACCCGCAATTGACCTCCGGCCCTCCCTACGCCCCCCAAGTCGCCGGCCTCGGCGGCCACCCCACCGTGGACCTCGACGTGCCCATCACCGCCGTCTTCCTATTCCTCTTCGTCCTCACCGCCGCCACGCACATGACCATCCTCCAACTAAACCGGCGACGGGGCCACAAATTCATCATGTCGGGCCTGATGTTCGGCTTCAGCATGGCGCGCATCACCACCTGCATCATGCGCATCGTCTGGGCCACCCGCCCCACCAACATCCGCGTCGCCATCACCGCCCAGGTCTTCGTCGCCGCCGGCGTCCTCCTCCTCTTCGTCATCAACCTGATCTTCGCCCAGCGCATCGTCCGCGCCGCGCACCCGCACTTCGGTTGGCATCGCGCTTTCTCGCTGGCCTTCAAGGCCGTCTACGTCGTCATCGGGTTATCGCTTGTCATGCTCATCACCTGCACCGTTCAGTCGTTCTACACCCTCGGCACCAATACCCGCCGCATCGATCGCGACGTTCAGATCTACGGCCAGGTCTTCTACGCCTTCGTCTCCTTCCTGCCCATCGCGCTCGTCCTCGCCGCCCTCGTCGTGCCGCGAACCACCCCCCTCGACAAGTTCGGCTCGGGCCGGTTCCGCACCAAAGTCTGTGTGCTCCTGCTCTCGGCCGTGCTGTTGTGCCTCGGCGCGTCGTTCCGCGCGGGGACGAACATCAAGAGCCCCCGCCCCCTCGACGACCCGGCCTGGTACCACAGCAAGGCGTGCTTCTACATCTTCAACTTCACCGTCGAGTTGCTCGTCCTCGTCATGTACGCCGCGCTCCGGGTAGATCGCAGGTTCCACGTCCGGGACGGCAGCCACGCGCCGGGCCATTATTCGGCTGCGGCGCGGAAGCAGGACGAGGTGGAGAAGGACAAGGGCTCGGGCATCAATCGAGTATCCTCTGAGGGAAGGACCCTTCACGACGTGCATCAGTCGCAGGTTGGATTAGGGAAGGAGGGTACGCCGGACGAGGAGGCACAGATATGACCCAGCCGTTGTGGAGATCAGTCATGCATGCATTGGGCGTTTGGGGAGCGATGGCATTTGAGGTTTCTTTTGGTCTTGTATTCTAAGTCCGGCGTGGCATGGCGTCTCTGGTACGTTCACCACGCACAGCGGTTCTCTGCAGAGCGAGTATGACGCAGGGCGGACAATACCCTACCTCTACATCTCACGTCCAGTCGTCACATGACTCAATTCGTGCCAAACATTTTAGCCACACATCCATCCATCCGTCGCATGAATTGTAAAACCACATCTACGGCACTGCACCGCAGCGTGACAGCGCCAATGATTATCCACGATGTATTGATTACCAGCTCGCAGGATCCCTGCATCTAAAGCATGCGACTGCTGCCACCTACGGTACGCCAGGCCAAGAGATGCCTTTCGATGCCCCATGCAGTAGTCCAGACAGAAAGAGACGATCCGGGTACATCATGGCCAGCACGGTAGTCAAGCAAGCGATCTAGAGGAAGTAATCCGGCGTCCGTCGCGAGACCATAGGTTCGCCGGCGCGCGGACAGGGTTCGAACTGCAGGCTGCAAGAGTTGAAGAATATTAGTCAGCAAAGGTTCTAGCCCCATTAGGCGCGTCAGTATGTGGCGGTGCGGGGGTACTTACAAAGTGTACTTGAGGTGTTCGTCGATCTCCATGATGGCGGCTTGGTTGCCGCATCTGTAGCAGTAATTCGGCGCTGCGAGCCACGTTAGCAGTTTCCCCGACGCATAAAGTGCGGTGCGGGGGGAGTAAGTACCGGAGAAGATCGTAACGACATTGCGGTCCTGAGACCAGTTGTAACCCTCCATAACCAACTGATGCGCCCTCGCCACGAGCGTTAGGCCATTATTATGGTTAAAAGCCTCCGATATGTCCTGCCCGAACGTGTAGCCCGCTCCTCGCGGCGAGATCCCCCAGCCACACCTATCGTCGGGATCGCTCCACAGCAGGTCGCACATCGGCCCCTCGTGCGGCACCTCCTGGATCCGGTCCAGGGCGCGGATGTTGTCTAGCGTGTCGATGCTGGGGGACAGGCCGCCGTGCAGGCAGAAGATCTGGTTGTCGATGAGGGCGGTGAGGGGGAGGTAGTCGAAGAGATCGGTGAAGTATTTCCAGACGTTGGCGTTGCCGTACTTGCGCAGGCACTCGTCGTAGAAGCCGTACACCTGCGTGATCTGGCGCGATTCGTGGTTGCCCCGCAGGATCGTGATGCGTTGCGGATAGCGGATTTTGAGCGCGACGAGGAGGGTGACGGTCTCGACGGAGTAGTAGCCTCGGTCGACGTAGTCGCCTTGAGGACGGTCAGCCTTGGTATAGAGAGAATTGGGGTTCAGGGGTTTTACCCATGAAGAGGTAGTTGGTGTCTGGGTTTGGTCCGCCAATCCGGAAGAGTTCCATCAGGTCGTGAAATTGACCATGTATATCTCCACACACGGTGACGGGACATTTCTGCGGCGGTTGATTAAGCTCAGTTATACTTCCTTGCGTCTCGACATCGATGGCGACTTACGACAGGCTGCACATTCGACTCCTCTTGTAGTACTTCTCGGGCCTAAGGTATGCAGCGAGCTTGGTCAGCCTTCTATATTCCCTCTCCGACCAAGCAACCCTCTTGAGTATGTGCGATGTTGTCAGGCTCTGCGCGAGGAGGACCGTACCCTATCAGTCAACCTCCGTACATCGGTCTCCGACAGTTGTTTGCAGCTCATCAAGCTTTCTATCCATCCATCGAGTGTAGGTATTGAAGCAGGTTCGGTCGCCGGTGATAGCTGATGCGGTTCAGGGTTCTTTCCAACGTCTACATCCATCTTGGTGTCCATGATGGACTGAACAGGATTGAAGCAGTCTTTGACAGATCCTGGTTTCAGGTAGGTATGATGGGTTTGCAGCTCCTTTCAAGAAACTATGACGACAGAAGGCGTGTGTTGCAAATCTCAGGTGTATGGATAGGTCTCAATTGCCGTCTGACCAGGTTTCGTTAATATTGGTAGTGCGTGTACAGGAGACTATTTGCGATTAGAGTCTAGGAATCGTGGTGTGTCTATTGTTGCTGTATAGGTAGTTACAGGATCGTTGTTGCTGTGGGCATTGCGGTGTGGCTTGAGCTTCGCTTGCAGAAGTCCGCGATTTTGCATGCAGGCACAAGACCTCTAAACTTTGAAGAGCAGGCACGCAGAGGTGACTCCAGCTAGTAGGAGCAGTGCCTACTCGAAAAATAGAATGACCATCTTTGGAATCGCAAAGACAGTCTATAAATCTGCCCTCAACTTCCCTTATTACTATTTAGAACAATATTGGCGGTGTCTGCGCTCTGAAATAGTGGCTCATTATAATCAAGTAACGAATATGTCCCCATCACCTCTGATATCAACGAACACCAAGACCCACGGGAACTCCTTCTCCCGCGTGGCTACCTGTCTCGATACCTTTCCCAACCAGATCCTTAAAATCTAAACCCACTTCCAACAGTAGCATGGCATGCTCCTTTGCTCGTTCCAAACAGTCCGCCCAGACCGGGCTCTCAGGATTAACGCTGCTGAGTTGTCGAGCAAGAATGACGTTGAAGCCGTCAACATGCTCCTTGGCCCATTTCACACAGGCGCTCATCATGAGCGGCGTAAAGCACTGCTGATAGATGCTGACCGTATTCTTAACAAGAGTGAAATAAACAAAAGATATTTGATAGATGTACTGTGGGATGTCGCCTTCGAAGATACATTGCCTGTCGAGGTTAGTACACCGCATGCGCTGTCTAAGATGCGAGCATACCTGGCTCTTTTCACGATGACAGCGCTTCGGGCCTCCAGAAAGGTTTCTCTAGCCCAATCCTCAAAGCCGAGTCTTACGAGCCAGCTAACGTTGGTCTGAGAAGCATTGAAAAGAGAATGAGTATCTACTAGACGTTTGATAACCAGAGCTGCCAGATTCGAGGCGCGCTGATCGACCTTGGTAGTGATCGAATTCTGTGCTACAGCGTTACTTCTGATGCCCTTAGCGATCTTTCTGAGCGCTTCCACTTTCTTGACGGCTTCTTCAATGCGTTGTAAAGCAACGTCTATGTCTAGCTCGTCAACTTGGCCTTCAACCCATCGAAGATTTTTCTGCTTGCCATCCACATCAATCAAGACCTCCGGACGATCTTTAGATGCAATCAGGCTTTCCCGCATGTCCGTTTTGTTGGGCAGTGTCGGATTTGGTACAGCCAGATAGCTGAGTGAGTCCTGCGGCTTGGTAATGCTCTCCTCTGCTCCAACTCGCAACGTCTTGCGTAGTTCTTCGACAGTTCGTTTGAATGTGAGAAGCACATTGAGTTTCTCTGCCGTGTCTGAGCCATCGTGACGATAGGTAAATGATTCCTGCCCCACCCGTATATTGATAGCATTTGAGATATCCCTGTCATTGCTGGCACCGTTGACTGATGGATACCCCTGATGCCGAGATGCAAGGTCTACCATATCAATGTCTTGAAGCGGCCAACATCGCTCCGCGACAAGCTTGGTTGCTACATGTTGTCTTTGCCCATCCGTTCCGTTAACATTAGGCTCCACTCGTCTCTTCTTTCTCGTAGCGACCATTAGGTGATCGTTAAGTAGGAATATATGGACTGGTCGGCGTGACTTCCAAGTCGCTGAGTCCAGTTCGACCCAGTGGCCCGACTCATGTACAATGTGCCGACCTGGAATCGCCGGCAGGAATTTCTGTGACTGCTCCACATTCTTCCAAAGTGCCTGGAGCTGGGTACTCCACATTGCTTCCAGATTCGCAACAGAGCTCCTGTTAGCTCGCTTGCGAGCCGCAAGCGTCCGATCATCGTAGCTTAATCTGATCTCCGACGTAGATGATAACCCACTATTAGCGGTAGGTTGACCCAGTGCGCTGGTGAGTTCTGACATGAGGCTCCGGAGAGTCCTCATTTCGCCCTTCAACTTCTCCGCTTCCTTACTGATTTTGATGAACTGCGTCCGGTTTTGATAGACGTTCTGCTGAAGACTCGTTGAGGTCCTGTTTTGGAGCTTTTGAAGACTGCTTTGATAGTCTCGGATCTCACGTTCGGAGGCATTGGATAGTAGATTCGTGACATCTGACCGTCATCAGTACCAATATGAAACCAATCCATTGGGCCTACGTACATTTCTCTGGCTGGAGGTCAGGGTCTTGGAGCGCTTTAATGTCCACCGAGGGAGCTTGGCTTCCGTTTGGATGTCCGTCTCGACTTGGAGGTTTACTAAGCTGTCCTGGTAAGGACGGCACCGACGGTATTGGGGAGATGCCATCTTGAGTGAAGTCAGGCAATTGCGTAAACCTTGTTGAGTACCTCCTCTTGACCAAGTCCGATGTCTTGCCGCTGACTTGAGGTCGTTCGCGAGGAACGTCAAGAAAATTCCCAGCCCCATTGCTGCGGGGCGGGGCCTGTGTGGGTACAGGGGGAGAAATCTGCTTTGGCGGGCTGATTACGACTCGTCGCGAAGCCTTCTTTCGCAGCGAGAAGACTTTACCTTTATCTTCCATAATGTAGCGATGTTGACGTTGTTTTTGAGGTACCTGTCACATCGAAGCTCCCGAAAGCACGGACGTTGATGCTGTACGGCGGACGAGAAGATCCTGCACTGCGGAACCTTAAACTTCTTGTAGAGCTTCATCACTGACAAACGGAAGTCTGCACTTCGCATTCTGATACCACTTAATACAACGTTCCAAAGACCTTGACCTTGCACCCAGTCTATTTTAACCGTTTTTTCTCACTGCCTATGTCGCTTAAGACCTCGACGATAGTGGCGGCCTCGGTCGGCGCCGCCGTCACTGGTCTGCTAGGTATGTCTTCAATTCCCTTGGTCTGGATGAAAGACTCAGCGTTTGTCGGAACGCAGACCTTCCCCCGTTACTCTTTTCGGAAGTGGAGAGTGGCTGGGTGGTTGGTCATTACGATCCATATGGCTAACAGGGACGGGAACAGCTTATGCCGTTTACTTCGACCACAAACGAAGGACAGATCCAGAATTTCGGAAATCGCTCAAGAGGGAATCTAGACGGCAGGCACGAGCAGCTAGGGAAGAGGCGGAGGCACAAGGAGCACAGCAAAAGGAAGCTATCAAACGAGCCGTCACAGATGCGATGGAGGAAGGCTTCCCTACAGATGTTGAAGAAAAGGAGGAGTTCTTCATGAACGAGGTTGCGCGCGGGGAAAGACTGTGTCAAGGCAGTAAGCTTAATGGATATTTTCAGGCATATACCGGACATACACTGATGATGATGCTACCAAGGCTCTGACCAGGTTGAGGCCGCCTTGTGCTTCTATAAGGCTCTCAAGGTTTATCCGCAACCGCGAGATCTGATCTCGATCTACGATAAGACGGTCCCAAAACCGGTCCTCGACATACTTGCGGAGATGATCGCCTCCGACCCTTCAATTTCTGTCGGTCCCTTCGGAGCAGGATCAGGTTCTGACAGCGGTGCTCCAGGCGTGGAGTAGGCTGGATCTGCTTCATCTCTTCCAGATCAGCTTTCGCCGCGAATATCATGTCGACAGATACTCCTGAACCCTACTCATCTCTTGTTACGACTTCAGGTCGTTGCGGCTTGGTTTCCACTATGTATAATTGTACATAAAAGCGTTGGGTGCATCATTGTCGGGTTACCTTTTGAAGAGGCTGCGAATCCCTCTTTCATCTTACGAAACCTTTATGGGTGGAGACAATAGACACAAAGTCGCGATGCCGTGGCCGGGCTAATGCCCTGAAGGTTCTCAAATATGGACCCGAGTGCAGAGCAATCGAATGATCTATCCACCTAGATTATGGTATCTCATTTCTGCCCAAAATTGCTATGTTTGGAGGGCGGTAAGGTCTACCTATACTCTGGTATCTCATGCCTACCCGCGGGTTCCGGATAGAACAACCAGACCGAAGCCGGTTTACACAGATAATTACCTTGTTTAAAGTAAAATAATGCTAGGAGTACTTCATAGTTTCATGATACAGTGCCGGTGGAAATTCTGGGCCATCCACACCGTAAGCGAAAAACACACCTGTTTTTCTAGTAAAACCTGCCACCCCTGTATCCACCCACAAATCCACATCAAAAACAGCTCCACAACCACCATGACTGCTTCCTAAACTTCAACAATGCCTCACCCATTGTCTGAGTACACTAGGGGCCTCATCAACAGTTAATTGATCTGTGAAATGTTGATTTCATCAATTCACAAGGACACAGAGATGTCTACTTGACAAATTTAAAGAATATAAATGAATTAATGAGTATAAAAATCATTCAAGACTTCTGAACTTAGAAAAAGAGATTGATCTAGAGCTCTGATCTTAACAATGAAAGAAATGCTGACTGAATATCTTAAGAAAAGATCCTGAATTTATCATAATGAGATGAGATGATTTCTTTAAGATGAATTTGAGATTGATGTCAAGCTCAGAACATTGTTTGATGTTCTGAAGAGAATGAGACACACACAGAAGATGATGAGAATCTTTATTATATAATTCAATGATTAATATTTGTGATTCTAATAACTACAATGAAAAGTCACTCAACAAGACAATGATCTATATGCAGAATAGCTTATTTAACTGATCAATTAAACTGCAGATCAGCTTGTCTTTGTTGATGAGTCAGCTGCAAATGAATGAAATAAGAATTGAAAGTTTAAATGATTATATTGTGAAGTGAGAACCTCAATGTTGATCTTATTGAAACAAAGTAAATGATGAAGTGTACTGTCAACATACACTGTCAAAGAATACATGACATGAACAGTCAGACAGAGCTCTATAACAGAAGTTTTATTTAATTTCTTTATATGAAATTATGTTCTTTCAGAGTGCAGTTCTTTTTTAAAGTCACAATCTATTTTAATTATAAACAATGTCTCTATACATCACTTCAAGATATATCTACTGATTTCTCTGTGTTTAGTTATTAACATATTACTAAAAATTAATCAACATATACACTGAGACTGATATAAAGCTTACTTTTCTTTCTCTTTACTTCTCTAATTACAATTCTATCAAACAGTTCTTTGTCATTCTTAAGCAGTGAATGCAGCAGCATGAAGATCTTGTAAAGAAGTATAAGAATGACTTTAAGAAGTTTATATGACTGATAATAAAGAAATATAATAGTGATAAACATTTTGAGATACATTTTTGAAGTACATATATTGAAATGAAGTTAACAGTCACTGATAATGACTATGAATTTTAGATTAGACAGATTTAGAAGATAAAAACATATAAATTAAATATTATTTAATACTTTAGAAACTTCACAACTGCTATTAAGTGCATTAATGAGTCTGCAGCATCAGTTATTTTTATTTATTTCATTTATTTTACTCATTTCATTCTATCTCTCATGTCTTTCACAGTTCTCTTCTTTACTTACTTTTTAATTCTTTTCTTTAGCTGCTTTTCTAATTCTAAAGAAATGTTCAAGTTTCTTCAGTCTTGAATCTCTGTCTTTCTTATTTATTTTATATTATACAACTGATTTCACAACTATTTATATGCATTCTTCAGCAACACTGAGTACTTCAGAACCTGTTTTTTAAATTATTTTATATATTGATATAGAAGCTTTATTAATTCTGTGCTGTCACTACTGACAGAGCTGCTTTTCTTTTTATAAGAAAGAGATTAATGTAAAGATGATTGTTGTAAAAACTGTGAAGCAGACTTTGAAGAAGATGAAGAAGATAGTTGAGATAAGAATGAATAAGATGAATGTATTGAATAATGTATTTAATATTGTAGAGAAAATGAAGAAGATGAAGAAGACAAAGCAGCATAAGAATGTTGATAAGAATGCTGATAAGAATGCTGATAAGAATGCTGATATGATGATAAAGATAGATAAGATAAAGAAAAAAACATATATGATGATAAGTACTGTTATGAACTCTATATAAGCATTAATAACATTAAGAACATTGATGAGGTCTGTTTTATGTGAACATGAACAGATGTGAAGATTAAGAATGATATGAAGAGTAAAGAAGACTGTGAAAAAAATTGCAGAGCAGATGATGAAGTCTTTTTTAAAGAAGATGAAGAAGATCAATTAAATATGTAAAGAACTCAAAGAGAAAGACTTAAAATGATGACATCTTTGCTGCTGATAATTCTATTTTAGACAGTGAAATAATTAAAATTTAAAGCATAATGCTTCTCTTTTAACATTAAGCACTTTTTCTTCTTATTCTTGCACTTCACATTGTCACAATGTCATCAACAAATCAGATATCTTACATAATTATTTAATTTCAATTTCAGCTTCTCTCACTTCTTCATAGCTGTTCAGTTCTTCTCTGTAGTTATTTACTGTATCAATTAATATAGACACTCTACAGAAAACAATTAACTTACTTTCTTCTTCTATAAAAAGATTATTTCTTCTTTTAAAAACTTCAAATCATTACTGTCTGTAAAGTCATCTTAAACAGATCTTAAAACTGTCTTCTGTATAAACTTAATGTTAACAGTCATCTGAATGTTCTTCTTCTTGCTTTTATGTTAAATCAGAAAAATAATCTTCAAATTGATTTATCTTTCTTTATTGACATTCTTCAAATTTAAGATCAAAGTGTTCTGTTTTTTAATCTCATTAACTGACAGTCATGTCTTAATCTGCTGTTGTTGCACTCAATAGCTTTTAAATTAAGTCTTTTCTTTCAATTTGATCTGTTCATTTGTTAGAAATGCTGAATAGTTAAAATTGATGAGATTTATTATTTTGTTCTTGTCAGAGAGACTTTTCTTGTCAAGAAAGACAGTTTAATGAATTAAAAATATGAGCAGAACTTTAGTTAAAGTTTTCTTTCTTGTTAAATTGACATTGTTAATGTCTTCAAATTCATTGACATTGATGTTCTCAACATCTCAGAATAAAAAGAATGTAAAAGAACATCTAAGATCTTTCAGATACAGTTTTAACAAAGATTTTGTTTTAATATTCTTTTTTTTACTCTTTGACATTGAGACTGTCATTATAGGGCTTTGAGGATGTTAATTGGTCTTGTGAGTGTGTGATTTCATGAGTGAATATAGAGGTGGCAGATTTTACTAGAAAAACAGGTGTGTTTTTTGCTTATGATGTGAATGACTCAGAATTTCTATCAGCACTGTAAAGTACTGTACAGTGAATTCTACAAAGTTGACTTCAGCACTTACACAACTTTTTTTTTGAAACTTCTTCAAAATCAAGCTCAAACAACAGCATTTTGATGTTAAAATCACAACTAAACACTTATTTGAAATTTCTATAAATCTGAATAGACAGAATTATTATGAATATATATTTTTATTATCTGTACAAAATTTATGAGTAATTATAGTGAAATAACAATGCTATCAACTTAATTAAATACTTTGTTCAAGTCTGTACAACAAGACAGTATTTACACTTAAAAATTATATATTTAACTACAACAATGAGTTTTTATGATAAATCTGAATA
>JAABUY010000330.1_pt1 | contig 88948 bp, 77 predicted proteins | sample 5560271 | NCBI WGS metagenome assembly JAABUY01 (sample SAMN10711886, study PRJNA513374) | rock metagenome | isolation source: Antarctica rocks | place: Antarctica: Victoria Land, University Valley | reverse complement strand
TGGGGCGGGGGTTTTGGAGGATGGGGCGGGGACGAAGGGGGTGAAGGTTTATCTTGTGTTGACGGTGGGTGGGGGGGCGGTTGAGGGGGTGGTGGAGGGGATGGAGGGGGTGGAGGTTGAGGGGAGGGGTGGGGGGAGGGGGAAGGGGGAGAGGAGGGTGAGGGAGAGGGAGAGGGAGGAGAAGGGGGGGAGGAGGTGGATTTTGAAGAAGAAGGAGCGGATGGAGAGGAGGGGGAAGGTTGTTAAGAAGGACTCGAAGTATACGGGGAGACGGCGGCGGGTGCAGTTTTGATCGAGTTGGCTCAATATGAATCGATGATTAGCGTGGCGTTTGGGGCTTTGACGAAATGCACGAAGCTGAATGGCTATATAGCCTTCATTGCTATATAGTTTCTTGTACAGAGATTGATCGGGCATCCTAAACATGAAACCTTGTCCCGCATACCAGACTTGCAACCTAGGATATTCTTCCATCTTATGTACAACTCCCTCCACTTACCTTCAGATTGCCTCCATATGGTCCAGAACCGATCTCGTGAATTCATGAGTGGTGCTATTGCCTCCCATGTCTCGCGTCCTCGTTTTACTAACGTCCACGTCAGCAATCGGCAATACTACTCCTCGGCATCATCTCTAGCTTACCCCTCTGAAATAACACCATAGACAGCTTTGGAAATCCGGTTGGCATGATCGTCCAGACCCAAGTGGCGCAACAGCATGGATCCGGAGAGAAGCATGGCGGTTGGATTGGCTTGATCCTTGCCTTTGATGTCAAGACCCACGTGTCGGCATCCGGGCTCGAATACGGCTACGTCGCGGCCCATGTTGCATCCTGGCACGATCCCTGGTCCGCCGACGAGTGCCGCACCGACATTGGAAAGGATGCCGCCGTACAGGTTGGGCATGACCATGACATCGAACTGTTGGGGTCTGGAAACCGCTTGCATCGATGCGTTATCGACGATCATGTCGTCAACTTGTAAAGTTGGATAGTCCTGTGCAACCTTGTGGAATGTGTCTCTGAAGAGGCCGTCCGCAAGCTTCATGATGTTGGCCTTGTGTATACAGGTGACCTTTTTCCGGTGATTTGCCAGAGCGAAACTAAAGGCAAATTTGGCGATGCGTTCAGACTTTGCCCTGGTGATGACTTTGAGGGACTCGACCACGCCCGAGACGGATTGGTGCTCGAGGCCAGAGTATTCTCCCTCGGTGTTTTCTCGGATGATGCAGAGATCTACGTTGTCGTGTCGAGTCTTGTAGCCAGGGATATTCTTAATAAGGACAATAGACGCGTAGATATCAAGCTCTTGCCGTAGAGCAACGTTGAAGGATTGATGACCGGATCGCTCCACAGGCGTATGTAGTATACCTGCCTCGGTCCATCAGTATCATTCCACCAAGCTCTTACATTAGGTTTCATACCTTTGAGACCAAGTTTATTCCTCTTCAACGACGCAATCGATTCTCTGAACAGTTCCTCTGAATGCTTATCCCCAGACTCGACCCCAGTAACGTCGACCTGCTCCCACTCGATGGGCACATTATCGGCCTTGAAAACCGTTTTGACCGACTCGGCCACCTCCGCGCCGATTCCGTCACCTGCAGAGAAGTATAAGCAGAATTACTTTTCCGCGGTCTAGGGCTCACGGGTTCACCAGGTATGAGGGTGGTGGTGTATTTCCCGCCGAATTTGGTAGGCTTGAACAAGTCTGACTGTACAGTGGCCATAGCTTAAGGTGCCTTCAGCATCTCTCCACTATATTGGATCGTGAGGCACGTACCCCTTGCCATTGGGGGCACTGCGCGCCATTGTCGTGATACCCTGGGACCCTGCAGTAACTGCTGTCGCGTTAATGGGAGATGAGCGACCGACGTTAACGGATCAGGGTGTTTCTTCTTACCTGCGAGGCCCCATGAACGGTCCGAGACAGCATAGTAACAAAGGGCTTTAGGAGTTGTGAGAGTTATGATGGAGGTTGAAAATGACGCCAAGCCAAGGGTTGATGCGAACAAGACGGGAACGCTAGTGATTGACATGCATACGAGAATCGTCACCTTCGAACGAGGGCAACACGACTCTGTAGGTGATAATTCATCTCATGTTGCACGCCTTCCATTATGTATCCAAACTGAGCTGGAAAGACCAACTACTGGCCACGGTCTATTGATACGGAGCTTTTGCATTCAAGTACGTCCAAGAATTGCTGGAAAGACCATGAGCTACGTCGTTCGCTCATTGATGCATACCTCACGTACAAGCACAGACGCTGGGTCGCCACATCGATCAAGCCTCAATCTGCAAGCTGCCGGCGAAGAATCTTGATAGGTGTTTCCTTCAAAGGGGACGTCAAAGTCCTGCTCGGGATCCAAGTTACTCGGAATATCCGAGGTCCTCAAATCTGCACTGCCGCTAGAATACAATTGATTGGCAGCCAGTCCTTATGGGTTATCGTTTTCGAAGGCTGATCTCGCTCCGATCGATACATGCACTGTCTTCCAAATCCCCCGTTGCAGTGCCTTCGACATGCGGCGTTGGTTTGCCAAAGAAGATCTGGTTGGCTCGACATCATGCTCCTGAAATAAATGTTCATCGCCAAGCTCACAAACACAGAGCTGCCCTCTACTGCTCGCTCTTGGTGGTACCATCCTCCCTTATTGCATGATCTGGGACCAAGTTCTGACAAATACTATTACCCATCAGAGCAGCATGGCCATGTCATGGGGAAGGTATACTGGTTTTGCGCATACTTGCGACGCTTCATGGCCATGACTATCACACTAGGGTACGAAAGGCACCTCAAGTCCTCCCGTTCGCAGGAGAGGATATGGAGTTTCAGGGGTTTCTCGCTTCGTCGCCCGATCGAGCCTAGCGTGTATATTATTGAGTCCGGTTTCTGATATCAATAGCCTCAATAACGCAACTCAGCCCATTGTATGGGAGGTTGGGGCAGGGCAATCTACCTGACTTGAAGGCCAGCAGAGCCTTGACAATGAGCCTGTGGATAGATCAAAGCTTGAAGTCAGTGTCCTCTTGGAGGATGACAAGCAAATGCGTCTCGAGCTCGGAATCTCTTGATAACCCACAAAAGGTGGTCTGACCGTGAAAGGACCAATACTGATATGCATCACCTTATGCAATGATAATTGTCGTGTTCAATAGAGATCTTATTGAACCCCCGAAAAGGTTTGGCTTGGTCTATTGACACCTTTTGTACCCACATATTGCACAGTCCTCGACATTCACCCCTTCTTTCTTCATTGATCAATCTCTATAACTACAACCTCCTCATCACATCAGATCTTTATCCTTCCAACAACATCTTTCTTCGACATCTTTCTTCTCTTTTGTTGACTCTGAAGATCTCAAGACCACACACTCATACTCGCCTCACATATCTTCTTCCGTCCAACATCTGTTACTCCAACTCATCTACATCCACATTCAACTCCCTCTGCTCAGCAACTTCTCACAAGCAAAATTACCACATCAATAGTTTCATTGTCGATATCAGTTCAGCTCTCACCCTATCAACATCGTTCACCATGAAGGTCACCAGCCTACTTATCACCGCTATCGTCACATTCGTTTCCGTTGAGTCTGCTGCCAACGCCAACGCAGCGCCCGAAGCATTGGTCCACGTCAATTACTTCAAACACACATGCCATCAGGCAGGAGAGGGCTGCTTCAAAGCTAGACGCGAAGCTGTCGCACAGAAGTACCACACGTGCCACCAAGTAGGAGAGGGCTGCTTCAACGCTAAGCGTGACGCGTCCGCACAGAAGTACCACACATGCCATCAAGTAGGAGAGGGTTGCTTTCATGCCAAGCGTGAAGCTCTTGCAGCCGCAGAGGCTTTCGCATCGGCTGAAGCATTGGTTCATGTCGACTACTTCAAGCACACATGCCACGAAGCTGGCGAAGGCTGCTTCAAGCTGAAGCGTGCTGATGAAGCCGCTGCCGAGGCCATGAGTGAGACCGATTCCGTCGCAGACTCCACCAAGCTGGCTTGCTACGGAGCTGGACAGCCATGCGCTGTAGCCAAGCGTAGTGCTCTTGAACTCGCAGCCGCTGTTGCCGATGCCACTGCATCGGCAAATCATCATCATCAATGCTATCAACCAGGAGAAGGCTGCTTTGTTGCCAAACGCGATGCTCTCGAGGCCGCCGAGGCTCTCGTCGAGGCTGATGCTACTGCCAATCCTTATCCGCAGCCTGGTCAGTCTACCTCTTTCCTCCCTACCTTGATCGCACATGCTAATCTAAGACTTACAGATGCCAAAGCCATCATAGACCTCTGTAACTCTGAGGGGGAGGCTTGCCACAAACTTAGGCGCGCAGTAGAGACCATTGCTGCCGACCTCGACGCACCGGATGCGCATTTCGAGGATGGCGAGCCTGACTCCCTGCACAAGCGTGCCTTTGCAAGCTTGATGGGGATTGTCGACAGCATGCTATAGGCCACTTGTTGAATGGTCACAAAACTGCACGTTCAGTTCAGCACATCAACCCTACGTTCTTCCATGACATATCACGAAGCGACATTTCCAGTATTTCTACAGCAATTCCACATCATTTCCTTCAGCATTGATTGCATGCGACGATTTTTCACGACATACATATCAGCGACGAATAACACCTAATTCCACATATCATCATCCGATTCCGCGAATCGGCAGGCAGCTCTTTCTTTGCTCAAGTGCCCAGCAGTCCACTCATCTCCACTAACATTCTCTTCCGGAGCAGCAGTAGCAGATGCAGATGGTCGCTTGTCGGGTGATCGCAGGATAGTATGCATCACTCACTACCTAGGTTCTTCAACATCAATATGGAACATTCATTTAGCAATTTCCTCCGTTGCGCTGGAGGAGAGCTTGGATTTCTTGCTGGATAGTTGAGGGGGCTTTTTTTTCTTCATGTGCTCAATCATGCGGCCCTCTTTCCCATCTATCAGAGGGTGGCTTTATAGATGACTAAAGCTGAAATAACGTAACCACGCTTTCATGCTCATATCGATCCATCTTCTCAAAATCATGATGAATCATTTCACATATGATATGATTATATTCTCAACTGTCGCATTTTGCAACACCATTCCCAAACACCAAAACACAGATCTTCAAATACCACATCTCCGAAAAACCTTTGCGTGCATCGATTGCCTAGTCCACTCCTCTCCTACAACCCACATCGACAATATCCGCCCCATATGGTACGTATAAATCCTAGCCTTCGCTACCCCCGATAAAAATCCTCCGAAGTCGAGATTTCAAATTTATTCCACCGTGTAGAATCAGGGGAGAGGGCGGGTCCCAGTCGATAAGGTAGGTACCTACTAAATCCCACCTACATAAGAAGTCGAGGATTGGAATTTCGGCGCAGAGATGGATGCGGGTGACTGGCTTATGTAGAAGATATCTTTCGATAGAGAGGGGAGAGGAGGGATATATGGAGATTGTATGATTTTTGCGCGAGAGAGTTGGGATTAGTGGTTGGGTGATTTAAAGTAGTTTTGGGAATGGTGTTGTGGGAAGGGAAGGGAGTGAGAGGGGTGTGTGATTGTGAGATTTCGTTTGTGTATTTTTAGCTTTATTGATTGATAGATAGATAGATAGATGGGTAGGTACGGAGTAAGCTTGTGGGAGTTCTGGTTTTTGGTTTGGGAGGGGAATTATGGAGTATGTAAAGTATATTGGGCTTTCTGTGAATTTAATGCAGATTGCCAAGGGTGCTGGGTTTTGCGAAGGCTGTTCGGTTCGGTTCTTAATCAGGTTTGGGATGGGATGGGGTACTCGCGTTTGGCCGGTTTGGAAGAAGTGTCTTGAGGACGAGTGGCACGGTGTTTGAGTGCTGCGGGGGAAATGGGGGTTGGTTCACATATCTGTTAGGAGTGGTGTGTGGTTGGTTAGGTTAGTTTGATAGGGATTTATGGACCGCACTGCTGTCAGGATCATGTTGAGGGGATGGACTGTAACAGGGTCATTAGCGTGGTCGTTTTGGGGGGTATGAAATGCGATGGTAGTGAGTGGCACAAATTGGCTGATTGCTGCGCGAGACATGGGGATTGGTTGACTTAGTTTTAGGACTGGTATTGTGGGATTAGGAGGACTGTATGGTTAGTAAATCGAGATAATTGGGATCGGTGGACCACACTGCTGTCAAAATTGTAGTAGTTCCATTGGCGTGGTCGTGTTTGGGGTATGAAATGCAATGGTAGACAAGTATCTATTAGTTGGGTCAACCGATCTCGTAGGAAGAGATGTACTCCACTGTTCAACCCAAATCTGTGTTGAGAGAATGACTTGTGACAAAGTCTATTAGCATGTTCATGATGGGATTTGCAGTATTCAATAGTAAACCAATAATCTATTAGCGGGGCTGTGTAAATGTTTTCAGAGCATCTCTACATCGTGAGCATCGTTGTTGACACCTATCCGATAGTCAATTTTGGCGTTTTGATGGTTCGGAGGCTCCTGGTCCATGTTCGGGAATCCGCTAGCGATACTATCTGAATGTTGATCTATAACTTCTGGAGAATACTGGTTTTGGTCGTGGTAGTTGCCGAATGAGGACGTGTCCTGTCCATTAGAGTCCCTCTGATACCTTAACCAAGCCAACTCCTCTTCCTGTCTAACAGTCGTCGTTTGGTGTTCGCCAGATTGGTCAGCTAATCCTTGACCTCCGTTTCTAGTTTCTGTAGGAGGGACGATGCGCCAGAGCTCGACAAGCCGCGACCTTTGTTCGTCGTCGGCGTGTTCGAATAGTGTCAGCTGAGAGTGGTTAAGTGCGGAAGGCGAGATGCAATTCTTGATTAGTATTCGGCTTGCAGTGTCATGCTTCGGTGGTTGCAAAGGATGCAGAGCCGGTACAAGGTGTGCTGATTTCGTTTCTAGGGTTAGCATTGTCGTTCATGATACGAACATCAGAGGTGATCTATGCTCATGGGTATGAAAGGAAGAGAGTTCGATCTTGGTACCAGCCCTTGCGGATCCACTCGCTATGAAAGAGAAACAGTTACCATGGGAAGTACGTACCGGTGTGGGTGTAGTGCTGCGAAATGCTGTATTTGAACGGTGTTGCCTGCTCCTCGGTTTCTTGGACCATAGTAGCTGGCGAGTTTCGCGGGTTCGACACTGTGGCCAGTCTGTCCGACAGACACATATTCCTATAAAACATACTCTCGAGCTGCTCGGTAGACGTATCTCCTGGACCTGCTTGCATCATAAGATGCTCGTCACTGAGATCCATGTCACTAAATTTCTGCGTCAGATGACTTGTTGCCGAAAATAGACAGAGAACATACAACCACCTCCGCAAAGGATGTACTGATTAGATTCCAGGAACACCCGCTAAAAGAGAGGGATGGGAATGGAGATGACACTTTGATATTGGGTGGAAGTGATGCCGAAAAAGATCAAATTATTGACGCAGACAACTCGACCCAGACCTCTTGTGATTTTGCTCTTGTTATGACTAGAGTATGCTATATACTTCGTTTTGGCCTAATGCCTTTATCTATGATTCAAACCCTTTACAGATTAGTCGGACTGATGTGATAAATTATGGACGTAACAAAGGTTTGATGGGGAGCTGTCGAAAAAGGACTTAAAGCGATGAACGAAGGAAAATTACCGCTAAGGTCAGTACGGCCCCCAATGCGCGTTTTAAATACATGCCCGAGCCTAAAAGGCTATGGCTGTCATGTTGTGCTATCAATTTGTAAATACCCAACCGTTCGTATTTCGTTGTCATGCTGCAATGTCGGGCCTTGTAGACTATGGAAGCAGTGATGAGGAGGATGCCGACGAAGTGGGAGAGCAAAGCCAGCTGGCTTCTGAGGTACGACTACACAACTCCCGTCAACAAATGATCATCACTGACTGCATAGACCTTAGATTTCCGTGCAAGCCGAGACTTCTCGACTAGTCGTACGGAGTAGCCTCGGTGGGTGATCTAATGTCTTTGTTCCGCACGAGTCCTGATTCTCTCAGGTGATGCGAATGGCAATGGTGACACTCTCCGTACTGGAGCCATATTAGGACCTTTTGGTCCACCACAAGCTACGAGACCTGGCAGCGATGCTTATTCCGCGCCATCTTCGCCATATACAGCCCAACGTACCACAATCCGAGATCTAACGTTGCCTATGAAACCCAACATGGAGATCCCTCTTTCACCACCTGGGTCACCAACTCCAGACGTCGACGAGAAGTTTGGTCATTTTCTCAAGCTGAAGAAGCAAGGCATACATTTCAATGCCAAGCTTGCCTCTTCGTCTGCTCTGAAGAACCCTAGTCTTTTGCACAAGTTGATGCAGTTCGCTGCTGTAGAAGATGAGATGCAATATGCCACTACATTGCCGACGACACTATGGGACCCTTTAGGCTTCCCGGAGTGGGCTTACAAAGAAGGGTTGGGCAGTGCTCAGAAAGAGTTATCGCAGAAGAAAGAGGAGGTGAGGGCGAAGACTCAACGGGAGAATATCGAATTCGTCTCCGCTGGTAATTCTGCGGATTCAAGTAAGGTAGGAGCATTGAGAATACTTGGCGGGTCGAAGGGGTCGCGAGGGAGTGCTGTGGAGAGGGTGATGGCAGGCCTTAATCGTGAGGACCAAACGGCCAAACCACACGGGCGGTCACCAAAAAGGAGAAAGCGGTCACGGTCGAAATGAGACTGGATTCAATGATCTACTGCCTTAATTTAAAGTTTACATGATCGCCCCAACATAATTGTGAGATAGATCAAGATCAAAGGAAGATGGGAGACGTAAAAGCACGAAGCTGGCAAGGTGGGATTCATTCATCATCTGCTCCTGCTCCGACGGTGTCTGGCGGCCAAGGAGTCTCATTGATTGGAGATGCAAAAGGGCCATGATGTCCCATAGAGGATCGCTATACCATGCTTATCCGTCGATTTCCTCTGAATGCATTCTGCTCACAGTCTGGCTGTTCATGGTCGAAGCCATCTTTTGCGTCTTCTGATGACATCTACCGATGAAGGTCGGAGCTTCTAATGATATAACCAGCACAGGCAAGACAAAGTCGATTGCAGCAATCAGGTATCATGTTGCCGGGAGGCTTGGTCTGGAATCAAGCCTCTTGTTTTGCTGGACCAAGATGATAACGATCCCCTCACGGCGAAGCACTGTACGCAACAATTACCCTTTGACAGCACCGGAATCTGCTGCGATAACTCTGGGCTATTCTATAGCTCTCCCTTACAAGATCTGTGTCCCGAGTAGCGTAAACAGGAGAGTTAAGCTCTCCGAAAGCTGCCAGCCTTGTCGACTCCCCATCCTTCACACATCCATGACTGTACCAGGAGCATCAGGAGTGGACTGCAAGGCGTGCACTTCGCTCAACAACCATGCCAAGTGCCAAGAGCACCACTAGCGATTGACATAAATAGGTACGAATGAACAGTGGCCGAGATATGGCGGACCCCTGCAGAGGTGAGATGCGAATACGACCTTGATCACAGAGGAATCGCGGTGTCTGGAAGGGGCAAATGATCATCCTCAAAGGAGCAGTCAATCTAAGATTGGGCAGCATGACAGCAAAGATTAAGCCTAAGGAGGTCCGTCCGCGTTTCAGATTCAACATGGGCTACTAGTACGGAGTCAGCACGATGAGTTGCAGAGAGCCAGGGTGTTCACTGTTCAGTGGGATAGCTTACTATGTACTAGTTGTATGTACGTACATACTACCTTACTAGTACCTTAGTACTGTAGTACATGAAGATGGGCTTGGTCCAGACGCAAGAGGGCAGTGACCCTGCGGGTGATGGATATGCAGCCTCACCTTAATTGACTCGTACCAACCAGATATAACTCCCGAGGCTAACTATCTTAGTGACCTTGGGCCTCCATCAAGAAAGGCCAGATCTCGATGGGCTGATTGGTGGTTCTTCCCGCTTCTGCCCCGCGAGTCGACTCGAATCGGCTTGGTACGAGGATGGTCAGTGTCGGCGAGAGCGGGGTGGCCCTCGCAGTGCACCTCGGTCGAGCCATAAGAAGACTTGGTAGGTCCCTTTGGGCAAAGATCGGCTGGGTGGAATTAGCCGGAATGAGATCTGACCACCGGAAGGGATGACGAAAGGGTACAAGATGCTAACCACAAGAAGCCTGCCTTGGAACGCCGACCCGCTCTCTGAATGCCTCTAATTGCCTCTAACGGGGCGGCGTAGCGGCGGGAAGAGGGGCACACAGGGCTAAGCCGAATGTTCTAGACTGTTGCTGTTCCTTCAGATTTCGTCGCCGGTCTCGACGCCTTTCGTAGCGGGAGTAGCTGTAGCGCTTCAGCGATTCACGGAATCTGTTTGGAGAGAGATGCACGATTCAAGTGTTGCGACTTCCAGCATCTGGACATGTTAGTGATCATTCTAAGCGTGAAGTCAATTTTACACGAGTCTGCTTACTGTGGTACACAGTTCGCAATTCCAAGCCATGGATCCGATGATCAGCGCAGAAGTCTAGACCCACCCAAAGGCCCAACTTCTTCTGATTTTCTCTGGGCGGCTCAACTAACTAGGTGACTAGGTACTTACCTCACTCACTCTTCTCGGCCAAGCTCCAAGATCCCACTCTTTCACAGCTTCATAGTCCTCGCCGAACAACCTGTGCTCTCCTTTCGTCTTTGCTTCCAGCTTCATGGCAGAAAGGCATTCAGCTATTGCCGCTACCTGAAACTCATCTTGAGTGCGGGAACAGGTCCGCAGCGAACCACCGAAGCATTATTGTATCCTTCCACCAGCTACAACTCCACATTGTCTCGACACTTTTCCATGGCTTCACCCTCCCTATCGTCAATGCCAACCACCTTGTCAGAACTCATAGTACCCTAATCTCCGAGACACCATTGGGACTATTCCGCACTGAATAAGTCACTGCAAATCAACTCTCACAATCGTGATTATCTCTCGAACCAGCAACCAAAGCTGCGCGTTAAGCGCATTCATACAAATCAATCCTACATCGCCTTTTGTCTACAACTTGCGAGGGTTCTGGTCCTCAACCAAGTGCTACCCTGCCTCCATTGATTTCGCACAAATGCATCTGCGGCGGAGGTGATCTCAGGTCGCCACTTCATGTATAACAAAAATGGGGAAGATGACTCGTCAAATGATGCAGAAGTCAGTGGGGGAAAATTTGGCGGATATGATGGAGAGGACGACGTTGTGTGTTTCTGGTCCTGAACCAGGCATAGCAGCGCATGTTGGAGACGAGGGTTTCCGTGAGACTGTTGGGCAGCATTACAGTGTCGAAGAGAACAATGCCGTCGAGCAGCTGGTGCGCTTGAAGAGACAATTGAGGGAAGCCTCCACATACGACTTCTGGAGCTTGCTTATGGAAGGCATGACCAGCCTAAGTGGAGCGCAGTATGGGTTTGTCACGAAACGCATATTGGTTGACGAGCAAAACACTGCTGTCGAAATGCCACCGATTGGGGAACCTGGGTCCTGCCTGCTGGGCGTTGCCTTCTACTACAACGACGGTGAACAGCTAGAAGATCTGCATCGCGACTACAAATATCTTGCCTATGGCGCGCCTTGTCACAACATGAAGCATGACAAGGTTTTTTTAATACCTAATGGATTACCACAATTCATCCTGAATAATCCCAATCAGTTTCCTTTCCCCACGGAAGCCTATCTTGGTGTACCTTTATTTGCGGAAGGGAAGTGTTTCGGGCACTTTGGTATGATGTGGACTCTCAAAGGTGTCAAAGAGTTGAGGCTTGGCTGGGCGTACGTGGAGATGCTACTACACTCGCTCGAGGACGTTATTCTCGAAAGATTGGTGGGCGGACAGGGCTACGCAAAGGATGTAGAAATGAACAAGCTTGCTAAGATTATTCCAAACGAAGCGATCACGGCGGCGCAATCATTGAAGCCGTACGCACGAAGCTTGTCTCATGAATTACGGACCCCGATGCAGGGTGTTGTTGGGATGCTTGATGTTATGCATGCTACGGTACAAGAGTCATTGGAAGGTCAATCCGATGCTGCCATCCGCAAAGTTTTCAAAACCTTGCGAGACAACATTGAAGTAGTCCAAGGCAAGCTTTTGTGAACATTCGAGGGAGACAAAGAAGCATGCTAATGCGCAACCCAGATAGCTCGCGACGAGCCGTAGAAGCCGCTGACAATGTTGTCCACGCCTATGATTTGAATATGCAAGTGCCGGATACTCCAGATCATCCAAACGATGACGAAAGCATCGAATGCCAATCGAATGTTTCGTCAGACAGCAGACGGCCAAGCGAACTAGCAGAAGGCAAGAGTGTCTTCTTTCGGAGGAGCAAGCGGCAGAGAACCAGTGACTCTGGACTTAGCGGCCCAGCTGCCAAACAACGACACTTGGATCCTAGAACATCAACGCCACTTCGAGATATCTCTCCGCACACGGCATCCCTGCGCACGGCTGTTGAAGAAAGCGATGACATTACTGGTGGAATGGAAGGCATCACGGCGGGCACACCAGCGCTCATCGAGCCTAATCTAGCTTCTGAAATCTCAAAGCCCGAGTCGACCGTAACTCCTGGTCTACGGCACACCAAGGTCCGAGACCTGTTACGCTTGATCATTAATGAATCTTTGAGAGTTGGAGGTAGACCAGAATCTGCAGTTGCCGAGGACACCGATGGTGGTGAGATCATCGAAGTGAGAACCAGAGGTTCTAATGGGGATCTGCGTACCAAAATAATCGAATGGTCTGTGGATCCCCTAGTTCCTGAGACTGTATTTGGTGAGTAGTCAGCTCTTTTGAGATCATTGACCTGGCTTGACGCTGACAATGTCGTAGTCAATGAAAGGGATCTTGCGAAGCTGGTTTCATGTGTCTTTCTGAATGCAATCAAGTTCACTGAAGAAGGCGAAATATCGCTCATGGCAAATGTAACCTCAAAAGGCAACGTTATCGTTATCAACGTCGTGGATACTGGTCCTGGCATCCCAAAGGCTTTCCTTCCATCTCTTTTCAAACCCTTCTCCCGCGAGGATGACTCCCTCACGCGGCAAAAGGAGGGGCTAGGCCTCGGACTACTCGTGGCCAAAGGTCTTGCTCGCAAAGTAGGCGGCGATCTCGCTTGTGTGAGATCTGATACCGACGGTCCACGACGGGGCTCTGAATTCGAGCTCCGCGTACCTCTCTCGTTTACTGACTCTACTAGCCGCGGCTCAGGTCCTAATTGCACTTCTACGCCCGCTCGCTGTTCTGCCAGCGAACCAGCTTCAAAGGTTCGGGATCGGCAGACGTCTTCGGTGGATCGCCGCCGTGGTCCTCGAAATCACCCCTCCCGTACGGCTACTAGGACACCTGAGACGACTCTCCTCCCCAAGGCAAACACCCCTCTTGCCCCTTCATCTCAATCCCGCCGCAATAGCCTTTCTCAACCAATCACATCTACCCCTTCGCGCCAGCCTTCAAGAAAGAAAGCACCTACATTTGATCGACATCTCGCCAAGAAGCATCCTCTGACGTTCCTCGTAGCAGAAGACAACCCGATCATTCGCAAACTTGTTGTCACCATGCTTAGCAATCTGGGCTACACCGGAGTCCATGAAGCTTATGATGGTGTTGAAGCCGTCAACCAAATGACAATCGATCGTAAGTCACGTGGCGAGAAGCCGATTGATGTGATATTGATGGATTTATGGATGCCGAACATGGATGGCTATCAGGCATGCCAGAAAATATTCGCGATGGAGAGGGAGCAGCGAGAAAGATCGACTAAGCAAAGGAAAAGAAGCGCCGGCATTGAGCTTGCTGACGATGATGATATGGCTAGGAGGAAACAAGGTGGTGTGACCGTGTTGGCAGTGAGTGCAGATGTGACGGATGAGGCTTTCGACAAGGCTCGTGAGGTGGGCATGCATGGATTTATGATGAAACCATATAAAATAGCGGACCTTGAGAGGCTGATATTGGAGCATTGCACGGGGGACTCCAAGGAACATTCGTGACATCGGAGGAGTCTGAGATGATCGTTATTAGAGGGTCACAATACTCGCAAGAGTTATTCACATCCCATACAAGAGGTTTCCCCAGTGCTTTGGGGGAGTCAACATAGACATCGCGGCATTTACAGGCGATCTGGACGGGGTTGAAAGCGCTCAAAGCGAGCCATGCTAGCATTTTCGGCATCGAGAGGTTTCATTGATGGGTTAGGGCGCTATATACCACGAACTAACTACAAAATCTGTTATATCCCTCACATTGGAATAATCAGTGACATTGAATGTATGTGTCTATGGCAGCTAGATGTCCTTTCTATGATTATTCCAAACATTTCCTAGCACGCGGGTGACAGAATAATTTGTCGGTGCAAAGTGTCCGAAGTATTTTGCTTATAAAAACTCGCTAAACAAACCCACCCTAACCCTTTTAAAACCTAGCGTTCCCGCACCACAATCGCACTCCAACTTAAATCCATCAACGCTCGCACGGTCATTCCATCACAACCATCTCGCCTCGCTCACAATGGTGATCGAGCGTAGTGGTCTGGCCGTCGGCCTGAAAAAGGGCCATGTATGTTTTCCCCCAATCCTCGAGCCGTCCCACACAGTCCGATGCCACGCTGACCCTTAACAGAAAGTCACACCCCGCGAATCCAAACAGCGCATCTCGCGGACGAAGGGGCATTTGGTACGTTCCTCTTTCTCGATTATCAAATCTACATACCCTGTTGTTTGTAGCGTTCGTCCCGTCCTATGTACTGTGTTGGAAGAAAGATGGGTTCTTGGATTTTGAAAGACGTTTTGCGTACAGATGAGATGGGGAGTCGAGTGCTGACGGTCAAATTGGGGTAATAGAGCAAACGTACCGCGTTCGTGAGGTCGATTGTCAAGGAAGTTGCTGGGTATGTTATGTTCTTTCTGGATTCTGGATATCGGTCCGGGTTTTGGGATCTAGGATCAGGGATCTGCGGAGGAGAAAGATTCAGTCATCGCAACGCGCAAGCTGGACTGGCAATATCATTGTGGCAGATGTTGGAATACTCGATCAAGGACTCCTTCGCTCAGCGGATTACCGTTAGCCGATACAAAATATGATCATTCCAGGAGCGAAAGACGCAGAGCCTTGCTAACCTTTCTTTTTCCTCCCTGAACAGACTAGCACCCTACGAGCGCCGCGTCATCGAACTCCTCCGCAACAGCAAAGATAAGCGAGCGCGGAAACTGGCGAAGAAGCGGGTTCGTATTTCCATTCCACCCCACTCTCTTGCAGGCATTGTGTTTTGTGATAATGTTTATGATTTATGCCTGTCTATGGGAAGAGAGGGGGGACTGTGGGCTAATATGAATGGGGGATGTGTAGCTCGGTACGTTTGGACGGGCGAAGCGAAAGGTCGATGAGTTGCAGGGCGTTATTGCTGAGTCGAGGAGGACGGGGCAGCATTAGTTGAACGAAGGAAGGGAGGAGTTAGGGTGGAGGTGGAGTGTGTGATGAGAAGTGTGTGGTGATGGTTGATATGCTATCGTGCTACTCGATCTCAAGCAGATGATCAACGACTGTTCAATATCAAAAGACTGCTCTGCTCTTTTGATCCACACGCATACGGGTTCTATTCATACCGTCTATCTACGTCATCTCATCACCCTGCCATTCTTTCTGGACGCCACACTGAAATTGCAATATCGCATATCAGACAACCCGCTACGCTCCCAATGCAACCCTCCCTTCCGATGCCGCTCGAATCACAATGCATAAATCTCGTCACGAAATACCCATCACCCCTTCTTCCCCAACTTAAACCACTTCGGCACCCCACCCTTCTTCCCACCCCCTTCCCTTTTCCCCACCTCCTTTCCTTTCGCACTACCGTCTTCCCTCTCATCTGTCTCTACAGCTTCAGGCTCCTTGACCTCAATCTCCGCTGCCCTCTCACGATACACCTCTTTCAAAAGGTCCTTCCCCGCCCTAGCCTCCTCGCTCGCACCCTCTTCCCAGATGAAATTGACCATCACACTGCCCACCATCCCCAGGCCCGATATCAACTTCTCATTGCCCTCTCTCGAGATGCGCTGGGGTCCTTTGGGCGTGCTGAAATTCAGAGAGAAGGGTTCGTCTTCGTTCTCGAGACATTGTTTGACGAAATCGTATAGATTTACTGTCGTTTCTAGATTCTTGAATTCGCTGATGACGGTCGATTGATCTGGAAACCGCACTTTGATATTCACACTTTTGACGTCGGCTTTTTTCTTCGAGTGGGCTTCGGCTTGAGCGGCCAGCTCCGCGTCGCTGGGGAGTGTCTTGTTTCGGCCATAGGTGGAGAGTCGTGACTGGTGGAGCTTGGCGTGGTCGATGGTGGGTTCGTAGTCTTTCTCGTTGTGGGGTTGACGCGCTGCGGCTGGTGATGATGCTGAGGGAGGGGCGAAGACCCTGATGGGACGTTGGGAGGGGTCGGTGATGGTGTTGTTGGTTGCTGGGTTCGACGCGGTGAGTGGAGCTTCATTGTCTGTAGTAGCTGGGGGTGTCATTGGTTCTGGGGGATGGGACGGATCTTGTGATTCGGGCGACATAGGCTCAGGGGGTGATGGGGCGTCCTTTGTCTCTTCGTCGAGGGCCGGTTCAGATGCGTTGGGAGAGGATTCTGCGTTTCCAACGCTGCGTCCATTAGCCTCGGCGGCATCAGGTGATCCAACAGATTTGAAGTATTGATATATTTCTGCCATTGCTTCCTCTAGTGGTCTTCCTGTCGCTCGGAAGCTTAGTCGCAGCAAGACGCTCCCACTATTGAAGCCCAATTGCGCCAGATTCTTCTGCAAGTCCGTAAACGATGCCAATTCTCTGCCCATAACGTGTATCACTGGCGTTTCGTAGAAGAGTCTTCCAGATCCGCTATCACCGCCATCGACTTGGGGCTGCGCTCGAGCTGTGAAATTTCTAGTAGGTTGTGGTTCCCTAGTGTCTGACTCAAACTTTCTTAATAACAGCCATAACGTTGTTGTACTTGGGAATCTATCCGTCAGCCTTGAGGGGCTGCCTTCTGACTCTGGAAGCTGTAGGGCGACGGATACAGCAGATGGAGACTTGGAGAGTACGACGAGCTGGAGCTTGGCTCCGGAGGAAAGCCCCGAGAGTCTGAAAGGCTGGGATAGGTCTATGTTCTTATTGTTACTCCTGAAAGAATAGGGAATGTCAGCAAATGCTCAATTGGAGTTGCTATGGTGGAGTGGAGGAGTATAGTACTTAAGACCATGTCGAGCGGCGTCAAGGCCAAGTTTTGCACAGGCTTCTTGGAGAACATCCGCTAGGTGTTTACCGGGCTGAGTCTTGATGACAGCCCGCCGAGCAGATGCATCAAGTACTACAACATGGGCAGACATGTCCAGGGCGTGGGGTAGGCAGCAAGGGCTTCCTTGCGAATGTTATTTTATGAGCTTATTGAGGATTGGCAGAAGAGAGCTCTGAATTGTGACAACAAGGTTAGATTATTTATATTGTACATGACCGGGACGAATGAGGCTTTGACAGCGGGAAGCCGCTCCACTCGCTCTCAAACCGCCGGTCACCCCACCCCCACAATCTACCACTCAGACCGAGAGTCCACCAAGACCTCAATTTCTCCGCCATCATCACAAGCGGTAGTAGAGAGCTACTCCTATCGCACTCCGTCGAAATGGCTTCCCCCGAGATCCACCATCTTTTTCACCACCCAATAGCGGACCACTCCTTCTCCGCAGACAGGCAGACCCTAGCTGTAGCGAGGGACAACAATGTCGAGCTCTACAGCAAAGCTGGTGGCAAGTTCACGTTGCATGACGAATTGAAAGGGCATGATAAGACCGTCACAGGTGTCGATATTGCACCATCCACTGGCCGCATCGTTACATGCTCGCAGGGTATGTCGCGAGCCAATTGGTCTTGAGATATATAGAAAGTTAATAAGATGGGCTATACAGATCGCAATGCGTACGTATGGGAACCATCGCCTTCTGGCTGGAAGCCTACCCTGGTCTTACTGCGCATCAATCGTGCAGCCACCTTTGTGCGATGGTCACCTTCTGAGAAGAAATTCGCTGTTGGCTCTGGTGCCAGGGTCATCGCAGTATGCTATTTCGAAGAGGAGAACGACTGGTGGGTATCGAAACAGCTCAAAAAGCCCATACGAAGTACTATAACCACAGTGGCCTGGCACCCGAACTCGGTCCTCCTAGCTGCCGGATCTACAGATGCACATGCTCGCGTATTCTCCAGCTTCATCAAAGGCGTCGATGAGAGGCCGGAAAGCAGCGTCTGGGGCGAACGACTGCCGTTTAATACCGTGTGTGGCGAATATCTCAACAACTCTGCAGGATGGGTACATGGCTGTGCCTTCTCTCCTAGCGGCAATGCTTTGGCATTTACTGCACATGATAGCAGCATTACCGTTGTCTATCCAAGTGGCCCGGACCAACCCCCGAATGCAGTGGTCAGCCTGAATACACAGCTTTTGCCTTTCCTAAGTCTAATCTGGAACGGTGAAAGCGAGATCATCGCGGCTGGATATGTAAGTAGCTTGCGTGTGCATCAACCGAGTTAGCTAATGGGTATCAGGACTGCGAAGCCTATAGACTCCGTGGAAATGAGAACGGTTGGCAGATCGTAGGGTCGATGGAATCGAAGGGCAGGCCTGGCTTGGCGGACATGCGCGAGGAGTCGGCATTGAACATGTTCAGACAAATGGATCTGAAAGGAAAAAGCAAAGATGACACTCAGCTGAAGACGGTGCATCAAAACACCATCGCTACTATCCGGTCGTTTGATGAGTCTGGTGGAGTGGTTAAAAAGTTTAGCTGTGAGTCCTGGTCCAGTCTTGATCCTCGTCTTGTAGGTAGCACATGAACTAATATCACACAGCCAGCGGTGTAGATGGAAGAGTTGTCGTATGGTCAGTCTGATGCTAAAACTCAAGCATCAAAATCTGGCTTGTCTAGCGGTGCGAATTCGTCCAAACCTCAAGAACGATCTGAGATTCCTTAGAGAATCTATGTGGGCTTAATTCCCGTACGAAACAGCTGCGCTCGATTCATGATAATGAGCCAACCTAACCTGTCAAGCCACCAACATCATCTTCCATCACCATAGCATGAAAGCCTACCAGACAGTTCGTGACTCTATTATTGAGACCTTGCCAGCCTTCCTCCAGGTCTTATGCTTATCCCTTCTCGCGGACTCAGGAACGGGCATATGTCAATGTTCCATGTATGGCCCTGACCCCTAACAAAGCGCGCTAATCATCGAGCTGGGACCTAATGTCTTTCTCTTACCTTTTCGCTTGCGCCATCGTTCGTAAATCCGAGCTGATCAGGCGAGTATCCTGAAAACTCCAGGGTCCTGAGACAACCGACAAGGGTGACATGGAGTTTGCTGAATTTCTTTGAGAAGCCGAACCGAGTCCACGATCTATTAGAAATCATGGCTGAGGTTGTCTACTTTACTCTCGTAAGAATATAGACGATAAATCAAATCTGGAGTTTTCGAGCTGCAGAGATCATGCCGTTGCTCTTCGCTCATGGAGGCTTCACAGTCGATCATTGAACGAAGCTCGGGGATCAAGTGGGAGGAGCTACCTGTGATCATCCTTTGGTGAGTGCAACAGCACATGGAAAAACCGCAATATGATTTTAAATAAACGTTGCATTACTCTGTGTGAATTCCAGGCATCGAATCGCTAATGAAGGACTAGGTGTATGGTCACGCATCCAATCACTAGACAAATGGCCCATTGATTCTATATCCTTTATTCAGAATCTTGAGATGGAACAATACATGAGCAATAGGCTTGGAATCTGCAAGCCTCGAATCAGAGTACTCCAAGCTATCGAAGTCAAAGCCTTAGGCCCGAGAGAGCGTGGCGGTATAGCTAACCATGTTCTTTCAATTCCGTTTACCACTAGAACGCCTTGATTGTAAGACAGTCCAAGTGACTCAAGATACTAGCAGCTATTTTACGCTCCGATTTGAAGTGATGTGCAGTGATGTGCGAAACATCGAAACTACAATCAACGCTGCAACAACCTATGTGTTTCGGAACTCAACAAGATTAAATAATTTTTCGGCCAGGTTGGGTGTTTGATACCGCATCGCTTGAATGATGGGCAAACAGAGATGCTTGATCCCGGCATATCGTATTCTAGTCGCTCGGAAGGTGCAAAAGAAGGCAAGAGCGCATGTCGCTAAAAGTGACATGACTACCTCCTCACTCTATTTGTATCTTCAACTGCGCATTTTGATGATCATATAATGAGTTTCCACTCGAACACTATTGAACAATAACACGCCCAATTCCGACATCTCCCAACAATTTCAAGATATTCCTTCAAATTCTACAGCCAGTATCTGTCCAATTTGACGAAAACAAGAAAGCTAGTCAATACAGCAACCACAATTGTTTATATCAGCAGTCTCAAAAACAAAGATCATGCTTTCAACTAAATTGTTCACACTCACCTCCCTCCTCGCCCCTCTTGCCCTCGCTGTCCCCAGTGATGGGACCCCTCGCCAGGCGGTTCCCGTCGTCACTCTTACCCTGATAGCTGCGCACTCGACCTCCCCCATCCATCACCAACCTATCGCCGCCTCCAACGAGACATTCTACATCGGCAAGGACACCACCAGCTACTGCCCCCAAGAGGAAGTAGGCGCTTGTCCCGTCGGCAACGTAACCAGTGTTGTCGTCGGCGGCGGAGAGGGGGCGAGCATGAATGTGGAAGTGCCGGGCGGTCAGACCGTATACGTCTTGCCGACGGGAGCGCTGGCGTTCACACCTGCCCACGGGGAGGGCGAGGTGAGCGTCAACAATGGCACCACGAACGGCTTTTCCTATACCAGCGGCGTCAATGGTCATCCTGGTCAATTCCGCTTCCAAGGATGGAGCTGGTTCGCGTGTCCGGTCATGGGCGCGACTGAGAACGCTGGACCGTGGCAGGTCTTTGCCGATGTACCGGGCAGTGATGTTAGGGGATGCATCGGTTTTAATGCTTTAGGTACGCCTTACACCCAAGGAGTAGCGGCATGGGAATATGAGTGAGAGGGACGCTCAGCTGCCAGAGAAATTGGGCAGTGGAGATCTGACATGTTAGGGATGTCATTGACGATGGAGATGGATCGGTGGAGATGGCGCAGCACACTTGATTGGCTGATTGGTGGCAGATTACTGTATGAATGAAGAAGTTTAATAGGTACTCCAGGAATCAGCAAAATTACCCTGCGATATTGGCATCGGTTTCGATAAAAGAACGGACGCTCGAGGCGAATACTCATTACTATGATCTAAATATAATCTTAGCGGTAACAAGAAGCTACGATGAAGCACTCCTTAGGCCTTCGGCTCATAGGTAAGAGTTACGACTATAGCCGACAAGCGTAAGCGTTCAACATATGTGATTCTAATTGTCCACTTGACATGGTCCCGCTGGATGTCCATCAATTGACGTTCAACTATTCCACTGGGTTAATGTTTATATATCTATACGATAGAGACATTCAATGCCCTGCATCTTCGACTAAGACCCGAGCCGTGAGTGCGTCAAGAAAGAGCGGAACTGCAATATTTCTTGGCGTCTTATTCTTGAACTTGATTCTCTACCAAGAAACAGATCACAACAATTGTCTGATACAAAACTTCATGCATGGACGGTGGATTAAATCGTTAGACCGTTCCAATATGATCATTGTGAAACTGTTATGGTAGCACGATATAGATTTGTGTGGGTCGCTTGCTAGGATAAGAGGAAGGTAAGCGAAATCCTGTATTGAGATCTGTAGAGAATAAGTATATAAGAAATGCTACACTGTAGAGGAGGCTTTTGCAGTGCGTATCTGATGCTTTAATGTAGTTAACTCATACCACATGAGAGAAAAATCAGACGATCGCAGTTCACGAACGGCAGATGCGGGAAGACCCTTGTGCTGATCCTTGTGGCGATCTGTTGCCCTTGCATAATCAACTGGGATCGAAGAACCCACTCGTGCCATTGCAGTAGCTCATCGTTGTTGTTCACGAGTAAGTACTATCCGAATGAGAAGACAGAGAGATGGGGAAAAGAGATCTGGTGAAGAGTAAGGTAGAATCCGAGGGCATAGGCGACAGCCAATCATGGGGAGGATTAAAAGCTAAGAAGAGATATGCCATGCGTTAATCGAATGGACGATGGCGAGATATCGAAAAAAGTGGGTCCACCACCTCTTATCCAATGATATCGAGATATGAGATTACATAGCAGTAGTCTGGGACGGTAAAGAAAAATGTCCGACCTCGCTTTACTTCACCATCTAATGCACAGAATTTCTCCAACATCCCAGCATCACCGTGATAATTGCTGTTGAAACAGCACCCTCCATCAACTGCGTCCACCCAAGCCTTCATTCATCATGGCCACTGCCACTCGTACCCTCACGCGTTTAGCAGCACGCCCTGTCCCCATCACCAAAATCGCCACACGCAACGTTAAGCTCACAATACCACATCAGACCTTCCAACATTCGTCACGTCGGGGCTACGCCTCGGGACCTAGCAGCAGTTCATCCACACGGACTGGCATATATGTCGCCCTAGCCCTCACAGCATTCGCCGGCGCCGGCTACTTCTATCTCAACAATGACGGTGTTACGACTTTGATGAAAGGCAGCTCGGGCGAGTCAAAGGGTGTCTTTACACCGAAGAAGGAGGACTACCAGCAGGTATACAACGCTATAGCGAAGCTTCTCGAAGAGAAAGACGACTACGACGACGGAAGTTACGGTCCCGTCATCGTACGATTGGCATGGCACTGCAGTGGAACGTAGGTGCTGATCGAGTACCCAATCCCCAAGCTGAGATCAGAAAGCTGAAGAACTACGCAGATACGACAAGCTGACCAACACCGGCGGCTCCAACGGCGCCACCATGAGATTCGCCCCTGAAGGTGACCACGGAGCGAACGCCGGCCTGAAAACTGCTCGAGATTTCCTGAACCCAGTCAAAGAGAAATTCCCCTGGATCACATACTCGGATCTCTGGACTCTCGCCGGCGTCGCCGCAATCCAAGAAATGCAAGGTACGTCTCTTCCCCTTCCCTCTAACCATTCGCCTCGATCACCGCTAACAAAAGGACCACAGGCCCCGTAATCCCCTGGCGACCCGGCCGCACCGACCGCGACGTCAGCATGTGCACCCCCGACGGCCGCCTCCCCGACGGCGCCAAAGAGCAAACCCACCTCCGCGCCATCTTCGGCCGCATGGGCTTCGACGACCGCGAGATCGTCGCCCTCAGCGGCGCCCACGCCCTCGGCCGCTGCCACACCGACCGCTCCGGCTTCGACGGCCCCTGGTCCTTCTCCCCGATCGTGATGTCGAACGACTACTTCCGCCTCCTGCTGGGCGAGAAGTGGGCGTATAAGAAGTGGAATGGGCCGAAGCAGTTTGAGGATGTGGAGAGCAAGAGCTTGATGATGCTGCCGACGGATATGGCGTTGATCAAGGATCCGGTGTTCAAGAAGCATGTGGAGCGGTATGCGGCCGACGATCGGGTTTTCTTTCGGGAGTTTCGGGATGTTATGGTTAAGCTTTTGGAACTGGGGGTGCCGTTTGCGAGTAAGGAGGATGAGCGGATGGAACTGAAGCCTACGATTGCGTGAGAGGGGGGGCCGTTTTTCGGATTGCATGGCGTGGCATAGACTTTAGAAAGCGATGGAATAGATTTTGAGTCGTAAATGTGAGAGATCAATAGCGAATCTCACATTCGAGCGAGAGAGAGAGAGAGAGAGAGAGATCAAAATATACTCGGCTTCATGACTCCTCCGTTTCTTCGCTCTATATGGCTGCTGTATGTTGATAGCAAAACATTGAATGAGAAAAGGCGGCATATGATCCTTCAATCTGATCACCTTATAATATACTCCGCCACATGAAATATAATCCTCCTAATGCACTTCGTCATCAACATGACAGGAAAGTCATCAAAGCGCCAAGAATAATCCGCATAAAAGAAGTGGTCACACGCCTACCAACTGTCATTTCTCCATCTCATCCTTCTTCCCATGAATTCAAAAGCCCAAAGGTGTACGCATACCAGCTGTCGTCTCTTTCATCTCATCCTCTTCCCATCAGTCCAAAAGCCCAAAAGATGTCCCCGATAATCAATACCCTCTGTAAATATGTGGAACATTCGGACTCGAACCCGTTAGATCATAGATTATGCGCGTAGAACAATATGCCGTCTTCTCCAGCTGAAATCTCCTCTCCTCTCCTTCTCTTTTCCTCTCCTCTTCCTCTCTCTTCCTATTCTCTTCTTCCCTTCTCCTCTCCTCTTCCTCTTTCTTCCTCTTCTCTTCCTCTCTCCTCCTCTCCTCTGCCCTTCTCGCTTCGATTTCCACTCTTTCTTTCTCAAGCTTTGGCAACAATGTTAGCCATGAGCGCTCCAGGTCTACCGCCGGTCGATGGATATTGGCTGCCCGCCTGTAGCTTTCACACTCCCAAAGCACACCTAGTGCTATCGGTGGGTCAACCTGTGCCGCTCTATCCTGATAGAACCGCTTCCGAATATCCTTGGACTTTAAAGTATCGTCCAACCTTGCGACTCGACGCTTTTCGCAAAAGTCTTCTACAGCCTGGAGCTGAGCGACGAGGAGTTTGTTGGCCGCGATCCTCGAGTCGAACCAGGCCTCGATCTCGTCCTCTGTGGGGTCCTGAGTGAGAAACGATTCTAATTCCGCCTTGAGCTTGTCCATGGCAGGCCCAAGGAAGCCGATCTTTTGGCTGCTCGGGTATCTGGTTGCCCATGCTGGGGTTTCAGCATGATCTCCGACCCATTGCTACATCATTAACTCCAGTTAGCAATTTCTCTAAGATCGATTTTCTCTGCTGAACGAGAATGGGTAAGTCCCCTCAACGAGAGCAGAATTGAAAATAAATCGGGGAGAGTGACCCAGGAAACACTCACATAATGCCCCCAGCTGTCATACTTTGCTTGGGGGAGACATTCCATCAACTTGCCGATATAGGGGTGGAAGGTAGAGCATCTGAGCTTTTGTCTCAATTGTCTTTCCTATAATGGTATTAGCTAAGGCAGTGACCGGCGTCTGATATAAATTACATAGATGATCTTCTCAGCAAGGCATATCTCACAGTATCGCCGCTGAAAGGCCCAGTAAGTCCTTCGAGCCTTCCCACGGCCTTCATGCTTCGTCTCGTTGCATCCTTGGCAGCCATGACGTGTCAGTAGGTTCGCATATTGCATGTAGGACAAGCCTTGCGGTGGGTCTGGAAGCAAAGGGCCAAACTCCTCACGAAGAGATCCCTTCCACACTGAGTCGAGTAACATTGCGTCTTTGAACCCGGAGGCAAAGGCTCGAGCTTTGAACAGAGATTCCGGCCTGCTGTGAATGAGAATATTTATCCAGACATCCTGGGGTAAGCTAGCATTTACAGGACGGCTACAGCGAAGCACAGTTGACTTCTTGAGACATCGAGTTGAGAGTTTCGCCGGCGGCATTTTGGATTTCGGTCGCCCTACTTGCTTGGGACGGTCCGAGGAGGTAGAAGCTGGGGTTGAGCTTCGCGATGTATTCGAAGAGCAAGGACTTGCAATCGCATCGACGATGGTATCGTTTGAGAGGATACGAGATGCGAAAGGGCCCGTGATGATTGGGGCGTCGTATTGGGTATTCTGCCTTTTGACTGGGCCCTCATCCTGTGGACAGGCAGTGTTGGCCTTGCGTTTAGCGACATTGCTTGGCTTCGGCTCGCTAGAGGCTGCCATGCTTTCGATAGTGATGTTCTCGAAGGAAAGATGCATCATGGCGAAGATTTTTTGAAAGCTTGTGTAAATGCGAGAGCCTTGCACGGAATAAGTACATCTAGTCGTAAATGTACCCCTTGGTAGGCGCTAACTATGACTGCTGATAAAGTCGACGAATAGTGCGATGGCGTTGAGATACGGTGAGAAGAGAAGGCATGCTATAGAGGATGAAGAGAGATCTGCGTCATTTGATGACTGGTATGATGTCTGCCCGTCAGGAAGGAGAAGACGATTAGTGTGCTGATATACCTACTTGGCTTGCCAGAGCTACTACTATGGTATGGAAGGACTTAGTGGGTCCTGTAATCTGATAAAGTGAGAGGCAGAGAGGAATTGGAGAATCCTGATGGAGAGAAAGTTGATGAAGGCAGGAATAAAGGTGTCGGGTAGAGAGCCAGCCACCAATCCAATCGGCAGTACTCCGGATGCCAAGATAGGATCAATTTCTGCAGCCAAGACGGAACGGATCGAGCTTTTCTAAATCAAGCACGCTAGGTACTTAAGTTACTTAGCCTCGGGATTTAGTCCTATTTAGTAGTACCTCTGCTTGGATCTTTACCATCACCGCATCTTCCGAGGGTTCGTATCGAAGTCTTGATCGCCTTTCAGCTGGTCCGATTTATCTGTTTGCGTGGAATGTCATCACTCAGCATGGGCGGCAGGCAGTGCATTCAACTCCTGTCTCCAAGACTCAAACATCTACGTGTCTACCAAATCAACCACGAAAGAGTGCTGTCTTCTTTACACACGTCGCAACGCTGTTTCTCCTTTACTGTCTGCTCTTATCACAGGAACCCATGTCACAAGGTTCTGTGAATGTGATATGTACTCATTGCATTGCAGCATTGGATGATGCATCCTCGTCCTTCAATTAAGGGTGCCCACAAGCTGCGGCGTGATTATGGGATTCTGAGTACAACACATCAGAGGATTCAATCCTTAAAATACCGTCAGTCCTGTACCGGTTGCAACAATTGTTGGACGCCGTTAGACAGAGGTTGGAATGAGCCACAACAGCTTACATGTATGTCAGAGTGTTGAGCTCGAACATCGCCCTGGATCACATCAACATTTGCGAAGGCCGAGAGCCGAGCATTCGTAAAGTATCCCGATATGTCTTATGCGAGGATTCTGTCCTATTGCCGCCGATTGCGGGGTCGGAATCCTAACCGTTTCAAGGTAAAGTACCTAAGTATACGATGCTCCGCCGCCCGAATCTCATCTTGGGTTTTCATTCGTTGTTGCCGATACTGTCGTCGCTGCTCTTGTTATACTCGCGACAACGACATCGTGTGCCAAATAGGTCCACATGACAGGAAGCGCGCAGAGCGGTGGAATACGCACTAGACACTATTGATCTTACATTAGCGGACTCTACCTTCCAGTATCTACACGAACGTAATAAGCAGCAGTCCATGGATGACAAACAGCGGAACGGGGAGAATTACTATGATCCTGACATGCACCATCCAGACGATGGGTACGATGACGACTTTGGCGTTGTATGTCCATCCCACACCAGCCAGCGACGACTTGTATCCAAGATCGATCTTCGCGTGGTACCAGTCCTGAGTATTCTGTACCTCTTGGCTTTCCTAGACCGGACAAATATCGCCAATGCTTCAGTCTTTGGCCTACAGAAAGACTTGAAGTTGACCGGCACGCAATACAACACTGCTTTGACCATCTTCTTCGTCCCATATATCGCATTCGAAATCCCATCCAACATTATCTTGAAGAAGCTCAAACCTCATGTCTGGCTATCACTGTGCATGTTCCTCTTCGGTCTCGTCACAATATGCCAGGGGCTGGTGCACAACTTTAGCGGTCTTCTGGCAACTCGGTTCTTCCTTGGCTTGGCCGAGACTGGGATGTTTCCTGGGAGTTTCTATCTGATTGGCATGTGGTACAAACGATCCGAGGCTCAGAAACGGTACTCGTTCTTTTTCGGAAGTACCAGTCTTGCCGGCGCTTTCGGCGGACTCCTTGCTTCTGCTATTGGGAAGATGAGCGGTATGCGCGGCTACCTTGGCTGGAGGTGGATTTTCATTCTCGGTAATCACGTGTATGCCTAATGTCTCTGGAAATTTGCTAATGCTAGATAGAAGGAACGCTCACCTGCGTAGTAGCTTTTGCCTTATATTTCATGATTCCAGACTTTCCTGAAGAGGCCAAATGGTAAGGGATTTCTCGGTTCTGGAGCACGCTTCATCCTGACAAATTTACTACAGGCTACGGGAAGACGAACGTACATACATAAGGGCACGCCTCCAGAAAGACCAAGGACGCTCCGCCAGTGAGCGCCAGATCACTCCCCGCGACGTTCTCAACTGCTTCAAGGACTACAAATTCTTCCTCGGTGGCTTCATGTACTTCGGTCTCATAGTCCCTGCCTACGGGTACGCCTTCTTCGCTCCTGGCATAATCCGAAGCTACGGCTACTCGCAGATTGGCACCCAATTACACAGCGTGCCACCATGGGCAGCATCATTCATCTTCGCGCTCGTCATCGCCTACTTCTCCGACTTCTTCAAACATCGCTTCTTGTTCACCTTGATCCCGATCGCAATGAGTATCACCGGATTCGCTATCCTGCTGACCACCCACAAAAACACACATCTCGAATACGGCGCCCTCTTCTTGGTCACGATGGGCACATACTCTGCTTTGCCGGTTATAGTCTGCTGGTTCAATCTCAACCTTGGCGGCCATCATCGTCGGGCTGTAGGTACGGCGTGGCAAATTGGCTTTGGCAACATTGGAGGTATCATAGCCACATACGCCTTCCTGGCAAAAGACGCCCCGAAATACAAACCAGGATACAGCATCTGCATTGGGTTTGCCTGTTTGAGTGCTGCAGCTTGCTGCATCTATGCTGTCGCTGTGCTGGCGGAAAATCGGAGCCGGGACAAGGCCGCTACGGATTTGGGGCTGACGGAGTTTGAGAAGACGGAGAAGGGTGATTTGAGCCCTGACTACCGTTATTTATTATAATATAGTCAACATAACCACATTGCTTTAGAATCCTATGTCAGCGGGTACCCGCCTTGGAAAGGTCAATCTCACTTCCCACGATGCCACTATTGATAGCCCTTACTCAATCATAGTAGCTTCATACCCAGTAAAGCCAAATCCCATAAAATGCAACGTAAGTCTAGGAGCCGTAATTTGCATCATCAGGGTGTCCGAAACCGCTTCTCTCGTCTCCAATCATGTAGTAATGAACGTCGCCAAATGTTCCGGGCGACGAGAAATGGGATCTTTGACTGGCAGTTCCTACACGCGTCTTCGGAAACAAAGGGGAAGGATGGGAATGTTTGTTGAGGGTTGGGTAGGCTGGCAGTCTGCATGATATGGAGCGGGTGGTATGTATTTCGGACACCGAGCGCTCAACGCATAAATCACTGTAATCACAACACGCATGTCCCCAGATTGAAGCGACATCAATGTAATCCGAATAAATGTAATAAAGTAGGCTAGAGTACGCACAAACCGCGCCACTGGTACCAGAGCGTCCTATTCTCGAGTATGTAGAAGTCGAATCTAAACTACCTACCCAAGCTAAGATAAGTAGAAAAATGTCTGTCCGTATAAAAGTCCTAACGATCCCACAAAAGGACACGAGAAGGTAGGGTGGAGTAGACAACGGGCTCTGCTAAAAACCCTGGGTTTTCTTGCTCTTCCACTGGCTGGATTGAAGTATGCCCCGAGACCATGGTAAGAGGTGCGGGGGGTAGGCAAAGCCGTGGTGTTTTGGTTTTAGGGAGGGGGGTGGGTTGAGATGGGTTGGGGTGATGAGAGGAGGTGGGAATTAATGTGGTTTTTTTGTTGAAGGAGAGGGATACCTGGGAAGGAGATTGTTGGTGGAGTAGGAGGAATGTGCAAATGGGAGATGTGTAGAAATGAGACCGCTGGGGAGAGTATACAAATGGGAGATGAAATAATAGTCTTATGTTGAGGAACTTGTAGTGGTAATTACACGTACTGCGTGCGCCTCAAGTAAGGTAAACTAAGGCAAGCAAAGCAATGGAGAAAATTCAAAGCTGGTGTGGCCGCTTAGACCGAAGTGTGATAGCGCCCGCTGAGCCGCCATTACCGTGTGCAAAATCAATGTCATTGGGGCGCTGCAAGACCCTGACCCCGACCCCACGAATTACAGCAAAGTTGCTGATTTTTTACGCCTATATAATTATACTACCTAACATTCAACCCTTATAATATATAATTAAGTAGGCTAAAAGATACGCATTTAACTAAGGTATCTAATACTTTAAAAATTATAGAAATCCGTCTACGTACGTGGAAGATATGACTGATTTTATGAATTTACCTACTAAATCCATGTGTCTTGGTACCGCTTTGCCCGCTTTGCCCGCTACCGTGCCTGTGCTTATACCTTCCCGACGTACCCTACCAGCAGTAACGACTTATGATAAATATCTAAGTAGGCTAAAAGATACGCATTTATCTAAGGTATTTAATGCTTTAAAAATTATAGAAATCCGTCTACATACGTGGAAGATATGACTGATTTTATGAGTACGTCGAGCCTAAATTTTTGCTGCAATTCGTGGGGTCGGAGTCAGGGTCTTGCAGCACCCCAATGACATTGATTTTGCACACGGTAACAAAATTTCGCCCCTATGCAAGGCATGTCCGATACAATTTTGGTGGGTCGGTCAAAAATGTCGTATTCGGTGCATTCTCGAACCCACCTGCTCTGGATTGCTTATGCATTTTCAGGCATCTATTCTGCCTGTAAAAGGCTCGTAGGCTGGTCGATCATATCAGTGTCCGTGACGGATCATGATCTGCAAGCAATGACAAGTACTGCACCAGGGGAACAGCTGCAACGCCTTCACCTGCGCAAGGAGTACTGGTTTGCACCACATCACCTTCAGTGGCATTCACCCCATCATAACAACACCCAAGTGTATCCAACCGTCCAAATATGCCGCCGTCCTCATTAGATCCTCAACTGGAGCACTCATAGGCACCACAGCCCCATGCAATACGGCTTTTGCAAGAATCGGAGTTCTTCTGCTTGGGAAAAGGGTGGGCAACAGAACATGAAGCGCTGTCCCCATAGTCTGTGCCTCACGCGAATTGGGCAGGTTGGGTGTTATGAGGGACTGGACGACTCGAAGATGGCCTGACGTAGGCTCCGAGGCCGAAGGCGATGAAGGTAGGTAGATTTTCAATGGGATATGGCGGAGGGGAGCACCTTGAGCATACAGTAGCCGCTTTGAAATTAGATTGAACGAATCAAATTCATCTATTGAATTCCAAATCAGCAAACTATAAGCAAGGAGAGATCGATGCTGACTCTCATACGTTTTTGGACTGCGTTCCATAACTGCGTTGAATTATCCTTGGACAATGACATTATCCCCTTCGCCGTACCATTTCTCAGGAAGTCGGCTTCTTTGACGCTATTAATGAATGCGTCATGCAGCATCTTGCCTTCTGCATCTGGACGCACAAGCGCTTGTTCAGGCCAGTTGGTGAAGTGTAATGTCAATCGCCATGGGAGTCCCACTTCAGACTCCTCTCCTGGAGATTGGCCCAGAAGGCCAAGACCTGATGCCTGTGAGGGTGGGGTACCGGAGAAGAGATCATGGAGCAAGCCTAGGGGGTATTGCCATTTGAGCGGAACATCTTCAAAAGAGAACCAACCGTCGTACGGTATCACGTCAGGGTCAATGAGAGAAGGACTGAAGAAAGCATGGAGACGAGGAAGAAGGAATGGAAGGTACGAAAGGCGATAGTATTGTATCTATGTGTTGGGGTCAGCTTGACTATGATCTGAACAAAGCGTGGCTGCATACGAGATACGGATCTGCCTGATCATAGATCCGACACTCAGAGGCAGCTAAGCGAATCTCTATGGGTAACGAGCCACCCCAAATAGCGCTTTGCAAGGCCTGAGGTTCTCTTGTAGATGTCATCCCGCGGTGCTAATAGGATTGCGAGGCTGTAGAGCAGGCTCCAAGAGCCGAAGGCTGGAGGTCGAGAGACTCATGCTTGTTCTTGTTGCATCGATGAGTTGGACAGATGCCTCAACGTTCTTTCGACATGACGCTATCTCTTGTACGTCGTGGACAAATTCTATGGACTGCAAGTACTATACCTTGTTGCTTGAGCATTTGACTAGAATACGAAGTGCCCGCCGCCAAGCAATCTGGCCCCATAGAATAGAACTAGACTCGCTGCCTCACTGTCTCACTGTTGTGTCTACATTCCACTTTCTACAATCATGGCCGTCACCATGGTTAATGGGGCACATATGGATGGACTACTCCCGTCTGGAAGGATGTCATCACCTCCCCCTCCTCCTCCGGACCTTGCAGTTCCACCTCCTCCGCCCGATGTCTCAGCTCCGCCTCCGCCCCCAGAAGATCTACCACCTCCTCCACCCTCCGCCGTAGACAACGATCTTCCACCTCCTCCGCCCGAATTGAAGAAGAAAAAGAAGACTGGCTGGGGAGCACCACCAAATCGACAGCCCTTGAGTGTCGAAGAGATACTGCGAAAGAAGAAGGAAGCGGATGAAGCTGCTGCAAAGGTATGAATCCACTGCTACTTGTCTAGAATTACATATTATTCACTCCATGTCTCATCTAGTACATTTGCGAGCTGTACTGACACGGCTCCTTGTCTAGCCTAAATTCTTATCAAAGGCTCAACGTGAAAGATTGGCTCTAGAGAAGCGAGCCAAGGACGTCGAGGAGGAAAGGAGGAAGACAGAAGCTACGTCCGCTGCTAACAGACCGGTGAGAAACGGCGACAGCCAGCATACGCCCCAACATGTCAGGAATGGGGTTGGGAAGGATGCACAACCAGCCAATGGTGTCAACGGCTCATCCCGTCATTCTGTACCCACAGGCCCGAGATCACAACGAAAAGGTGAAATACCGACTGGCCCTGCATCCATGCGCTCGTCACAACCAAACAAAGACTACGATATGGCACCCCCTCCACCACCTAAAGCATCCGTCATCAATACACCTGCAGCTAAAGGAGAAAAGCGACCTGCTGTCGTGGAAGCACAGCAAAACTTGATAAAGCAGCGTTATATGGGTGCGGATCAAAATCAGTCGACGTTCTCAGCAAAGAAAAAGCGGAGGCGCACCACGGAAAAGAAATTCAATTTTGAGTGGAACGCCGAGGAAGACACCAGCCCTGACTACAACCCTCTATACCAAGCGCGCGCGGAAGCCAACTTCTATGGTCGAGGTCGTTTAGGCGGTTTCGCAGATGACCTTGCAGACGGTGCGGCTCGTAAATATGCGAAAGCGATTCAAGAACGAGACCATGAATCTGGCAATGCAAGAGCAGATGAGATGATGGAAATGGAGCGAAGGAGAAAAGAGGAGGGTGGCAGAAACTCGATTGACAAGCATTGGAGTGACAAAAAATTGGAGCATATGCGGGAGAGAGACTGGAGAATATTCAAAGAAGACTTCAATATCAGCACCAAAGGCGGAGCTATCCCCAATCCCATGCGTTCATGGGCAGAATCCGGCTTACCAAAGAAGCTCTTGGATGTCGTGGACCAAGTTGGCTATACGGAACCATCAGCAGTCCAGCGAGCTGCAATTCCCATAGCTCTACAATCTCGAGACCTTATCGGGGTGGCTGTAACCGGTTCCGGTAAAACAGCCGCCTTTCTTTTACCTCTACTCGTGTATATTTCTGAATTGCCACGCCTGAACGAGATGACCAAGAACGACGGACCCTACGCAGTCATCTTGGCCCCTACCCGTGAATTAGCCCAACAAATCGAGATCGAAGCTCGCAAATTCGCCACCCCCCTCCGATTCACTTGTGTCAGTATTGTTGGAGGTCACTCGCTCGAAGAACAAGCGTACAACCTCCGCGACGGCGCGGAAATCATTATCGCGACACCAGGTCGTCTCGTCGACTGCATAGAGCGCCGAGTTCTCGTTCTTGGCCAATGCTGCTACGTAATCATGGACGAAGCAGACCGCATGATCGATCTCGGCTTCGAGGAGCCCGTCAACAAAATCCTCGACGCCCTCCCAGTAGCGAACATGAAACCTGACTCGGAGGAAGCGGAGGACGCCATGGTGATGCGCCAATTCCTCGGCGGCAAAGATCGCTATAGACAGACTATGATGTACACGGCCACCATGCCTTCGGCCGTTGAGCGCATAGCGCGCAAGTACCTCCGCAGACCCGCCATCGTCACCATCGGCAACGTCGGCGAGGCCGTCGAGACCGTCGAACAGCGCGTCGAGTTTGTCGCCGGGGAGGACAAGAGGAAAAAGCGCCTTCTCGAGCTTCTCTCGTCGAGGGAGTTCCAACCGCCAATCATCGTGTTCGTCAACATCAAGCGCAATTGCGATGCCGTGGCCAGAGATATCAAACATGGTGGCTACTCCTCCGTCACGCTGCACGGTAGCAAGACGCAGGAGCAACGAGAAGCGGCGCTGGCTTCCGTCCGCAATGGCAGTACCGATGTCCTCGTCGCCACAGACTTGGCGGGTAGAGGTATCGACGTGCAGGATGTCAGTCTGGTGGTCAATTTCAACATGGCAACGAACATCGAAAGCTATACCCATCGTATTGGAAGGACGGGTCGTGCGGGGAAGAGCGGTGTCGCCATCACGTTCCTGGGCAACGAGGACTCTGATGTTATGTATGTACCCCCCCACCCTCCTTTCCACTGCTAATGAATCCGAAACACGTGCTGACGAGGGTGCCAGGTACGATCTTAAGCAGATGCTGTCCAAGTCCTCGATCTCGCGGATGCCGGAGGAGTTGCGGAAACACGAGGCGGCGCAGCAGAAGAGCCAGAAGGGGAGCGGACAGAAGAAGATTGAGGATAGCAGTGGGTTCGCTGGTAAAGGCGGATGGCAGTGATCCGTTCCGTCTGTGTACTATCCAATCCTTTTCCTTCAATGGTATGCTCATGGTGGGTAAGTACCTAGCTTACTTATGAGTACGTACTGTACTGTCGTTAATGCCCTATCTAAAACACCGCCTGCCCAATATCCAACCCACACATCTTACCCGTCTACTCTCCACTTCCAATCCTGGCTACCTTATGATTGGAATCCAGAAGTTCAAGCACCCCCAATACTAACAGTCCAACCCCCCTGCTCCGAACCCCAAACCTACCTTACCTTAGTATCCCTCAGCCCACGGACGAAGAAAGCATGATGCCTGAGGAAAGTGCTATCCATCGACGTAGAACAGTGCAGCTAGGTCCTCAAATTTATCTTACTTATATGGGGGGTACTGAACCACATAACAGATACTATGTATGCTGTTTTCAGCTCTAGCTTCATATCCATAATATAAACGTATACGGAGTATCATAACCTCATTAGCTCCATCATCACCCATGCCTCCCATCACAAACCTTCCCCCTACCTTACCACCGCCATTCTCAACATCCCATACCACACACCCTTCTAACATGATACAAGAGCTGGAAACAGCAGTAGGTAGCGCAAGTCCACAGCAAGGTCAGCGCTGCGGAGATTGCTGGCGGATAAGTACTGTGGTGGGTGTCTAGCACAGCGGAGTACGGTTGGATTTTGCTCATGAGAGTGGGTGCATGTTGCGGGACCGATATGGATTGGATGTGGGACATGTGAGTAAGATAGGGGATCGGATATCGCTGTAGAGTGGGGGGTTCTGAGGTTTGATGTCTGATGTCTGATGTTTGACGTTGGAATTGGTGTGGGGTTTCGAGGGAAGGAGGAGGAGGAGGAGGAGGTGAGGGGGAGATGCATATGGGGGGTGATGTGTAGGTGAGGGGGAGTGGAGAGAGAGCATGCTGGTGCGGGATCTGGCATTTTGGGTGCTGAATAGGTTTGCAGATGGAATCACGTGTCAATGAGGCTTGCCACATATAGTACGGTTATCGCGAGGGGATAGCATGCGGAGGCTACCTAGGATGGGGAATGGCAGACGGTGAGGGGTGGGTCGTGGTGGGGAAGGATGAGAGGGATCGAATCGACATGTTGTTGGAGAGATGGATGGAACCGACGTTGTTGATGGTGCCCAGGTGGAAGGCTGAGGAGCCGTGTTAGAGAAGGGTGTATTGGATGGGTGATCGGTGTGAACAGCTGCTGAAGCCGATGCTCAAAAATTCCTGGCTCGAAGGCGTTGACCGCGTTCAAACATAGGGACAACACCCATTCGCGATCTGGGCTTAGCCACATCTCTGCAGGGTTAGAAGGCAACGAGGTGGGGTCTTTGGTGATGCAATTGGTGTAATGATGATTAGCAGTGCATCGTCAGGCTGAGAAAGGTGAAATTTGATTCCCGTAAGCGACCTGTCGAATCGTCGATGGCCCACTATTGAACATGATTCCGCTCTTTACTGAGCCAGTTTCAAGATAATGTTACCGATTATCGGCGCTGGGGGCAACTGTCCGCACTATCTCACGATGAGCGGACAAACTTGTTAGCGGACTCGATTGAAACAAAGGGGCCCAAGTCTCTAGGAGTGATTTGTGAGAATATTTGTTAAAGATGCTGCTTTTTAGGGGGTCCTGTGGTCCTCCATTGTCTCTAGCAAGCAGCTTTCCTTTGCTGATGATTCCCCAAAATGGCTTCCCAAAAAAGTCCTCATAATCTTCATTATTCCAAGGAAACCGTGATCCCCGCCAAGACCTGTCGTCAATCCCATCGTCGTCCCATTGCATGGTCATGTCTATTCGTCAATCATCACCTGTTCACTGGTCCAAGATTTCAGAGCATCCTGATCCGCTGGCCACCCTCCCAAGTATCACCGGCCTCAAGAGTGTTCCAGGTGGCGACACTTCCGGCCTCCACGCATATCATCTTTTTATAGCCGTCTTCCGGACCAAGGTCTGCTATACCTTTGGCTTTTTCCACCCATGGGTTCCAGACCACCACATCAGACATCAGATCTTGAGTGATCTCGTATTTGGGCTTATTCTTTTCCGCAACAACGATGGGCTGGGCCGAGTCGGACGAATAGAGGCGGTCAACCTCTCCTGCGATGGTGATGGCTCCGGATTCGCCGTTCATGGTCTTCCCACCTTGCGTCTGGTCCTTGTACGTGGTCCCTTCCAGCCCGGAGACTGCAACTTGCGAGATGTCCTGTATTACAGTGGTCAGTCCTATGTCATTTTCCTTGCTTTGCAGCCAGTGCTCTCCTCCCAACGGTAAGGCTCACATCAACAGCCAAGTAGGTATGGAAGAGCGTCTTGAACTCCCAATCCTTTTCACCAGTATTCCTTATCGCAAGACTGGTCTCCAGATCTTCTCGATTCAGGGTCACAGAATATGTGATGCCGAATTGGTAGTTCTTCCATTCCGACGAAACCTTCTCAAGCATTGTATGTGAAAGGCCAAAGTCGAGTTTCACGGATGCGTCTCCCTTGTTGTTGGGTGTTGCTGAGGACTCAGAGGACGACTTTCCCAGATATTCCCATTTCGAGATTCGAGCGAAGCCATGTTGTGGCAGTCCGCTAGTTGCGTGACCAGATGAAGACGCTGGGCCGAATAGCTAAATCTAAGGATTAGCAGACACGAATAATACGTCGGCTAAGAGGATGCAAGGTGAGGCTTTGTTTTCGGGACTCACGGGAAAGACAATTGGGATGCCACCTCTCACAGGCTTGGAGCCATCAAGGTGAGCTTTTGAGCTGAGGAACAGATTATCCTTGCCCTTTCCTGACTTCCAAGAGATGACGGTGGCGCCATGAAGCAGAACCTCGACAGACTCGCCCGTGGGTAAGCTGGCGGTGACACGGGCGTTATCTTGTGAGATTGAGACTTGAGGAGTAGGAATAGTTGGGGAGACAGGGATGGCGGAGGGCTTCTTGGAGCGCTCCATGCTTGTTGGCTGTGAGTCTGTAGGGCTGTGTCGAATGTTGGTAAATTGAAGTGGGGGAGAAGGTGAGAGCAATCGGTAGTGGAGGAAGGGCCATAATAACAAGGGGGGAAACGCTGATCAACCCCACTACTTTGAATACGTAGCCATACGAGAAGTGAAGGGGAAGGAATGCGTGTTGGGCGCCAAGAAACATCCTGAAACGTCTCGCTTAGGCAGGGGGGTTTTGGGGCTTGCTGACAAAGCGCTGACAGTGACTGATTAGGGCTTCGGCCCTCGGCCTCGGGCTTCAACGCCTAGCGTAATCCAGGATTCTCCCGAAAGTCACTTCAACGGCGTTTCACTTTCAATACCTGCGGTAGTCATGATAGTCGCTGACTAACAACCGTCGAATACTAAAGGTACTAAGTGTTTCGCCGGGATCCTGCTTGACATTTATTTGGTGGCAATCTGCCCCATCTTCCAAGTCACGCCTACCAACTCCTTGCTGCCCAGAGCGTTTGGGAAAACAAATCGACGATAAGCAGCGAACCTAAACATAGCCTTATCACATGGCTGTGTGGCGGCGACCTGCCTCGTGCAGCTCCTCCATTGCCTGAAACAGTAGTTTACTAATCTCTCTTTCATGCTCACGTCCCAGGGTCACTCGCTTGATATCGCCGATAATCCTCCGGAATCCCTGCAGAATTCCTGCTGCAGTTGGTGCATCGTCGGGCGATTGTACGTCAGCTGCTGCCTCGGGCTGAGACGCCTTTCTTGCCTGGTTGGTTGTGCGAGCTCGAAGCCCACGATCCTGTACGTCAGACGCAGTGGTGTGTAGTTGTCCGCCAAGATCCTGCTGGTGCTCTGATATCTGTGGCTTGTTCCATCCGTTGTGTCTTGCTGCCACCGCAGGATCATCCTCGCCGGATGTTGAAGCCTTGCCACTGGCACCAGCATCTTTCGCAGATTCATCAGTCGTATAATACCAAAACTTAGAAGCTTTGCGTTTGCCCGAGTCCGTTTCTGAGACTCTACTTTCCTTTACACTGGTAGCGGACCCAGGTAGGCTGCTTGTGACTGCATCGTTCGGCGTTGCGTGTCGTTGTCGCGGACTGCTGCGGAGTGACGAAGCTTCCTGGCTCAGCTGGCCTGGCCAAGATTTTCCTCGCCGTCCACGTTTCTTCCTGGACAGTGGCGGATGCCTTGCAGGTCTTATGTTTGCCATGACGGATGGCGACTTGGATCTCTCCCTTTTCACTTCTACAGGCCTTGCTGGGAGCTGGACGTGAGCCGGGCGCACATCGATCATGACACATTCGGCGACAGCTTGTCCTTTTGCAGGCGTCTGTCCTTGTTGTGGCAGATCCGAGGAAGCTGGCATGCCTCTCGCTCTCTTCTGTGCATTGGCGTCCTTGGTGAATGGGTTCTTCCTCTTGCTCGGCGCTTTTGATGCTGACTTCTTCACCTCATCATTCTCATTGATGTGTTGGGATGATGCACGCTCCATTTCGTTGATCAATTGAGCAGTGACCTGATCGTCCTCACTGACGAGTTTCGAGGGTCCTCCGATCGGGACAGATTTGTTGACCATGTCTATATCGTTATCTTGCAGAATGGCTGGAACATTCTCGGTTGCTTCAAAAGGAGCGTCGACAATCACGTCATCATTAGACGTTATATGATCCCCTGTCTGGTTTGTTGCTGCCGTGGGTACCAGACTAGTTTCTAGGTGATTATTGGGACTGGCAGATTCATCAATAGCGCCACTGTCCTTCCCTGTGTCCGATCGTCTTTCCGCATCTGCTTCATCTTCGTTCGGTGACCGATTAGGCACGAGATCTTGTGCTTTAGCTATCGATGGACCCTGCAGGTCATGGGAGACAGATGCAAATGCATGGTGATTGGCTTCAAGATTGGCAGCAATTAATGGCGGCGATGAAGGCGGGCCATCGATGGATTCGATACCGTTCGTCCTTTTCTTGCTCGAGGCGGGTGTCGGAGAAGATCCAAGGAAGTCGTTCATGAGGATGTCAGGAGGGAACATTGGACTTATTTGTTCGTCCAATACAGCTTTCAGTATTGGACCGTGATTAGGCTTGAAGTTCAATTTTGGCAAGCTATACTCTGCAGACCGGAACGCACTTTTCGGGCTAGGTCGTATCTCTGGGAACATAGCTGCTTCAAGACCTTGACGCTCTTTGACTTGCTTTTGGCGTTCTGTCATGACTTGAGAGTCGGCCTGCTCAGGCGCCAGTGGTGACGAATCTATAGCAGCAAAGCGGATCTGGGAGTCATTGTGGCGCAAACGTGCCTTTGGTGTGGTATTGACGCCGTGCCTCGCCCTGAGCGGTGACTCTTGAGCAATATTGGGGTTAGCGCTCAATACTATAGCTGGTGGAGCCTTCCAACCAGCACGTAAGTGGCTCTCAGGTGATCCTGCTATTGGGACATTGTGCGAAAGGCTGTTATCGTTCTGGGATTCGATAAATTGAATGGGCGAAGAAGACACAGCCTGTAGAACGTTATCACGCTTGTCATCTTGCACAATGGATTGTACCATGCGTACCTGGTCCATTTCTACTACTGGCAAATTCGGTAAATGAATATCAGTCATACGTTGTAAGATGAGCAATGTATCGCGTAGCTCTTTGGGGCACGAAAGGGATTCTGTACATCCAAACGTCCGGTTCCATGTTAGTATAGATCGATTGACTGTTGACCTGTGCCGGCTTCTCAACCCTGACAGAAGCAGGTGCTGTATACTAGACAGGAGGTTGGTGTCATGATCAGGCAATTTCTCGATCATGGTCAGTACAATTGACCACAGCTTGGTGACCTGTGCCGGATCCAGTCAGCAAAAACCAGCGATGATGCGTGACCACTTACATTGAGAGAGACTGCAGTAAGCAGTAAGGGATTAGACGAGCTCAAGAACCCGTCGGCATCTTCGATCCATACAGCCAGACCTGCCTGTATCCGAGTAACAACGGACAGCTGATGCTCCAACGGACAGGTGCCTGTTAAGATGGTCACAGCTGAGAGAAAAGAGCCAATAGCTTCAGCAACCGGTCTCGTTATTGGCGCGTATGCACTAGCAAGGATGTTATCGACCATAAGACATACACTGTCGAAAGGTTTGAGTGAATGCGATCGAGAAGGTGGGTGACCGATCCCCCAGAGCAACTTCTGTGCCCGTTCTATCATGTGGTAGGACTGTGGCCAGTGGTAGCTCTTCAGCAGTATTGCAGCAGGTAGCAGAAGAGCTTCATCACAGGTAGTATCGTTAGTTCGTACGACGTCTGCAAGAGGTTCAACCATTACTAGTACAATACCAACTTCGCCAATTTCCTCACGAAGAGAGTCCGCGATGCAATCATAGAGTTTCTGCCAGGCAACAACGGTCTTGACAGAGCGCAGCTGGATGCCAAGCTCGAGAATCCTTACAGCCTCTCTGTACTCATGACCTAGGGGCTGGGGACTGGCATTATGCGGATCGTTCTGCTGCAACAATTTTATGGCAAAGGAGGTAGCTTCCGCAATAAGTTGCCACAAGACCAGGCTCGCCTCCTTACTAAACGCCTCGTCCACCGAAAGGAGGCGAGCGAGGTTGCGCAACGCGACTAGCTGTGTCCGCCTAGTTGTGGTAGATTGCAAGCTCATTTGCATGACAGCTTTGACGGCGTTGATGTACCCCAAGCTTGGTGGCTGGTCACGGAGGCTGCCAAGTAGAAGCCTGAGTAAATGTGTGGCCGGAGAATTTAAGGAGCTGGAGTCTCGACTAGATCGACTCGAGGGTGTCTCTGCGGCCTCGAATGCATCCTGGGAAGTCAAAATAACCCGTCGTTCCATAAAAGGTATGGTCCCAATCTTTGCTACCGCTTCTTGTAGCAGAGGCCCAATCTTCAGGTAAACATTTGCTTCGTCTCCTGTAATTGATGCATCTGGCTGCAGACCCTCGCGAATCTGGGATCCCTTGCAGTGCCGCTCTAATGAACGCTTGACCTGATTAATTACGGTTGTCACAGCCCTCATCGTATCCATCGACACTTTCACTTCCTTGCTGCTTGCAATACCCAAGGCTGTCATGAAGCTTCGCCACGCTAAAAGTACGGAAGCTTCACGATCTTCGCCCATTCGCCAGTCAGCTAGATCAAAGAGCTCATCAAAAATCCTCGCAACGTCGTCTGCTCTTGAACGAATCCACTTCGGGTCAAGGCAAGGCAGCTCTTCTGGCTTGACGGGCCCGTTCATGTTGGCTCTATTTTCGTCCCATATCTTTGGCTTGCCACATGAAGAGAGCAGGGAAGCCATTATATCCAAAGCATGATTCACATCCGACTTGCTAGCCACGAAGGAGCTCGGAATAATTTGGGCGACATATAGTTCCCAATACTGATCAAGTTGTGCATGCGTTGCCGTTGGGCGAAAAGCATAGTACAAAAGAGTACAATACGTGGACCGGGCAACCTGCTTTGCTTGCTTCGAATTCCTATCATTGGCTTTGCGTTCTAGGTGAGCCACTAGCGGTTGTCGAAGCATTTTGGTCATCGAAGTGGAGGTTGAGGTGTCCGGATTGATAACGTATATCAGTCGACTCCAAGCGATGTTCGCTTGAAATTTGACTTGCGGATCACTGCAATTTAGGCACCGCTGGATGACAATCAGCCATGCTTTCATATGCTCCCAACATTCCAACTGGCGTCGGCGACTTCGAAAAAACAGAACTACAACACTCCAGATCTGGGGCGCATGAACGGCATCTTCTTTATTAACCGTCATCTCACCAAGGCGAGTGCAAAGGAAGTCGACCACTCTTTTACCCTCTGGATTCGCCCTGTTGAACACCTCTACGCATGCTTGTGTAACCGAGGTCACTGCCCCAAGCTGCAGGCCTGCTTCAACTCCAAATGCAATCGCTCGAACGCGAACATCCTTGAATGAACTCAGCATGCCTGAGATCAGGTTGTCGATCCAGCTTCCAACCCGAGCAGCCATCACTGATTTCGATTGTAGCAATAGACGCTGATAAATCATCAGACGGTGGCAGATGATGCGGTTGCCCTTGATTCGAGTCGTCACGACATCAAGAGCTGAGAGAAGCCGATTTACACGGTCCACTGTCATGTGCTTGGCTGTGAACTTCTGCTTCTCTAATAGATGCATATAATGAGATACCAAAACCTTTGGAGAGCCAGCATCTTCAATGCACGATATCGATCTATCGAGGATGAACGAGCAGATGTCTTCTGGAAGTAGAGCTGCCAGACTGGGTATACAGAGGAAGACGGTCAGTACTTTAAGAGCCTGGGTGACGAGTTGTGTATCTAAGTTCCCGTCCGTGTCCGTCTTTGCAGATAAATCCCGTCGAATATACCCAATAATTTCTACCACCTTCTCGGAAAGATCCATAATCTCTGGGACTTCATCGTAGGCGCTTAGGCATGCGAACAAAGTAATATAAGCATCAAGCCGTGAGGCTCGCGAAGGGCTGACCAAGTGCTGAATCGTGGATCGAAGCATTGCCGGAAAGCTCGTTTGGTCGAAAGCTAGCATCTCAGTGTCGAGAAGAAATGTAGTATTATTATCGTTGCAGGTTTTCAAAATTGATTTGAGGGACTTGCATTCCTTAGAGGGCGGTAGCCGTCGAATCGAGCTATCGGAGTCCGAGTCCTTGCTACCAGATACAGGGAGTCTGTGAAATTCCGTCCAAGGTGAAAATCCAACCTTCTTCTGAGCTTTCTCTGAGGATCCCTTAAAGTATTCGGCGGAGGATGACGGAGACTCGTCAGGCGTATCCACCAGGGGGCGATTGGTTATGGCAGCATCCACAATGGTATCACCGGCAACGGCGAGCTTTGCAGAGCTCTCTTTGGGTGGTGTAGGAGGGCGTGCAGAGAGCGGTGCTAATCCTGGAGCGAAGCCCACCATGGTTCTTATAACCTAGACAGAGTTCCATTGGGGTGTTGTTAGATGTTGATCAGATATCGCTGCAGTGTCTTGATGCGAACAGAGTCAAGCAGAGAGCCTGGCCACATCCTACAGGCGCCTATCACATCAATTGTGATACGGAGTACCCAAACGCGAATAACGCGTCCAACTCAGGGTCCACTTTAACTAAGTGTAGAATTAGTCATCAGACTAGGGTGCCGGCTCCCGTCTTGGTATCTTGGCAGCGACATCTCAGACAGCGAGACAGTGTCGACAGTGTCTAAGTTACATTACTGTAGGAATACGGCCGATCAGTCTCCGATCAGTATCCGAGCAGGCTGCATGCTCAGTGGTATGGGTAAGTATAAGCCTTGAATGGTTGCGACTTTACTTTGGCTAATATAAAAATCGTGAAGCTAGGAGAAACGAGACCGTAGAACTTTTGAAAACCATCGAGGCGAATACACAACACCAGATAACATCCGCAGGTAAGCAGCCAACGGCTTGGGACCAATTAGCGCAAGAGCTCAAGAACTTATGCATTAGCGAAGCTGCATACTCTGAATCGTCTCAAACTACAAATCGTTTCCGCAGAGGCTGCAGCAGTATTTACCCAGGATGTAATTAATGTATCCATCAAAAGTGAGGGAAAAGGTATCTTACTCTCTTTTAGGATGTGAAAGTCCTCTGCGTCTATGCATTTGAGGACACCGACACCAATGCTGTGTCATCTCTCGTTGCTTTGAAATGCCTCGCAAATCTGCTGCTTCTGGAATCTAAGACTCGCCAATTCTTCGTCAATGAAGGCTACGCTGGTGCAACGGCAGAGAGACTGAAGGTGACAACGTTCATTGCCATAATGTGACCGAAATGTTGACAGCATATTAGAGAAGTGTAGAAGATGAATTGCTCTGCTCACGGATTCTTTTTTTGTTGACGTACGATACCAAGCTTGACTTCGATGACCTATTTGAGAATCATTCCCTCGCCGATTGGATCCATGAGGTATCTCTATTCTATTCTTGGTAGGTATGTACAAGTCGCTTATGGCTTACGGGTTGTTAGAACATCGACTCTCATGCCTCGCTCTATGTCAGTCACAAACGCGAGCGTTCCCAGCGAAACGAGAGTAAGGAGACCAAGCGATTACCTACGCTTGCACCGAATTCTCTGTCAGAGTCTCTCAAGTTGCTTTTCAATCTAAACCAATTCTATCCACACCATATTCCAGACTTTACACGGACTATAAAGCCGATATTACAGATATTGGCCAGCATATTGTTGGAAGTCAAGGCATTACAGCCGCCAGTCACCCACCTGATTAATGCCCTTTTAAGTCTTGAACTTCCAGGGCCGGTGTCGCCAAGTCCTGGTGGAGGGCGGGAGTACAGTCCTCTTTTCCCAGAGGAAAATCCTCATGACAACTACCTACGACTCATCAGCATTCTCAACTCCGGCATTCGATCTTCCAGAGGGGAAGAATTAGACGTTTTGTTACCACTCGTAACGCTACTCAGGAGGGTCTACGAGCTCGCACCTCCGGGTGTCAAGTCCGACATGCGCGCACAGCTGTTGCCTTCAAACGACGAGCGAGCCGAACCTCTTGGCAAATCTGATTCTCTTCCTTCCCGTCTTCTGCACCTTTCGACCTCACTCACTGTTCCTCGTCTTAAGGAAGGGATTCAAAGCCTACTCTTCGAGCTTTCAGACAAGGACGCCGCCACCTTGATAAGAAATGTTGGGTATGGTTATGCGGCGGGTTACCTAATGACGCACAATCTACCTGTACCAGAAAACGCAAGTGGAGACCTAGGGGAGCGAGTCACGACCATAGACGGCCAAGAAATCAACCCTATCACTGGGCAGAGACGAGATATGGAGCCAGCGAACCCACTCCCAGAAATGACAGACGAGGAGAAGGAAAGAGAGGCGGAGAGATTATTCGTGTTGTTCGAACGTTTGAAAGCAACAGGAGTTATGAACGTTGTGAACCCGGTCCAGCAAGCTGTCCAAGACGGTCGTTTCGAAGAGGTCGATTAGTCAGAGGTCGATTAGTCTTATTCATATGCATTTCCAGCGTCTATCTTATGACATGGATGCAGTCTCTAGAAGCACGCTTGACTCTATAGAAATGGCATACCGATACCTACAACCTCGCCTTGGGCCTCCACTTAATCCACCCATGATCCTCCCCACTCTCCACCAAATGATCAACATCCCTCGTATTCACCAGTCCCGGATGCAATCTCTCCACGTCCGTAACACCCACTAACCTCAAGCTTGTCTCCAATTCATCCCTCAAGATCGAAATCATATGCTCCACACCCTCCTGTCCATAACAAAGACTGTACAAAAACGGTCTTCCAATGCCAACAGCCGTAGCACCCAGACATAACGCTTTGAGGATATCAGTACCCCTTGTAATACCCCCGTCAATGTAAATCTCAAGCCCACTATCGAAGATCTCAGGACAAACTCGATGTAGTTCCAATAATGTCAATAAGGTGGGCTGAGCCGTATCCAGCGACCTTCCGCCATGGTTGGAGAGGAAAATGCCAGCTACATCGTACGCAAGCGCTATTTTGGCATCGGCTGCGGACTGGACTCCCTTGATCACCACAGGCAACCCTGATGCTTCCTTGATCCACGGAATATCCTCCCAACTTAGCGTCTTGTCGATATACTGGCCCATCAATCTCCCTTTGTTAGTAATGGAAAATCAGCAATTCTCTTTTAGATTCGAAAGTGTACTTTGTAACATGTGTGGAGAGCAAAGAGCCCCCGAACAATCTTCAAGACTCAAGATGAATTCTAGGTTGGGAAACAATTGAACGGATAACGAACTTACCCATACCACCGCCTTTCTTATCGTTACCGGCTACAGCGCCACTGATTGCAGAGCTAACATCCTCGGCAGCTATGCGCTCGTCCGCTTCACGTTTGCCAGGGACATGTGCGTCCACCGTTACGAAGATGGCGCGGATACCAAGAGATCGGGCGCTGTGGAGAAGTTGGGTGGTTTTGGAGCGGTTGGCATTGACATAGAGCTGCAGGAAGTACGGTTGATCGGTAGTTCCGGAGGCTACAATGGTGGCAAGAGGATACGATGCGTTGTTCGAGACCTGAGTTATTCCACTTCAGCACAGGTCTGCCCTCGTCGTGCTCTTCAGTCAATAGCTTACGCATTGGATTAGCCCTTCGCTTGCACATCCACGGGCAAGTGCAAGCTCGCCATCTGGATGGGCAAGTCTAGCCATCGCCGCTGGACTGACGAAGTAAGGAGCAGAGCTTGGGATGCCGAGGATTGAACATCGTGTTTTGACCTTCGCAACATTGCGCATAACGCGAGGCCGCAACATGAGACGCTTGTAGAGCCTCGAATTGGCATTGTGAGTGATCAAGTCTGTAGCTGCAGAAGAATAGAACGCCCATGCCTTTTGAGTGAGGGTTTTATGGGCTACTTTCTCGAAATCCTGCAGCGAGATGAGCTTGTAAAGATCAGGTTTCGTGCAACGCTCCGTCGATACTGATTGTCCTCTCGTGGTTTCGATAGTCATGATGTCTTGTTTTTGGTCTGGCGGGAGGGTCACCACTTCTGCCTGATCCAATTGCCCTTTACAGCTGTTGGGGGACAATGACCCCTCGAGAACTCCTTGCGCGTGAAACTCATCGTAAGGCGCTGTGGCATCTTGTCCTGCATATCTAAGGATAGCTACTATCTGTAAGCAGACCTATTTCCTCTGCCTGGTGAGTATGCGGACGGACTAGAGGAGCCCCCTGGGTGCTCATTCAGAAAGTCTGTAACATCATAGATCTTGGAATGAACTGCAATCCAACAATCACTACTGCTAGTATGTTTTTGCAATTCGTTGAAGCTCAGTGTAGGGAGAACCTCCGAAGACATGATCGCTAAGGCAGGGTGAAATATCATTGACTCAAGTTGGATTCTTTTTGCCGAAAGCAACAGGAATCTACCCTTCGCAGAGTGGTTCAACTGTGGGAGAGATTCAATATCACAATTGACTTCGAAGCCGCCATAACGGCTCGTGGCGACACAAACAGAATTGAATAAAGTAGGGTTCACTCCATGCACCTCATCAACCGAATACAAGCAATGCGGCTCACGTTCCGCCATGACGATTGTGGGGGACTTTGCACTAGCGATGAGAGCAAGTGAGGAATTCTTGATAAGATGCAATAAAGTTATACGAAAGATACTTTCGCAGAGATGACAGATCTCGATCCTGAATCCACGATAGAGACTTGAAAGGCTAATCTTTGACCACCCATCAATCATGAGCGACTACACCAAAATCAGCTGCATTATTACTGGAGCAGGAGGCTTCATTGGGCAGGCTTTGGTACTGGATCAAGAACCGAATGGATTCACCGCTCAATCGCTGACCAGCCGCAGGCTGCTGCATTACTTGATGACCCCCTGGTATCGAAGATTATTCTGACAGATGTATTTGAACCAAGTTTCCCTAAAGCAAAGACCAATTCGAAGGTGGAAACGCAATGCTTGGCCGCGGACCTCACATCCCTGGAAACTTGCAAGTCTCTCTTCACGTCGGATCTGAACCTTGTATATGTCCTCCATGGAATTATGTCAAGCGCGGCAGAAGCAAACTTCGAGCTGGGATTGAGGGTCAATCTGGACTCAAGCCGGCAAATCTTCGACGTCCTTCGTCAAGCCAATCCGGGAGTGAAAGTAATATACCCCTCATCCCTGGCTGTATACGGTCCACCTGCGACACCAACCACAAAGACAACAGAGTTAGATGCGCCAATTCCTGGTACCTCGTACGGAGCCCACAAGCATATCTGCGAGACCCTCTTAGATGACTACTCTCGGAGAGGAATATTGGATGGGCGTGTTTGTAGACTTCCAACGGTAACCGCTGTCTCGACGCACACTTTGAATTTCTTAGAAGGCGTTTCTACTGACATGACCAGGTCCTAGTAAGGCCAGGAAAACCTACTGGAGCCGCGTCGTCCTGGGCCTCTGGACTCTTTCGAGAGCCACTCAATGGTCAGAAGTGCTTTCTGCCTGTTTCCAGAAATCTCGAGATTTGGATTTGTTCGCCAAGGACTGTGATCAAGAACCTCATCTTAGCACGAGATATTCCGAAAGAAAAGTTTCCAGGAACTCGGATAGTGAATATTCCAGGAATCACAGTAACAGTGCAACAGATGCTCGAGGCTTTGAGAGTTGTTGGCGGCAACGAGGCAGTCAAACTTGTGGAAGACGAAAAGGATGAGGCTACGGAGAAAATCGTTCTGAGCTGGCCGACCCGATTAGATACATCAAGGGCAAAGAAGTTGGGGTTTGCTGAAGATGGGACACTGGAGCAAACTCTGCGGGAATATATTGAGGACTATGGGGCGAAGAAGACATGAGTAAAAGAGCGTCCTCCAAAACTCCATTTTAGAAGTAGCTCGTAGCCTGAACGAATATGAAGTCCACGATTCTTTTGGAAAACGAAGATTCTTCGGGATGTCGGAGTATTTTGATTTTGCCTCAGTACCTCAGACGTGCCAAGCCGGGCAAGCCGGTCGCTAAGCCCCTTCAGGTTAGTAAGGCTAACTACGTAATAGGAGGGCGGTACGTCTAAGCGTAAACTTTTATAATTTTACTAGATATCCTATTTTTTAGTAACGCGCTATATAAATTTTTTACTTATCCTTCTAAACTATTATATAGTAATTATATCTATACTATATTTTATATATTATATAATACGTTAGTTTTTAATACTTTTACTTATACTAAATTTAATATACTTACTAGAAAGGTAGTCTAATATTAATAAAGATCTAGTATCTTTATTAACAATTATTAACTTATTATTTAAATAGAATTTTAATAGTTAGATAGTAGTAATAGTAATACCCTTACTCTATTTTATTTCCTTTAGCGCGTTAGATAGCTAGTTCCTAATATTAAAGCCTATTATCTAGATACCTAGTACTCTTAATAGATATAAACGCGACCTTAAGGTATCTTTTTACTCCTTTAGCGTAGCGTTAATCCTAATATAGTTATAGTAGGGTTTTAAAATAGATAAAGATCTAATAAGCTAGCTTAATTAGGAGCTTATTACTATAAGGATAAAGGATAAGTTTAGTTTTAATATAAAGGCTTAGTAAGTTAAAATACTAGAAACCCTACTAGGGAAGGAGATAGATATTATCCTTATTACTTAAATAGGATTTAAGAAGAGTATTATCTTCTAGGCGGTACTATTACTTTTCTTATTACTAAGGATAGTATTAATTCTTATATTACTTAATACCTTAGAAGAGGAATAGTATAAAAAACTATAAGTAGTTAGCGGCTATAAGCTATTTATATTAAATAGGGATACTAACTTAAGCTCTAATCTTAAAATAATTCGCGATAGCTACTTTATTTATAATATATCCCCTAACCTCTTATCCCCTATATAGGTAGATAACCTTTATAGTATTTATAAGCCTTAAAATTATAATATTAAAGGCTTTTAATTAAGATATCCTAAAGTACCCTAGTTTTTTTATAAGTCTATATCTTTTAGCTATTAATAAGGCGTACTTAGTTTCTAATTAGCGAGACTTTAGATTAAATTACTACTAGCTTAATATCCTTTAATTATAACTTCTTAATAGTATACCTATATTAAGAGTATCTATAATACTAGATAAGATAACTCTTAGGGTTATTTAAGAATAGTATAGATTCCTAGCTAATTATTATATTATTAAGATAGTATTAGATCGGCCTAAGATATATATATAAACTAGCCGTTTATAAGAGGCTATATCTATAATATTAAATCTCTAGTAGATTTTACCTAAGGAGGTTTATAGTCTATATAATATACCTAAAATAATTATCTTTATAGACTCTATAAAATTAGTCTATAATATATATATTTTATTAAAGACGTAGATAAATTAACTAGGGTATCCCTTTAGATTATACTACTAGGTATCCCTATTCTTTACTAATATAACTACCTTAGATAAGACTAAAGTTACTATATATTTTAAGATACTATCTACTAAATATAAGGGATTAAGGATATTAGTCGCGACTAATATATACGGCCTTAGTATTAATAACCTAGATATTATAAGAGTAGTATAGTAGCTACTTCTATTAACTATACTAAAGCTTTTTTAGCGTATAGGTAGGGCGATACGTTAAAGTATTAATTAGGCGTAGTTTATCTTACTCTATCCCCCGTAGTATATTAGCCCTAAAAGTGGTAGGAAGGTAGGTATTATAAATAAGTCTATATAAATAGATATTAATCTAGATATTATATAACTAAGAGGGATAAAAAAGGTAAAGGATACTAATTATTAGCGGGACCTACTAGCTAGCTAATAGGACCTTATTAATACCCTATTATAAGGAAACTATATACGTTATATTAGATTAGATTTCCTAGAAGATAATATCTATTATATATCTTTATTTATTAAACTAGACCCTTATTACTTAATATATTACCCTAACTTATAAGTAAGTACGGATTACTATATTTAGTTAAAGAAGCCTCTAGCTAAAGATTTACTTTATTAGCCGTAGATCCTTTACTAATTAAAGGAGTAGAGGGAGAAGAAAGTATATAATTAATACTCTAATTTATTTTTAACTTATTTCCCTAATATTATTATACTAAATAGTATACTAATATCCCTAGTTAACTAAGGTAAGTATATCTATAATAAGCTAACTATACGGCGGTAGATTAGATATAAGTAGGCCTCTATTTATAAGTATTATATTAAGATTATTATAATCTTTATAAAGGCTTATACTTTACTAAATAAAAGAGGTATTATCTTTAAGGAATAGACTTAATACTATATTATTAAGTAGAAGCGAATTTATGACCTAGATCTAAATATTAAATAGGTAGAGTTTAAGAGTCGTAGGTATAACTAATTAATATATCTTAGCCTTAATAAGGATATAATACCTAATAATAGAAATAGTTATAAGCGGGGAAAACTAACCGGCTCGCTAGTAAAGGAGCGTATTATAAAAAAGGCTAAGTAGACTACCCCCTAAGTATCTCTTAGGGTATCTACGGCACCTAGTACTATAGATACGGTAGTACCTAATCTAGCTATATCTACCCCTAATTTTACTAACGTCGCGTTATCTTAGTCCTTAATAGGAGTACTACCTACTTTAATATAAGTATTAGACGATACTATTAGGCTAGTAACCCCTCCCTATTACTAATAGGCCTTAGAGGTATAATCTCTTAATATTCTAATATTTTTATCGCTATTAAGGATTAGAAGGGTAAGGAAGCTTCTATCTAAATTATTATATCCTTATATAAATATTAGTTAAAGCCGCGCCACGCGGTTTTACTATTAACGCTATATAAGGATATATTTAAGCGTAGCCCTTATTATATATTAAAGTATCTTTATAAGTATAGTTAAACTAGCTAGGGCTTTAGCTAGATTATATACTAGTATTTTAGCCTCTAAATTATTATTATTATTATCTCTTATATCCCCTTCTAGTATATATTATTAATTATACTTTAAGACGTTTTCCCCTAGTTAGTTAAGCCCCGTAATATATAGGTCTATTATAGGGTATAATAAGAAGCGGTTATACTCTAATTTCTAAAGTAATTTAGTACTTAGATTTATTATTATACTCTATATATCCTTAGCCGCTAATTTAAATAGGTATTTTATAGACTATAGTTTCTTAAAGCTAAACTCTATAGTTACTTTAACCTCCTAGAAGTATAGTATATTTAACGCCTAATATTCTAATAGATAATTACTATATTTTAAAAAGTAAGATTACTCTTATTAAAATACTTTTAAGCTATTATTTAGTAGTTTAAATAGATAATTAAGCTTAAAATTTATATCTAAAGCCCCCTATATATTAATAAGGCTATTTAATAATACTACTTCTTAAAGCCGGATAATAGCCGCTAGGCTATCTATTAGGTATATTATATAGAGTAGTATATTTATATATTTAAGTATCTATATAACCTCCGCTTAAAAGATAAGAGAGGTATATCTTAATATATAGTAAAGGAGACTAATATTTATATACTTAATTATATACTAAGTCCTAGGATTATTTAGAAGTTTATTACCCTATTAGGCCGTAGTAGGTAATAAAGAGATATAAAAATAGTAATAATTAGCCGGATATTAATAGCCTCGCCGGTTAATAACAGGTTCTAGGGCTATACCTCTATATAAGCCCGTTTAATAAGACCTAATTATTAAGGTATAAGCTCTTTAATTAATATAATAGCTTTTTTAAGGTAATTTAGTAAGCCTATTCCGCTATCTTCTATTAGTAGTATAAACTACCCGAAGACTTTATACTCTACTAATATAACTACCTTACTATATAAAGCGCTAACTATATTATTCTAACCCTAATTATTAAGAAACTTAGTCCTCCTATTTTTAACTACTTTTATAAATTCTTTATCTTATAGGAAATTATAATAGACCTAGTTAAGGTATTAGCTATATAAATACTATATATAAGGTATACTTTATTTATATATTAATATAGCTAGGAAATAAGGTATATCCTAACTAACGCCTTTAAGTATTTCTTTAACTTTAAGGATCTTCTTATAGTTACTAAGGCGGCGTTAGTAGCGTTTTACTACCCGCGCTAAATTAGGCGAGAGGGATAGTATATATAATAATATACGCGATAGTCTTAATAAGCTATTATAAGATAAATTTATCCGGCTTAATAATAACCCTAGCGAGGTATTATATCTATATTATAAAGGTAAGCGAGATAGCCGTATTAGGGGGGAGGAAATATTTAATAGGGATAAAAGGTCGCTTATTAGGTTAATAAGTATTAGATATAAATTAGTAGCTATTATAAATTAAAGACTAAATAAATAAATAGGGCCTTTAGTAGGATATATAACTAGATTTAAGAATAATAGTATAAGCTAAATAGACTATATATTTACTATTAATAAGACTAGTTAATTCCGCGCTACGCGGGTTTAACCTATATCTAATTAGATAGTAGATTAATAGTAAAATAAGCTTAGTAGTAATATTTATACTACTTAATCTAATTTCCTTCTAATATAATTAAAATAACTCTTATATTTATAAAATACCTACTCTATCCCCTTTACCTTAAGCTACGCCGCCTTAAAAGTATATAACGCCTCTAATCTATACCTCCCTATCTTCCTTTTTACTACTACCCTATCTTTACTAAGTATAATATTTATATATATCTAAGTTATAAGATTATCCTAACTTATCCTATATAAGAGAGCCTAGCTAATAGGTAAAGATAGTAAAAGCTATATACTAGGCGGGAACTTATATAGTAGAGGGCTAAACTTATTAGGATATTTAGAGGGGATTAACTTAATAGTAGTCTAATAAGTATAGGTAATTATAAAATTAATCTACTTATCTAATTCCTTATTATTAAGCGTCTCCCTATCCTCCTAAATACCTATAAACTAGGGGAGGATAGTATAGCGAGTTAGGTTACCTATAGTAGTTATAGACCTATATAAGATTTCTAGCCTTATTATATATATATTACCCTATTTATAAGGGACGGGTATATATTAATTAAACTTATTATAGTCTTTAGCCTTTTATATCTTCTCAAGGCTATAAATAGGCCTAGCTAATACTATCCTATATATAATTACTTAATCCTACTATTCCCTAATCTACTTATAAAAACTAGGAAGGATTTTAGTATACCCTTCCTTAATCTTATTATTAAGAGAAATAGAACCCTAAATAATATTAGTACTATATCCGTATAATAGATATATTAGAATATTTAGATTAATATACCTAAAGAACGTAAAGTTACTAGGTTAGATATACTTTATATAGTAGGGATATAATATTAGGCGATAATTCTAATCTAGCCGGAGGTAGATATATAATACCTAGTACTAAATATCTTACTTAATAATCTACTAGGTTAATACGTAGTATATAGTCTATAATTAACCCTTATTCTTCTATCCGTTATATTTACTTTAGTAGTATAGATATATATTAAATTCCTTCGCTATTATACTATTAATCCTATCCTTATATAATCCCTTAAAGTTAACGCCCTCCTATAGCTAGGTAAACATCCCTAAGATTATAAGGTTCCTAGATTCCTCTTAATTACTATATATATCTTTACCGGTAATTTCTTCTATAATAAGGCGGGCGAGGATATTAGAAAGTAGCTTATTAAGAGTAAATAAGATAGCGCGTTTAATATAAATACTATAATTATTTTACTTAAACTAAGGTTAATCTTTAATATACTATTAATTTAAGGTTAACTAATTAGTTTTAAAGGTATTAATATTATATCTATTCTCTTAATATAAAATAAGTCTTTTTTAGAGTTTAAGTACTATAAATATCTTTACCTAAAATCTAAGATAGCTTACTATCCCTTATAGGTATTTAAAGTAGATATACTTAAGTATAGAGTTTATATTTAGAAATTCCTTTAATATTATTAGACCTACGTCTAACACTTTTATACTAACTACCTCTTAACCCTTTCTTATTACTTAATCTAGGATTTTATAGTTTATACCTTTATACTTATACCTACTATTTAGCGGGCGAAGGCTTTAATCTCTTTATTATTTATCCGCGGTATTAGATATATCCTTATCTATATTAAGTCTACCTAGTCTATCTAAATCTAATAGTCGGTTATCTATTTACTTAGTTAATTAGTTACCGTTATTAGTAGTTAAATTAACCCTATCCTATTACTTATATTATTTATACCGCCTCCTTTTTAATAGGTTTAGTAGTTCCTTATTAAATACTATACTATATTTCGCTAGGCTAAGAGCTTCCTAGCTTATCTTTAGTTACTTAAGGATAGTATTAGAAGGGGCAGGGCGATTTAGGAGGTTAATAATCTATACTTTATCTATTAGATCTAGCGCCTTTTAGTCTTAAGTTAAAGCCTACTTTATAGCCGCCTAACTTAGTCTACGCTCTTTTATTTAATTATACGCTACTAACCTAACTATCTTTATAGTATCTTAATAGTAATACTTTTTAGTAATAGATACTATTTACTTTAAGTACTTCTTAGCTAGATCGCTATTATACTATCTATTTATATCCGCCTCTTATACCCCCTTAATTACCTTAATTAACGGTATTTTCTAGTACCTTCTTTTAGTCGCTAACCTTTAGATCTCTTAAAGGGTTTTTAAATCTAAGATATTATAGGCTTCCTCGTATATTTTATACTTAGTACGCTATAATCTATCTTTAGTTATAAGACTTTAAGCCTTAATTACTACCTCTCTAATAATCTCTTCCCCCCTAGAAGTACTATCTAAGATCTACTTAACTATCTTTAACTAGGCCTTTTTATCCCCTATAGTAGTAATAAGACTATAGATACGGTTATAGATATCGCGAGGTATTAATAATTACTTAATAATTAACTATTTATTAAAGGGGATAACCTTTATAGTAAATAGCTAAGAAACTATTAAATATTAAGGAGGTATAAAGAATAAGGGTAAGTACTACCCTTAAATAGATTAAGTAAGAAGATTAGAACCTTAATAATTAATAAGATTATATTAATATTACTAACTAGGTAGGCTAGGGGTACTAGATAGATATAAATATATAATCCTCTTTATATTTAGATAATATAATAATAGAATACTTTACTTCTAGATAGTATAATAATAGAATAGTTTAGTTTATACCTTATATTAAGCCTATTTATTTTACTTCTAAAGAGTATATAATATTAAGATTATCTAGAGTATATTATTTATTTAAATTATTTATTACCTTAAATCCTTTTAACTTTTATAACCTTTTCTTAACTTTATTATAATATTATAACTTTTTTCTTAGATATTAAGTAAAACCCTAGTTAGATCTTAATATCCCCTTTAGATACTAAGTTTTTATTTAGATCTTATAATACTATTAATAGACCTAGTTCTTAAAGCCCTTAATAGGATAGTAGTAAATATAAGAGCCTATCTATATTAGTTTATAAGTATAAAATATATAATTAATCTAGATAAATAGAATACTACTAAGACTATTAATATAAAAGACTTAGAGAAAATACCTACTTAGGAAACTATCTTTAGTAATCCTACTACTACTACTACCGCGTCCTTATTAAAAGGTCCTTAAAGATAGTAATTAGTTAGCGGGAAGAGTCTCCCTAAACTAATAGTAGATATAATAAAGGGGGTAAAGAAGCTACTTATAAGTTATAAGTAAAAGGTACTAATTAGTATACTATAGAAGCGCGTAAAGGTAAAGGTAACTAAGAAATCTAAAGAGCTAGTTATAGACTTAGATATAAGTAGAGATGAGGACCTAGGAGATATAAGTTAAACTAAGGCCCCTAAGTCTAAATCTAAACTAGATAAGAAGGGTAAGAGTAAGGAACTAGATAAGAAGGGTAAAGGTAAGGTATATAAAGTAGATAATAGGGTAAAGGAGCTATCTACTTAGCTTAAGTAATTAAAGATCCCTAAGAATAGCCCTTATAATCCTATTAGGATAGCTACTAATTTTATTATACTAATTATTATATCCTTTATAACCCTATTAATAATAATTATAGTCTAAGTAGCCCCTCTAAATTCTATAAATTTTCTAATTATAACTAGCTTATACTATATTTTAATAGTAATATTATAGACCTTAAGGATATCCTATATAATATAATAGTACGTCTAGATAATAAAGCCGTCGCCTTTATTACTATATATACTAGGATTAAGGAGAGAAAGGAGTACTAGCTTATTAAGTTTAACTAAAATAGTATAGTTCGTGTAATATAAATACCTCTAGGGAACGCTATAAAGGAATAGAAGGATATAGGCGCTATTAATATAGACGGGGAAATAGTATAGGCGAAGGATTAAGGGTAGTACTATATCTAGTACTAGGGCTTATATTAGCTCTATAGAAAGGAAGGTCTTAATATTAGGGTCTACCTAATTTACCTAAGCTATAAGAAGGCCTATAAAACGGGCTTTAAGGTTAGATTAAAGGTAGTTATCTAGGCCCCCCCTAGCTAAGATAGCTAATATAATACTAATATAAAAGCTTAAAGGGACTAGGCTCTTAGGAGCTTTAGGGGACGGGGGGGAAGCGTTAGGTACTAGGGTTAGATACTACCCAGCCGATCTTCTTATAAGGTAATAACTAGGATATAGTATAAAGTTAACCTTTTCCTATCTTATAAGAAGTAACTAGATATATAGAAATTATTATTAATAATTCCGCGCCGCGCGGAATTACCTACTATATAGATAGTCTTCTCTTTACTATTTATCTTATTTAATAAATAAGACTTGTCTTCTAGGGCCCTCGCTTAACTTCCCTTCTACTAAACTATACTACCTTATATCTATAGGAATATACTATATTTTATAAGGAGTTTACTTAGCTACTAATCTACTAGTTATAATCGCGTATACTTAATCTCGTATTATAGTTTAGAATTAGTATCCCTCTTATACGCTATAAATATTTAAACCTCTAACCTACCCTAATACCTTTTATATTTTATATTACCCTAGGTACGTGCGCTCCTTTCTTATATTATTATTTTTACTTTCTTATTTAGATTATTTCGTATTACCCCGTTTATTAATACTTAACTATTAGATAGTATAAGCGAGAAGTTTATAGCTAAAATACTTAAGATATTTACTAAGACTATAAGTTAGTTATTTACTATAATAAGAATTAACTTAATTATACTAGGATATAATAAATTCCGCTCCTTAAAGCGCTAGCGCTAATAATAGATTAAACTAACTTAGCTTAATTAATATTATACTATCTCCTACTCTAATTCCTACTCCGTCTTCTAATAGCTCTAGTAGGTAGTCTTATAATCCTACTAAACTATTAAGCTCTATAGTAGGGACTACTAAGTCTAAGAATCCTAATAATTATAATAGATATAAAGGAAAAGAAAAATTACCTTCCCTATTTAAAATTTAAGTTAAGTATAAGTCCGTTAATAGTAAACCTATATTTAGATTTAGTAGAACTACTAATATCTACCTACCTTATAAACTCTATAACTATTTAGTTAAAAATCCTATTATACCTCTAAAAGTAGAGGCCTAATTTAAAAAGAAACTAATTTCTAAGTCTAAAGGGGATTACTATAAAGGTAAAGGGAAGGCTAGCGGGAATACTATAATATCTCTTAAAGATAAAACGGGCTAGGAGATAGTATCTAATATTAAGGTTAACTCTAGATTAAAGAAGATTATAAAGTAGTATATATCTAGAAAGTTATTATTAATAAAGCCTACTACTCCTAAGAAGTCTAATATAATAGATACTAGGATAGGTAGTAAGGGGAAGGGGCCCTATTTAGTAAATAAGGCTAAAATACTTATTAATCCTAAAGGTAAAGGTTCCTTTAAGGTAAGTTAAGATTATATCCTTATAATTAATTATATATTAATATTTACCTTATCTTTAACCCGCGGTCTTAGGGAAAGATCCTAAGCGTAAGCGGGAGAGAGATAACTCCCCTAGCTTAAGCGCTAGGTCTATAAAGGTAAGGTAGAAATAATTTAAAGTCCCGACCTATAATACCTATAACTTAAAGGGTATATCTTTTACTTAGTATAATATAATATACTATAAACTCTATAATCTAGCTAGTCCTCCTTTTATTATACCTAGGCTAAAGATATTTATTCAATTTAATAATTATAACTATCTTCTACTTTATTTAAATACTAGCCTTAAGGATATTAATAAACTCCCTATAAGTAGGATAGTCCGCCTAGATAACCTCGTATATAAGATAGTAATAGAAGCGTTTAGTATAAAGTACTATAATAAGTATTAAATAGTAGAATCTAATAAGGTTAATATAACTCGCGCGTTAAAGATATTACTTAGCTTTATTATAAAGGTCTAGAAGGATATTAGCGCTATTAATTACGAGGGATATACGCTTAAAGATAGAGAATAAGGCTACTGCTATCTTTAGTACTAAGGCCTTTATCTACTTTATAGTAAGGAAGGTCTTAATATAGATATATTTATAATCTATCTAAGTTATAAGACGCCCTATATTAATATCTTTACCTAGAAGAAGTCCTATAAGGCCGTTATCTAGTAGTAGGCTAGCTAGGGATAACTTTAAGGTATCTTCTTATATACCTAATTACTAGGGTTAAATTAATAGTTAGATACTATTTACTAGTAAGATCCTTAAGTAATCTACCTAATAATAAGGGATACTAGGGGTAGATAAGGACTAGCGTAGCTAGTAATATAAATCTTATATTTTAATTACTATTTAGGCTCGCTAAACGGCGGGAAATATAGAGTATAAATAGCTACTTACTTTATCTCTAGATATAAGATAATATTACTATTAGACTAAGTTATTAATATTTCGCGAACTTAATATTAAAATACTAAATAAGGGAAGGTAGTAGTATTTAATCTATAAAGGGCAAAGTCGCTTATAAATTACTAATTAATATTAGCCGTAAGCTCTAGAATATTAAAAAAAAAAGGTTTATACTTAGACATATTACTACCCAGCTACGTAGTTAGTATCGCTAACCCGAAGGGGCTTGGCGCCCGGCTTAGAACACGTCTGAGGGACTGAGGCAATTTTGATTGGCTTTTCTGCCTGAGCTTAGTCATCAAAAATTGGATTTAGCGCAAACCCCGTGCTAAACATCCGACTTGCCGTGAATCCTTGCATCTCAGCTTCCCATCTTGGTCCCAACGACTCCGTCCCCTTTCCACCGGACGAATCGCATAATATCTGCTGTACAATCACAGAATAACAAGTCCAAGAGCAGTCAGCCATAGGCCTCGGCAAGATGGCCGACTACAGCTTTGGCGGGACTGATGAAGAAAATGCAGAGCTAAAGAAGCTTAATGCTGAGGTCGTAAGTCCACAACACCTCCATACACTTTACTGAGAATCAGGATCTGACTTGGCATTTAGAATGAAGAGCCGGATAGTTTTGAGAACTGGGAGAAACTTGTCCGAGCTGCTGAATCACTTGAGGGAGGTCTCAATCGCAACTCGAGTCCTCAGTCAATTTCCGCGACTCGAGACATTTACGACAAGTTCTTGGCCAAATTTCCCCTCCTGTTCGGCTACTGGAAGAAATATGCAGACCTAGAATTTTCTATCGCTGGGACTGAGGCTGCGGAGTTGGTAGGTGTCTCCAGCCTCGTCAACATTTCAGGAACATTGCTTAGAAGGACAGGTATACGAGCGAGGCGTCGCAAGTATTACCAACTGCGTTGATCTCTGGACGAACTACTGCGCTTTCAAAGTCGAGACCAGCCATGACGCCGATGTCATTCGAGAGTAAGTAGCTAGATATAAGGTTTCCTTCCCATAACCGCAAGACATTATAGCATGGCTATTCCTCGCAGCACCATGGTACAGGAGGACGCATCGAACTTGGCTTTCACACGGGTGAGAAAGTCGCAACCAAGACCACTTATTGCTCCCTCTCACATTGGCAGTCAGGCGCTTTTATTTCCTTCGCTCTTACGTTGCCTACCTTTCGGGAAACACACTTTGCGTTCGAGATTAACCATTGATGGACTTGAACGGCGCTCCAAGATGATCGAGCACCTACACATGCTATGTTTGCTGCCCTCTGCCTCTTCCCTAAACTTCTCCCTTCCTTCGTACTGGCAAAAGCTGACATACCCTTTTACAGATTATATGAGCGAGGGGCTAGCTGCGTTGGTCTTGACTTTCTAGCACATCCTTTCTGGGATAAATATTTGGAGTTCGAAGAGCGTCTCGAGGCTCAAGACAAGATCTTTGCTATCCTAGACCGTGTCGTACACATTCCTATGCATCAATACGCCCGCTACTTTGAGCGTTACCGCCATCTCGCCCAAGTCAGGCCTCTAGATGAATTATTGCCCGAGGACATGCTTGCCCAATTTCGTTTGGAAATCGAAACCGAAGCCGGTGGGCAACAGACCAAAGCAGAGCGCGGGGAGCTTGAAATTGAGCGCGAGATGAGGACAAGGATCGACAATTTCCATCTTGAGATATTCGCCCGAACACAAGTCGAGACAACCAAACGATGGACCTACGAATCTGAAATCAAGCGGCCATACTTCCATGTCACCGAACTAGACGAAGTTCAATTAGTAAATTGGCGCAAATATCTCGACTTTGAGGAGGTCGAAGGGGATTACTTAAGGACACAATTCCTCTACGAGCGGTGTCTGGTGACATGTGCGTATTACGACGAATTCTGGCTGCGTTACGCCCGTTGGATGCTTTCACAGGTTGGGAAGGAGGAGGAAGTCCGAAACGTTTACCAACGAGCGAGCATGCTATACACGCCTATTTCAAGACCAGCTGTCCGTCTCCAATATGCATACTTTGAAGAAACCCTTGACCGAGTGGAGGTAGCTAAAGATATTCATCGCGCTGTCCTCGAAGTCCTACCCGCCCATATCGAGACCATAGTCTCATTGGCTAACCTTTCCCGTCGCCATGGCGGCCTTGATGCTGCCATTGAAGTCTACAAATCCCAGATCGACTCGCCAATATGCGACCTATACACAAAAGCTGCTCTCGTGGCTGAATGGGCTCGGCTGCTATGGAAAGTCAAAGGATCCGTCGATGAAGCTCGCCAGGTATTCAGGAACAATCACCATTGGTACCTCGACAGTCGAGTATTCTGGATCAACTACCTCCTGTTTGAGCTTGAGCAGCCCACAAGTGCCGAGACCGAGTCAACGCAGTACAAGCGGATCAAACAAGTGCACGAAGACATCCGAAGAAAGAGCCATCTTCCTCCTCTTACGATCAAGGACCTGTCACACTATTACATGGTCTACCTCCAGGAACGAGGTGGAAAAGAGGCTATCAAAGAGTACATGACCTTGGATCGCGAAATCAATGGGCACGTTGGTACCCAATTGCCATTCTAGCCTAAGCTAACTTCAGCTATGCAGACCATTTTCCATTCAGGCGACGATGAAGGCTAAGCTGGCGGTAGATGGCCGAGAAGCTTCCACGCAAAGACGGATGATGCTGGAGAACGGACATCCGGGTGTCGAAGTGGACGAAGCGGCTATTCGAAGAGGAGATAATCCGTACACCAAATACTATCAACAACAAGGCGAGCAGCAATTGCCCAGTGATACCCTGGTAAAATTCACAACCGCTATTCAAGATATTTCCGCTGACTGCTAAGCTATAGCCACAGCCTTTGCGATACCAGTGATTTGCCGAATAGTATCTTAGCGAGAGTCGTGATTGCATGGGACGGCATAATTACGCTGACTCTTCCATTCCATCAGGCATCCAATTAATTGTGACTGGGGCCCGGATATAAACATGGAGCTTACATAGAGTGTGTGTGTACAGCCTAGGCGGTAAACAGGATTAGCGGTGTTACTTGTACCACAAATCTTCGCCTTCTTGACACTCTACAGATGCATTGCATCCTGGCTAAAGGAGTGGCTCTTATGTCCTACACAATCTAGACCGGATTGCTTCACTGTACGTAGCCAATATCTGTACCTCATGTATCGTTTCCTCTCAAATGCTCTGCGTATCGAGCTTGCAAGTCTTTCCAAACGCTTTGGTTGTTAATCAAGGGCTGTGAACACGAGGAACCAATGGAACAGGGTTATTAGCTAGATCGTTCTAGGAGTGCTATCATCACACTATTGACCTTGTAGATAGGCAGCGTCAGGATTCGCCCCAGGTCTTAACATGAAAGGCGACATAGAAACCCATTTGTTCTACACTCCGCTGCCAATGTATATGCCGGCGCAATAGTGTAGTATCTTAAGCACCCTGCCAAAATAGAACCATCACATATCGTTGAGGCTGTGCCACCTTTGAACTGTTGGGGAGCTTCTACTCTAGTTGTCTACCGACTGATATGGCTGTGTAGCTTTGGGACTAACTCGTTTGGGACACGCGGTGTGCTTCTCGATTGGTCCTAGTGTCCAAGTGAGATGTTTGCAAACTTGGCAGAGCATCTCTCGTCGAACCTGAGTATAATATACTACTATCGGCAGTACCTAGATATCTGTCTGTGGTGCAAATCTAGACGGGGAAAATGGAGGCTCCACAGGGTCCTCCTGCGCTGTCTACTCCAGATACCCACATATTCGAGGCCCCATCCGATGTACAGCCTGACCGAGAAACCTTACGTCTTTCTGACGAAGATATTCACATAAGATACGAGATTAAGAGAACTCTTGCTGAGATCAGAAACGCAAAGTATGCCAGGGTTGCTCTTCAATTTCCTGATAGTATGCTGCCAGACGCCCCCCGGGTTTTTGAGGCTTTGAGCAAGGGTTTGAATCCAGTACCCGGTGCCTCGAATCATGGAGGATATCGAGCCACAGATTGTCGTCACTCTCATCAAAGTCTGGACGAAGTGGACGTAGTGACCGACGATATCTTTCCAGTGAGATTATACATCCTTGCAGATACTTCATATGGAGCCTGCTGTATGGACGAGATTGCTGCCGAGCACGTAAATGCAGACGCTGTCGTACACTACGGACGAGCGTGCCTATCCCCTACTGCACGAATACCGGTGATACATGTCTTTACGAGACAGCCTATCTGGAATCATGACCAGTTGAGTCAAGACTTTCAAGATACCTACAAGGACAAGGACCGAAAGGTAATTCTCATGGCAGATGTCACATATCAGCATCATCTGGAAATGTTTGGTGCACTCTTCCGAGAGTCGGCTTATTGCAAAGATTTCTACATCGCGAACATTGTACATGACCCGTCGTCACCCTTACCGAATCGCACAATACCAGAAGAGGTGAAAGCAGACTCCGCGATACTAAAGGAATGGCATCTCTTCCATATCGCCGATCCACCAGATTCCCTACTACTTACCCTAGCTTCTCGAGTGGCCAGCGTTCGAATCTTCCTACCTTTGAAAACCGAGCATGGCATATCGCATGAACCGTTTCTTGCGTCGACAAGCCGAGCTCTCAGTAGAAGATATGCCCTCCTTACCTCTGTAGCAACTGTTTCGATCTTCGGAATTCTTATCAATACTCTTAGTGTGAAGAATTATCTGTACATCGTTGAGCACGTCAAAGCCCAGATTCTCGCTGCCGGTAAGAAAAGTTACACATTCGTAGTCGGCAAAGTCAATGCCGCAAAAGTTGCGAACTTCAGTGAGATTGGCGCATGGGTCGTCATCGGATGCTGGGAGAGCTCGCTGATCGACAGTAAGGATCTCTGGAAGCCGGTTCTCACACCTTTTGAACTGGAGCTGGCCTTGAAAGGAGATCACGAGAGAGTGTGGACAGGGGAGTGGAGTAGCGATTTTCGGAAGATCCTCGATGAGTCGGCACAGCCGACGGGTAAAATCCAACTCAACAACGATAGCGATCTCTATCATGAAATCGATGGTAGTGAAGGTAGAGATATTGATTCCGGACCTGATTCGGCGCCACCAGAGTTTGATCTGCGAACTGGTCGCTACATTTCTCATTCACGACCTATGCAAAAGGCAATATCATCGAGTACGAAGATTGCCACTGGCAAGAATACTGCGACTAGTTCGTTGATCGAGCGCGCCAAAGGTGATTTGGCTATCATAGGTGGTGACATTTCGCCAGGAGCCGAACATCTTAAATCGAAAAGAACTTGGAAGGGCCTAGGGAGCGACTTTACGATCGGTTATGAGGCAGAAGGGGCGGTTGTGGAGCAAGGAAGAAGTGGGATAGCGAAAGGCTACACTCACGGTCGAAATAATGCGAAGGCTTGAGGTATGAAGAGCACATAGAGTCGTCGGATCTTCGCTCTTTGGCACGTTATATATCAAGATCTGCAGCATGAATTGATTGCTGTGTCCAAATTTTGCTGTATCAGGACCGAACCCTTCGAAGACTGATGCGGCCAAGTAGGATATAATTTCTCAAGCGATATATGTACCGTCATCGCCAGTTGCAAGGGCCTGTTCACGATGTCAGTCAAAGCTTCCTCATGAGCTTGGATATTCGCTGCCACTTCTTTCTACAATAGTGGATGAACATGCGCACCTTCTTCCCTGAAATGGATTCTCATGTTTAGCTGTACTGCTGCAATCATGGCTTTATCTACTCAAGGACATTCCACTCGTTCTTCTCGCACTACTATGTGTTTCACCACTGATGGAGATTTGTAAATCGGAATCTGCAATGATCCTGCCCATGGACATTCTTCCGCTGCAATATTATTGTCATGGTATGAAATGATGAGGGCAGGATTTGCAGGACTTGAACCCCAGATAATTCTAATGTCCTTCCAGTGAGTGGGATGAGACGTCGATGGCAAGTTCGGCTGCGGGATCGCTAGGCTATGTATAATTGGGGCAACACTTGAGCTCTGAACTCGCAATCCGAAATCCCTGCTCCACAAAATACCTTACTGCTCAATGGCTGTACAACAGACCGTTAAGCTAGGCCTGTTTCGGACTAATGCTTGTTGACTGGGAGAGTCAGCCTGGAAGACCTCCAGCTGGCCAATCATAGTTCGTCTGAGGTAGCGGCTCCGCATTTTGGCGATGACTGAGAACATCATGCTTTCCCCATCTGCTGAGGAACTTCTCTGCTCGGAGTACGGAGTCCTCAATTGTTGGGAGCAGAGTCGTATGTGCATTGTTTGGCACATTCGCCTACATATATCTATCCAAATCCACACTCGAAGCGGAAGAACACACAGGTACTCTGTATCCCTTACTCGAAATAGCGACACCGGACTAGCAAATTAAGCATTCTCCCCGCCTTGGCTTCATCCTTGGCAGCGCTGTTCCTCGTCACTGCCAAGTCCACTCTCGCGACAGTTCGAGTATCGGAATTCACTGAGTACGTTCCTCCTGTTTGCTTTGGCTAAGGTCGATTACCCTCATGAGCACCATCTTTTGCTGCTCTTGATCGCCTGGCGGTCGAGAGCTGATTGCTAGATCTACTCCACCGTTCTGGTCACCTCCTGTGCCAGAACGATGTCACGACAAATCCTTGACTCCAATCGACCTCCGTGTATTGATATTGCAAGCTCTTTGCTTTATAAGATGGTTTTAGAATGGCATAATTGACTTTGAGTCCAGTTCTTCTGCGTGTCAGTGGTAAATCGCCCTCTCAAAGCAAGCATCAACTCAGCAAGTAGCCGCATGGTCGGGTTCCTGCTGGTTCGACGATGACGAAGGCCCACGCCCAAATCATTAACCCAGATCCTGAGGCGAAGCGTTCCAAAATTTCCTCCCTTCTAGTGAAGTGCACCGCTCCCTTCGCCGCGAAGCAACGCAGTCATGTCGAGCAGGAGATCGTACTCGACGAGCCATTCCGCCAATACAATCCTGGCGATACTGTCAAGGGAGCCATACATGTGACCTTTGGAAAGCCGTTGCGGATCACTCATCTTATCATCCGCATACATGGCTTTATCAAAGTTTTCAATCGGGCAAAACTTCCAGGAGAAGAGTTACTATATGACGAGAGCCGCTTGACCCCGTCTTACGGGGGTAGTAGACGTGGCATGGAATATTTTGGGAACGGCTATGCACGCCTGTTCGACGAGGAGGTGGTATTGTGCGGTGAAGGGCGCGTGCTCGGCGAGTACCAGTTCCGCTTCGGCATGGTCCTGCCGTCGAAGAACTTGCCAAGCAGTATCGATGTAAGTGATGAAAGTTCTGCATTGACGATTCGATGTTCTGACTATTATCTATAGTTCGAACACGGAACAATAACCTACATGATCACATCAACAGTAACCCGACCCACCACTATAGGCCCAACTTCAGTACAACACTTCAAGCTTCATGTTCAGGAAGCCATCGATATTGCACCAATATTGAAACCGAAGCCTGTGGCATTTTCGATGGCATCGAGTCAGAAAAGGGGAAAACCCAAAACAGGCGAGCAAAGAGCAATGCTGCCAATTAGCGGAAGGACATCTAAATCCTCGAACCGTGACTCTGCGAACGGGCTTCCCACGCTTCATACGATCAGTCATCGGCTTGACGAAGCACCACCACAAAGTCCTGTTCCAAGCGAAATCAGCTGCACTACCGCCACAACCGGTAGCGCTTCAAGCAACGGAGCCAGTCCTGGAGAATCGAAGTTGTGTACTATCCTCAATTCCAACGAAGATCTCTTGGCTATGTCTGATCCCGATACTGTCTCAGCAAAGACTGAAATGTTACAGGGAGGATGCTTGCCCGGTGATGCTTTTCCCCTTAGGATATCAATAAAGCACGACAAGCCAGTGAAAAGCATGCAGGGTATCATCATCACCCTGTACCGACAAGGACGAATCGACACACATCCTGCCATCCCTCTAGGAGCGTTTTCCAAAAGTGGGAAACAACGGTATGAGGACTATTACCCAAAGTCTCGTACCGGGCTTGGCGGCCTCTCATTATCCTCCGCAGGCTCAAGCAGATCCTTCAGACAAGATCTCAATCAGGTCTTTGTACCGATCATCGTTGATCCACAATCGCTCACAGCCATTATCAATACTTCGATTCAGGCTCCAGCGGATCTGTTTCCCTCAATCACCAATGTTCCTGGAGCCATGGTGAGTTTTAGATACTTCATTGAGATCGTGATCGATCTGCGTGGAAAGCTGAGTGGTCAAGATCGTCTTCTTCCACATTTGAGCATGACCAGTACTCCACAACACGGTTATGGTGACCCGAAGGTTAGTAGGTGTGAGGGCTCAGATGGTGTAAACTACTTGTCTACTCCCGGATTCAATTATCTTATTACAGACCAGCTCCGAAGAACGAAGGGGATTATTTCTACGCGGACCGAGGTCATTGTTGGCACCCGAGACAGTACACGACGTCGTGGCAAGCAATCTACGGACAGAGTCCAATTTGTAGAAGACCGATCCTTCAAAGGCTCCTTCAATCTTGGCCGTGAAGAAGAGCCCGATGAAATACGCGAGGGCAGTGCCCGTCACAGGAGTATGCTCGAAGCCCAAGGAGAGGAACAGCAGTCTTCCAACAGTGCCAACGTTTACCAAAGAGCTTTGATACCACTTCCGGAACCGGAGGAAGATCTAGACGAGAAAGCTCAAATGAGGAGAGCCGAACAAAGATTACTCCCTAGCGCGCCACCACAAGACGAAAACGCACGCTCATTGACAGCCATTGTACCATCAGCTCCTCCCGCGATCGACGAAGAAGACTTCCTCTACAGATACGGCCTCAGAGCTCCAGCACCAGCCTACGAGGGGCCGTCCGGGACCCGCGTGGAGATTGCTAGCAGAAATGCTCCAAACGATAACGCTATAGGCTCGCTTCATGTGATTCGGGGTACCGCAGGTCCGCAAGACGATAAGCAGGAACTTGAGTATCAACGTCTTCTTGCACTTGCTAGCTCCCCTGATTATTCGAACGCAGATGGAGCTGTGGAGGGCCATACGGCTCAAGCTGTGGTACCGACAGCTCCGGTTTTGTTCGAGGACGACATCTTCAGTATCCATGACCCTAGGATTCCCGAGTCCTTACCCACTGACTTTGTTGATGATCGCATGACGTCTGAAGAGCACTGGCGATCTACTAGACCATCGACGCCACCTATAGATAAGGAGACTCTTCAAATAGCAATTACTTCCTCCGGGATCGAGCCTGGTCTTGCGGAGGGCTCCGGAGAGGCCCATTTGCAAACTTCAAATCTTACAGTACACCAGGTTCCCTCCTCTAATGATAACGACAATGGCAACGAATCCAACGATCGGGATGATTTGGGTGTACATGATGACAATCTACCGCTGTATAGAAGGTAATTACGCTTGGTGTTCCGGATCTCGAGATGGCGTTTACTGTTTCAGTACCGCAGTTTCTTATCAATACCCAGGGATTTCAGACGAATTGGGCGGTAAGATTACCTTTACAATGCAACTTGGTTATGTAATGTTTCTTAGACTATCATTAATAATGGGAGTGTATCAACGATAATGAATCCTTTTACTTGTAATGGTTTTCCACGTTTTCATATCAATCCTTTAGTCTCATCCTTGGGTCGGTCTCCGAGACTAATAAGTCCTAACGTACCGGATATGAACAACGGGTATATCTTTGCGGACCGGGCAGATTGCTGCAAGATTACCTGCAAGATAATGAGCAGACAGCTCCTGTGAATATCAGCGTGACTGACTGGCTGCCGTGGACACCATGGATCGGAAATGCCATATTCTAGGACCTCACAACTTTTGAGACGTAGGGTATATCTAGAAGAGACACCGAGGCACACGAAGGCTATTTTCGAAAAACAAGAAGTAGAGGCTTGAAGCTGGACTTGTCCATCTACTGCATCATACTGAGCAGTATCGTAGCCGGAAAACCCATCCCATTAGAGAGAGACCTGCTGGGCCAGTAATTTGAAGAAGTGGCAGATCTTTGGGTAAATGTGCCTAGAATTGTGGATTTTGCTGGAGTAGCTGTATTTCCATTTCTTTTATATGATGAAGTTTAGCACGATGAGTTTAGTGCAGCTTTGATAGAGTACTGAATATACGGATGTTTCGCTGACTACTTATTGCTGGGAACCATGCCCTTCGAATTGCTACTCTAAGAAATTCGTACTCGGTTCCAGATGGTAGTTTGCGGTCTCATCGAAGCAAATCGGTTTTCTATCAGATGAGGATGTAGTTTTCGGTCGGGATTTATGCTAGCGTCGGGTTTAGCGACCGGCAGCTAGTTCGAATTCGAACTCGAGGTAAACAAACCCCAGACCACCACAATTTCACAAACAATCACTAACATTGCATCAATCATTGCATCATAATTGAGGGACAGAGCCTGACAAGACTGGAGGTTGGCGTTGACTTATTGAAAGGTGCTTCGCGCCATTCGTCTTCAACCTCGCTCTCGACCTGATATCTTCTGGGCTCGTCGACAACAAGCAACAATGGCTGCAGCTACAAGCTCACAGCAACGCGCCGAGCTGATTCGCGAGATGTCAAAAGATATGAATAGGACGCGCAACTCGTCGGGATCTTCGAAATATTCACAAGGTGTCCCAAGCCCTGAACCCACGACGTCGGACTTCGACCCTGAAAATGAGGCCATCATGTCGACTCGTCAGCTCGACAACCACTCACAGCAGCTTCCGCAGCTACGTGCCAGCGCACAAAAACTGAGTCGCTTCTCTCGACCAGCAGAGCCAGACTTCGCCATCAACACATCCGCAATTGGTCGCGCGTTCCCAGATTTCTCTCAGGGCGGTACCTCATCTGAGGAGGATAGTATATCCATCGAGATTGGCCGAGGTGCCAAGAAGGGAGGTAGTGGCACCATAGGCAAGCTTGGGCGCTCAAGGGAGTACTCGTCGAACGCGCAATTGAGCTTCGACGGCGACAGCATGGACTTTTCTGCACCTATGATTGGGAACTACGAAGTCACAACTACACCGCCGCTCACACAACGATATACATCAAAAAAGGCAGAAAACAATTCACGTGGGTCGATAAGACGTGAATCGCAGATCCGAAAGCCGTCAGGACTGCAGAAGGAGACATTCGATCCGTCACCGCCACCATCTAAGATGAAGGACTACGGTTCCGGCGAGAGTAGGAAATCAAGTAAAGACGGCCACCGTACACTGTCCGCGATGCACGCTCGTGTTAGAGAAGAAAATGATCACTCGCACATCAGCGAGGGGAGACCACCAACGGTCGACTTAACAGCAAGGAACACCCGGTTCGGGACTACCAAAAGCGTGCAAGCCTCATCGCAAGGAGGTTTGCCGACCCGTTTCAGCTCCGCGCAGACCCTTTTGAACTCTGTCGCCCCTATCAACAAGCAGAAACTGCAATCTGCAGCAACGCTAAATCATGGAACACAACAATCCTTTATGTTACCAGATCTGCCTAACATCTCGGAGCTGGTCTCTGGAGTCTTCGAAGATGGTACTCCCGTGTTTTCCCGCCATGGCAAGTCACGAGCGTCTCGCTTTGTTTCAGGGTCACAAGACGGCAGAAGCAAAGGTCAACAGTATGCAGGAGTCAACGAGATACCGGTCCCGGATGACGAACAGGCTATCTTTTTATCCATTAAACTCCTTCAGGATAAGGTTCTGACTTTGGAGAAGGGTAATGCTGAAGCTGCAACCACAATAGAAGAGCTGGAGGAGAAGAACAGGGTGCTGGAAGGTGAGAGGAAGAGTCGGAAGAGGTCCTCAAGGGGCGATAGTGCTTTGGGTACTACAGACAGCGATGGTGGCCATGATGCTGTCAACGGTCAACGCAATTTGCAGATCGAGAAGAGTCGTAAGTACTGTACCACGAGGTTTGACTTACTGGGCTGAACATACTTAGGATTGGAATCGTCTACTCGTGTATTGCAACAACAGGTTGACGCTTCCAAACGCAAGTATTCTACTGCTGAGACGATCTTGAAGAACATTACTCAAGAGCGTGACTCCGCGGTCTCGCAATTAGTCGTCGCTTACGGAACAGTGGAGCAGCTAAAGCACGAGAATGAGAGTCTCAAAGACGAAAACAGCGAGCTCAAAGCCCGCATCGTCCACTTGAGCAGCGGTCAGGAAGGTGGGACTAGAGAGTGGACAGCTAAGGAAGGCCTCCACCAACGTAAACCTAAAGCCACAGCAAATGCTGTTGAGAACATGAAGCAGAAGTTCAATGCGCAGATAACTGGAGCGCAGCAGGTGGGTGGACCTACGAAGGAGCAATACCAGAATTCCAAGGAAACGCCTAAACAGCATCCAAAGGCTTCAGCCAACAAAGATGCGAACACCATGTTCGACTTGAGCTCAAAGCAGTATCCAAAGAATATCTCGCCTAGAGCATCGCGACAGGATGTTCAGACTGACGACGAGCAAGAGAGTGAGGATTCAATGTACGCGGCTCCTGTGGGAAAGGCAAAAGGCAAGGGTCCTACGAAGCCGTCTCGCCACTCACACAGCGCTCAAGAAGACGAGGCTTCACGAGAGCTGACTTATCTGAGCTTCATTGATGTAAGATCTTAGATATACCTCTTTCTCATCGATACATCTTACTGACTTGCCCAAACAGAACCAAGAGATAGCCCAGCTTAGAAAGACTCTAGAGCAAGAGCGCATCGAGCGTCAACAACGTCAAATCCGTAACCGTGGCCCTCTCAAAGCAGACGACCCGGTAACACAGTCAGGTTCGGTAGAGGCAAGGACTCAACCGTCACAGCAAGCTGTGCCACGCAAGTCGTCTATGAAAGATCTGACGACGAAGTCCGTCCATGAAAATGAAGCTACTCACACAAGTCTCCAATTTAACGGGCAAGTTGAGCACAATCGCCGTCACTCGGAGAACTCAATGTTGAGTTTACGTGGCCGACGTCGTGTCTTGGATGCCGAGAACATGACTTCTGCATTTATTGTACCTGATATAACCATTCGCGCCGCAGGAGTCGCTTCTGAAGTACCTGAACTGACCAAGGAGGCCCACGAAGTTCTCGATAGACTGGCAAATCACAATAGTCGCAATTGCACAATCTGCAAACGTGCGGTTGGCGTTGACGACCACCACAATCATGACGAGGTAGCAGAGGAAGAGAAGAAGATCACTCGACCAATTCGTGTTTCCAATCGTATGCCCAAGGTTACTGTGGATGAAGGAGATCCAACAATTCGCCCATCTCAAGCCCCAGATCTGGCTTTAGCAACAGTCTTGAATGAACTAGAAGACGAGCTCGCTCATTTGAAGATTCGACTCGCTCAATACCAAGCTCTATACAACGGCCACGATCCCGCTCTCAGCAAACGTAAACGCAAGTCGGTCCAACAGCAAATCGAGACCATCATGAAAACTATCGATTTGAAAGCAGATCAAATTTATGCGCTCTACGATGTGCTTGAGGGCCAGAAGCAGGATGGCCATGAGATCAGTGAGGAAGAAGTTGAGATTACGTTGCAGTCTATTGGTGTGAAGGCTCCAGAGCTCCATTTGCGTGGCGGCGGTGAAGAAGAAGGACAGATTGCAAACGAGCGCCACCATTGGGACTTGGAGAGTGACGCAGAGAGCGGCGACGAGCTGCCATGGGAGGGTATCGAGTCGACTGTGGAAACCACGAAAGCTGGCTTTGCTCGTGCTGCACGAAGGAAGAATTCGGATGCTTGACGGTCTGGAGGAGAATGGGGAGAGCGACCGGAGGACCATGGAGGGAGAAAAGCTATCTCCAAATCGAATTAAGCACAGTCTTAGTCCTTCCGCATGCATCCCAACGAAAACCTCCATCACTCAAGATCTCAAACCCTCACAACGGTCCACCTTTCAAAATCCTCACCTCAGTTCCCAAACTTCCACACTTCCACACTTCCACACTTCCACAATCCTTTACGACCGGGCGAATGAATCTCCCAGTATCGACTGACTTCGGTGTATGTCTACTGGTCGAGACTTGTCTTTTTGGAAGGGTGCAGTGTGGGGTTTATCAACCAACAGCGACAATGAAGCCTGGCATAGAGAAGAGATCTCTGTATTGACTGACTTGTTGGAGTGTATGTCTACAGATCGAGCTTTTTTTGTGGTCGGGATGGACTCGTTGGTGAAGATGGTTGGATCGTTAGTGTCGTTTCTGACTCAGGGTTGGGCATGTCTTTTTGGATTTGTGTGTTGGTTCTCTGTATTCCTCTATGTGTGGTTGGGGTGTCAGCAGGCAAGGCGTGTTGAGTATGAACGTGGCAACGATATGGCTTGTGCAAATGATAGGGGTATGGCGCCTCTCAAAAGTTTTCGTTGTACACACGATGGGTTTTGCATAGCACAGGTTGCGAGTGCAGTGTTGAATATCATTATACGAAACGAACTATGTCAATGCTCTTCCACCGTCTATCGTGTGGCACTATGCTCTCTATACATTGGGTATCATGCCGGGTCATATGTCCAAAACGCAACGCCACCGCTATGCAGATCCACAATAACCCTGACCCCATTCCCCGATCAATCACTCTCGTCCCCATCCCCATCACCAGCGACCGCAGCAGCAGCAGCAGAGACCGTCGCCACCTCCCTGCTAGCAGCATCATCCCTCCCAGCAACCTCCTCCTCGATAAAAACCCCCAAGCCCGCAAAGCCCTCCACCGACGCCCTCGCACAATACTCCCCAAGCTCATACCCACCAGCCAATATCTTAGCATCGGTCCTGACCCCCCTCTCAAAATACGGGTTTTCGTACCGCGTTTGCAGCGTGTAATACTGGTTCTTCATCACATATCCGCCGAACGGATCGTAGACCTTTTCCGGTTCCGGTGCGAGGACAGGCTTCAGACCTGCGATTGTGTAGGTGGGCGCGGCGCCGTTGTCGACGTTGAGGCCGTCGTGTTGCCGCATCGCGGTCTGACGGGCTGATGATTTCTTGAGCACGACTTTCCTCGAGTCATGAGCTATTCGATCCGGGTCCTCCGTTGAAGTGGCGATCTTGTCGATGATCTCCCTTCGTCCCTCCTCCCGCTCTCGGCGCTCCTCATCTTCTTCTCGTGCCGCGGCTATACGCCGTAGTTTCGCTTGCTCTTTTTGTGCCGCTGCTTGTGCTTCTGAGGATGCGTGTTCTTGCGCCGAGATGGCTTTGTTTTGGGCGATGTCTGAGGAGTTTTGTTTGGCGTAGGCGGCGAGTTTGGCTTCGGTGGCGGGGACGTCGATGTTGTAAATTAGGTTGAAGGTCATGGCTTCGACGTCTTCGAGGTAGTTGTTGTAGTCGAGGAGGGTGTTGAATTCGGACTCGCGGCGGTTGAATCTGCGGCGGGAAATCTTGTAAGCTCGACTACAAGCAGCATGCGTCTTGTAGGTAGCTTACATAGTGGCTACCCTCCGCCTAATATCCACCTCCCTCTCGACTCGCAAATCTGCGAAAGTTGGGCTACGAAAACGCTGTTTCCGCAACGTCTTCGCACAGCCGGCCACGGGGCACGGGGCAGGGCCTTGAGAGAAGATGCGGTCGACGCAGCTTTCGCACATCTTGTGATAACATTCTGGATTGACGAGAAAGCGTAAATCTTTCTTGAGATAACGAGTTTGTTTGCAGACGGGGCAGACATCTGGAATGTCAGTAGATGAGTTTTGGTCGAGTACGAGAGCCTGTAGGCGCTTCTGCAGCTCACCATTTTCTTCGCCTGGGTTTAATGCGACTTTCTGGGGTTCCTTATGTGTGGAGACTTTCGACATCGTCGTTGGCATGATGAACCTACTCCAGAGACGTTGATATTCATAGGGCTGAAAGATGGAATATCTAGAATATGTCGGTGCGGAATCCGTTCCGCTCATGATATATTAGACGGGCCGTGACAGCGTCTTGGCAGATCAACGTCAGTGTGGAACTCCAATAGGGTCATGACTGGTACCGTTAGAGATAGCTTCGCGGACCTCGAACGGCAGCGCCTGCAATTGGAGCAGAATGTGACCAAGCTTCGAGCATCTCTCCAGCACTGGCAGGCCTGGGAAATCGAATATGAGGGCATGAAGGAAGATATCCTAGAACTTGCAAATAATCCTTCGCAAAATAATCTGGTAATATGATGAGGGAAGTCAGAGTAGTATTGGTACGCTGACTGGCTTGGCGACAGGAACGCGTGGGCAATGACTATCGAAACTCTCTCTTAACTGCAAAAGGTCGGGCTGTAGATTACCTATGCTAAATTCTTTTGCTGAAGTAAGGTAGAAAGAAGGTTACTTCTCCAGGATGAACATGGAAATTTGCGTCAAGGCCAGCAAGTAATTAGTCTACTATCTAGGCGTGTCGACTGTATGTTGGGTCCTTGCATTGGAAGGCGCAAGAACACTTATTCGGCTCAGACATCCAACAGAATATCAAGTCCGTCACTTCTCTGCTGCAAGTAGCGGAAGAGAAGTATACTGCGTATCAAGTCCTCAGCCAACCAGATGTACGAAACGAGGAAGGCTTGCCTCTGACTGAGATTCACGAGGAGCTAGACGAAGAGGGCAACGTGATATGTAAGCTCGCTTTTGATATCGTGTTTGCTAGTCGATGTTCTGCCTTATGCTGAAGCTGTCTCAGCTAGTTCGACGTCTGAACCAGGGAAAGCGGCGCCCCATGCTGTGGAAGCGTTACGCCAAGCGGGTATCAAAGAGCTACCGAAAAAGGTTCTGTCAGATGTACAGTCGGCTCAATCAGTCAATGAACCCTTAGAATCAGGAAGACTCACCAGAGCAGAAACATCTACCACGACGACAGCAGTGATCGAGCAAAGGGCCCCAGTCACCTCCATCTCATCTGTACCTCTCGTCAGTGCTGTAATTGAAACGCCCTCCAAAGCTAAGAAAAGTGTCAGCTTTGCAGACGATACAAAAAATGAACATGTATCAGATTCCAATACCTGCGCGACCAACGGAGCCCAGACTCAACCGCAGGGCCCCTGGGCCACTCCTGCCAAGCCTGACAACTCACCCAATAGTCAAAGATCTGATATCACATTGTACGATGAAGAAGAGGACACACCCTTTGAGGCCGTAATACCAGAGCATGAGTCCCCCGAAGACGCTGCTTTGCGCCGTCAAATGATCGATTACAACATGGGAGAGGTTGGCGCAATAGTGGCTGAGCTAGACCTTGATGAAGATGATACACCCTATTCCGATGACGAAAGTGAGCTAAATGACTACGACAACAGCAGTGCTGAAGAAGACGAGGACAAATTTGGACGGACAAAGCGACGTGTACTCAACGATGATTATCTGGCTGAAATGCAGGGGCTAGAGCAAAGACTGAAGAACATTGGCCCTGACGCAGCTACGGGTACTTCGTCCGTGAAAAGTGGCCTTGAAGAGGAGCAGCACGCCGGCAATGCCATGGGTCTACAAAGTGGTCCCCAAAAGTCGACACCTGTCACGAAGAGGGGCATCCACTTTGCAAATGATCTTGACCTTCCAAAGGCACCAGATACAGGGTTATCGCAAAAATTACCAAAAGCTCTGCCCTCGGCGACAATCCCAGAATTTATACCTGTCTCTCGTAAACCCATACACGCTCCTACAGTCGTTGAAAGGCCACCGTCCGCCACTGCCAAACCTTCCACCATTCGAGAGCCTGACGAGTTGGACCCTGCATTGGTGCACCAAGAGGTATCAACGGCCTATCATCGCATGCGTAATCATATGATACAGCGGCAAGGCGGCTTCATGCATATCGATGATGAAGATGAAAAAGGTGAGGTACCGCTGATCGAGGCAGAGGGAGGGCCGAAGAGAGTGAGTAGATTTAAAGCTGCGCGGTTGGGTAAGCTTGGTAACTAGATATCTAATTCTCGTGCTCCCCAAATATGTCTGTTTGTTCTGTAAGACTTTACATGTCCTTTCCTATTTCATTGCGGTTCTCATGATCACATATTGTACACCTCCGATAAGGCGGAGCTTATAGCACTTGTCTTGGATAGAACACCGGAATGGAGCCTAGTGCATCAGGCATTACGTGTGACAGGCAGGCTCTCTCTAGAGAACCACATGTTGCTCCTTCATACCGCTCACGTTCCAAGATTGAGAGAACAGGAGAGCTCTCTGACGCCGTATCCACCTTGGCAGGTTTTCAAAGATATGGCTATTCGTTTCACTCTCTACATTAGCAGTTTGGATAATGTAAGCATTTGTTCCATGTTTGAAGTTTCAAGAGCTTCGTCCATTTTCCATGTAGAGAGCACTCGTCGCGAAAATCGAACTTGCTCTTTCCCTGACGTTGATCTTGCAAGCATACACCGTCGCAAAGAGCTACATGCAGACTAAGGACTCCACACTCCCTGTTCTCTCATGAGGTGTAACAAATGTGTGCAGGTAGCTCAATGACTGCGTAGAAGCGAAAGAGCGCGAAGAGACGTGTACCACGAGATCCCTGCGGCCATAGCCGCTCATTTACGTCCGCCAGAAAATTGTTCAGCTCCGTTGTAGCATATCCCATCAATTCAATTAGTAACATGTTCCACGAGACTGTCCAGTCCAGTCCTGGACTCCACCAGATCATCACATACTCTGTCTTCCACGTCTTCTGAATCACTGGTTGCTGTGGAGCCGCTGTCTTCCTAGGAGGCTTGAATCGACACTATCTTTATAAGGCAAAGCTTTACCCCAATTTCCTATCGCTCAGGTAGTTTCATGCTCTCCATACAGATCCACTTTGTAGTTCCCAGTAACATATCCGTCAATCTCCATCGGCTCTGGGCTATGAAGAAAGCGAAATGATTGCAATAGCTGGCGTATTGTTGTTTCTGTGGAAGTCCCGCCAGGGATACTGCTCCTTTGGAAATCGGGCCGACACAGATATATGTGTCATTGCCTCTTTGAATCACATGATGTTGTTGCGAGAGATTGAGTTTTTAACGGAACATTGGCAGTTCATTTCAGGCGAAAATAGTAGGACCGTCTGAAAGACGCTGACAGTGTTCTCTGTACGAAAGTTCCGAGTGAGAGCAGTAAAGGAACAAGATAAGAACAAAATTTCAACCAATTTGTACTTCAACGCATTCAAGATATGGAGTAATACGGTATGAAGGAAGTGACTCGACGAGTCTACACTTATCTACATGTCGCTATCCGTTCGGTAGACAAGGCAAAATGAACAATACTCGTTTTTAGACCTAACTCGACAGTGGACATTCGGAATGTTGCGAGAGGCTACCCACAAGAAATAGTGTAGATTCAGGCCGCTATTATGGATGACTATTCAAAACAGTTGTTCGTGCGACTTGGATGGTACTCAGATGAGCTCATGTTTGGCCAAGTACTCCATGATTGTAAGCCGAAGAGTACCATCTCTACGAAATATGGGCGTGCTGGTAAACAACGAAGAGAATTGCCTTGCACGTGACCGAACGAGATCCGAGGTTTCTCCGATAGGACATCCATTGTAGATCAAATGTCGGCTTCAATAATGCACTTTGGACTGAATCATGGGCAAATACTCAGACTCCGAAGCCTGGGAGGACGTCATACCGATCCCTCAAGATGATGGATGTGCTAATCCGTTGGCCGCTATTGCCTACACAGACGAGTACAGCGAAGCCATGTCCTACCTCCGAGCTGTCATGGCCGAGGACGAGAAATCTGAGAGAGTGTTGGGACTGACAGAAGAGATCATTGGGATGAACCCTGCTCACTATACCGTTTGGTGCTCCTCGATTTTGATATCTTGATGGGCAACGTCGCTGATTTGTTCGGTAGGCTATATAGAGCAGATATACTCCTCATTTTGCAGAAAGACCTTCTCCAAGAGCTTGAGTGGCTGAACACTATCGCTATCCAAAATATCAAGAATTTCCAGATATGGTACCTCTCCAACTTCGAGCTGCCACGCCGTAACTAATATTCGTACTCGTTCAGGCACCACCGTCAGGTAGTCATGACCCATATCACAACCTTGCCTCCAAATGAGATTCCCTTCCTCGCCAGCATTTTCGCTATTGACGCCAAAAACTACCATGTCTGGTCTTACCGCCATTGGCTTGTCCGTCACTTTTCACTCTGGGACACTGAACTACCCTACGTCGATTCGCTCCTTCAAGCCGATATCTGCAATAACAGCGCATGGAATCACCGGTGGTTCATCATCTTTGCACGACATACCAATCCCGAAAAGCACAGCATCAAGAAGAACGATGCTGACAGTGAAGTACCATACGAGGTTATCGAGGGTGAGATTCAGTACACGAAGGCAGCAATTACAAAGGCACCGCAAAATCAATCGCCCTGGCTGTATCTACGGGGAATATTAAGGAAGCAAGGCAACGGACTAGTAGGGATGAAGGCTTTCGCGGAACAATTTGCGGATTTGGAAAACGAGGATGAGGTCCGAAGTAGCCATGCGTTGGACCTCCTAGCCGATGTGTATGCTGAGGAGCAGGAGAATGGTAAGTCGGCGAAAGCTTTGGAGTTACTGGCAAGGAGATATGATCCGATACGGAAGAATTATTGGGACTATAGGAGAAGTCAAATGGGTTTGGAGCAGGTTCGGGCATAGGAGATTAGGGATTGTATAAGATGTTTATGGTTTGGTGTTATTCACGGAAGGCCGAGATACCCAAGATCTTACACGGAGTCTGTTTTGGAGAATTGTATTAGTCTATGTCTACATTTCATATTCCTTAAAGTTGTAGCCTTCTAAACCCCAAATTGTCAAATCTCGGTCATCACTTAGGTCCAAATGTTGCCGTTGCAATCAGACTGCTGTCTGTCGAAGTCTATTTTTGTAGTCGGCTTCCGTTCGTATTCCCGACCATGTCTCCGTTGATGCTTCCATTCGGTGCACTCAATGTACTTGGAACACCCCGATCATTCGTCGTGCCTTCTTCGACGTCGCCGTACTGCCTTCGAAACGCGCAGAGTCTGTCGAGTGTGATATCTGACCCGCCGCAGACAATCACAACTACCTTACTCTTTTGAGTCAGGTTCGGCAGCAGATTCTTCAACTTCCCGTCGTAGCATAACGCTACACTCACACCACACGCTGGTTCAACGATTAGTCTCTCGTCGTCTGCCAATCGCCAACATCCCATGGCAGCCTCAGCATCAGACAGCACGACGCTCCGGACGTTCTTCCTCTGTGCCAGCTCGAATGTCTTCTCTGCAACCCTCTTTGCTCCGAGGCTGATAGCCATGCTCGTAATTTCCGGCAGCGTCACCAACTTCCTCTCTTCCAGACTCGTAGCCAACGAATGTGCGCCTTGAGTCTCAACTGTCAAAACGCTTACGTTTCCCCACCCTCTCCTCTCCAACCCTAACTGCAAGCCGCAGAACAGCCCACCGCCCCCGACTGAGCAGATCACGGCATCCGGCTTCTCCGTTAGCTCCTCAATAATCGTAGCAGCCCCATCCCACACATCCCTGTGATCAAATGGCGGTACATACACGCCATTCGGGTTCTTCGCAAGCAGCTCCTCTCTCAGATATTGATCAGCTTCGGCCCAGCTAGCGCCATGCTGTATCACCTCCCTCGCACCCGCAGTCTTTATCTTGGCGATCATCAACGGCTTGGTGAGCAGTGGCACGACGACGGTGGCTGAGCGCCCTAGCAGATGGGCAGCAGTGGCACAGGCAAGGCCGGCGTTGCCGCCGGAGGAGCAGTAAAAGTGCATCTCTTCGCCTCCATTGGGGTGATCGATGAGAGCGGTGCGGATGAGGTTACCGACACCTCGTGATTTGAAGGAGCCGGATGGCTGGAGGTTCTCGAGCTTGAGGAAGATGCGGCAGCCGGCGGCTTTGGAGAGGGCAGAGGACTCGATGAGGGGGGTTGAGATCCATGGTGTGGGGAGGTCTGGAGAGGCCATGGTGGCTGATTCTGTTCGTGTCATGTTTCTAGAGAAATGCTGCACGCTCACTGTAGTATGTATGTATATGTTATTAGTATATAATGTATAGAAGGGATTATGGATCTAGATTGTAAGTAAATCGGAGGTGAGAACGGGATAAGCCTATAAAATAGTAATACTGTAAGGATTCGACCAGATCTTCGGGCTAGGCATGATTAAGAGGTTCTAGTGACACTGGAAAATCTTGTCCCATACTTCCTTCCCCATGGTTATGAATCTTCGGAATTGATGAGTGGATTGACTTTTGCTCCCAATGGCTATCCTCGGCATATAGAACATGTTGGTCGCACTAGAATAGAATGCAGGCGTCTTTTGGCGCTGCTCTAGCTTGGCGTATAACTCAACGTCAACCCTTCGAAGATCAGTCTTGCTACTCTATTCAGGCCTTAGGACAGCTTTTGTGATGCTCTGTTGGGCCGTCCCATCTCAGCACTGTGCAACTAGTTCACGTTTTCCTACACTCGCTGATCGGGAGCTCATCCTTCATCTTGCAATGAATGATCTCTTTGTCTGCTTCTCCCAAGTGTGTGTGTCTGATCTTTTTCCCTTCAAGAGATGTAGAACTATCGTTCTCTGTCTCTTCCACCCCATCAAGTGATAGGAAGAGGTCCGTCCTTTGCACGTGGAGCCTGCTCCGTTCCGAACCCTCTTCGACGCCGAGGCCCCATCACGACCCATAAGATTGACAAGGAGAAGGAAAAAGGAAGCTGACAATGACAATACAACTTGGGCAACGCACGATGTCGGCTGTGCCCAAGACCGTGATGCTCGAACTGTCGATACACCTACGCTGAGCGCTGTTCAGGGATGTCAAAGGCTTATCAGAAAGGTACGACAGGAACTTGAGAAGAAAAGCGATATACAGGTCGACTCCAGACGACCGTCGAACCAATGCCTGGAACTCCCCATGGCTGTAGGAAATTGTTGGCAAGGATCACTGCCCAGCAAGTAATGAAATCTGGCGGGCAAACCTGCAAATATGCCAATAGAAGAAGAATGATAAGAGTTAGAGAATCCTTACAAATGCGCAAACACATGGCCCTAGACCAGTCCCGATGAGAAGGTCACTTTTGTGATTGTATCGTGATGGCCAATCTTGGATTTCAAGAACACTCGACATAATCGGACCGAGAAATTGTCTTCTACCAGAACCACCCACGAAACATTGCCTCCATAAGATTAGCACTCAGGATCAGAGTACATGATTGCAAAGAAGCCTTATTCCGTCCAATACAACAGGTTCAAGCACAGCGGTCTTGGTTTGGAGTTTTGATGTTCTTACCCGAGTTGGTGTTATATATACAAATTAGAGCTAAATTCTCCACCAGGAACTTGGCGCAACATGCAATGGCTGCAACTGTAATAAAATACAGTTGATGCTAAGGAGGCTAGCGAAGTCCGAGGAGCATTACACAACGCTCCTCGATCCCGCAACACATTGGCAAGCTAGAGCCCCATGGTCAGCGCTACAATGATGCAGCTATGTCAGACATTGCATTGTCAAAAGCTAAGTTCCGTTTTTTGTCGGGGCTTTGCGTGTCACGTATTTCATGACAACACACGTGAGGCCGTATTGAAAGTTTCTTACAGTCGCCACATTTGATGTTCACGGTTCGATCCCGACCTGGCATATGAAAATTCAGCTAAGCCAATGATTCTGGTCTAATTATTCCTCGAGAGTGTATCCCCTCTTTTTCTACTTTTCGCGGTGTCTATTTATTTCACAGCCTCGGCGGTCATTTGAATCTGGTCGTTGATGCCGAGCTTACGGTATATTGATTCTCATCAGCCGTGGGCTTTACCATCCTGCAAACTGCTATCTCCAACACCATCGCCATGTGCATATAGTTCCACCAATAATGTTATTCGCCTACAATCTAGATTTTTTGCGTCCGGTCCTCCTTCAATCCGCATCGATCGTCATCATCCTTATCACTCATCTTTCTTGCAACTGCTGGCTGCGAAGCCCACTTATGGACTCACCCCGAGCGAGGCGAATGTAAGGTCGCATTGACAATACGTTACGCAGTCGGTACCATCGAGGTATGCAATGCCTACGCATGTCTATCCTGGACTTCGTAAGACATCCGGAACAGCCTCTGAACCTACCCTACAATCGTCGTTCACCTCGTCAATGCAGCTGCAGAGAACCGCAATACACGATGGCGCGAGGAGACACGGAGAATAATCGACGGTGCTCAACCATTGCGTCCAGATATTGAGACGGGAAGTAATAAACGCAAGGCGCCGGGAGCAAGTGGAGCTTCGATAGCCTACCAGCGAGACTTCGCAACCGAATAAACATACTTCTGAAGGGGCGAAGAGCGGATTGACGTCCTTCCTTAATCTCGTACGCTACGCGGCCACTCAAGAAGTGTGCTGTTTCGCGCTCTGCGTGCAGACGGAGTTGAGGGCTTTGGTGTAGCAACCGAATCTGGAAGGGGAAGGAAAAGGCAGACGATGGGAACGATCCAGAAGGGAAGTAAGGATAAGAACCCTTAGCCAGAAGGGAATCTTCGATTCCGGGTCTATCTTAGACTCCGTACTAATCGAAGCAAGAAGTCCTTATCAGGCCTCGTCTATCCAAGGGAGCACAGAATCTGCCGGGAAAGCGACAGAATTTGCAGATCCAGTAGCCCTCGGAGGCTTCCCTGTTGCTACGACTGGAGACGCTGAGCGCAAAAGTGCATCGTGGTCTAGCTCCAGATTGTAGGCCTTTGCTTCGACCGCAAAGACAGGAGCTTAGCATTGAGAGCGAAGGGTGCAGTAACGGTCTGAATTTTGTCTGTGATAACGTACGATGCACAAGCGCTGTAGTAAGATCAGGGAAGACTCGCTAGGTCCCCATGCCAGCAGCTACAGAAAATATCATTGACGTTGACAGCTTGCTTTCTCCTTCGCAAGAATTCTCTAGATTATTTGTAGCTGAATCCTTCGTTTCTTCTGTCCCTCCACCGATACTACCGTTCACCACAGCTTACAATTCTCTCAAGCCCTCCTCCTCAACATACTCATCTCCATACACTTCTCTCTTCATCCCATCCAACTTTTCCCTATCACCCCCCATCGAACTGAGCATCTGACTCTCAAGAACCTGAATATTGTCCGTCCACCTCTCCGCCTTGATCCGGTACGCCCCAATCTCCGTCCGCCTCCTCTCCACCTCCCCCGGATCCCCATCCCTATACCCTTCCAACTCCCCCCTCAACCCCTCAACCTCACGCTCCAACCCCAACCTCTTCTCAACCAAGCCCTCACGACCCGGGTCCTGACCTCGAAGTGCACTAGCCTCCTTGACCTTGCCTTCCAATTCGCTCAAAGACGCGTCGACCTTCTCCTTCTCCTCTTGTAATTTGGCCATCGTGTCGGTGCGCTCCTTTTTGGCTTCGGATGCGAAACTCCAGTACCAGTTCCCACTGCCAATCTTTTCGACCCGGATCTGGCCTTCGTCGCTGAGGGCTTGGAGGAAGTCTTTGACTTGCATGCCGTTGATGCCGGCGACGGAGGGGAGGGTCTTTTCGAGGTCTTTGATGCTGTGGACGGTGAGGGAGGATTGGAGGTAGGCGAGGATGGTGTTTTGTTTGGCTTGGTTTGGGATGGTTTTGGGTGCCTGTGTGGGAGGTTAGAGGGAAATTATTGGGAACCCATTTGAGGGGGGCCCTGCACCATCCTTCCGAGTGCGCAAGGTCTCTGATCGTGTGGACTGATGTGCTACGAGGCGGTAAAGGTGTGTATGCCTTTGGAAAAGAGAAGGTTGGTGTGGGAAATGCCAAGAAGGTTATGTTACCTTCACTCCACTCCCAGTCATATTCATACTTAACTTTGGAACCCCGGGCTTCTGCACTCGCCTCAAAGCTGCAAGCTTACGGAATCTATTCTATGAGATCGCTGGGTCATATGAAGTGGTACTGTAATTGACGGATCTCCCATTCCGTCCCAAATCTATCAACTACACCTACTTTCTGTACAATGACGAAACAAATGATCAACATACGAAATGGATCGGTCCAATCCTACAATTGGTATAGGTCCTTCTACTTCCCGCCCCCTCTGATCTCAACAAATGCGCTGACGTCCGCGACCCTTAGTCTTCTTGGTCCTGTCAACCTGCTTCACGTTAGCTGTGCTCTCCAAACATGTCCATCGGACTGATTGTCGCTCATGCCAGACTCACTGTTTTGTCCACCCTTACAGGTCTCGAACGCAGGATTCGCCCACTTTTTGCCCGATCTGAGCTATTATGCTCCTGGCTTGCAGACCTACTCTTGACTGGGATGACTCCAGTGCCTGCACTAGAGCCCTTCTGCATCATTGTCAGAGTCACAGCAGCTTTCAACTCCTTTAAGGTGTAGATGTTACCAGCTCGCATGTTCGTGAGGATGAAGGCTGCCTCGATGTCGTTAGCGGTCAGCACGGTCGTCTTCTGCCCTGTTGATACTTTGTCGGGTGCGGAGGGTGGTATACTTGGGCTTTCAGGAGTAACTGAGATAGTGCTGTCAGTGTCCACATTAGATGTCTCATCTAGGAAGGTAGCAATACGCTGGAGGTACAAGGCAGTGTCTCGAAGGTAAGTTGCAGCTTTCTCAAGGTCGTGTAGAGTCGCTTCGGCTTTCGACCTACGTTTGACGTTGAGTTTTAGTTTCACCATTTCTATGACGTGCTCGATGTTTTGCTTGTGTTGGTGGGTTCCGGAAAGTTGCTGCGAAGAATGGTATCAATTGGTGTGTATACTGACCCTAATATTTGAAGACTACATTGGAAAGTTGCTAAGGACTGTACAAGACTTCCTTCATTTCGAGAGACAACCTCATGGAAAACCTTTGTGCGTGGAGAAAGAAGGTTGTCTGTGCAGCAATAATTGTTGATTCAAATGGGAATAGCAGACAAAGCAGACTCTGCCAGACAATGAGCCGAATCGACATTTGTGGACATTTACTGCTTTGCTCTATTCCATTTTGTCGCTGTCTTCTGGCTTTGTGGGCCCGATATGGACATTGAACATCTGAGAACCAACTTATGCTTGATGATCACGATGATCGTAGCAGATATAGCCGTTTCCCTAGTAGATGCGTACTACCTGCTCACTGGCTCCAGAACGTCCATCGGACCCGTAGCATTGCTGTCAGGCGAAAAGAGGAGGACCAATAACGATTTCACCAAATTCATGGAAACTAATCTCCGCGCCTGACTAGGGTTTATGTCAGATTACGAGAGCGCTATAACCACGTTTTCCATAAGGTGTTCCTCAGAATTATTGTATACTTTGACTGAACAGGTGAATTGCAATGATTGAGGATACAGTATCACAAAAATGTTACGTTGTGTGGGAAACAGATGTGTACGAGAGATCGGACGATACTGAATTAGAAACAAAGATATTCTATATTTCAATAGAAGGGTTCACCCCCTTCTGGTCCAAACCTACTTCTGGTCCAACCCTAAGCGGCTAGCGGGCCGGAGCTTTCGAGACTCCGTACTCCCGGGTCTAGCTCTAGGGTACCCTTAGGCCTAATAACGTTCGTTTCTATAAGTCTCTAAACAGCCTTATTCGATTAATTATATCCGTGTAAGAATTATTAGGCCTAAGGTGCTCTACGATATTTGTCGCGAAAATAAGTTAAAAAAGTCGGTCGTTATAGAATTAGAGGGCGTGGACCAGAAGTAAGTTTGGACCAGAAGGGGGTTAACCCTTCTAGTGCCACAATTTTCACATACGGCCACAGACTGAAGAATACTCGGCATCCCGTCCGCTCTGCCATTGACAAGCTTCAGATCGAACAATTAGTAGTTGGGTCGGTGACGACCAGCGAATCCTGTTTGCGGTATGTTTTTGAAATTTTTCCTCTCAATAGTGTGATCTAATCGCAAAGCAAGTCTGACAGAACAGCTGAGTAAATCTCCCGGATATGCGCCTATAGAGGAGACACTCGGAAGTGATTGAGTTGTATCTCCCTTTTGTCTCGGGGAAAGACGACTGCAACTCGAATGCAGCAGGATAGGCACTAGAGGCCCCACGGTCTTGTGTCACAACAGACAATCATGGTGCAATTAGCGGCTGTAGGCATGCTCAGACCGTCAGGGTACGGTTATCTAAGGATCCTCTTCAAAAGATCCCTCTTTCCTTGAAGTCTACCCCCCATCACAAGCAAATGAACCCCCAATTACCAGAGCAAAGCCACAACCGAATTCCATCGCCATGAGTCCCTACTCCCTCCCCCAAACCCTCGCAGCATTTCACTCCTTCTACAACTTCCTCACAACTCTTCCCTCGGACATCACTCCCGCCTCAATCCTCGCGCCACCCCTGTCCGCCCATGGCTGGCCATCCCTCTCACCCCAGTACCTCTCTCCCCTCCGCAAAACCCTCGATGTAATCACCCTCCTCCAACATCTTCCCTACATCGCCGAAAACCCCGGGACGGCCGGCTCCACGCAAATTGCCTACCAGACCAACGCCATTGACTTCCGCGGTCCCGCCGCGCGCTGGAGTATCGACAACGACAAGATAGAAGGGACGATGGAGCCCGTGGGGGCGGGTGTGATACCAGAGTGGGTCGTCAGTTTAAGCGGTGGGGGAAGGGATGCTAGTTGGTTGCTTTTAGATACGCGGGAGGGGACGATTACGGATTCCATACAGCAGGAACGACCCGAGAGGGATGAGCCGGGGCAGGATAGCCCGGATTTTTGGAGGGCGTATCATACGAGGCCTGTTGTGGAGTTTTTGGAGGAGTGGCAGGAGAAGTATCGGAGTTTGGAGTGGGTGGTTGTGCCGGAGAATGTGGATGATGCGGTTATGATAAGGTGGGATAAGGAGACGGATGTAAGTTCTGCGATTGGAGTGTTTTCGCCGAAGCTGCTTTTCGAGAGGTCGACCGCTTGCTGACATTGTGTTTTATTTTTGCTGTAGGAGGTCCGAGCTATCTATCGTGCCTACGGCTGGCCTGATAGTTTTCGTCGCGATGAGTGCAGACAGGCATTGTTGGACTGGAAGCGGCGTAAGCTTGCCACGGCATCCGCAGGACATCCACGCTCCAACAAGGGGGTGAAGAGCCCGGGGGGGGGGGGGGGGGGGGGGGACAAGAAAAAAAAAAAAAAAACAC
>JAABUY010000328.1_pt1 | contig 89268 bp, 75 predicted proteins | sample 5560271 | NCBI WGS metagenome assembly JAABUY01 (sample SAMN10711886, study PRJNA513374) | rock metagenome | isolation source: Antarctica rocks | place: Antarctica: Victoria Land, University Valley | reverse complement strand
CCCCCCCGTCGGATCGTGTGGCTGGGTGGGCGTGAAGCGTGGCTGTGATAGCTTGATGTCGTTGACAAGCGGTCTGTCGGTCGGTACTGGTTGTTGGGCCGAGGACCGCGTGCGTTGTGTTCGCGCTGAGCTAGTGGCGAGTGGGGGGGTAGTCTTGAGTGGTGGTCGTCCGGCGGAATGGGTTGGCTTGGGAGTCTTGGGTGGAGTGGGGGGGGGTGAGTGAAGGTGGGGAAGGGGAGGGGAGGTCAGGTGGAAGGCTAGAGGAGGTTAGGATCCTGGCGCGAGCGTCGATGTCGGATTACTAGGGCTCGGGGTCTGGGCGTTGTCTTTGGGGGTTTAGATGGCGGGGTGGGAGGGGAGATGGGGGGGTTTGAGAGGTTTGAATCTACGTATAGGAGTCAAGCCTTGCAATTGAGGGGGGGAGGGACAAGGTGGGTGTGGGTTGGCATGGTGTTGATCAATGAGAACGATTTGGCCAAGTTGACAAAAATCGCCGGAGGTAAAGCTGTCGAGGGTGGGGTCGAGGTCGGTTATCGATAAGAATTGGCGAGGGAGAGCTCCTCGACTTGCTACGTTCTTAATCACCTACTGTTACGAAATTCGTCAAGGAAGAAAGATAAAAAGTGTCTACTGGTCAGCGAGGTTGTATTCTTTCGACTAAGACTGGAGAAGAGGTGTTTATATTTACATTGCGATTGAAGCCTTCTTTTTGGTTTCGTGGGGTTGTTGCCAGGGATTCTACCTTACTGTATTGCTGGTCTTCGACCTTGTTTCCTCCTCTCAGCTCCTGAAATGAAAGTGCCTCTATTTCAGTCGGGCAAAGTAACACAGAGAGCGCGACCAAAGTTTCGTGGATTTGCACTGCAGCAAAAGGGATATAGAAGTTTCCAGTGCTGTTATGCGCTCCGGCCAGAACACAAAGACGGTGGTGTTGGTGCTGGCATGAAACACCGATGATGTTTCGAGGGCCCTTTACCTGGTGCACATCCAATAATGATGCTCTGCCACCTCTTCTACTTGTTCGTCAACATGTTCGTGGGCTGAGAATCTATGGATACCCACCTATATCACGCCGAGTGAGCCACCTTCACAAGGTCTGTCTCCAGGCTATTTAGCAGACCAAAGTCATACAGAACACATTCAACCTCCGCCAACAACTCATCCTCTCCTCAGTCTAGGTGGACCCGAACAAGCAAAAATTCAGTTTTGATATCCAGCTTCCCCTAGGATGCGTGGAAAGTCCCTGTCACTGCTCTACATCACAATATGGCTTGCATCAACTGCCTTCGCCCTCGTTACGCGCATCGAAGCCCTTCAACCACAAGCGGACACGACGCCGGAGTACCCCAAGGGCCACGATGCCCAAACCTGCCCCCTCAGCAGCACGAGGATCATCCTACGCACCACACCGGCTGAGTCAGTAGCCATCAGGCTACCCTCTGGGGTGCCGCCTCCGACGTTGATGCAACCCAGAGCCCAGCGCGATCTCACCCCAGATGAGTTGTCCCAGGTGTGTCGACAGGTCAGCACTTTCACCTTTGAGTCCGGTCCGTTCCTATTTGTGTCTACGACGACCACCTCGACTGTTCAACCTGGCCTGTACGTCATCAGCGTCAAAGCCAACGTTCCAATCAAGACGCTCCATATCTGGAGCACGGCTGGGACACATAATCTCTTGGTTCAATACAACCAGTTGAATCATATCGGAGGTCAATTCCAAATTTCTGCACCGGCCCGCATTCAGATCGTGCTTACCTTTTGGTCGTCAAACGCAGCTGGCGAGCTTGCGCTGTTTAGCTTGGGGCCACCACACTACTTGGGCCCATCTTCCCACCGGGAATAAGCTGAATGTTATCGACACTCAGGAGTGAGGATTTCCACGAAGGCCACATGGTCAGGAACAGTTAGAATGACTGACAAAAGGGTGTTTAAGCAAAACCTCTTGCATCTGGGTTCAAAGCAACAACTAAGGTAGCGGGATTGACCGGAATGGGAGAGCTTGGGGTTTGAGGAAAGATGTGGTCAAAGCGGCGTTCGGATTTGGTTTGGGTACCTTAGATCCGGCGCTGATATACCCTTACATGCTCGTTGAGCTGTAGAGTGAGGATAACGACAAAGACCCATTGAATGGATGTTGAGTCTACCAGCTGCGTAACGACCATTGGAATCCCAGACGGCAAGGGTATACACTAGACGTCGATCTCATGGAGGATCTCCATAAGAGTCAACGGGTTTTTATTGCTCTTAAAATAAACCGTGAACACACTTCCACGGCACTTTTTGCGCGCTATCCAAGAGACGGCACAGCACAGCCCGGTGTTAAAACCGCGGACCCAGTCTTTCATCTTCTGCTGCATATCTCCCACTCATGACTGTATCGAATCATGCACCTGGCATCCATCAACTTACTCTCCGCTTCCAGAAGGGTAGACCTTCTAATTGAGCCATCGAACATGTCACACGGAAGTAGGTGGCAGTACGGATCTGAAGTCTTGTACAGCCTCAATGAAGCCAAACTCTGCCATCCATAACTCTGCCATCCATAATGATTTCTGTGTCATGTATCCGCAACATCTCCTACCTCATCTAGTTCGCTCTTCTCATCACTTTAGCGCGTAGTGTTCATCGAATCTACTCAATCGATCCGTGACCGCAAATTCTCCATCTACTACACGAGAGTCCACTCTCTCAACATGCCCGCCCCAAAGGAGACCTCACCAACAAAGTCGCAGCAGCAACACGCATCAGCCCAGCTGCCCTCAAGCCCCACCGCCCGGCTCAAAGAAGCAGATCCGACATGGCAAGCCAAGCTCTGCCTCCGAGCACCAGTCCTTCGCCAGCGCCTCGTGTTTCTGCACCGCCCTCTTCATCTGGCCGGAAGGAGCGACCAGTGAAAGAACCCGGCGGCGGTACCTCATCGATTTGCCCACCGACGACTCGCCTCTATTCCCCGTCCGTCCTCCTCCAACCATCCCCACGCTCCGAGCTGCCCCGCTCGTCCTCCCTCCCTGAACGGCGGGCTAAACATGCACAACCAGGTATTCATTGGGTGCTTTTGGATTGACGTTGACGACTTTTGAGCGAACGACAGCTCTTCTGGTCCGTCATCTCCATCATCCCGTTCACCACCTACCTTCTCGCGCGCAAACGGCCCCTCCACCCCGCCGTCGTCATCGCCAGCGACCTCGCCGTCTGGGTCACGCTAGGCGGTCTGAGCTTCTGGATCGTCGTTGGCTCTGTCTTCTGGGATTACATTGGTGCGTACCCCGTCGTCCGCTGCGTCAAGAGCAGCGACATTGACCCCTCCTGCTTTTCGGCGTAGACGTAGGGGCTGTGCGAGTTGGGAGGGTTGTCGCTTATGGCGGGTTCGTTGTGAGTTTCGGTATTTCTTTTTGTCCTCTTCGGAGATGGGGGAGTGTGGGGGATTGTATTGGAGAGGGTGGGAGGCTTGGCGCTTGCTTGCTTGCTTGAACTGACGGCGTTTGTGCCAGGGTCGCGCATTTCGCGCTCTTCGTCTGGCTCTGTAGGGAGACCGACGTGCGGAGGAAGAGGGAGACGAGGATGCGACTCGAGGCTTTGTTTCCGCGGTGCGACGGCAAAGACGACCAGGGGGAGATGGCGAGCGATGGTGGTGCCGACGTGGGAGGGGTGTCTCGGGTGCAGTCGAAGAGAGGGGAAGGATGGTGGCGGAGGAACTGTCTTGGTGATGTTGCATGTCGTAGTTTTCTCCCCGGAGTATTGCGCCGGCTGCTGCTAGTTTGTAGATCGCAACGCTTTCTGCAAGCACATGTAGGGAATGAATTCCAAGACCCATGAACGACGTGCTTGGCAGTCGGTATACGCATGCGGACACTCGGTTCGGTCGGCAGTAGCAACAGACGGATCTCCTCCGTCCAACACCCAACCCTATCGTGCATCCTATTTCCCCCTCATTTCCTCTTCTTCCACCAGCACCGCCTTCAACACGGGTACCCCGTCCCGAAAACAGCCGCCGCCCCAGCTAACACCTCTACCAATTGACAGAAAAATCCACCTCAATTGACCCCGTTCCTCGCATTCCCTCCCACCCAGCCTTCCATCCTAACCCAAAGCGCAAACGCACGGATGGACCACTCGATTCCCCTTGCCTTCTACAACGGCCCGTACCGGTTCTCGGCGCCGTGACGGGCGTGATCGCTCATCTCATCTCCATCACCGGAGAGCGTAAGGGAAGAAGTAGGGAGGACAGGAACGACAGGCAGACAGACAGACAGACAGCTAACCACGATTGCCAACGAAAACCGCAAACACCCGCTAGCCCCCGTATGTCCGCGTACACCACGCCTATCAAGCAACATCAGTCTCAGTCACGTATCTCACCCACCCAACCTCCCCTCCGCAATCCCCCCCAGCATCCCCTCCAACTCCGCCGCCCGTCCCCTCAACACCCTCCCCTCCCAACCCTCCATCTCCCTCAACAACCACCCCGCAACCTCCTCCCTCCCCCTTCCCTCGCACCTCCCCACCCCAACCCCAACCCTCACCACCCTCCCCTCCTCCCCTCCCTTCACCCCCCTCAACGCCTCCACACAACTCCTAACCCCCCGATGTCCCCTCGCGCTCGCGCCCCCTACCCTGACTTTCAACCGTCCCAGCGGCGCCTCCAGCTCGTCGTGCAGGATCACTAGTTTCGCTTCTACCCTGCCCCTGCCCTTATCGCTCCCTTCCCCATCTCCACCAGCGGCACTGGTACCGGGGGGGAGGGAGGCAAGCCAGTTCCGAAACGCAAGAGCGAGCTGCGGGCCCGAGGCGTTCATGTAGGCGGGGGATTGCCAGAGGGTGTAAGGGGGCGAGGAGGCGCGGGAGACGAGGGCGTGGGCGAGGAGGCGGGAGGAGGGGGCGAAGGGCGGGTGGTGGAGGTGCGTGGCGAGTGCGGAGAGCAGGATGTGGCCAGCTGAGTGGAGCGTGTTGGCGTAGCGGGGGCCGGGGTTGCCGAGTGAGGCGATTAGGAGGGGGTGGGGGGGCATTGTGGGGAGGGGTGGAGGGGTGGAGGGGGGAGGGGGGAGGGGTGGTTGTGGTAGTTGGAGGGTGGTGGTTGTGATTGAGGGACCGGGGGGGGTGGTGAGGAGGAGGAGAGGGCGTGGAGGGTGGGTGTGTGCGTTGGTTGGGATGGTTTGGATGTTGTTAGGTGGTCGCTGCACAGGAGAGAACGGGGTGTCGACGTGGCGGAGAGTGGTTTGAGGTGCTTTGCGGTAGGGTTTGAAGTGGGAGGGTTGGTGAACTTGAAGGTTTGAGTTTGTATCTAGGTGTCGGTCTCGCTTGAAGGATGAAAGAAAGGCCAACGCCAGCAAAACTGTTTCTTGCCTCAAAATGCACGTGATGCGATTTAGATGAGGATGCAAAGAATATTTGTACTGAGTGGTAGGATTGATTGTCGTCAAAGAGTTAAGATATTTTGGTGAGACTACCAGATTGTTGGAATCACCATCGGCGTTCTCACCTTCACCATGAAGTCAAAGGTTTCTTTTCTCTACGCATAATCCACAGTGATGAACTTCATAGAATTTAATCTATAATTACCGCATAGCTAGACCTGCGACCACTAATACTAGAAGGATAACACGGACTGGTATCTTATTCAAGAAACGCTATAGAGAAAAGAAAGAGCTGACCACAGTGAGCACCAGCACAACGTCCCAATGACAACTACCCTACCAAGGGCCACGAATGGCATAGGGGTGCACTGTTGGGAACGTCGGATGAGGTGTCAGACCGCTAGAGTTTTCCACTGCGAGTTGCAGGTACTTTCTAACGGTAGGGTCGAAAATGATGAGGGTGTAGATAGAGGTTTCCGCTGCGATTTGCAGGTACTTTCTGACGGTAGGGTCGAAGTTGATGAGCGTGTAGATAGGGATTATAGAAGGTTGCTGGTAAGGGTGTATGTGTTCGATGTTTGAGATGCCCTGTACTTTGTTTTCCGTTCCAAGGGTCTTAGCTCATGGCAAGCTTCATGCCGCCGTGTTTGGGGACGGCATTATCCAGCATATACTCCTGGTTCGGGCCAGGTGTGAGTGGAGAGCGATTCTCCATGGGGTTGTGGTGGCCGCCGGTTTGGTCCGAGTCCGCCGTGAAGATACCAACCGCGCCGTTGATGGTGGGCGCGGAAGGTGGGGTGATGGCGCTTATGTCCTCCATTGCTTCGTCCTGTTCGGTTGACAATGAAGCTCCTTCGCCAAGGAGCCCCGAGGAGACATCTTCCGTGTTGATGTTCTCCTCGGGTGCGTCGACCATTGGGTCGTTCGCAGGCATGTCCTCCGCCGGTGGTGGAGGGGGAGGCGGGGGTGGTGGAGGAGTCTCCAGTTTCACCTTCTTGTTTGCCGTGGCGTCCACGGCCTGCGCCTTTGTCCCGTCGGACTCATCCTCCTCCTCTCTTTTTCGCTTCAGATTTTCTCCACTGACGCTGGCGCTGGCGCTGGCACTGGCGCTGCCGCTGGCTGGTGTGACAGCACCTGAGCTCTGTGGTTCATCCTTGACCGCATCATCCACGGTCGGGGTCGCAATGGGTGGTGACGTAGCTGATCCGCCATCCTTCATCTTGCGTTCCGCCTTCTTCTTCTCGTATTCCCGTCTTTTGATGACTGCTTTGTCGAAGAAATCTTTGACATACTTCTTTACGTTCTTCTCCTGCCGAGATGAGATACTCGTAGGATCCTCGACACGGTTATTTTTGAAGTCGGAGTTGACAAGTTTCTTCGCAATCTGCACAAAGGGTCAGCCATGAACCATAATGACGGTGTCAACGAGATAATACTGACGTCCTTGGCAAAGCGCTTAAGATCGTCCCGCGGTAGCTTCGTCTTGAACTTGTCAACTACGTATTTGATCGGTGGGAATATCTGTCAATCATCGTCAGACCAAGCTCCACTCACGCACGTGACCTAGGACAGCGCTCACCGTATGCTCATACAACTTCTTTTTCTTGTCCTCACTAAACGATTTCCACTTCTCTTTCCCATGTTTCTTGTCGTCGATGGGCTCCTCCGCTGCTGGCTGAGGCGTCGCGGTAGCCGATGGTTTCTCTTTCGGTGTATTCTCTTTCTCCGAGATTATACTGTTTATGATGGCGTCGAGGGCCTTATCTCTAGAAGCAGGCTTCGGCGGCGGCGGTGGCTGCGCCGCAGGCACTGTAGGTCTAACCCATGTTGTTTGACCGGCAGCACTGTAATAATAAGTGTTACCGTTGGCGATTGCTGCGAACCAACCAGCTGGGAGAGGGTTGTACGGTCGTCGGTAAGGTGGTCTGGCGCCGTTGTAGTAGCCAGCTTTTCGCTGAGGTTGGTTGTTGCGAGGTCCGGTAGGAGCAGACGGACCCCTTGGAACATCGATTGAGTCTGAGCGAGAACGCGTCGGAGACCTTGAACGTTCCTTTCGATCAACCCGTGCAGATTCTCGACGGTCGAAGCGATCAGGCCGATCGGTGGTGGTGGAGTTAGGGTCCCGCTTCTTGCGAGGTATCCGATAGGCCACCTCCAGAGTACTCCACTCTTTGAGTAGAGCTGCAGCTTGAGTCTCCACCCTCCACTCTCCACATGTCGTTAGTCCCTCGACAGCGACTTCAATCTTCGAGTCACTGATCTTGTTGCGTGTCAGACGAGGAAACTTGTTTAAGATATCCATGATTTGCAGCACGACGTTGAAGTCTTCTTTCCAAGTCGTCAGTGCAGAGTTCAGGATTTGGTAACCATGCATTTTGACAACGCGATTTCGCACTCGCTCGTCCTCGCACCACTGGATACGTCCAAGTAACTTGACGGCAATCCACTTCTCCTTGCATTGCAGGAGCGTCGCCATGACCTTGGTGACCCCATCTTCATCCAATGACTTGGGCTGGACATTGTTAACATACTCCTCATCGTCCTCTCCAGACTTTTTCTTGCGCGGACGTTTGGCAACGGCGGTGTCCCAACCGTCGCCATCATCGATACCCAACGCCTCGATGGTGGTATGAGACAACTTTGTTGCCCGCTCCGTCTGCGTCTTGCCTCCAATGAAGCCAGTGCAGTTTGGCTCTCCGCAATAGCAGGGTTGAGGATCTGCCCCATATCGGTCGACGTTGTAATTGAAAACCAGCTCTTCGCCAGCCTTGATTTTGCGCTCGGCAAAGATGCCCATCCGAAGTTTATCGCCCACTACCCATTTATCCACGTAACAGTTGGGATTGCAGGAATGATTGCAGAAACGACCAAGATTACCCTTCTTGGTGGCATCGACAAACTCGCCTTTGCTGAGGGACATGAAATAAAAATGTTTAATACCTTCTTCGTCATAGTGAAACATGCGTCGGCGGAATTGCACCTCGTTGATGACTTCACCGATGTACTCGAAAATAAAGTCATGAGGATTCAAATCCGTTTCGGCCCGTAGACCATAGCCTTTCTTTTCAGTTTTGATGACGGTTACGTTGGCGTACCGTTGTCGCTGGAACCTCTGGTTTTGACAGTGGGAGCCGCAACCACAGTCCCCGAAGCACTCCATTTTGGTCAAGCGATTGATACAATCGGAGTCGTCCCCGCACGCAAGGTTACTCTTTGTCGATGCATCTGCGAAACGTGTCAATCGACGTGTACAACGTAGTGAGTGAGAAAATCTGATTGAATCAGGATGTCTTACTCCATTCTTCTGCGCAATCGCACTCCATGGCGTGTTCGGTAGTGCCGAGGTATTTCGCAGCGTAGATACATTGTGAAATCACTTGGAATGTATTCTTGGCGTCGGCTGCCATGTCTGGCAGGTTATCGAAGAGACGGGTTGGTCTTGTCATGACCTTCTGAGAGGAGGTACGAGCCAGCTTCAGAGGTTGACCGGGCTCCCTCTTGACACTGATATCAGCGCCGATGGTTTGTTCAGTCTCTGCTGTATGTCCGGCCGGTGAGAGTGAGTGGTGTCGAGATTGAGTAGGTGAATGAGAGGTGGACTTCGACTCAGTCTTCAAAGGTAAGGTGGCACCCTTCAGCGGTGCTGATCCCTCCTTCGTGGTACTGACGCGTATCGTAGCCAGCGCCTGAGCTTCAGACAAGGTGCCAGTCTGGACATAGGTAGCTTGAGACTTGCCCCCAACCACCTCGGTCTTGGCTGGCAGTCCTTTGCCCAACATACTGACGTGTTTGGTATGGTAACGGATGAGGTCGTAGATGTGTGTAAGTAGGAGGAAAGAGGTTGGCTTAGCGATGTAAAATCGAAATATCGTGCAGCGAACTTTGAAATCAAGCGTAGCACAGTCTAACACCACTACGATCTTCTCGCTCGTGACGTTCAAACTCCTTTGTATGATTGCTCGAATGTCCAACTCCAAAGATTGTTTTGCGCAGGACAGAAGATGGAGGCGAATGCGAGGTCCTGAAGGTGTTGTGTTCGGCTTGGTTGTTGGGGCAGTAGCGCGACGTTGTTGTTGTGCAGAGCAGTTGGAGCAGTCGCTATAGAGGCATACAGATAGGGAAGGAATGAGTGAATGCCGTCGTGACCAAAGGAAAACTTGGAATCGCAACGTAAGCCTGAGACCTCCAGCAGCCACCCAAAGATGCCTTCGCACGCCACTAGTACCGCAATTTAGAGTATCATCACAGCTAGGTGGACTTGCACACTCCCGTAGTATCACGAATGGCGGGCATTGGGTGAAGTCGGTTTACCTGTGCAGCATTGAGTGAGGTAGGTAGATTGGGTGCTTTCCTGACTTCCATCTTCATGTTGCGGCTCTGCTTCGCTTCCCGCAGTCCGTACCTACCGGATCAAGTAGGTAGTGTCAGTTACTGGCTCGGCATCTTCCGCCAACCGAGGCATCGACCCAGAGGAGTCTGTCTCGAGCAAAGGTTTGGTTTGAATATTAATATTCTTCTCCTTTTCCAGAGAGGTACATTTTCTGATATAAAACTATCTGCGACAAAAGCGCCAATCATATTGAAAATCAACCCAAAGAACTTGCACGCAGGAGAGTGAAGAAAGGCCATGGTCCAGGGTGTACAGTATCCCTCTGAATACAACTAGCCTCTCATCCGAGCGAAGCAGCACAGAGTCTAACTTTGACAAGATGTTGAAGACCGTAGATAGCTTGTGCAATGATACGTGATGAGCAGCGTAACATATCAAGGAGCACAACGTGGCTCCTGCAGAGAGCATTGCCGGTGTAGTACTATGAGGGATGATGTGTCCCTGCAGGACTAGGTCGGGTTGGTATCGGTGAAGGAAAAGCTATATAATGAGTTGAAGGAAGAACGTCGAAGTGATTCGAGTTTTTGAACCACGTCCGTCCTCCACATTCTGCCATGATCCTCCGAGAATTCCCACTCCAAGCCAGCGTCGTAAGGTATGATAATGGCGGCGGCGTCATTCGCAGTGACCCTTTCGAAAGAGGGTATCTCCACGAACGGCGATATGGTATTTGTCGTCGATGAAGAGATGGAGATGGAGATGGAGATGGAGATGGAGATGAAGATGAAGATAGAGATGGTGACGGTTTGTCTCTACCGACGTTGCCTCATCCAATAATAACAGATGGGTTCGCTCAGCTTATGGAAGTGGTGGAAGATATAGAGATGGAATGATTGGTGATGGGAGAACCTCGCTTCCGTCGACAAGTCAAGCTTGGCGTCAGGGCGCATAATGATTGGCTGCCAGGATATAAAGCATCAAAAGTTGACAGGCAAGGGATGGTCACCAAGAGTCTGTACAGAGATTGGTCGTGTCTTTGAGCTGGTCTGTCTCTATCAGAGTAAAGGAAGTAAGGTAGTCACAGAGGGCTTCGATGCGAGTCTGGTACACAATCAAGCCTGTAAGTATTTCCCATATCTTCAATTGACAATTGACAGTGGACAGTTGACAGTTGACATGGGGAGTTTCTTGATATTGAGGGGGTGATGAGAAGTACCTTACTTATTTCCTCCTTGAGCGTCGGGATCAGTCACTAACAGGTACCGGAACTTCTCTCGTGCAGATAAGTTGCATATCGAGATATGACCTGATTTGACGATAATTATAATAATAAGGGAATGATGATGAAGAGGTAGAGGAGGAAAAGAAGGTCGATATGAATAATGCGATGCGATGCGACGCGATGCAATGCGATGCGATGCACTGCAGCCGGCGCCAGTCCTCTTTCTGCCCTGGGGAGTTTGAAGAGCTCTGTCTTTAATTAATTTCCCTCGAACGCCTGTCCCAAGCAAAGGAACAAGACCAACTAGGTATTAGGTAGTCTCCTTTAAACCTCCACGCCTCTCTCCTTTCCTTCCTAACTCACTAACTCCACCGGTCGTCCTCCCCTACCGGTTTCTGTCTTCACTTCTTTCAGTGAGCCACTTTCCAAAAGTTGGTACTACTGCACCCTATACCTGCGCCTTCGCGGCGGGATTGGTTATCATTCCTTGATATCCATTCAATTCAAGATGCAGTCGGTTTGCCTATGAATAATTCATCACTTTATTCCCTTTGACCTCAACACATTCGTTTCTTATGACCAATTCACAGAATCGACTCACAGCTTCTTTCATAGCGTGTGTTTGCGTCGACTTGAAGTCGCTTGATTCTATTCTGGTAGTCCTGGCTTGGAGTCACCTCTCACATCGCCTTCCCTACTCACACCACCAACAAAATCAATTCCCATGGCAGCAATCGCCGAGAGACCCTTCTCTGAACCAGAAAAGGTATGCATAACCCTGCGACTCCTTACAGACTGGTCAACGACGGCCAAATGTCTGAGTCTGCACCATGCACATATTGTTCATCCCACGTTGTTTGCGTCTTGTGGTTCCTAATGCTCTGTAGCTTTTTCTGTTGGCAGAGATCTTGAAGGACGCTCAGATACCTTCAGGCGTACTTCTCAAAATCATTAGGGAGATCGGTATTCGACCAAGATGGAACGAAATTCCTCTTCCAACAGGTACGAGAGTCCAATTCGATTGTTTTAACACGAGCGTAAACTCCGCGACGGAAACAGCACATCTAAGCCTCCTTATACGAAGCGACGAATTCCCAGATCTGTGTGTTTCTTTGACTGATGTGTTGGTGTTGTAGGTCGCTCGCTGAAATCCTGCCAACTCGCTTTCAAGGATATTTTATCGGTGCCCGCTGTGGGTTCGGTCCGCGGCCAGGTGTTTGAGTCAAGCCCTTCAAACCCGAAGAAACGACATGCTCCATCCTCGGCCGATAGTCCTGCCGCTGCAGCGCGCGCAATCCAACCGCGCCCGTCCTTCATCGCCTCCGTCAACGGCCAGAACGACCCGATGATGCACAACATTGCTGCCGAACGAAGCGACGAACCACCAAAGAAAAAGCGTGGCCGTCCTAGCAAAGTGGATCTGGAGCAACGAATCGCGGAGGCAGAAGCGCGCGGCCAAGCTTATCCGTCGCCCAAGACCAGTGCTCATAAGGCGCCAAAAGCAGGTCGCATCGATACCAGTACTCTCGCCCTGAAAGTTGCAAGCAGTGATGCTCCGATGACAACGATGGTGTCACCAACCGATGGTTCTGGAGACAGTACAAGCGCGACGCCCAAGAAGCGCGGACGACCCCCCAAATCTTTCATGGACGCGAAGAAGACGGAGCTCGAAGATACCGGGGCAACTGCGGGAGGGATTGGAGAGGGCATCGGGTCGGCTCGAGAAGTGATCGAAGAAACTCAACAGCCGTACTTTACAGCACCTGAAAGTGCGCTGGGGACATCGCAGGAGCATACTGCCCACGCCGAAGGAGAAAGGTACACACACATGATCGGAGCCGATGTTGACGAGAGTAGCGGGAAATTACCAGCTTATTCGGGGAGAACCGAGGAGCATTGAGAGAACCCTCACGGCGAGGAAGCATTGGGTGGCTTACGTACGTTCGGAACCAGTGGGAGGATAACGTGCGAATGTTAGCGGAACGATGAACGTTATGATACCGTCACGAACGCGCACACGCTCGATTCACGTATCTTATGCGGTGGCTACTTTTGCTTGCATTTTATGGCCTCAAGCGAAGACACGGCATGACGTTTGAGACGACTCTGGACTTTTATTCCCTTTGTGGTCAACAGTATTACTTGCATCCTTTCCTTCTTCATTTCGTTTCATCTCGGTCCTCACATTCTCGTTGGTTCTGACCTTCAGGATTGAAACGCATAGCTCTCCATCCCTGAGCATCCAGTTATAATGTAATAATGAACGACTTCTTACGATAAATTTACCAAGCTACATCATGAAAAACAGAGCGGTTTTTGTCCTTTTTTACCTGCAGACTGTTTTACACCACTGCCTCTCCGATCTTCTCCTTTCGACAGTCACTGTGTCTTGTGCGATCCTCTTCCGTATTGGCAGCCTTGGATACATTTCTAGATCCACAGCTCAGTCTAGCTTCATCCTGTACCATAGCACTGCATGATAACACAGCCAATCTAACTAATGGCCTTCACCACACCAGTCCGCCTATTCTGGCCTTGCCTTGCCTCGCCTTGCCTTGCCTTGCGATACCCTACCGACTCGCTCGGAATGCGCTGGATTGGGTTGGCAGTTGCGTGCTTGCTTAGACGTGCCGTTTTGGGGTGGTGGGGTGGGATTGGGATTGGGATGGGACGGGTTGGGAAGGCGTCGCTCTCCTTGTCTGTGTGCTTGTGGGTGGTGGTGGTGGTGGTGGTGTAGGGGGGAGGGATCAGAAGGGTGGCTCGGTACGGCACGGTACGGTAGGAGGGAGAGGCGGAGGGAGGGGAGTTCTGTGACGTGGGACTTGGTCAAGGCGAGGGAAACAGTAGCTTTACGATGGATGCTAGGGGTTGTATGTGGTAGGAATGCTCGGTCAACGGGGTTGTTGATTGGAGCAGGCTTCAAGCTAAGATGCGGTTCCTTGATAGATTTTTGGATATATACCGCATCTGGGGGAGGCTTGAGGTTTGATTCTGAGGTTTGGGCGGAGCGGATGGAAGAAGCGTGGTGCTGTTCCTATACTCTGTTATACATTGATGAGGGCACCGGTTGTGGTTCAGGTACACTGTTTGGATTGAAGTGTTTGGTGTTAGCACCCTGCTTGAATTGTAGCATGACTGAACCATCTGGATAAGTCAAAGGAGCGGCTCTCGATTATTGTCAGCGGAATGGGGAGGCTTCTGGATATTGCAATAGCTGGAATGCATAGCGATGAACGTCAACTTACGGGCAGTCTTAATTGGATATGAAAGCGCCCCGACTAGATTGAAGCTGTATATACAACGTACATGGTATCTACAAAGCGCCACCCAGGAGCGTAACAATCCACATCGCCACTCTGACGTGGATGCCCACTCGTCGCTCGGTTGTGGTGAATTCATCAAGATCCACAGGTCTAGAATACTCCTGGAGCCACTTCTGCTCCTCCTCCAGCCGTTTCTGAAGGTTCTCATTCCGCGTCATGACAAGCGTATTGATCTCCAGATCCAGCGTGTAACTACGTTTGGTATAGTTGGAAGACCCGACCAATGTGATGCTGGGACGTCGCTCTTTCGGCATCGTCACCCACAAACCCTTAGCGTGGTACGTCCATCCGTCTTTCTCGCCAACAGTTCCGCGGCGCCATTCTTTTAGAGCGATGGCATCGTGACGGCTAGCGGCTCGGACCTTTTCCAAGAAACGTCGAGATAACAATGTATATGCTGCAGGAAGCATGCCCGATACTCCTTTGGAGCCATAAAAGCCGTTGGCCCAGGGACTTGCGGTGACAACAGTGCCTTGCTGGGATGAAGAAGCGATGAGGAGTGACGAGAGCTGTGGATGGATGTTGAAGTAACCGGCGGTGAACATCCATCGCGAAGTGGCGAACTCTGGGGACGAGAGGGCACGGAGGAGGGTGAGGAGACTCGGAAGTTCGGAGGAGGTGTCCGGATCAAGGAGTGGGGTGAACTGTGTAACGGGGTAGACCACCGTGTCAGCGTTTGCGGGCGACGATTGAGGATGGATGGAGGGTCGCATGAGGGGTTTAAGCAGTGCAGTGGCCTGAGTTTTGAACAATCGAGGGTCATCGAGGGGTGATGGTGCCGCATTCGATGATGGCCATTGCAATAAATATCCTCGAGCGTCATCCGGGTCCGGCAGCACTAGATAACTCAAGCCACCCACCGCGTGGTGGATACGTGCGAAGTAGTCTGTTATGCGCTTGCTCGAAAACACATGATACCGGTCTTGTCGGTTTGTGAAGTAGTCATTCGACAGGTTGGCCCTGACGTCCACTTAGCCCTGCACGGAATCATCCGACGTCGCAGTATCGAGGAGCTCACACCCAGATATGATAATTTCATCATCCACCCCGTAGAGCTTCATATGTTGCAGGCCCCACCCTTCATTGATCCGTCTGGGTATATATCGCTTTCGCAGCCCGGTCAAGTTGGGCGTATGGTACATCCGGATCTCCACCCTGTGCGGCCCAAACTCGGCGACCAATGGCGCCAGGAGAGAGGCGCATGACGGTTCTGGTGTCTCCCTTGTACCACGCAAGCCATCGGTTAGGATCGACACTTTGAGATCAGGCTGCTGTTGGAGTGCCTTCCGTATGGTCGAGATCAACTCATGTTCCGTCTTGCCAATGTACAAGGTCGACAGGTATATACGGCTTTTCGCATTCAATATCTTGGCCTAGCTGGTGTCAGCTTCAAGCATGTGCCACGATGCGAGCAAATCAAGTACCTTCAACGTTTCATAAAAGGCCTGGGGAGATTCAAGAATATTGACTTGCGAACCGTTGATCTCGAATCTTGGAGCTATGTGATCGAGCTCGTTGACCAAACCGCCAAACGCTGATACTGGCGATGGATGATGATGGCCTCCAAGTGGTGGCGATGGTGAGGTAAATTGTCTTCGAGAATAGCAAGCAGACCTTGACCTTCTAGGGCAATCCCGGAGGAGACGTCTCGAAGCCCCCCGTACTATCATGGTTTCCCGCGCGCAACCCGAGCAGACTATCTCTTGCTGTTCATTATGGTAGTTTCATGCGTAGGCCTTCTACCCAGGTTACGGCCTCATATCTCACAATTCCGAATTGTGTAAGTAAACCTGATGGAGCGTAACATTGTCAGGCTCGTAAAGTTGTCGCGGGTCGGATCGTGGCACTAGTCCCGTTGGGGAACTGAGGGAGCTGCCGAGGGCAGAAGCCAATTAACTTACGACCTCGATCCGTTGTGACGAACGACTGCACCGCATTCAAAGCAAATATGTCTACACTCATGCGAACGTTGCGGAATCTCCGCCGGATAGGTCTGAAGGTGAACATTGCAACGACGCTTGAGGAGCTCCCACTGACAGTCTCGCAGGAGTATGGCCACCAGATGCAGGTATGTGATACGTTCTGGGGAACCTGTGAGAGAGCAAGAAATTACAGGCTGAGCAGAGGATTGAGTGACGTAGTATATGGGTATAGTGAAGAGCAGAAACCAAGAAAGATCTAAACCCGCTGATCTGAAAGCAGGCGATACCAAAGCTGGTACTCTTATCGCAAAAGACCGATACGGCAATAAATTTTACGAGAATCTAGAGGAGCTCCCACGTAAGGATCGTGTTCATCCACCATAAGAAGGGGTTGACAGTTGGCCGCAGTGCGGACACGATGGGTCGACTTTAAAGACAAGGAGTTTGATCCGTAAGTTGAGCACGTCCTGCTTGCTATATTGGCTTCAGCTAGATGGTGTGCTAAGATAATCTCTAGGTCACAAATCGAGGTTGGCTGGTGAGCCTAATATTTGAGTGGTTCAGTCAGCTCTTGCTCATATATCAATTGCAGGCATGCGTGGATTGGGTACCTCGTCGACAAGCCGCCATCAGAGGATAAGCTACTACAACAGGGCCACAGACAGTGGGAATTGCCTGGATCCCCCACGGTTCTTACCATGACTCGGGCGGAGTATAAGCCATATTCGACGTAAGCTTTCTGATGCTTCGGACGAGTCTCCTTCTGACGTATGTCTCTACCAGGACCAAGCCCAAGGTCAGTGCTTGGGTACCTGAAACAGCGCCTCGATAGGGCCAGCTGAGCTGGAGAAACTGGAGTTTGGTATTTGATGGGTTGTTGACACGCGAGAAGGAGCCAAGAAAGTTGATTTAGCTGATCCAGCTGCTGTACTCTATAGTACCGTCCAGAGTAGCAGACAAACGAAATCCTACAGTGGATTACAGTCTTGGCCACCATTGATTCTCGTCTCCTGAGCGCTACATGAGCTGAGAATAGAAGTAAATGAGTTCTAAGTACAGCGCTACACAGATGCGAACCCGCATATCAACAATATCTCCGAATTGGAACCTTCGTCTTCTTCCCCGTTGCTACAGCCCTTCCGAAGAAGGTTTAGTCGAGATGTCAGTATGGCATTCGGCTCAAATTGCCCTCTTAGTAACCTGCACCATGACAAAACGAACATTACCTTAGATAATGCAGAGGGATAACTTACCTTATCAACCCCACCATTCCTTAACTGACTCACATGTCTACTGATGCGCATGACTGCATTTTCATTTCTGTTAAGCAGCAATTGCTGTTCTGTTTATAAACCGTTTGTTGTTCGCAGCAATGAGTACACAGTGGAATCGCTTTCTTAATTGACCGATATCGGCACTCATTAAGAGTAATTGTCACGGCAGCAGCTCCCCGCCATGTTTGCCCGCTGTGAGGGGCCCATCTGGGGGGTTGACGACTTTACTTCATGCTTCCAAAGGGAGTAAGTTTCCTGTCACAGGTGCGCGGCTAGGGCTTAGCTAATGTCATTCTGTAGTTTCCTCCAGGTCCTTCTACCTCTGCTCGTTTGTTGCTCGTCCCTACTGTACCTTTTCGTCCGGAGTATACACCGGACGGTCCAGTCAAAACGAGACAATGCTTACAAGCCAATCGACAACGATGCCCTTGTCTTCGGCATACCTTGTCCTCCTGGTGGACAAGGAAGTGTGAGGGAGGAGAATGGAGACATTGAAGATGATCCCACCTTTGCGCTAGAAAGAACCAAAAGTGGTACCGATCAGTCTATGCGAGAGATCAGCCGTCCCCGGGGTGAGAAAGTGATCGTTGTGGTGGAGATATTGGCTTTACTTGGGGAGATTGGCATCAATCTGGCTGCTCTATTGACGCGGGCATGGGGAGATAATGGGACACCGGCAGCAATTGCAGGACTGGGCACTTGGGGTTATATCTTTGCTCTTGCATCCGTTCGACTTCTCTTCGCAAACTCCAAAACACCGGCCTTTTCAAAGTTATGGAATCATACGGCTATTCTATATGGGTTTCAGTGGCTTTTCACCGTATTACTGTTTAGATCCGCCATCATTCACCCACGATCGAGACGAGCTCAGATTTTTATGATTATAGATTTCACCTTGGCTACGCTACTCGGACTCATCGCGCTTACCACCAGGAAGGGGAATAAGGCCGTGGTACTGGAGTATGAGGACCACCTTGAACCCTCGAGAGAACCATTGGCTAGTTTGTTCTCACTTGCGACGTTTGGCTGGGTCGATGCCATTGTCTGGAAAGGTTACATGAAAACGCTGGAACTCTCAGACATATGGAACTTGGCACCGAAGGACAAGGCTTCAAGAATCTTAGCAGATTACCGACAAACCAGAAAGACAACCAAACTTGCCTGGCATCTACTCAAATATTTCAAGCGAGGGCTGTTGATACAAGCGGCATGGGCATGTTTCTCCGGGTTCTTTACGTTCGCGCCCACTCTGCTACTGAAGGTCATCCTCGAGTACGTTGAGGATCCGATCGGCACCCCGGCTAACGCAGCATGGTTTTATGTTATCCTCCTGGCTGTGTCTGGGTGCACTCAGGCTCTTGCCGATGGTCAAGCGCTCTGGACCGGACGTAAGGTTTGCATTCGATTGCGAGCCGTCATCATCGGCGAGATTTATGCCAAAGCTCTGAGGCGCAAAGCGGCGGCTGGTTCGGATACAGTTCTAGGAGAGAAGAGAAAAGACGTTGACAAAATCCCCAAGCAGGGACTGAAGAAAAGAATCAAATCATTTGGGAGAAAGCAAAAGGATCATGATCAGAAACCCAAGCCTGATATAGTATCGAGCACGGGAAGTTCGGATTCGCAAGTCAATACTGGCACGATTATAAATTTGATGGCTGTGGACTCCTTCAAGGTCAGCGAGATAAGTGCTTATTTACATTTCTTGTGGGCCAGTGTTCCGGTCCAGATCATTGTTGCCATCACCTTGCTTTACAAGATCTTGGGGTATAGTTCAGTTGCGGGCATTGGTATGATGGTGCTATTACTACCTCTAAATATTGTCATCGCAAGACAATTTAGCAAGACTCAGAAAGTTATCATGGCTGCCACCGACGCCCGGATCCATACAACAAATGAGGTTTTGCAAAATATCAGAATCATAAAGTATTTCGCCTGGGAACAACGATTTGCACAGATCGTCAACGACAAGAGGCGTACAGAGCTGCGCGCCTTACGAAGACGCTACATCCTCTGGACAGTTGCCGCCACGGTATGGTACGGAGCTCCTATCATGATCACGTTCCTCTCGTTCTTCATCTATACTGCAGTCGAGAAGAAGGACCTCATACCCTCAGTTGCTTTTACCGCACTTTCTTTGTTCAGCATCCTCCGTATACCTTTGGATCAACTAGCAGACATGCTTGCCCACGTTCAGGAGTCAAAGGTTTCGGTTGATCGAGTCGAAGAGTTCCTCAACGAAGATGAAACCCAGAAGTATGCTCAGCTTCTGCATGATAACGTGGATGAGACTGGGGAGCCGATCATCGGCTTTGATTCCGCAACTTTCACTTGGGGTGGGAAGGATGCCCTTACCCAAGATGGTACCACAGCCTTCCGCATGATCGATATGAATATCAGATTCAAGGTTGGGCAACTCAATGTCGTTGCTGGTCCCACTGGATCAGGCAAAACTTCGCTTTTGATGGCATTGCTGGGCGAGATGACGCTGCTGAGCGGACGTGTCTTCTTACCCGGTGGCCACAGTCGGGAAGATCTAAGCCCAGATTCTGAGACAGGTCTGACCGAGAGCGTTGCGTACTGCGCACAACAAGCATGGCTAGTCAACGATACCATCAAGCAGAACATCCTTTTCGCGTCGCCTTGGGACGAACAAAGGTACAACGCCGTCATCTCAGCCTGTGCACTTGAGCGGGATCTAGAAATCCTTGACTCTGGTGACCAAACCCTTGTGGGCGAAAAAGGAATCACACTATCAGGGGGGCAGAAGCAACGTTTATCGTTGGCCCGTGCCCTGTATTGCAATTCGAGACATGTTTTGTTGGACGACTGCTTGAGTGCAGTGGACTCACATACAGCGAAGCACATATTCGAGAACTGTATTATGGGCCCATTGATGTACAAGCGCACCTGTATCCTAGTCACACACAACGTTGCGCTATGCGTCCCGCGCTCGCGACACGTCGTGGTGCTCAACAATGGCAAGGTTGCTCACCAAGGGTCAGCAGAGGAGGTATTATCCTCCGGCGCGCTCGGAGAGGACTTGCTCAAGTCAAGACCAGCGTCAAAAGGCAATTCTCAGAAGGTCTCTAGGGTTCCATCCACCGACGATCTCGGTGGTAGAGACTCCGTCACGCCACACGGGGAACCCAAGCAGGCGAATGGAACAGCTAAAGGGACGACCAAAACTGCAACGGCAAACGACAAGGGCCACAGTGAGAATGAAAATGCTAATACCAGAACAGAAGGTAAGGCTGAGGGAGGAGTCAAGCCGCAAGTCATCAGACTGTATCTTTCAGCAATGGGTAGGTGGTACTATTGGACCATCGCTGTGGCTGTTTTCGCTGCTCAGCAGATTGGTTCGGTGGCGACGAATGTTTGGATTCGAGAATGGGCCAACTCATACCATACCAGAAACGTTCATCTTCAGGGAGCCCAAGCTAAGATGTCACCTGTCAACAACATTCGCGGGATGAGTAACCATATCTCCTCTAGCTGTCTGTCAAGCGGCACCTGCGCCTGGAACATTCCGCTCTTCGCCGAACAATCTTCCAAGGTCGACTTCGCTGTTACCTCCCCTGAGGTGAATGTCTCATACTACCTAGGAGTCTATGCACTTCTCGGTGTGATATACATGGTCATATGTCTACTTAGAGAAGGAGTTCTATTCTGGGGCTCAATCGCAGCATCTTGGAAGATACACGAGCGCCTACTCAACTCCGTCAGTCGTGCCAAGTTCAGGTTCTTCGACTCGACACCGCTAGGCCAACTCATGAATAGATTCTCAAAGGATATCGAGGCCCTCGATCAAGAAGTCGCCACTGTCGCTGTCGGTATGCTCCATTGTTTAGCTACTGTTGTGACCATTGTCATTCTCATCTCGGTGATCACGCCTGGCTTCCTCATCGCCGGGATATTCATCACCGCCATCTATTTTGCGATTGGCAAGTTCTACATCCGGTCGTCGCGTGACTTGAAAAGGTTGGAGTCAGTCCAGCGAAGTCCCTTGTACCAGCAGTTTGGTGAGACGTTGAGCGGGATCACTACTATACGTGCGTACGGTGATGAGAGACGCTTTATACGAGATAATCAGAATCGTGTGAATACTCACAGCAGACCTTTCATCTACCTGTGGGCCACCAATCGATGGCTTGCATTTCGTGTGGACATTGCTGGGGCTCTGGTTGCTTTCTTCTCCGGAGTATTCATTATATTGAGCGTTGGGAAAATTGACGCAGGCGCCGCTGGGCTTTCTCTAACATATGCGGTCACCTTTACAGAGAATGTGCTCTGGCTTGTTCGGCTTTATGCCTCAAATGAGCAAAACATGAACTCAGTGGAGCGAATCAAAGAATATCTTGATGTCGAACAAGAAGCAAAGGCTATCATACCAGAGACTCGTCCAGCAGCCAATTGGCCAAGCCGTGGAACGGTCCAATTCGTCGGCTATTCAACTCGCTACCGAGCTGATCTTGAGCCTGTACTGAGAAATGTGACGTTCAATGTCCTCCCCGCAGAGAAAGTCGGGATCGTAGGCCGAACAGGCGCTGGCAAGAGTTCGCTCGCCCTGGCCCTCTTTCGAGGCCTCGAGGCGGAGTCAGGCAAGATCCTGATCGACGACGTCGACATCGGCTTGATCGGTCTACAGGACCTGCGCGAGTCGATCACCATCGTGCCCCAGGACCCCACCCTCTTCACCGGCACCATCCGCAGCAACGTCGACCCATTCGGCCTCTTCACCGACGACGAGATCTTCACCGCCCTCCGCCGCGTCCACCTCATCGGCTCCGAAAGCTCCTCCTCCTCCTCCTCCACCTCCAGCCCCTCATCCCCCATCACCACGCCGCAAAAGCCAACGCCCACCCCTCCTTCCTCCCCCCCCGCTCCCACCACCGAGCCTCCCTCCACAGACACAGACGCGGACCTCACCAAAACCCTCACCAACGCGCGCGACAACGCCAACATCTTCCTCAACCTCCACTCCCCCATCGCCGAATCCGGCTCCAACCTCTCGCAAGGCCAGCGCCAACTCCTCTGCCTAGCGCGCGCGCTGCTGAAATCGCCGCGCGTCCTGCTCATGGACGAAGCCACGGCGTCGATCGACTACGCCACCGACGCCAAGATCCAGACAACGTTGCGCGAGCTGCGGGACAGCACGATCGTCACGATCGCGCACCGGCTGCAGACGATCATCGACTACGACAAGGTGCTGGTGCTGGAGAAGGGCGAGGTGGTGGAGTTTGATTCGCCGTGGGAGTTGGTGAGGAGGGAAGGGGGGGTGTTTCGGGGGATGTGTGAGATGAGTGGGGATTTGGAGGGGTTGGTGGAGGGGGCGAGGAGGGCGGTTGAGGGGAGGAGGTTGGTTGATGATGGGAAGTTGGGTGGTTGATGGTGGGGTTGAGGAGATGAGGGGTTGCGTTTCTTTTGTATATGGGCTTATGAGGGCAGTTATAGAGTATATGCATGCGTTGGAACGTTGTTGTTTTGCGTCCCTGTCGCGGTGGGGACGGATAAGTGCGATGTCTCGACCGACAAGGTCTAGAGTGCAATAGCGACGCTCCCGACCTCCCTCCTGCGCTTTCCTCTTGCCCGTGACTAACCGAACTCAGACTGTCATCGGGTCCTTTGTCCAGGAGCAACCATTGCGCTGGCGTACTACCGGGGACGGCGTTGTCGCTTCCGCCGGCCACCATGCCGGTGAAAGCTGTTGGATCTGCATCCCAATGCTATGGATTGTGAATGTGGCCATAGTACCGTACCGCCATGCCTCGTCCCCCAAGACGTTGCGCCGCCCACCTACGCCGACAAGGAGGGCCCAAAACATATTCTTCATATCTGCACCCAGACTCCCGCCCCATAACCACAGTAAAATTGTCGTCATTGAACGAAGCAGGTAAACCTTACCAACCAACCAACCAAACCACGGTTATTACGCCAAAGACGAGAAATGCAATCACGAAGGCAAGATATCCGATCTCGAACTCCTCCGCCCATCCCCCAAATACGTCGCCGACACATTCGTCGTCTTGCAGATATGGATGCCTTCCTCAAACCGCACATTCCTCGCCCCTCCGCCCTCCTCCTCCTCCTTAGCCGTAACCTCCACGTCGTAACCGTGCCGCCGCTCGGTATCGACGGCGAAAGCCACGGGAGAGGTTGGAGGGAGGGCGCTCTTGGAACCGAGGCGGTAGGCGCGGGTGTCGGTGTGGTGGGTGAGGTCGGAGATGTAGGTGTTCGAGGCGAGGCAGGGGAAGATGACGGACAAGGGGCGGCGCAGCTTGGGCAGACAGGCGCAGATGATGCCGCTGTTGGCTTCGATGACGGACCAGACTGTGGCGGGGATGGGGCCCCCTGGGGTGGGTGTTACTGGGTTGTTGTGGAGAGAATGGGAAGGGGGAGGCGTGGCTGGACTCACATGTTGGGTCTCGGTCCTTGGCTGATAGGACGAGGGTGGTGGTGCGGACGATTGTCGTGAAGCAGACGCTGGGGGGGTGATCGTTAGCGGTGTGCTTGCAGTGGTCATGGACCAGGCCGGGGATGAATTGAAACCTACAATGCTCCCAGCGCGAAGATGATCAACAAGCCGATCTTCTCCGGGCGCGGCAGGCGCAACTTCGCGATCTGGCTGATGGGGAGGGCCAGGATGGCGACGTCGGTCAGGATGTTGAGGACGGCGTACGACTGCCAGAACGGAGCGGGTTTGATGCAATGCACGTCTTTGCCTGTTCGGTCCCAGAAGCCGTAGACCGGAGTGCACTGGAAGATGGTCGCGACGATGTAGGCGATGCCGGATGACACGATGAAGACGATGCCGCCGTAGCTCGTGTACCGGAACCAGGTCGCGACGGCGAAGATCCGGTAGTAGAGGCACAGGATCGAGACTTTGTTGAGCGTGATGACCACCTTGTACACGATCTGCGCGGCGAAGAACCACTGGAACGGTGTTGGCACGGGCTACGTGGAAGGAATGTCACAGATGGGGATCCTGACCTTCAACGCAATGATCACTTGCTCATGCGGCAAGTCTCTGGCGTGCCTTCCGTACCCATTGACGACAGCTTCGGTCTGTTGTCAGCCTTGTAACTCAGCTGTCAAGTTTTCTCTAGGGTGCGGTACCTTCGATCTCCGTGACTGATAAGAGGACTGAAGATATCTACCAATTGAACGTATCAGCTCTATACCACACACATATCACAAACAGACAAGGCTCGTCCAAACCCACAAGAGCAGCGAGTATCGTCCAATCGTCCATTCCCAGACGCCTCCTCGCCGCGGTCGTTCCGATCCGGACACCAACGAAGAGGCCGGCGACAACGACCATCACCACGCTGAGGATGTAGAGAGTCCATCCTCGCTCGACGGGCCCAGCTGTGCCCAAGCCAACCGCGGGGGCCATAGATTGAACACAGCCGGTCAATACGAATCAAGGGCAGGAAACGGTTCGCAAGCAACCCCTGGTGTTTCTTGCGTAGATTGGAATTCATTATTATAATTCTCCGGACACTTTATCTATCTGGCGGTTTGAGATCGGACGGAAAATAGCGTGCGCTACCCGGATCCCCTGGTTTATCATACTGTAGTTGGCTTAGTCTGATCACCATAACGTTATACTGTAGGCACAAGCCGGAGAGCTAAGAGACTGTTACCGGCCCGTTCGCCCCGAAGGTCTAGCCCTCGATCGACTGAGTGAGGTACGGAGTCTTCAAGGCACGGGCCTCCGCTATGGGGTGTTCGTGCCCGAGTTTATTTAGCGAAGCTCTTGAGTGAAACTCGGCTTTTTCCGGCGCCACCAGCCAGTCTTGGCGTTATATGCGTACGACGTATGTGTAAGTTAAGTTACGGAGTACAGAGACAGTGGGTTAGTTGTAAGTTAGCGAGCTGTGGTCTTTTGTGGAAAGACTGATGGCTGGGCTTGTCCTGCAAGTCTAATCAGGTCGTTCTCCAAATGCTTCTGAGTGCTGTCATGGCAAGACTGCCGATTGGTGGCTGTAACCCTGTTCCTGTCATCAAAACATGGCACGGACACCACGCTTATGTATCATGCATCAGGCATCATGCATGAACCGATGGGGGCTTCGAAAGTGCATTTACACATCGAGAACTACCGGACCTAACCAAAGGTTCGAGTCGAACCGAGTCCTTTTACCAAAGTATATCCTGATCTCAGGGGAAGTAAATATGAAAAGAAATTAAGGTACTACTCCGAGCTGTCAGAGGTCAGCTCTCTGCCTTCGTTGTTGATATCGTCTCGTATCTCGTACTCACCATGTATTGCATGTTCAAACCCTCCTTCGGGAGCTGGGCCTTGTTGCTTTCGTCTCTCTTTGCGAACTCATCCTGGTCGCTTTCTGCTCGTTCGTGCGCCACCGTCTCAACTACGAGCGGCTTGATCACTGGTCATGCAGCTCCGAATCGTACAGATATCTCCGAGTACCTGGGCATCCCTTACGCCCAACCTCCACTGAGATGCCTCCGCTTTGCCGCGCCGCAGAAGCTTGTGTCGTCGAATGCACCGTTAAATGCATCAACATATGTGAGTTAAATCAGACCTCATGTCCGTCAATGAATGAAACAAAGGCTAATCAATGGTCCTTTAAAGTCGCCGTATGTTGTTTCCTCGTAGTTATGTATAGAGACCTAGCTGTTGATACTCTAGCAAAAGTGACTGCCCTGCGAACCTCGCGCCTCCAAGCACCTTTCCGAACTTTACTGGAAACGGCTTCAGAGTTTTCAGCACCTTCACCGGCCGAGCAGGCAACAAGACTAATCCACAGAGTGAAGACTGCTTGACCTTGAATGTCTGGACTAAGACTCCCTCAGCAACGCAGGCGCAACCAGTCTTTGTCTGGCTACATGGCGGCAGTAAGAATATCTTCGTCGTCTTTTACTACCCGGCCCCAACCTAATCTATTGTTATTCAGGGTTTTCCATTCCTGGCTCCCACAACCCATTCTATAATGGACAATACCTAGCCGATGACGAAGATGTTGTAGTTGTGACTATCAAGTAGGGCTAACCCAGCATCTGCTACCCCATACAAGATCTACTCATTAACTGTCCATCCCCAGCTACCGCGTCAACATCTTTGGTTTCTTTGGCGCTCCCGGCGAAGTGCAGAACGTTGGTCTCCTCGATCAACGCTTAGCAGTCGAATGGGTGCGCGATAACATCCAGGGCTTTGGTGGAGACCCCAAGCGAATCACCCTCTTCGGACAATCCGCCGGTGGCTCTTCCGTGGACTTTTACTCCTATGCTTGGACTCAGGATCCCATCGTCAGCGGCCTGATTTCGGATTCCGGCACGGCCCTCAGCTTCACGCCCAACTCCCCGGAACTGAGCGCGAAGTACTTCTACAACGTCTCCGGCACCCTCGGCTGTGGGGGTTCCGGCAGCGATCCGAAGGCGGTCGTCAACTGCGTGCGCAGCAAGAACACCACCGAGATCCTCAAAGCCGCCGCACTCGTCCCGGCCGCACCGTCTCCCGCCCTCGCACAGCCAGTGTTCCACCCGACCGTCGACAACCGGACCGTCTTCGCAGACTACAGCGCCTTGTCAGCCAACGGCAGTTTCATGAAAGTGGTCAGTTCCCATCCTCCCTATAGCCTAAAGGTCCCTCCCGGCTGACAGGGCATTTCCCCCTCCGCATCAAGCCCTACCTCGTGGGCAACAACAACTACGAAGCCGGCTTCTACAAGCTCGCCGCCTTCGCCACGAAGAAGAACCTCACCGCCGCGCAATGGGACGCGTTCAACCTCGCCGGCTTCACCTGTCCCTCGGGCCGCGAAGCCGCCGCCCGCGCCACCAACGGCGTCCCCGTCTGGCGCTACCGCTACTTTGGCGACTGGCCTAACCTCCGCCTGTATCCCGGCAGCGGCGCCTATCACGGCAGCGACCTGTCGTTGATCTTCGGCACCACGCTGGATGTGAGTGGGGAGCCGGATTCCCCGACCGAGGCGGCGACGGCGAGGTATATGATGAATGCGTGGGCGTCGTTTGCGAGGGATCCGGCGAATGGGTTGAGGGCTTTTGGGTGGCCGGTTTATAATCCGCAATGTATGGGTCACCGCTTTCAGTGTTGCTGCTATGTCCTGCCATCTACTCGTAGGGTTGAAGGCTGACATCCGTGGTTTACTAGGCGATACGCTGGTTCGACTGGCATATGATAATCAGACCACGGCGTCTTTCGTCTCGCCGGGCGTGTACGATAATGCGTGCCCCGCTGTCAACGACCCGACCCCTGCTCAAGGCGCGTTTTGAGAATGGATGAGGAGATCTGTTCTCGGGATAGGCTCCGTGGAGGCGCTGGTGGCCGTAATGTGATAAGGTGGTGGGAACGGATTCCGTGATAGTAGATATGTGAGAATAGTATATACTCCGTAAATCCGAAGTCGTACAACTTAGTTGAAATCGATGATACATATACTGGATATAGCTAGCCCTAGCGAGCAGGTTGTATGACGTCCTCAACACGTGAAAGCGGCTGCATCCGATGAGGCCCAGCAGAAGTGAACGGACGGTGGTCAGTGATCACATAGCCTACAATGTAGGCTCGTCTCATAACAAAGAACTTAGATTTGCCCTAGACGAGAAGCCCTCTCAGGCCTGACAGATATTGGTCTGAGAGTAATGTAGTCCCCTCGAACAAAAGCCAACACCGCAAGGCAACGTCCGTCTCGTCCTCTCAACAAAAGGCCATAACCAACATCTACACGCAAGCACTAACGAAAACCCTCCAACGCCAACGCCCGCCAACAACCAACCACTCCGCAACCCCCCACGCCCCTACTTCGCCACAATCGACACCACATCCTCATCCGCCACAACATGACTCAGCCCCACCCTTTGCGGCACATGCCTGGCACTAGCGCCCCACACCAACGCATACTTGAACGTCTCCTTCAGCGTCCGATGCACCTGATCACACACCTCCTCGATCGTCGACTTGTTGCGCACAATCAGCGCCTCGCTGAAGTCGGGTTCCACGCCTTTTCTGCACAATTCACCGTTTCTCTCATCTCAGCACTCGCTTCTTCCCGGCCTCCTACAGTGGAATGGGTAAAGAGGAGAGAGAGGGAGGAAGGGGGAGGAGGGAAAGGGTGAGGGGGAGGGGGTTACCGTTTGGTGTAGATGCGCATCAGCTGCAGTTCGAGCCAGCAGCGCTCGACGACGTCCTGGATGCCGAGGTCGAGCTCGCAGCTCATGACGACGGTGGCGGGTTCGCGGGCGAGCTTGTCGAGGAAGTCGAGGCTGACGCTGTCGATTTTGTTGTAGACGTATAGGCTGTGAGAAAAGGCGGGGGGGGGGGTGTCAGTGTTGGTGCTGTGGTGGGAGGGTGGAGCAGTACGGGGGGAGTACCATTTGATGTATTTGCGGTGGTCTTTCATGATGACGTCGATGAAGTCGTCGACGGTTGCTGTGACGCACGCATGTCAGCAGTTACGGGAGGTGAAGAGGTGTATGGGATGGGGCTTACCGTTTTCGTCTCGTACCAGCACTTCGCAGTTGAGCATCTTGTAGTCCCGCAGGATGTTGTAGAGCATCTTCTCGTCGAGGTGTTTCGGCGTGGTCTGGAAGGTGATCTTCATGCCGCCTGCTTTCTTCACTTTCAAGTAGATGTTCCTACGCCCGTCAGCATGGTGCATCCCAGGGTGAGGTAGGATCGGATTCGTACGGTGGTTCTCGGTTCAACCGGATGCCCACAGCTTCCAGTTCCGCCTCCAGGAGCGCCCTCTGTTCGGCTTTCTTCGTTGCGTCGAGGATCATCAGGACCAGATCGCTAGTCTACTTGTCCTCATAAACAGACAGCATATATCTTAGCCCTACCGGAAGACCATACCTTCGCCGCCGAAATCACCTGCCTCCCTCTGCCCTTTCCCTCCGAGGCCCCCTCGATGATCCCCGGCAGGTCCAGAACCTGGATCTCGGCGCCCCCGTACTCGAGCACACCCGGAATGGCAGTGAGCGTGGTGAACGAATAGGCCGCCACTTCGCTCTTCGTCTTGGTGATCTTCGACAAGAATGTAGACTTGCCGACGGAGGGGAAGCCGACCAATGCGATTCGGGCATCACCGCTCTTGCTCACGTCGAAACCGGATCCGCCGCCTGATCCGGCTCCAGGTGCTGGCTCGAGGAGCTGGGCGCGCAGGCGGGCTAGCTTTCTGAAGATGGTCAATATCATGTTGGAGCGGTTGTGAGTGATAGGGGTTGGGTACCCTTTTAATAAACCCAGATGATACTCTTATAAACAGTCAATATATATTCTTTTTGGCAGCTTTGTGACTTTTTCTTTACCGGTGGCCTTATTTTCTAGATCATGTCAGCTATACATACGTTCATCCTCGGCGTTGGAAGAGGTAATACTTTGTGTTCTTCTCATCTCCTCCTCGATCCTATATAAGCACTTAGCTTCCCATCATCCATGAAAATGTGCCATTATGCGTACTCCTTGATCTTCTCAGTGATATTCACCATCTTGACTGTAGTCCAAATTCTTTGAAGAACGGCGTTCTCAGTGAATAATCACTTAAAGAAATCTTCCCTTTGCTGAAGAAAACGTGGTGTATGTCTACAAAGCAGCTTAATCGCCGCCAAGCCCGCTGGGCCAAATATCTTTCCCGCTTCAATTTTAAGATTCAGTATCGCCCAGGACGCCTTGGCACAAAGCTAGACTCACACCTCTAACCCTGTAGAGGCCGAAGGTCAAAGCAATAGAAGATGAATATTTACATATAAGTAGTACTATCAATTAACCCAAAAGATCTCTGCTCTCTAATGTGTGAGGTAGCCTCCAAATCAATTTGCATGCAAGGCTCACACCTCTCGCATGCAAGTGGGCTCACTGGTAATCATCAAGGTATCCTGCGTGTGACACAAAAAGACAGCCTCATGCTGCGCCCCCCTTGAATCTTGACCGAAAGCGCTGTTCTTCTTCGTTCTTATTTGCAAAACAGCGTCTTAGTAAGGCTTGTATCTCATCACCGTTGCGGGCTTCACGCAATTTGAGAGGCGACTGAAGCAGCACGGCCGAGATTGGAGTCATTTCGTCGGTCCTCCAAGTCGCTCAGTTCGGTGCGCAGCTTTCCATCACTTTATACAATGTCGCTCAAACGGTCAAGTCCGCCAACCAGGATGTGAAGCGTATCGCCAAGGATATTGCGCTTTTTGCTCAGGTTTTGAAGGATTTGGGGTCGGCTCTTGAGCGTGGTCAAGGGTCCCAGATTTACCGTGGTGATGCCTACAAGACAAGTCGGATGATTGTGGAAGAGCGTGAGGCCGTCTTCAAGGAGATCGAGGAAATACTCTTCAAAAGGACGACGAAGGACACAAGCTCCTTTGAGACTGGTATCTCCATTCCCAAAACCGAGCGGTTTCTTTGGATCTTCCGGAAGGGCAGGGTTCAGTTGCTCCGAAGTAACTTGGAGTCTCTCAAGTCAACCATTTCTTTGAAGTTGGCGGACTTGACTTATGCGGATAAACATGCATCTTCAAAGTAGGGATCATCTCTCAAGAATCTTTGTCCTCGCTGCCGAGCTTACTGAACACTGAATCACAGTAGACCACTTGATGACTTAGACGAAGTACTCTCCTTGAAAAGCCTTGTCCTCGCCAATGAGACTGCAACGAGTGAATTACAAGAAGTCACTAGCTGTACAGTCAAGGAGACGGAGAAACCAGGAACACAGAATGCCTGGAAACCTGGACCTATCGCTACGCATGGGGTATGGAACATTTCACCTACTAACGAACAGCTGGGAAGCTCCTTTATGGGGAATGTTCTGACGCCAATCGAAACGCTTGAGCAAACAGGGTCGTTGGGTACACCATATCTAAGCATTATACCAAGGTCAAGGGACTACAATGGCGACCCGGAGAGTTCTGTACTCTCTCATTCGAACTTCAGTACCAGCGCGGTTGGACTGGGCCTTCCAGACTCTGCCCCCCCTGAGGTATATGGCAGATCCTCAACTGAAACTGCCGCAGGTTCGCAGGATTTCTCGTGGCATCATAGGTGCATCTGGGGCGATCTTGACAAGCTAGAGCTTGCGGTGAAGAAACTCGATGTGGCCATATGGGAGCTTGAACGTATCGAGATCAATTTGAACTTAGGGTGGCCATTAGAGCATGCAGAACAGCAGTCATCATTATCCATATGTCTAAAAGATGGTTTGGGTCACTTTGGCTTGTCTACTGAACAGATTCGTTGGGAAATGAATAGGCTGGCAAAACCAAACATATATCTTGGTCAATGAACCGAGACTACTCAAACAATATCCAAAGTTGATGTTGATCTGACGACACTACAAGATCATGGGATAACTTTCACAGTCAACAAAGTAGAGCTCGCCTTCCTTGGAAACACTTCCATCAGTCTGCTGACTTGAATACAGAATAATCATGACCTTTTATCTGTCAAGCGCTGGCTTCCTGAGTACTTTGAAGACATTCTATCATCCCATATTCAGCAAAGACTCCACACAATGCAGGTTGTTTCAAAGCCTGAACCAGTTCATTTCAGGTCAATGTTGAGAGTGAGCAAGACCCGGAGTAAAAGGACTCAGGCTCGCAGTGACCCAGGATCTATCAAGGTATGCAGCTTGATGCCTCACAGTTGTATATGCACCATGCTGACATGACTCAGAATTTCACTCATGCTAAGCATCATCAGTCCCTCTCACTGCCGCGGCTTGAACTCAACCACAGCTCAGAACAATACAGTGTGGTGTTGCTGAATGTCACAAGTCCTTTTATTGTCAAGATCATTTGGCCAGACATGAACTCAATCACAGCTCAGAACGATATCAGTGTGGTGTTGCTGAATGTCACAAGTCCTTTCATTGTCAAGATCATTTGGCCAGACATGAACTCAATCACAGCTCAGAATGATATCAGTGTGGTGTTGCTGAATGTCACAAGTTGTTTCATCGTCAAGATCTATTGGCTAGACATATGGAGAGACAGTAGGTTTTCAAACCTCTCAGTATTAGATATTGCTGACAGCTTAGACACAATGGTCCTGAGTTTCACAGGCACTATGGCCATGGACCATCTTTGAATCAAGTGTCAATGCTGGAGGTCCCATCGCTCTCCCTCAATACTGTGCTTGAACCGGCTACTCAGCAGTCCAGCGCAATGTCGATATATTCTAGTGTGGACCACAACACACCACCTGGCTTCATAAACCAACCCATGAACACCTTTAATGATCTGTCACAGCTCACTGCTTCCATCAGGCCTCCTGGCTTTGCACCTGAATTAGACTACTGGGCACCTTCAGATGAATCTCTAATCTATTCATCTGACAGCTGTTACTCACCTAATCCTGAGTACTCCCACACACAGATTGCTGGTCAGTCATATCTCCTGAGGCATGATAGCCAACCTTCACAGTCACTTACACCCCACATGGGCCCTTGCTACCAGCCGCCCTTGTATACGACCTTGACCCTTCCTGCCTGGTACGACACCGAGACAAGTCTACCGCCACAGGAACTGCAAGGCACTGACCATTTTGAAGGAAGCTTCCTTCAATCAGTGGGTACTCCGCACCTCGCATGTCCGTCTACACATTCAGCCTCTTCAGAAAACGCCGATGAGTTACCGTTATGCTTCGATGCGCCCCTGATTCATGGAGTGAACAACGTTGTCAATAAGAAAGCTGAGACCAACGAGAAAGCAGAAGCAGTTGGGGCAGCAGAGGAAGCTCAACGGTCTGACCCTGCCCAGGCTGTCAACCATCTACTCCGGAAATGGACGACTTTGTTTGATATGCCATTTGCTCCGAGTTGGGACAGTGGGCGGCAAAGCGCGGTATTGTGATAAGAAGCCATCACCGTCGATTTCTTATGCCTATGGCATGTGGGTGGTCGTATATAATATTTAGAGGACGGGAATTGAGATAGTGGGAGAATCGGCCTCGTGGCTTATGGCCATCAGTCACCTCACACAGATACAGCCTACTACTGCTTCTGAGCTCAGTCAAATCATGGAGGCTGCACACAAGGAAGAACTTCTTATTCGTATCTAGCTAGACCATTTTTACAGTTCAAGGCACAGGGCAGGTAGATCTCTTTCTGACAGCTAAGTCAACATGGTGTTGACAATTTATGATTATTCGGGGCCTCAAGCTTACAACTTCATAGGCATGTACAGCTCAAGAGAACAAGTATAGTGACTGCCAAATAATCAGTCCTGGCTAAGTAACTACCCGGCAAATAGAGGACAACCGCACAGTAGTCCACCTGAATAGAATGATTAGGTTTCTCAAAACACCCCGTCAAGTCCTACTGCATACGAGTATGGTCTTTTCTAAACGTGTCCTTACCTTCAAAGAAGCTGCAATTTCACTAGAAACAGCATAATACGAACAGCTAATGCAGAATATCTCTTGTGCAACACAATCCTGAGTAGGTGGCAACAGAAGAGTATCCAAAGTCGTGAAGACTAGGTTGCCATTCCTTCGATGGTGGAATTATGAGCGTAGATCCCACGAAGCAAAAATTCGTCGCGATAAATGATATTGATTGAATCCCGTACTACCCATAATCTTTCCCTGAGCATTGCATCGCTCGCGCATCGCATCACATACTTCATATTCTCCGTCAAGGCTGGTACATAGGGTTCTGCTTGGGGCATTTCTTCGCGCATCTGGATGCTTAACTAAGCGACGTTCACAGGGCTTAGCACCATCCCTACTTCTACGATTCGACCAACGAAGCTCCCAAACACTTGGATAAACATCTACAACTCAACAACATCATGGCCGACGTCAAAACCCTACCTCAGCCAACAATGGTCCCATTCAAAACCCCCTCCGAGCAACTTCAAGCCGAAATGCAAGATGCGATTCCAAGCACCGACCTCGTTCCCACCAATTCCGAAACTGCCCTCACCACCACCACCACCACCACCGACGACGCCGCCTCCACTCAGAAGACCAAGAAGATCATTCGCCGCAAACGACGCCCCGCCCGGCCCCAAGTCGACCCCTCCACCCTCAAATCCGAGCCCCCACCCCAAACAGGCACCATCTTCAACATCTGGTACAACAAATGGTCCGGCGGCGACCGCGAGGACAAATACCTCAGCAAGCACGCCGCTGCAGGCCGCTGCCACATTACGACGGACTCGGGCTACACGCGCGCCGACAAAGTCACCGGCAGCTACTTCTGCCTGTTCTTCGCGAAAGGCCTGTGCCCAAAGGGCCACGAATGCGAGTACCTGCACCGGCTACCAGGTCTGCACGACCTCTTCAACCCGAACGTCGACTGCTTCGGGCGCGACAAGTACAGCGACTACCGCGACGACATGGGCGGGGTGGGCAGCTTCATGCGGCAGAACCGCACCCTGTACGTGGGGCGGATCCACGTGACGGACGACATCGAGGAGGTGGTTGCGCGCCATTTCGCCGAGTGGGGCCAGGTTGACCGCATGCGGGTGCTGAACTCGCGGGGCGTGGCGTTCGTGACGTATACGAACGAGGCGAACGCGCAGTTTGCGAAGGAGGCCATGGCCCATCAGGCGTTGGATCATAGTGAGGTGCTGAACGTGCGCTGGGCGACGGTGGATCCGAATCCGCTGGCGCAGAAGAGGGAGGCGTTTAAGATCGAGGAGCAGGCTGCCGAGGCGGTGAGGAGGGCGTTGCCGGCGGAGTTTGTGGCGGAGTTGGAGGGTAGGGATCCGGAGGCGAGGAAGAGGAAGAGGATCGAGGGGTCGTTTGGGTTGGAAGGGTATGAAGCGCCTGATGATGTCTGGTTTGCTAGAGGGCAGGCTGCCGTCAATGGTGCGGGAAGACGGGCGATTGAGGACAGCGAGGAGAGATATCTGATAGAGGACGTGCCACTTGATCAGAAGTTCGAAGACGACGGTCGAGGTGATAGTAGTGGGCTCTTATCAGGTTCAACACTTGATGCTTTGAAGGGTTTTTCCACGCGAATAGATGGAAACCTGTCTACCAGCACAAATCCTACTGTGGCGCCGGTGGGGCCGTTAGTCGATTACGATAGCGATGATGCTTCAGAATAAATCTCAACTTGCTATACTTTCTCTGAATCTTAGTGTATCAGGTGTAGCCCTTGTCTCTAGGTGCGCCTAGGGGTATATCAATTATTCAGAGACCACTTTAGCTATTACGCCTAATATGCCTTGCAGGAGCTCATCTCCGCTCTATGACGCTGAACGCCCCAGATAGTAGTAAATGCAAGCCCCGGTGCGGAAATTATAGATGAAGGCATTTCTCGTAGTCCCTTTCATTTCATCCGCCAAATCATTGAGCAACTCGTGCACTTGGCCCAAATATTTTCTCTCCGCAACCGGAGCGTTCTGAATGACTTTCCGCCAGCTGTCCGGATCAGAGAGTCTAGTGTCCCTGATGGAGTCGAGGACATCATCCTTGACCTCGATCGCAGCGATCGGTCCTTCGAGGCAATCATTGACTAGTTCCTGAGCTCGTAGATGTGCTAGACCGGCATATCAGCCCAGCTTCGGTACGGTGATGGATACAATCAGGGAGGGCTTACCATTTTCCACTATGTTTCGCCGACTACCCTTCTTTCCCCTGTGCTGTGCGGTTAGGACTCGCACATTCGCCTCCTCCTTGAGCGTCGCCGCACCCTCCGGATGACTCGGTTGGCGCAGCAGGCTAGCCCGTTCATTGGTGCCTTCTCGTTGATTCCGCTCTCGAAGTTCGCCCTTGAGGAAACCCAGTAGTTCGGAACCTCGGATATCGAAGTCCTCTTTCTTGTCCATGCACTTCACCTTGAGTTGCTTCTCGTCTCCGCTGTCTTGCTTGATAATCACAAACCAGCTGTGTTTGTCGTCTTTGTACCGATTCGTCAACTCATCCGGCGAGTGGGCGTCTACAGATAGTTCAGCACTTATGTCGTTGGCCCACAGCTCCTGAACAATCTGTACGCCCGTGGCCCGAAGCGCCACTGGGTCAAAACTGGCTACCAGTACGTCGCACTAGAACATGGTCGTAAGTCAATGTTGTGCACGCTGTGGATACCTAACCATACCCTTCGAGTCGCCCAGAGCCCTCGGCTTTCGCTATCAGAATTTTTCAAGTATTTAGTGCTAGCGGTCCTTTGAAAGCGCAACATGGATACAACGAGTCTCTCCCACGCCAAGTTGAAGCCAACCGCATGACGCTCCGATGCGCGGCCTTGCGTCTTCGGTACAAAGTCACGGATCAGACTATCGTAGCGACCTCCAGCCGCGAACACGTCTCGCTTTTTGTTGTCATAGAGACACTGGAAAAGTAGACCTTCTCTGTAAAACTTCTCGTTGAGACTACCAAGTGGATTGATGTAGATTTTGCGCTTGACGCCAAAGCGCTTCATGTAAGTGACGACATCACTGATGTGAGCCAAGGTTGATGATGCTTGGCCGAAGTACCCAGTTCCCTCAAATATAGAGTTCAGTCTTTGAGAGACCTTCTCCAACGTGTCTGACGCCAATTAGCCGGTATCTCAGAAGCGGGCTTGTTCATTGACCTTACCTCTAAAGTCAAATCGTACCAAGTCATTCAAGGAAGTGATATGGATGTTCAGCGTCGGAGACCGGAGCTCAGCACGGATTTTGGGCCATGACCACACGCCAATATGGAGCTTGCTGATGATTTCCTTAACAATCGGCCGCTGGGGCATACTTATCCGGCAAAAATCTAGGATAAGCTCAAGGAGGTGGGAGTGATTTAGGTGGAAGCAAAACTGCGCAGATTGGAGGGCCGAAAACCCATCCACAATCTCATCCATGACTTTGATAACCTCAGCTTCCTTCAGCGCCATATCCAAGCTATCATCCGAGGTCAGATCAAAGTCAATCTCACCAAATTCCTTCGGTGGGCCCCCGGTAAATGCCTCTCGGTAAACGTTGCCAAAAGTGTAAGTTTTCTTCGAAGACGGGGTTTGCTTTGCCAGGACTCTGGCATTCGGTAGTGTAAGATCGTAAGGTAGTTGGAGCATTGTGCCAGAAGAGTCCAGCAACTGGTAGACGTTCGCCGAATAATGACCAGACCTCGGGAGTAATAATGGTCTCTGAGTTTCCACAGCACCATGCCTGCGAAAGATCGAAGATAATCTGCTTCTGACTAAACTCTTGATAAGTAGATCATCCAGCCCTTCACTACTCTTGCCATTGAGGTCCCAAGTATAATTGATGACGTTAGGCTCGGTCGGTCGAGAAAAAAGGGCTGAGATCATCTTCTGATGATAAGGCGAGTTCCGGTCCGAGATCCCTTTCAAAGCCTGGCGAATCGTGTCATCTTCAATCTGAGCGGGTAGTTTGCCACCTTTTAGCAGCTCGGTGGTGGTTGGCCGTTCACTGGGACGCCAGCTGATGAGAGATAGAATTATCTCACCCTGCAATGCCTTCCTCGCCATATCAAAATCAGGGGGCAGGGTGTGGTGCTCTTCTCTTATTCCTCGGAGAACTCGATCTCGCTCCATGCCAGTCCGTAGTGGATAACACATCTCGAAAAGGATGATGCCCAAGGAATACATCTTGTGCTTGTTAGCTTGGTCACATCGCCAAACACAGAAAGTACTCTGATATCATCCAAGACAGAGCAGGACTCACATCAACTCTCTCATTGTATCGGGCAGTCACATTCGATCTTAGCTCAGGCGCAACATAGAAGGTTGTACCAACACTCCGGGACAGATGTGCATTGGTGTCATCACCTGGGAGCGCCTTGTCGGATATGTATGTCTGTACGCTGAGTCCGAAATCCCCTATCTTCACCGTATTCTGGCCGTCGATAAAGATATTGTCGGGTTTGAGATCCCGATGAATGATCCGATTACTATGAATGTGGGATATGCCCTCGAGTATTTGCCTAAATAAGCGCCAGACTTCATCTACCTTGTCATAAAGTCCTTCTTTGATAAGGTCCCGGATTGTCTGGATCTTGTCAGCTAAAGCCGACGGATCTTTAGATTGCAGACTGACATGCTTCTCACAATACTCCATTTGCACAAACAATGTAACCCTAACTGATTGTATTGAACCATAGCCGGCCTTAGATTGCAGGCCAAGTTTTCGAGGTTCAGAGGGATCGGTGACATCGAGCACGGCCTGTTCTTCACTCTTCTCAGATACCTCACCTTCAGAATCCCCATCAGACCCATCGTCAGCACTGTCATACCCAAATTGAATTTGCGGGTAGCCGGAGGAGCTAATGTAGTCAAGCCCAGATGTACTCTGGCCAACATCGAAGCTCGGCCCGCCGCTTGGTGACAACGAAGAACTCTCGGTCGCATCTATCGCATCCTCATCCTGCATAGTGTCAAGTTCCTCCCAAGCATTATAGTAACGTACGATGAATGGAGAATTTAGCCTTGATAACAGCATAACCTCAGAAAGTATACTAGTGAGCGCCGCGGCTGATTTATGGCTTATCTTCTTGATGGCGTAGAAACGCCCGTCAATCTTGTTCCTAGCTTTAATAACTTCTCCAAACCCACCCCGCCCGAGACGGCCGGCTTCAACGAAATCACTGGCGTAGCGAGACGACTTCCCGGTCGTGAGTCCAGTGGATTCGCGTCTGTCTCTGAGACGCGTTGGAAGATCAAAGAAGCTCGAGGAGGAAAGACGAGAGTCCATAGGCGATGAAGGCTGAACAAGGAGAGGGTCGTCGTTCCGAAGGAATTCGCTGGGTAATAGCTCGAATGCTGTAGGTCTTCTTCTCGCCTCTGGTGCAAACATCCGGCGGAGTAAGTCATGCAGAGAGGTTGAAAGATCGAATGCGGCCATCACTGCGCTTGGAGAAGGGTACTTCTGAATGACATCAAGGCCTAGTACCATCTGAAGAAGCACGATTGCTAAGTCCCAAATATCTCCCTTCGAAGTTCGTATCTGGGGCTCGCTTTGGACCTGCTCTGGGCTCAGCCAATAGGCAGATTTGGCTGCCGTTAGTATCGGCTTAGCGCGGTCATTGAGCACATGTAGATGGTGTTGGTAAGCAAAATCCGTGAGTTTGATGACCACGGAACTCTCATGCGGAGGCACCCATAGCATCACGTTGTTCGAATGGATAGCCTTGTGAATGACCCCATGCCGATGTAGGTAATCAGTTGCCTCAAGCAACTGGACCATCCATGGTCGCACGTTGTTGACATTGAGAGTACCAACAGTCTGAAGAAGTCCGGACAAGGAGCCTTTGCATGCAAATTCTGTAAGGAGTTGTACGTTCCAAAGGCCTGTCTTGACGTCTTGGAGTAATGAATAGCCAAGAACATCCACAATGCTAGGATGACGAATCAGTTTCAGCGCATCTAGCTCGCTTTCAAGGCTTTGAATATCCTTCTTGAAATCGCTCCCGGAGGCGGCTAACGTGTACTCTTTCAGGAGTAAAGTAGGAGCTGAAGCAGAGTCCAGCGCAGGCAGTACGGTGAAGATCTCTGATATTGGTCCTCTCGCAATTCGTTTTTTCGCATAAACGGCACGGAAGGCACAGATCTCGCCATCGTCATCTTTTCTTGTCATCACCCTATCGAATGTTATCTGGTTTACGGACTCGATCTCATGCATGGAGGTCTCAGTCTCAAGAGTGGGCGCCTTGCTTTTCCTCTTTGCTTCTCGAGCCTGTTCCTGTCGACGCTGGAGTTCCGACGCCATCATACGATCAAGCATTTGCTCTTCATCCGCTTTCGCTTCCGCTTGTTTCCGATGCCCTTCCGCCTGTCGCTCTCTTGCTAATTGCATCGCCGCTGCCTCTCGGACAGCTCTTTCCTCCTCTAGACTTGCTAGATCTGGGGCCCCAGCCTTACTTTGCACATCGTCTTCGAGTAGATCCTGCAGCTCAGACGCAATCTCGAAAATCATCTCCGACCCGAGGAGGCCCTTAGGCTTGTCCTTCAAGATATCGTCAATGTGAGTGCGAGTCCTTTCTCGAATGCCACCAAAATCCGTAACGCTCAAACTCGGGATTGTCTTGGGATAAGATAAAGGCAGAGCGACTTTTACTGTGATGGCGTAATTATCATCAGAGAAAGCTTTCAAACGAAGTTGGAAAGTGCGTTCAGCATTGGAATTCCAAGCTCCCTTTTTGACTTGGCCTTCCTCAAAATCATCCATATATATTGAGCGTAACGCCTCAACTTCATTCCGCTGTATTTCCGGAAAGTCTGTTGCGGAAGCCTTCGTAGACGCGGCCTGCTGAGCAATATCTCGCTGCTTTTCAGCAGACGCCCCGGCCTTGATAGCAGATCCATGGTCCTGTTGGCTCTGAGCTGGTCTGTCCCTAGCGATGGCCTGAGAAGGCATTGCTAGTATATACAGAGTAGATTATCTTTGAAGGTTTGGAGCACGTGTTAGCTTTCCGGGGGTGGGCAAGCAGTGTAGCCTAAGCTACGGCCCTCTACGTGCTATTAATCATTGTCCAGAGGCGGAAGTTAAGATAGGTAGGTAGGTAATTTATTCCGCCCGGAGGCACTACGCCTAAAGGGCTCTAGCGCTATCATCCTGTCAAAACTATTGCTACGTCCATGTCCCACAAGAAGTTAAGATATAATGAGATACTTGAGATATTGTCCCCAGTGTGATTTCGCTTATGTAAGCAAATTCCCCGGCATGTCCCAAGTATGTGGGGAAAGTAAACAACAGAGCCACCGATCTAAACACCACTTGAGCTGATCTAGCACAGTTGCTTATCTTGCAGTCTACCAAAAGCAATCATGCTTGGCTGGCTTACTGGCTCTACTCCACAAGATCATAACACAACATATCTCGAACCTCCAGAAACACCTGCTCCTGTGTTCGCAGTGCGAGCTTTTAAAACCGCGCTCTTCGGTACACCCCACCCCACCGAAGATGAAGAGCCCGAAAAGACTCGAGATTCCCATATCGAAGCAGCACGCGATAAGAGATCCCGTTCACACCCCAGATCAGACAAAACACAGTCGAGTAACCGTGTCGTTACGACGGAATCGCATCCATTACCCTCTCCCACAAAGGGAATACTCTTGACTCCTGGGACACCTGCACAACGGCGCAAGACGGTTTCGTTTGGAGCTGCAGTTGGTGATGATAAGAGATTAAAATCCAGCAACGTATCGCAAACCGGACTGCCGGTTGACTTTCCAGGCAAATATCCAAGCCCGTGGATTTCAAATGCAGGAAAACAAGGTAGTCAGCGTCAGACCGCACTGACCAGGTCATTTTGTAACGTGCGCGATGAGAAAGTGCCGAAACATGAAGAAGGTCAAGCTGCTACTGCGGCGGAGGGAGCCCAAATGCAAGAGGCCGGACAAAGTCGGAATATTAGTTTACGACATGGGATTGAGCTGGAGCGGGACCAAGATCCCGACGTCACTCTGGATGTCTCCGAACCGCGCTCCCAATCCGGTCAGCACTGGAAGCGCGAATACGAGCACTACGAGAAGAAGACGAGGCACGAGATGAAGAAACTTGTCAAGTACAGGCGGATGGCAAAATCATATGCAATGAAAAAGGATGCAGAAGCGACAGAGCTGGGCGAAAAACTGAGGCACGAACGAGCGAAAGTTGCCCGGATGGAAGATGAGGTCTCCAGATTGGCCGCAGAGATGGTCTCCGGACCTGGCAGTCCAGAGCAAGCGCAGGCTATGAAAGCGTTGAGTAAGCAGACTGCGCTAGCTCTAGAGTATAAACGAAAAGTCGACCAGTTTGAAGCCGCTCTAGGGCAGTATGACCGCCGCCATCCTCATGATGAATACGAAGGGGCGGAGACATATCAAACTTCACAGAAGGGTCCTACCATGACGAGTCTAGATCGGAAGTTGGCACGTGAGCAACTAGAAGAGATGGCGGATCTTCGAACAGAGATGGACGTTCTTCGTAGATCAGTCTCTGAGGCCGAGAATAAGGCGGCAACACTGGCTGAGGAGAATAGCACTCTCAAGGACGACCTAGCCAAGCTTAAGGAGGAGATGGACCAGTCCGAGGCAAGGCGCACTATCAAAGAAAAACTACAGAACCAGAAGGTAGAAAAGCTGGAAACAGAAAAGGAAGAACTCAAGAAATCTCTAGCTAAGTCCAAAGAGGAGCATGGAAGTTTCCGAGCTTCCCATCTGAAGGGTTCTGCTGAAGAGAAGCCGAGCGTCGAACCGTTGCCAGTGGATTCGCAGCATCACCACCGCAAGACGCTCCGGGAGCTTCGTCAATCCCGGGAAGAGGCTTCTACGCTGCGCCTGAAGGTTGATGCCATGCGACAAGAACTCGAAGACTCGAAAGCAGAGGTGCGTCGACTGCAGCGGCCTGCAAAGTCGCAAGAGACTAGGGTTAAGAAAGAGCAAGCCATCGACATTTGGTCAGCAGACTTTGCCGATAATAAGAGGCCACAAAGTTCTGGTAGGGCTAGTGCAATTGCTCCTCCGAGCCGCTTGGATAATCTTGACAGGCCAAAAGAAGCAGCTTTGTCAGACCTTGGCGTCAACAGGAGTAACGAACATCTACCACGAGGAGCTGCCACACCGGAGTCTGTCACCTCTCCCAAGCATGACAGCAGCTTCGTTCACCCCTGGGATGCATCAAACGCATCTTCTCCCCTCCCTACACTGCCATCGCCAGAGCCCTTCACCATCTCACCTAGGAAGTCTTCAAGACCACGATACAGGACAACAGGCTCCCTTCGCCGCTCTGTGCTAAGCGTTGCCTCAAGTCCGCCCAAATTCGAACCTATGTGCCTGCCGCTGAACACCGCTGTTCCTGTCTCCGCCAAACCGCCCTATGTCTGGAAGGGTAAGGCAGCAAAGGACCAACACGAGTTAAGCACCGCATCGGTCAGCGGGGGCCGGCCTAGTGTGTCAATGGAAGGAAGGACGGGTTCAACCCTCCTTCCTCCTGAGCGGGTGGCTGCTGCCAAGGCGAGATTGGCACAGAGGAACGCGGAGAGGAAAAGGGTGCAGGAGAACGAGAAGGAGAATATGTAACGCCGATGCTTGTCGGCTCGAGAGCATCCTTATCGACGGCCACTGCGTTTTTGTATAAATAACAAGCATTTCCGTATGAGTATCAGGTAGCCGATATTGGGTATGCAGTAACCTCTCGCCAGAGGGGCGTATGTTTTGGGGGAGAACCGGCCGCAAGTTCTGTTTCTGCATGAGGAAGCTTTCATCTCCTTTTACAGACATCCTGATGTCCAGCAATTATTTCCTCATGTCAGAGTTATACTACGTCGACCTTTTCAAGTCGGTCTATCTCAGCGTAGCAGGTTGGTTGGCAGGGAGATCAGTCATGAGTACGGCCGTTTATTCTCTTGAACGCCATTTGATTCTGGGCCTTGACACACCAGTCACACAAAATTGCTCCAAAAGGGTCCATACGACAGGTTTATACCTCAATCCATCTCGCAATGTTCCTTGTCAAGTGTGGAGTAAGTCGTGTACGGGACCATTGCACGATCTCAATCGACCTCTCCTCTCAGCAAGCAAATCGTCTCCGTTTCCCTACAAAGCCCAGATCACAAGTCAAATGTGATTGATGCGAGCTCCTTTGCATCTGGTGAGTATCTCCCTAGAATCTATTGCCCTCAATCCGTAACCGTAAGGAGAAGAAAGAAGCAACACACACCGCACCCTGACCACCGTCACCGACAGCGATACCGCGGACGAAACGCCAGAACGTCCAAAGAGCTGTAACAAATGAATGTGCGCTCGTGTTCACAACCCCATAACCGCATCAACGCAACCGAGCAGAGCGAGCACGAGAAACCAAAAGCAGCTGAGACGTTCCATGCCGGAGCGTTCCGGTGCGGTGCGGTAAGTCCAGGGTGAGAGACAACCCCAACATGGCCTGAACATCACCGGCATTTCTGTCGGTCGTCCTGTCCACAGCTCCTCCAAGCGTCCCATGCCCTGCACCACCCTCCTCACGCCTCTTTCTCCCCACCTGTCTTCCCAAACAGACCCTCTCCCTCCCCTTTCCCAACTTCTTCCTCGCCCACCGGCGGTTGCTGTTGCTGTTGCTGTTGCTGCAGCCCGAGTCCCCGCCCAGCCGTCGTCTTTGCGAACAGCGATTGCGGCTTCGCTCTATACTCCGAATCGATTAACTCGGCCACTTCCTACGGTGGAAGAACGAAAGGGAAAAGCCGTGGACACAAGAGGTGGGGAGAGGACGTACTTCGAGAAGCGCTTCTCCTTGAACGCCGACAATTTCTGCGTACAAGGACTCAGGATCGTGTCGGAGGGGGAGATGTAGGTTGTTTGATGACTGCGTGGCCTCCCGGAGGAGGTGGGATTGTTAGCGGAGCTTTTGGTGGTGTGCAGCGGGTGGAGTGGATGGGCATGGAAAGGTGGGAGGGAGCCACGAGAGGTTGGGGGGGGGTAGGAGGAGGGAGACGGACTTATCTTCGTTCAGTTTCGATTGGAGGACTTGACGGTGGTAGTCCATGGACATGTTCTTGGTCGTCGTCGTCGGTTTGTTGTTCGTAGTGTCTTTGGTGTTGGGGCCGTTGGGGGAGGGGCTTGTGGTTATGGGGGCGTTGATGTCCCGAGAAGAGAGGATCGAGGACATGTTTGTGATGGTTTCGGACTCGGGGTTTGCGTGTAGTTTTGTTGTTATAAGGTGAAGGTGGGTTGTGAGTGTCTGTGATAGCTTGGGGAAGTTCTTCGTGTATGAGGTGTTTGACCTTGGGACTTTTGGATTGATGGGGAGTGGTTTTGTCGAGTCGGATGTGTAATGTTGTTAGCGGTGAATGGGAATGCGGTTGCCGGTGCAACGGGGAGGCAATGAACGATGAGTCAGCCGTAAGTTAGGAGTCAGAAAATCTTTGACTGCCATGATTAGTACTATAAAGTTTGCGAAGGGGAACTACTGATCAACATTAGAATGCGATGCTATTCTGGCGGTTTGTGAGAGGCTGCCCGCAAGATTTCCGCACGCACTTTGTCATAGCACTGTATTATTGATACGATGGTATGAACCCTTTAATAGCTTTACACTGGTGCAAGACGCAGAGAACTTAAGACACAGTCTATCAATAGACTAATCCTCAAACCTAGCACCATCAATTCCTCAAAACGGATTGGCCCAGCTCTGCTGGCCATTGACAGCAGTCGTCAGGCTATCAATTTTGGCCAGGAGAACCGGGTCCGTAAACTGCCGGTTGTAGTCCGAACCGTATCCATCATGAAGCCTCTTGACACCATCTTTCATGTATGTCTCCGCCCTGGTCCTCGCGCGGTCGGTCCGGCCTTTGATCCACGAGGTCCACAGGGTTTGGAGCCCGATCTTCTCGTACCCAGGGTAATTCTTCGCGAGATAATCGTTCTCCATGCGGCGGAACATTGCTCCGACACGATTGGCTTGTCTGACCAGAATGTCGTTGACGGCTTGGATTTGGTGGTACTTGTACGCGGAAAGCAGGTCTTTGATGTTCTTGACTGCTCTGTCTGGCTGTTGTTGCTCGTAGTCTGTCATTGTTTGGTCGGAGTTGATGGCGGTTTTGCGCCACATCTGTGACCTGTCAGTTTGAGACCCAGGAAGGCGTGAGGAGCATGGCTTACTCCTTCTTTCGCTGCGTTGACACCTGAGTCGAGGAGTACGAATTCTGCATTGTAATCGTTGTCACTCCCAGGGAGTTGGTAGCTGACCCATTGGGGAGGACTTCGGGCGATACCGTTGATCGTTATCCAGCGGACAGGAGGTGGGCCCCAATAGTCTTCCAGATGTTGGCACAAGCTGACCTTATTAATGCCATCTTTCAGGGCTGTGTAACGATTTCCCTGCTCGTCAAGGAAGATTGTAAGCGATTGAAATTCGAGAATATGTTCTGTAGCGAGTTTATCGCTGTTCTGCCCTCTGATGGGCACTCCGACTAGCTCAAACCCAACATCATTGCAGTCTAAGGGATTAGTGTAGCCGTAAGTAGCGATGTTTGGGACACTCTGGATATCATAGAGTATTAGCAACCTAGTGTTGTGGATTTGTACAGGAAAGAAACTCACACTAATAATGTTACCAGAAGAGTCAAATCGAGGAGACTTTGCTTGTATAGGTGGCGTACAGAATCGGATATTCTTGAAAGCTCGCTTTTCGAAATAATTGTAATGGACGTTGCTGGAAACCCCCGCTTTGAAATCGCATCAGGATCAGTCAGTTGGGCAGGCTCCCATCCAGTTATGGATGCGCAGTCTGTTGTACTGGGTTCAGGCTGTGGACAATAGAAACAACTTTTCGGTAGGGTTAGGAGCGGTCCAACTACAGGAGCCCTTTTTACGAGGGCGTGTCTCGACCTGTTCCCAATGGCTCCATATTCTGTTGTAGGTTCGAGTAAGGCCAAGATTCAGCTTCTTCCAACGCAAACCCAGCCGGCTCCCCCTTGGCCTTGGCGCCCTCTCCAACGGCGGCGGCGGCACCCTCAGTCATGGTCGAACAGTACCTTACCCATCCACCATTCCATTCCATTCCCCGCACCCCGCACCCCACACCGAGTGCCCAGACGCACGCACCCACACGCACGCACGCACGCACCGACGCACCGAGGCGCACACTGAGGCGCACGCACCAAGACACAAATAAGTGACCTCAACTAACTTACCAATCTCTGAGCTTGGTCGCCAGTAACACAGCGGAGCGAGGCTCAATATGACGGGGATGATGAGCGTATACTCGGAAGCTTGAAATCTGTGAAAGGGTTGGTAAACTTGGAGATTCAAGCAGTTGTAAAAATGATGAAAGGAAAGCCCTCCGATGACCAGAAAGGACTTGCGAGAAGTACGGAAGCTCAGGGCTTTTCAGGCGAATAACTCGAAAGGTGCGATATTCAATGGCGTACTGCCACTCGCGCGACAGTGTAGCATAGGGTAGCAGCTTAGACTGTGTTTTCTCCCGTAAGCATAGTGGAATATCTGACTGGTCCTCTGAACGCTCTAGGAACGAAGCTATGCGAAAAATCAATTCTTGCGAAAGACGCTCCATGGAGGGCGTAGGTCGAAACAGGACTCAGGACTAGGTAATATTATCTTCTTTGATGGCCCTTTCCTTTAGGAGTTCAGCCCTAGCCTTGGCTTCGGGTTTCTCCGTGTCACATGATGCTGCTTAGTCAGCGCACACCTGCATCTATACACTAACTCACAGAAACTCACCTTGACTCAGACAATCACTCATCTCAGCTCACCTAAAAGCAGCTGCTGCTCACCTGTGAGGCTAGAAGTGAAGGGGCGAGAAATATTTGGTGATCATGTCTAAAGAGGTAGTCAAAAACTCTGAGTACTACGGCTTCCTCCCCTCCTCCACTTCTACACCGCTCCTGGTAGCCGTGGCTAAGCATGTATCAATAGAAAGTGCGAAAAGGCCAAGTCAAGCGCCGTCGTATACTTGGCGACTGTACAAGGGGTACAAAGGTTCATCACATAGAGTTGCTATTGCTACCAGAGTTCCCGAACCTTCCTAATTTACAAGTGCGAGTTGGCCTGAATCCCATAATGCCTCATCAAGCTCTCAGTCGCTTCCCTCTGCCTCTGAATCTTCGCAATGGCGTCCTTACCCCGCTTGTTCTCGTTCTTCCCCATCTGCTGCAGGTGCACCTCATCCGGCCCGTCGGCGAGCCTCAGCGTCCGGGTCTGGGCCCACATGTTCGCCAGCGGCGTGTCTTGACACACGCCCGCCCCACCATAACTCTGCACCGCGCGGTCGATGACCGTCAGAGCCATCTGGGGGACCATGACCTTCGCTTCGGCAATCTCCTTGAGTGCACCTTTGGCGTTGGACTCGTCGATCTTGATGGCAGCGTTGAGGACGATTAGGCGCGCTGCATCGATCTCCATCCGAGACTTCGCAACCCATTCCAGGATCACGCCGTGCTCGCTGAGCTGTTTTCCGAAAGGCTTCTTGCTGGGGTCGTTGATGCGGGCAAGCATCCATTCGAGTGCCTTCTCGGCAGCACCAATGGAACGCATAGCGTGGTGGATTCGACCTGGGCCAAGACGCCCTTGGATGATTTCGAATCCGCGGCCTTCACCGAGTACCATATTCGAGGTTGGGACGCGAACGTTGTTGAAGGTTATGTGACCATGGCCGTGTGGCGCATCGTCGTAGCCATAGACCGAGAGCATGCGCTTGATTGTGATACCCTTTGTACCAGCTGGCACCAGGACGACGGATTGTTGTTTGTAGACGTCCTTGTTATGCGGATCACTCTTGCCCATGACTATGTAAATCTTGCAACGTGGATCGCCAGCTCCACTGCTCCACCATTTCTACATTCTCCATCAGCTATTGCAACTCTACAGCTAATTATAAAGAACCACCTACCGAGCCATTCAACACATACTCATTTCCGTCTTTTGTAATCCTCAGTTGGATGTTCGTTGCATCACTTGACGCCACCTCCGGTTCAGTCATCAAGAACGCAGACCGAATCTCCCCATTGAGGAGTGGTGCAAGCCATTGTTTCTTTTGCGCCTCGTTTCCGTACTTGGCGAATACCTCCATATTTCCAGTATCTGGTGCAGCACAGTTCACCGCCTGTACACATGCTATCAGTCTCGCACTTCTCTACAGAAATATCGAGATGTTTTCTGACCTCCGAAGCCACCCTACTCTTTCCTAGATACTCCGCCATCAGCCCATACTCTAGATTCGAGAACCCAGCGCCCTCCTTGAAATGACTCTTTGGCAAGAACATATTCCACAGGCCCAGCTTCTTGGCTTTTGCTTTCAAGTCGTCGATTACTGGCGGGTAGGTGCTCCATCTCTTCGCGCCTTCGCCGAGCTGGGCGTGGAAGACGGGATCGGCTGGGATGCATTCTTGCTCGACAAATCTCTCAACCTGTTCGGCAATCCTAAGTACTGATTACACTAACAACAGAATATTCGAGCTTGACGTACCAGATCAAGTGTCTGTTTGGCGCGGTCGCTCACTGCATGACGGGCAATAACGGGGATGTTGGCGGAAGCGGATTGTGGGATACTACTGTTCGCGAGCAGGTCCTGACTGAATGATTCTTTCGACATGACTGGGATATAGTAGGATGATGATGATGACGATGATGTGATCTCCCTTATACTCGTCCAACAATGTAAAGCCAGGCTCAAGGTTCTGCTTCAAAGGTTCCGAGGTTGTTCTACACCGGGGAACCCCACACTTTCATACGACTTACAAAGGCGCAACAACATCATCCGAGCCGAGGTCCACGCAACGGCGTCACTAAAGAAGGTATTTTCCGTCCCGAACAATCTCGGCATTTTCAAGTCATTGAGAGGATCGTATGATAAATGAACACCATTATTGCCAGAGTAGTTAATCCAGCAATAGCACAGCCTATTGCCCGAGAGAAAATCGCACGAAAAGGAAATCTGAAGGCAGTCCATCATTCCTCCTCAACTCGCACCTTTGCCTTTCTCTTGCCACCTTTAAAATGCTTTTTTCCGTTCAGTGTCTTCAGATCGGCCGGATCTATATTCATCTCAAGTGCTACCATCGATCTCTGCTTCCGCCCGCTCAAATGCTTTCCCGACGCCATTCCCTGCTCGCTGTACTTGTGATTGAACGGCATCTTCAAATGTCCTGCACTCGTTGAACCTGGACCGAAGAACTTATTGTCCAGTCTCGTTGATTTCTGACCTTGCATGATTGGCTGAGGCAGAGTATCGAGGTCGTCGTTCACTGCTGTGACTTCGCTGCCGACTTGGTGGTCCGCGTGAGCTGCCAGTGCTGCTTGTCTCTTCTGCGGGAGATGGTCAATGTCGTACAGCTCACGATTGAAAAGCTTGGGATCAATATGTGGATCGTGTGGTGGCGGATGACAGAACAGCAGCTTTCCCTTGACGTAATCTTTAAGCACGTATCTTGCCGCTCTTGACTCATCTGGCTGACCTTGGCCGGTCTTCATAAAACCCCGAGCAATTGCATACGCCATTAACAGTTCTTCCGCTGTTGGGATTCCATTTCCCCCCTCTTCGAGAGGTCTAGTGTGTATATGAATGCCGTAAAGAGCTTCGAAGAAAGACTGTGGTATGCGCTGAGAAACTAGACCGGCTGGTCCGGTGAACTCCCGTAGCTGATCGATCGGGAGGATACCATTGCAGACAAGCTCAGCCTTGGTGGTAGCGAAGTTAGGGAAGACTAAACCAGGACAGTCACAGAGGATGACCTCTGGACTGAGATGGATGGTTTGGAAGTGCTTCGTCTTGCCTGGCGTTGAGGAAACGGAAACCTTTTTCGCACCTATCAAAGCGTTGATAGTGGAGGACTTTCCGACATTGGGATATCCAACCAGGCCGATCTGCGTTTTCCGTGCATGTGCTGGATCTGGGTTCTCGACTGTGGGCGCCTTGGCCAGGAACAGAGCTTCCAGCTCGTCAACGGTCAATATTCGCGTTCGTGGATCGTCTGAATTCACCACTCCGTGGTCTGCGTTACCCGACCCTGATTCATCTTCGCTCGTCCATTGATCTTCCTCTTCCTTATGATCCTGTTTACCAAGCTGTTCAGCTCCTTCCACGAGCTCATCTCTGTGTTCCCCTGAGTTTTCCGTCCCCTCTTCCTGACCTCCAAGATCCACCTCATTTCCCAAGTCTTGTCCTATGTCTTTGCCCTCGTTTAACTCCTTGGCCAGCGAGGCAGAGAAGAAAGTATAATTGATACCAGCTTCTTCAAAATAATTGGCCCATGCTTCCCTCTGTTCCAGGGTCATCAAATCCGCCTTGTTTACAAGTAACAAGTTGTTCTTCCGCGAATCGACCTCCTTAACGTACTTCTCCAAGTCCTCAGACCGGAACAGAAGCGGGTTTCTCGCATCCACAATCTGTACCACAAGATCCGACCGCTCTATGACCCTCCACAATTGTCTCCAAACCTCGAGATTCCTTTCGAAAGGCGTCATGAGGAGATCATTGGTCTCTTGTAACTCAGCCAAGCCTCTTCTCCATTCCAGCAAACTATCCCGCTCTCTCTTATCTAATTCCTGCGGCGTAGTCATCTCATCCCATGGGGGTCGCCTCGGTACAGTCAATCGATTTTTATTCGCGTCCTGTTTCCGAACCGCAGACCTCTCTTCCGCTGCTGACAACAGATATGGGTTTCGTTGATCGGTGTGTATAATCTTGAAATTGTTCGTCTTCTCCGCCGTAAAGTCTGTGCCCGCTAGCTCGGCAGTACTCAGAAATTCATCGAGAGCGGCTTGCTCTGTGACGCTGCGCATCTTGACCCATGATGCTTCTTTGGGGCCACTGGTAACATACTATACACAGCTGTGGGTAAGTCACCTGTAGGTCACATCAATGGTTGTGGAAGCATACTGTTTCGCCGTTTGGACCCGTTCGGTGGATCCCTGCGGAGACCTTCTTTCGATCTGCGCCCTTGCCCTTCCCAAAACGATCATTCATGAGACTGTTGCCCAGACCAACGGCATTTTTCGACTTTGCTAGCACCATCGTGAACAGATGTCTTGGTTGCAGTGGTTGCGATTAGTAGAGGTGACTTGAGGTGGGATGTGGACTTACAGAGAGGCGAGACGTCATGCTGGAACTTTTTCGCGAGAGCTTCAAAATTCGTCACTCACGCAACACACCATTTGTCAGCGGCTGCAAGAAAATTTACAGTCACTACAGTATTACCTTTTATCTACTGAAGGCATAAGACCTTCGTTCAATCATAGTATTCGCAATGGCTCGTAAGAAATGGATGTAAGGACTGGTGTCAAATCTCAGTCGGCAGCACCCCACTAACCCTTATCGATAGCGACAAAAAGTCCGCGACAACATTCGCCCTCGTCCACCGCTCGCAGAACGACCCGAAAAGTCACGATGCCGAGGCCTCTCATATGGTGTTCAAAGAGGTCGCGGCACCCAATAGTAGTAAGGTCAAGAGCCGCGACGACCTTGAAGAGGAGCTTGGTCTTAACCCGGAAAGTGTGAGAAATAATGAAGGAGAGGCAGCTGAATATGGAGTGTACTACGACGACACAGAGTACGACTATATGCAGCACATGAGCAATCTCGGTGGGAGTTCAGAGGCGCATTTTGTGGAAGCACCGCAGGCAGTGAGGAAGCAGAATAAGGGGAAGGGAATACAGAAGCTGGAGGATGCGCTGAGGGAAACAACTTTAGATGATAACGATGGCGAGAGAAGCCATGAAGGCGTCAGAACTGGAGGTTCCGCGGTTCTACTGGATGCAGATATCTTACCGTCAAGGAATTTACGAAATGGGACGTACCAAGATCAACAAGACTTACCAGATGCACTTGCAGGCTTCCAGCCAGATATGGACCCAAGGCTGAGAGAGGTCTTGGAAGCGCTTGAAGATGAGGCTTACGTCGACGACGACGACGATGATGTGTTTGGAGAATTGGCAAAGGATCGGAAGGAGCTAAGCTTGGAGGAATTTGAAGAGCTGGGGGACGACGGAGGTGATGATGAGGGCTGGGAGACGGATGATACTGCAAAGCCGAAGAAAGAGTACAGTGACACACGCGGTTCAATGACATCAGACGGTCATGATGTGACGATGGGTGACGGCGAGATCCTAGGACAGGGTGACTGGATGAAGGAATTCAGCAAGTTCAAAGACGGACGGAAGCAAAAGCCTGGGAACCTGAAGTCTGAACTAGATTCTTCCATCGTGACTAGTTCATCAATGACCGGAGGCCGCCGGAAAAAGCGAAAGGGGGCCATGACCTCCAGCACTGGCTACTCGATGACCAGTTCCTCCCTCTTCCGCACAGAAGGCCTCACTCTCCTCGACGACCGGTTCGACAAGATTGAAGAACAGTACGCCGAAGACGAGATGGACGACGGAGTCTCAGTGACCACAGCTTCTTCAATAGCTTCACAAGGTCCTTTACGGTCGGACTTCGATTCGATCATGGATGACTTTCTTAGCGGATATTCGATGTCTGGGAAGAAGAGACTGAAGAAAGGAGGCTTTCAGAGCGGGATCGAACAGCTTGATGAGGTTCGGCAGGGCTTGGGTCCGGCTCGCATACCTTCTCAGAAGGTTTAGCTAGTACATGGTACCATAGAGTAGGTAAGGCGTCCAGGCAGTCAAGTAGTTGCATCAGCTCTGACTGGCGTGTTGATATACGGTTGTCGTCGACCAAGGGCCATCGGACTAATGAATGTTATTCAATGGGGACATGTTTTCGAGGGCGATCATTCATATTACTTATAATTTGATGCACCTTTCCATATGACGCAAACCTGGAACACTGTGTCCGTAGTACGACCTCTGGGTGAAGATGCCTTTGATTTGCAATACTGTACTGGTGCTGCCCTGACAATACAAGTCAACCGTAAGGTAGTTTATTGTCGCTGTTCTAAGCTTCAGTTTTTCCTGCATGCCAAGGGGAACCCTTGCCGTAGGTAGGTATCTGAGGTACCTTAGCGACACGGAGGCTACCTTACTAAGGTAGTACATGTCAAACATAGGAGGAGTAGCTAGCAGAATGAACATGTAATCATAAGTGTTTAGCTACTCTATGAAATTTAGACACTATAAGTAACTCTCTGAGCAGCAAAGAAAAAACTTTTATTCATGAGCAAACTGTTTGCCCTATCAAACTCCTAGCAAATCCTGCATCCTTCTGAAACCTCTGTAGGGCTCTGAAACCACTAAGGTCATGAAACAAGGCTGAAAGTTTGACAGTACACGGTACCTGGTAGTCCTTTCGGTGTGATGTATTAAGTACTCTGTATGTTCCACTGTGCCGTCTCTCAAAATAGCCCAGTCCCCCAGGCCGCAGAATTGATATTGAGAGATTACACCGTGTACAAATGAACAGCGTCTCACCACTTAGCGGCCCCGCCGACTGCCATATGGGAGTTAGGTAATGCGCCCGTGATGTCACTGCTGGCGAACGCCCCCTTCTGGTATCGCGTCTCCAATTTAACGTTAGCCCTCACAATCCTGCTGTTAACTGTTACGCTCTATACTTGGACTCACTTTTGATCGACAAAAGGCCAAAATACTCTTTACCTACCTGTACAACCTGCACCATCATGGTTGATCCTTGATATCATCGAGGTAGGGTCGAGGTACCATACTGGCGACTTGGCACGATTCAACCTCAACCGACAGTCGAGCTCACTTCTACTCCGACATATCCCATCATCACCTACAAATCTGGAGCACCAAAGCCTACCTGTACCAGTCGTTGTGGCAGACATAGATGCAACATCTTTGGCTGTTCTGGAGGGTGTGCACTTTGGGGTTGCGGTGGAAAATGAGGCTTGTTCGGCTGTGGTGGAGGATGTGGCCTTTTCGGCTGCGGCGGGGGATGCGGCCCATGGGGATGTGGCGGCGGATGTGGCCTCGGCGGCTGCGGAGGGAAGGGCTGTCCCGGGTGCGGTGGTAATCAAGATTCTAGCGGCGGTGCTCCATCGGGCTCGCCCTCACCAACTTCGCCAACTTCCACAGCATCCTCCTGTGCATTTGGCTCCGCCACTGCTTCAACAACGACGTCATATCAGGTTGAATTGAACGCCGACGTGTTCGGACGATTGAGTCGTATGGCCGATCCCCCATTGCTGTCGTCACTGAAGTCTTGGAAGCCCAGCCAAGCGGCACTATCCCTGCCAAGCTTACCTTCGGCGACGTCGAGTTCATCGCCTCCGAAGGAGACCACCGTCGAGCCTACACCATCCCCTTCACCTACACCGTCCCCTACACCTACAACGTCCCAAACAGTACCACCTCCGCCCTCATCAACCAAGGACACATACGAGTGTACCGAGTCGTAAGCGCTTCTTCTCTTCTTTCCGGCTCCGTTTCCCATCAGGCGTTTCTGAATTGTCCAGTCCTAGACTGCAGCCTCCACCACACTCATCGCGCCTCATACCCCAGTCAACTGTCCCTCTTTCCCTTCACCTCTAAATGTCAGCTTGGAGACTAACGAGCAACCCTACCCAGAACCATCCTCCTACCTGGCTCGCCCATGGGCGGCGGCGGGGGTTCGACACAAGCCTGCTATTGCAACTTCGACGGGGGCAACAACCCGTGGACATACGGCGGCGTGCCAGATGACGGAAAATGTTGCGACCACACGTGCACGACCTGCAATGATAAATGCAGACCCAATCTTTAGGGTGCTGTAGGTCACTTCGAGTCAGATACAGATCATATCCACGTCTACGAGTATGGTATATGTGTGAGTGGCCGCGACAGGGGGGGCAAGCTCCAGGTTCTCACTTTGAGTTGTAGGCACGCGTGACCCACGTGCAACTGGGATGGATTGTACGTATACTAGATACCTTACCTTAGATATCACCATACACACAATTCATCAATTCTTTGCTGTAAACACTTACTCGGTACTTCACATCATCACATACCTCTTCTAGCAGCCTCCTACTATCAGGACTCAGGAGATCTCTAGGACTACACTTACATATATTATAGCAGCAGCGATCATGATCACCTTTGTTAAAGCACAGGTCTCGACAATCTTGTGTATATTTGTCACAGTCTGAGACTGTAACACAGTTATTCTGGCCTAGACTCGCTTATGAATAACATGTCCTTTTCTTGTATTTAGCTTCATCTTTTGCCTAAAGAGTTTTTCTTTCCCCATTTACACTCTATTGATTAAGATAGGATACGAAGGACAAGCTAGCTGGTTTGGATGTATCTCCGGCCAGACTCTCAGCTCGCACTGGATCAGCAGAAATGCTACAGAATGTAAGACTTACTATAAGTTGATTCTCTCTCCATTCACGGTTGATTTTAGACACATGCAAGAATATCTCAAGTCTGTAGGTGGAACATGCTCTTGGAATAGGATATGAAGACACGCATTGTTCATGGAGTGACTGGCGTGATTTGTATTACACACGGGAAATGTCTGGCGCTACATCCAGACTATGATTAGAAGTCGCTCCTGCTAGTCTCCGAACAAATCATCTCCGGGAGCAGCAGCACAGTCGGAAACTCCACCGAAAACCTCATCGAACTCTAACCCAGCAGACTCCATATCCCTGGCCACGGTCTGCGCCGCCTCCTGCGCTGGCCGCTCTTCCTCCTCTTCTACCCTCAACCTCGCGAAATATTCTTCTTCACATCGTATTGCTACTGCTTGCGAGTCGATGACGATTGCCAAGCCAGCATTGTCCATAGAACAGGAAAATTCTCTCTCTATACTTTCGGATGCCGCTTCACGAAGACCAGCCGTTTTGTATAGTCTCGGCTCGCCAACGATGAGGTGAAGAAGATGTAGAGGTATCCCCAATTTGCTGGCGTGGAGGTAGCAGAACAGCCGACGGGCAGACGCGGTATCGACCCCAACCTTTTGAAATCTTCTGTTCGAATACGCAGCTTCTAGGTAGAGGCATATCGTGCGTACGCGGCGAAAGCGACTAAGAGAGTTCAGGAAGCCATATTCCTACTGTCAGGTTAGCGGTTGCCTCATCTGTTTCTGGAGCATTCGTCTCTGCATCCTCGTCCAAATCTATGGCTGTCCATAGCCATTCCAACCGTGCTTCTGATTCCGCGAAAGCAATGTCACGGAGCTCTGCTTTAGTTCCACTTGGGCTACAAGGCGAGATTCGGCCAGCACGTACCCATTGCTCTGATCTCTCCATATCCACCGCCAATGATTCTAGATGTGGGCAGGATGCATCCACAAGGTCCAAGTCCTCGGCGGTGAGATTTGGACTCGATACAGTAGCCACTGGACGCCATCTGTCTCGTTCTCGTAGCGTCAGGGACCGAAGCGTAGAGCCATGCTTTGCAACGGTCGGTAGGGGAAGTCGACCACAGACGCTGGAAACATGAAGATGCTCCAATCCGATGCAACGAAGCACCAGACTATTCACGAGGGATTCATCAGGCCTGGATGTGCAAATGGCCTGTCAAGACGACTCAACATTTGAAAATCATTGTCGAGAATCAGAGTGCGGATGCAGGGCTGTAACTTCTGGAGGGCTTCCAAGAAGTTCAACTCTTGGCAGTTTCGCAGCTCGAGGTGGGATAGCATCGAGCAGTCCCAAATCTTGCACGGATCATCGCTCTGCAGACCGTAATCGTGCACGCGGTAATTCTGAATTGTCAGCTCCTGCAGTGGAGGAAACACATCGCCTTCTTCATATTGAAAGGACCATCGCCAGGACCCACCCATAACATCGTAGACACTATCGGGCGACTGCCGGAGACGGAGGATTTTGAGGTTCCGGCAGCTGATGATAAATTTTTTGAGGTGCTCCAAGGACGCGGGCACTGCACGAATGCTAAAGTCTATAAGATGAACGTTTGACGAATGCGACAGGCGTTCAAAACTGCTCTCCACGGCTTCTTGCTCCCATCGCTCCTCTAGTGACCCGGTTGAGAGATCTTCGAGGCAGAGACGTGTCCTCGGACGGTGTTGATGCAAGCCTTCTAGAACTGAGATGGGGAACGGTTGTTTCCACCATTTCCACCTGCTGAGGGGTCAGCTATCCCAGCCAGTGGTCAAGAGGCACGATCCCAAATTCACACCTCAAGTATTGGAGGTTCCTGAACGAAGGAAGCAGTCTATTCACGAGCTCGGCTGCTGCAGCATTTCCAACAATGACCTCGTGGGTATAAGCTACAAGTTTACTCTCTACGGTCCCTCCATATGCAGAGACAGTACTTTCGAGATTTTCAAGGTGCTCTTCACGAAGATATACCGAGCGATAGACGTAACGAATGGCCAGGCTATGAAGAAGCTTCGAGACGGTCGAAATTGAATGGACCGACTTCGGCGAGTCGAGATAGAGCTACCCGGCAACGAATCAGCTGCGACTACCCTGCGCACGACTGCCTCGGGGATCGTACCTCATGGAGTATCAAACACCAGATATCATGAGGAAGATTCCAGCTTCGATCTTCACTTGATGGTCTGAGGAGACGAGCCATGATCGGCGGTGCGAACAACAAGACACAAGAAGTCGTTGCTGGGAATACTTGAGGTTCTAAACCGGAGAGAGTTTATCCGGGGGTGCTTAATCAGCAGTTGATTGAACGGACCTTCCTGTCTTCTGCCTACCTATTCAGTTTATCAGTCATACCAAGAGCCGCCACTTCAGCAATGTTTCTTCATTTCTCTTACTCCGAGAGCTCCTACTGTGCTCTTCTGGCCCACCATGTCTGTCGTCAACACCCGTTCAGTAGGCCGAAATGTACACATCTATGACGCCAGAGAGCCAAATCAGAAGCTTGGTGGGCTTCTTCTAACAAATGGTGTTACCAACGAGAACCTCTATTATATGATAAACATCATACTCATCGTTCACGGCACCTTTATTCTGCAACATAACAGCAACGATCTTGCAGCCTCCGAAGTCCCAAGAGATAATACTCCTCTTCTGCCAGGCAATTACTACATTGTGACTGCTGGTAAATTTCTATCATTGGTTCACTTATGACTCAGTAGCTAAGCTATACACAGCTCGGATTGAAGTCAATGATGAACAACCACTGCTGCGAGGAGTGTCGAACGCAAGTGGAAGCCGACATCATACCTTTAGGGACGCTGTTCGCTTGAGAGACCAGCGGTGTGTTATCACAGGAAGAGACCCAACCAATCCTGGAAGAGGAAACTGGAATCCCCTACAAGCAGCACACATATTCCCGCTGGCCTATCACCAGCAGTGGACTGAAGGCAACCTGAGTCGCTGGATCACAAGAATACCAGCTAATAAAGACACCATAAACTCAGTGCAAAATGGGGTTCTACTTGACGCTGGGATGCATATGCTATTTGATTCGTATTATGTGTCCATCAACCCAGACGTATGTATAACTTCTAACTTCCTTCCTATTGACTTCTTATAATTAATGATTATTTTAGGACAATCACAAGATTGTTTTCTTTGATCGAGACACATATAACGTTGCGGGCACTCATCTTGAACCTCAATCCCTCAATCATCCTGATCGACCCGCTGACGAACTCTTCCGCTGGCATTTCCGGCAAGCCGTCCTGACCAACATGAAGGGTATGGGTGAGCCGATTTTTGAATACGATTTTCCACCTGGTTCGAATATGATAGGAGATATCCTCAATGGTCCAAAGGCTGCAGAACGGATGGAGTATGAGCTGTTTACTCGTCTGGCCGGTCTTCAAGATGTTTGATTTTGCTTTCAAGGTTGTTTTGTGGCGATGGGAAGTGGGCAGTGGGTAGTAGGTGGTGAGCCGGGATGGCTGGCATCGGAGGAGAGGTGTACATCGGCGGCAAAACCATCAATTTTCGGAGGCGGATTTCCCCGAAACCCTCACTTTGCGTGTCTCCTTGACACTCTTGATAAATATGATATGTGAGGGTCCACAGGAGGGATCTCTAGGCAGTAGCTACAGTAGACCTAAGTAGAGGTGCTATGGACGCTGTACTGAGTCAGCGCTGACCTTCTTTGGCAGGTCTTGAGGTCATTGTTTGAACAGATAGAGGAGCGTGAGCAGTTACAACCTCACTTTGAGCGAGGAGTGGCTTGCTCGGACGTTGTGGGTATCAACAAGTAGCAGTAATGATCTGTGCTGATGCAGCCCTCTATATAATGCAGAACAACGTAATTTCAGTTTGGCTTTTCAGATACCGGGAACGCCGGTGTACGATGTAAAAGCCTCTAAGCAGAATCGATGCCGACCACTTCAGTACCTCTAAGCACTATGTGTAGAACGCCCGGCGTGCCCAATCGCAAAATCCCAGACCCTTCCGAATACACCGACGCCGTCCTTGAACCTTTGAAAATTAATTCTACAAAGAAAATCTCCCCAACTTTGGTGTGGGTGGAGGGGGAGGGAAGAGGCTGTGCGGAAGACGCACAGTCCCAACTTCCACGCGTGCGCATACCATCAATCATGAGCTGCTTCTCTACTCCTCTCAAGCATCGAATCTGGCCTCAGTAAACCCGAGTCGACAAAAGCACTCTCCGGCCAGCTCAAAGAATGCTTCTTCGTTCTCGCGGGGCGCCGTGGTGGACTACTACTGTTGGCCGGTTCTTCGGCTACCATGCGTTTCTCCTGGCTTTCGCTCGGCGTCGGACTAGGCGACCGCCTGCCAGCACTCGACGCGTCGGACTGCCCAGGATCTGAGATCGGCGTTGGCGGCGAATATTCGATGATCAAGCTCCTCGCCCCGCTCAGCACCGAATCTTCGGAATGGTTTCTGCTGTGACCGTCAAAATGGCCAAAGCGGTTTCCCTCACGTCTCGAGGAAGTCGGTCTCGTTGAGGGAGGACTCTCGGACGGACTCTCGAACGAATGTCGTAGCCTTCTTTGGGACTTGTTGACCATGCTTTGCACAAGTGGCAGCTCCAGATAGCTGCTGGCTGCACCTCGAGAGAAGATGATGAGACCAAGGCATAGTAGTATGAGGACCGATTGAACAATAGACATGCGTTTCTGAAAGATGACCTCGTCTGCGAGAACACTCAGACGTGCACTTATAGCAATGACCTCGCGGTGCGACTGCTCTCGTTGGGTCTCGAGCTCGATGACTGTAGACTGCCAGATCTGATCGTATTGCTGCCTAAAACCTCTCAACTCGGCTAAGACCGTGCTATTGAGGTGCTCGAGGAATGTAGTAGTCTTCGACAGCTGGCGCTTTTCTACCTTCGTGAAAGCTTCCCTTAGAATTCGAGATTGTTCCTCGATGTATTGAAGGGACAAAGTCGAGTTTGTCTCCAGAAACTGCAGACGCTTGTGTATGGACTTGAAGAAGTTCTCCTGCGTGACAGGATTCGAGTGAGCTGGAGCTGTTGCAGACGATGATGTCTTCCGTTGCTCATTTGCATTTTGGTCCGAAGTCCTAGTAGAGACAGTACTATTGGGACTAGACGGCAAGGCCTTGGTTTCCGCAACAGGTATAGATGTAGTACTTGACACAGTTGAAGTAACATGATTGCTGACACTTGAAGCTGATGCCCCTGCTGATGCTGGTACTGACGGACCTTGACGTACGGAAGTTTCCTGCTGAGAGCCTGGCACGGATGATACTACGTCTAATGACGTAGGGTTGGTATCGGCTGGCTCCCCGTGCTCCTCGGACGCCTGTATTGATTCAACCTCGATCTGATAGCAGACAAAGTCCGTTGCATTGAATGGCATTATCACTGCTGTAGACAGTGAGTACTCTTCCTCGCACTCAGGTACACCTTCTGTAGACCCGTTATCTTCCTGATCGCTCAGCGGCTGCAGGTCATCCTGATCCATGAGAGACGTGCTGGAAGCACTACTTGGCGTAGCTGCAGCGGGGGAAATTTTGGGATCTTGAACGGAAACTGTCGCGTTCATTTCATGTTGTTGTTCTGCTTCCGGGATGTCGTATCCAATTATCCTTGCGGGCACCGTCTCATCAACTTTGAGCTGGGTCGCTACCGGATCCTCTTGGTACTCTTCCTCTTCGCCTCTCGCCGCTTCCTCTTGGTGCCTGAACTCCTCCATCATCGTCGTACCATGTACCCTTAAGAGGCTCACCGGACAGTAGAACTCGTTCCCGTAATGAGTCAAGAACTCAATGCGTAGATATCTTGCCCATATCAATGGGTGCTCCACCAGGAAAGGTTGTACCTCGCGACTATTTCTTGCCTCGAACGTTCCCAACTCTTTCCATTTGTCTAGCCTTACTGGATATCTGTCAGAAACACTCACCCTGAATGTACGGAACATGGAGCTGAAGAACTCAAAGTTTGCAAGCACGATGGTGTCCACTAGGATGTCGCCGCAAAGTTCGACAATGAAGAACTTGTTGTCTGCGGAACATTCATTCAGCATGTAACTATCCTTATTTTCAACCAAAACGGAAGACGAGCCCTTGCACTGCCGGTTTGTCTTCAGCACTGTAGCGGCACAATCGAAGGAGGCATAGTTGAACCGTTCTTTACACGTTTTCCCAGCGTCCTTGCTTCGTGACGTGGCGCCTTCAAACGTGTTTCCCTGCTTCCCGTCCCCATTCTCGCTATATGGACCCTTGCTCACAGCTTCTGCTCCGGGCGGTTTCGTACTCTCCTCGCCGCCACTCGAGCTAACGAAGCCTCCGAAATCCAACTCAATCTCACTATCCTCACCAAGTGAATCCAGAGCATTTTTGATGTTCCCAGGTCTGCGTCGAGCCTCTTCTCCCTGCGATTCGAGCCGTCGGTTGCCCACATTCTCTGCTGACTGTCCAGCTTTCGCAAGATTTTGCTTCTTCCAGTCTTCGAAAGACAGAAAGTTGATATTGTCAAGTGGAGAGTCATTATCCAATTCTGGCTCCACTACTACGATGGGCAGCGGATCTGTATACTCGCTTGGGATCACCTGAGTTGAAGGCACATGGTCTAATTGAACGGGTAATGCGGCTGCGTCAGAAGCCGTAGCTTCCGCGCTGTGCGTGCTGTGAGTCGCGGTGTTCTGAACAGACGCATCACGTTGTGTTCCTAGGGTCGAGGTCGAAAGCAGTATAGTCTCATTACCAGCTCCTCCTCCGGTGATTGTTGTTTTCCCACCCGACCAGCTGGTCGTCAAGCACTGCTGTGGTAACGAATGGGTGATGTAGTTGATGGTCCTGGCAGGGCAGGTGGAGGTGCTCAATGCTGATGGAAGGCTGGCCGATGAAGTATTAGATGCTGCCGGTGTTATCGAGTCGTAAGCGTGTGCAGAAAGATGTGCGAACAGAAAGAGAAGAAGAGCGGCGTATCGATAGCTCTCTGGCATCGTTCAGGCATCCTCAGCCTTAAAGTTGTCTCAATTCCCATTGAGGGCTGCAGGCAAACTGGGAATGAGAGCATCAAATAACAACCTGGAAGGATCAAGACACCAGCGTGGCTTTGTCTGGGGACGGAAGTTGCCGGCCGGACTTCTGGTCTTTAATTCCGATTGACTACCTAACTTACTCCGTTAGTAATTCGTACAGAGATTTTTCGATAAGGGCACCAAAGCGAATAGTGAGGTCACTACATTACGCGCAGACCACACATAGTCAGGTGATTATCAGGTGGTTAAGAGCCATGGTGCAGCCATGGCCTCTCCTAGAGGTTCAACCTCTCACAGAAGCTAACAATGACAGAGAATCAGCTGTCTCTCTGTGCTTCAGTGCCTTCTCTGATTGTCATTGTGTGTGACTGATATCAGAACTTTTACATCTGAAGCTCATGTTCAGATTCAGGCATGCACTTTTTCAAGATGTTGATGAATGACAGCAAAGATCATCAATGCATATATGAACTGCATAAATGCTACATTGTCATGTCTGATGCTTACTCTTTCTATAGAGTTTGTCTTCTCTTCTTATTGAGAGTTTAAGTGAATGAGACTGAATCTAATTGCACTTCTACTTAGATGATAGTTCACTGTTGAATTGATTACACAGTGAGACAAATATAGATATGAGATCAATCTGCAGCAAATCTGATACACAATTATGATTGAAATTTTAATAATCATTTATATCTTCTTCTGTTGATCTAATAGCTTTGATCATGAAAGTCAGCTTAGAATGATGAGAGTTGATTATTCTTTATTATTTAATGTGAAAAGTCAGTACAGCTTAAGGTGTAAGAATGAGTTGATGAGAATATGTATTATAATAAATATGCTTAATTTCTGAGATCTTGATACTAAATCATCACATTGAGAAGGCAGCAAAGATGATATGACACAGTTATACAGCAAATGTGTCTGCATTCTTCTTCACTTACAGCATATAGAATTCACTCTGTAGAGTTATGCAGACTTTAAAATTAAAGAGTGTTCTTATCTTATCTTAGTTTGTCTAAGAGAATTGAAGACATAAGTTTATCAATATGTTTACTTCATTATGTGATCATCTTCAGTTACAATCAAGATGTAAATGACAAAGATATGTATCAACAACAATGCAAAGACAGTAAAAAGTGATTGTAGATCTAAAGAATAATGAAAGATAAAAAGTAAGTAAAAAGTCATAATTTAAGATTTAATCATCATTGTTGTGTTAAAACACTGATTGTGTGTTATAATTGATATTTAAGTGAAAGAAATGAGAATTGCAATCAATTACTAGTGCTGTGCCTGACACAAAGCTAGGCAGTCATTTAATTATTAATGAAGAAGTACTTTAATTATATCTTCATCAACTCATTAAAGCTAAGATTAAGACTCTGCTTAATTGATGAGATCTTGCTTTAACAATAAGTACTATATACATACTTTTGCAACTAATTTCAGTCATTACATTAATGAGTTAATTACTGAAAGAACTTTACATACATTAGTAATTTTAATTGTCATTAAGATTTCTTTAATAAAGTTTAACTAAATAGTTTTAAATACTCAGTTACTGCAACTCTGCAAAGATGTTTTATCAGCAAATACAGATAGATTTTGTTAAAGTTAATCATCTTAACTCTGCAAAGACACTCTTTATGTATCAGTACATAATTATGACTTCTCTTTTCACAATTAATAGATTTTGTAACTTTTTCATATTCATCTTCATCAGCTTCTGAGAGCTTATTTAATGAAATAAAAACTTTACTTGTGCAGATCTGTAAAGCAATTGATGCTTATCTCTTTTCTTATTAAGATTTAAGAATCAATCATCTTTCTATAAACTCTAATTGATTTAAGAAAAGCAGTGAGTCTCTTTCTTGTTAATATTACATTAATGATGCTATGTAAACTTCACTGTTCTTACTCAATTAATTTATATTGAGACAGTTATCTTCAATGTTCTTCACAAGAAATTTTTACTTAAGCAAGTTAAGCTATAATCTTATTTTATTGAAGATCTGACTCAAAATTTGCAGCTTATACATTAGTAGCATTAAAATGTCAATTTAAACATTAAAGTCATTCAGATATAATCTGTATCTGTGATCTATGTTGAGAAGTGATGTTCTAGCTGCTTCTATGAAGCAAAGTAAAACTAGTATTAAAGACTGAGTAAAGACTTTATTTACATTGACTGCAGTCAACATTCTTTTTATTTTTTCTGTAACTCTCTCAATCAAGACATGCTCATAGACAACACAGTTTAGAGATTTCACTAAACAGTATAATATAGCATGAATATTCATTTCTTTCAATAAATTATGAGCTCAAATTAACAAGAAGCTTCTCAGAGAAAGTGTATACTTTTAATGTAATGATAACAGAGTATGCTGACTTTTAAGGTTCACAGTTAATTTAACTTTAACAGTATCATTAATTATTGAGATTTGTAATAAATCTGACTTTAACAGAATCAGCATACTAACAGCAGCTATATATGTCAGTTATTAAGATTTATAATCAATTCAGCTTTAGCAGTATCACTGATTATTAAGATTTATGATAAATTTAGCTTTAGCAGAATCAGCATTTTGCAGCAGCTGAGTATATTTAATTTAGAAGATTTATAAAGAATTGATCTCAACAAAAATCAGCATTTACAGTTACTCAGAAAGCACTGTTCTGTGATAGTTAAGTACATTTAATTTGAAAGATTTATAAAGAATTGATTTCAGCAAAAATTAGCATTTATAATTACTCAGAAAGCATTATTCTTCAGTAGCTTAATATGAGTTATTAAGATGAATAAGTATTATTGTCTTACAAAATAAAAGATATAAAAGCTTTTTATTTATTTTACTTATATTATCTTCAATGCATACATTGTTATTTTACTTTATTCACCTCTTATACTACATGTCAACTATCATCATCATAAACTTCAACAACTTCTTTATAAAGCAACAATTCATCTCAATTCTCATTTACAAGAACTGCAATTAATGATTCATTCTTATAAGAAAATGACTAATAAAAGAAGATCTATAAAATGTTGTTGAAATTTCAGCAATTAACATGCTGATCAGTGAATTTTTAGACTCATTTTTTCTCAACAGTCTCAGCTTTGAAAATCAGAAAACTGATGTAAAGACTTTATATTGATTTATTATCTGCATAAACATAGATGATTAAGAATATCTGATGAACAAAATTAATATAAAGAATGTTTAAAATATATTAAAGTTTAAGTATAAAAAGAAGCTGCAGATAACTGAGAGACAATATTTGATGAAGTTTGTTGAATATAAAATGTTAAAAAACATATTCATTAAAGAAGTATGAATTTATCTGAGCAAACTTAACAGAAAGATTGTTACAACTCAGTTTAACATAGTTGAGTTATTCAAATCAGAATAACAGTTTCAGACATTGCTTTAAGCACTATTAATTAAATATTTTGTGATTCACAACATCATTGATACTCAAAACAATTCAGATGTCAAGGGAAATTTATAAAAGCTTTAGAAAAAAGAGATACAGCTTAAGACTGATAAGACTGTCATTGTTTTGTGAGTAGACAAATAAAAAGAAGATTAATGTTTAATGAATCAGAACTGTAGTTCATTAAATTATTACACTGTTGACATTAAGCAACATTATTATAGATCATTTAACTTAGACAGTAATCATTCTTCTCATTACTTTATTAAGTACTTTCTTTGCAACAGCTTTTACTTCATTAAAGATTGCAAATTTCTTTTTAATATTAAGTAAAATACTTAAAAGAAAATAAGCAAATTAACTGCAGTCAAGCTGTACAGATTAACTGCAGTTAAGTTGTATTAAAAGTCAGTTTATAAAGAAAAAGAAAAGAAATACAGAGTCTTTAATGCAGAAATTAATGACAGTAATGATTATGACTTCTTTTTTAAATTTAAAGAGAAAGAAAAAGTTAATGATAAAATCACTGCTTTATTTAAGAAGACTGTCAGTAAGATATTTAAATCTAAATGAGTTGCAGACTCTGAATTCTTCTCATACATAATTAATTAACTTTAACTCTTCAGTGATCTTCTCATATAAATGAGATGTTGACAAATTAAAGTTAAAAGAGAACATTTATACTTTTATTATTGTGAAGTAATCATTATATAAATTAAGTTGAAAAATTCTGTAAGACTGAGTTCAACACTCTATATGTTTAAACTTGAGGTCAATCTTCTGTCAAGAAAGCAAATGTGCAAAATGAAACTGCATAAAAGCTTTAATTAACACTGTCTTTAAATGTGTAATAAGCACAGCAAGATTATAATAAAAGTATTAGAGTAAAATGAAGTCTATATAATTAAATACATTGCAAAGAGTCTTAATGAATTTGTTTTGATATCTATAGTGCACACATTACATTCAGAGATCATCTTTTCTGTTATTGCTTCAGATATAAGTTTACATATTCAGACTCATAAGCATGATCTTATGATTAATTTCTTAAACATCAACACTGCATCATTGAATGAAAAGATCAAGACTTACAGACTTTAACATTGATGATTTGTTCATCTTAATTTCACAAAGTTGTGTAATCTTTACAAGATAACAATTCTTGAAAAGTCAATTCTCATCATTGAGAACAACAAGAATATGTATGAAATTTATGCTTTAATTAAGCTCATTAATAAATAAGATTACACTGTAAGCAAAAGAAAAATTAACATTCTTATTCTTGTCTTCATTAATATATGCAGCTTATTACTCTTGTTATTTAATGAATATCAGTACTTTCTGAAAATAATAGATAATCATTCTCAGAAGATGTAAATGATACTGTTAAAGCAATATAATAAGATCTTACAGACATTACAAAAATGATAATTAAAGACTAAACTTCAGATCAATGCAAAGATTCTTGCTGTACAAAGTAACAATAAAATGAAGTTAAAGTTTACTTTAAATAACTGATGTAAATCTTTTAACATTACATCACAATACATAATGTTCTACATGTCAATTCAGAATGACATTGTCAAAAGAATCATTCAAATCACTGAGAACTCAGTGTGCATCATAATTAAAGAAATATAACTATCAATAAAGTTCTAAGTGCAGACAGCACAGACAGATGCTTATCTTTATAATTAAACAGCAATTAATTTTTTAATTAATAATAAGTAAATAACTCTCAAAGAAGCTTTCATTAGTGTGAAGTTATTCATCAATTACATTTATATATAAGAATGCAAATACTACAGCTACATTGATCTCAAGTTACTATCTGAAGGCAGATATGACAAATTCATAAATTAAGAACAAGTAAGAGTCTTTATAAACTATGTTAAGAAAAATACAAAGCAATATTAGCTTTAAGCTTTAGATCTTAAATATATTATTAAAAATTATGCTGTAAAGTTTGCTGAAAGCAAGAAGAAAGATATTGTTGATCTTAAACTGCAACAGCAGACATTAAATGTTTTTTTGAACAGAAAATTCATTAAATGTTTACAGAAAAAGTTAATTATTGTGAAGATCACAGCTTTAAATTAGACATTTACAACTTAAAATAGTAAGATACAGTTTAACTTGATCACAGTTAAGGTTAACAAGTCTTAAGATAAACAACATAAGATTAAGTTGACTGTAGTCAATCTAGATGAGTTGTTAAATGAGAAGATCAACATTGATTAAATTAAAATGATGATACTTAAAGAAGTCAGAATCTCTCTGTGCATTAAGATTTCAAAATAAAAGAGAGACAACAACAATGATAATTAAGATGTGAATGAGCTCTTAATTAAAATATTAAGAATCATATTAATATTTGCAGCATTCTCTGCAAACAAAGAAGACTTTATAATCAGATTTAACATTTTAATGTTTGTCATTTATGCTGAAGCAGTGAGAGACTTAATCTGAGAAGAAATGTAAAAGAACATTATTTATGTAAAGCTGACAGTCTTAACAGCAAATGAAATATGAAAAGAAACTGTATCATTAAGAAAAGTTAACATTGTGATCAGCAAATGAGTCTTTAAACTTAAGCTGAACATCAATGAATTCTTAAATAAGCTTAAGACAAGACTTGTGACAAGAGACTTCTCATAAATATATAATGTTGATTATAAGAACATCTTTATTTTCACTGTTAAGTTTAACACTTTGTAAGTCTTTTTGACTATTGTTGTACTTAAGAATTTAAAGTGTCATCAAGTAAATATTAATAATGTCTTCACAGAATTCTTTCTAAAGAAAACAATCTATATAACATTTTTTTCTAAAATCAATATTGCATTTAATTGTGTTCTGTACATACTGCACAGTCTTTATGATCTTAAGTAAATTACATAAAATTAACATAAACAATGTGTCACTAAACTGCTTAAATTAAGTTTTCATTAAAGCAAGATTGATCTCTGTCTTCTTCTTTACAGCATTAAAAGAATCATGCTGCTTCTTTATGTAAACAATATTGTTATGACTTCAACAAATCTATTATACATTCTCTGATTCAAGCAAGCTCTTATAAGTGTGTTTAAAGTTAAGAACTTAAAGAAGATACAGAAAATTCTTAACATTTAAGTTATATATAATTATAAAATAAGAATTCTGTGTCTAAATCAGATTCACTATGTAAACAAGATATTAAAGAATCTTCATATGCAATCTGATAAGCACAGAGTCATCAGCATTTTATTTAACAAATATAATGTTTTTTGTTTTATCAGCTTAACTGATCAAAGAATAGATTAAAGACAGTATTAATAAATAATTAAAAGTTTAATGTATGCAGCAATTCATATTTAATTAAACATCATCTTTACATTAAATTAACTAAATCAATATCTCAGCAATTCTGTAAAACATCATGAATATACATTTAAGAAACTACTGCAGTACATAAGATTAATTATTAATCTCAACATTATGTATAGCTTTAGTGAAAGTCAAGTAATGCTTAAATACTTTAACTTTAATTATGCTTCAGATAAACAGAATTAGAAATTAATTTTAAAGTGTGTCTATATGTTTAAAGATGAATCAGTGTTGTAGATAAGTTAAAAACAGAAGTTTGTTGTTATTTTAATTACTGAGATTGAATATATAATTATGTCAATGTGTGTGAAGACTGAGATCTGACTTGAACAGATATTAAGAAACATAAGTATAAATAAATATTTTAAAATTAATTTACACTGTATAAGCATTCAAAAGAATAAAGCTCATTAAGTATCTTTATTTATTCAGCTCAGAGAAGACAATTAAGCTGTCTTGATTTTAATTAAGAATGCATATATACATAAATAATTAAAGTACATCAATGTCTTTTATTACAACATTTATGATCTGCATAAGTGCAATTAGATTTAAATAAACTTTGTGTTCAGTCAAAAAATGATTATTAATAGACTTATTAAGTCTCTGTTTAGATAAATCTTTAAGTAATTCATTAAACTTATAAAATTTACTATTAATAATTAATTAAACTCTTAAATGATTTATTGAACTCTTAATGATGCATTTAGTTATCTGATGTTTGCTGTCAGTGAGAGTCAATAGATGCAGTCTCATTAAGTAAAAGTGTTGAGAAGTGATGTTTTAGCTGCTTTTATAAAGTGAAGTAAAATTAATGTCAAAGATTAAGTAAAGACTCTGTTCACATTAATTGTAGTCAACATTCTTTTTATTTCTTTTGTAACTCTCTCAATCAAGATGTGCTCATAGACAACACAGTTTAGAGATTTCACTAAACAGCATAGTATAGTATGAGTATTTATTTCTTTCAATAATTTACATCTTTTAATCATTGCTCTCAGTTACTGAATACTTTAAGAACTTAAAGTGAAAGTATGATGAACTTAATTTTGTTGTTAGATCAGATTGAAGAGAATAACAATAAAATATGTAAAGATTGAGCTTTTAACTAGATCTATAGACTCAGTTTGTACAGTTAAAGTGAGACAGTCAAGTTATCTGAGACTGTATTGAGAGATTAAGCAACAAAACTTTAGTCAGTCTTTGCTAGTTTACAATTACAAAGACTTGAGATTTTGACTAGCTACAAAGACAAAAATTAGAATATTAAAATGATGATTATATTTCTTGCTTTATTTGCAACATATACTCTAATTGTCTGTGCCCTTAATCTTTAACTGTTTAATTCTTCAAAATTTCTTAATCTGTCTCTTTTTCTTTACAAAAATTAGATCTTCATCATCATCACTGAATCTTTTCTTTTAAGTATATTCTTGCAGTGTTGAGTCTCTATCTTCAGTAAAAAAGTTTGCTGAGAAGCTTTTGTGTAAATTGAAAATTAAAGTAAATACAATAAGTTTCTCTATCTTTTTATCAATCTAAATCATGTTAATCTCTGACTAAACAAGCTTAACAATGCTACTCTGAACTTCTGCTTTTACTAATTCTTGTTTCTTTGAGCTTATCTGACTTATCTTCTCTGTCTTGATGTTCTAATTACTGTCATAAAGAACAGCAAGCTTGTTTTGTAGCTACAGATTTGAGATAACAAGATTTTTAAAGTCTTGAAAAACTTACTGATATTGTTAATAAAGAACAAGATACACAAAATAGCATTTCTGATGATATCTATGTGCTAAAAGCAAGATGTTGTTGCAAGTAACATTTTTTTCTTGACAAGTCTTCTGACAGTTGTAAAAATCATTGTTAATTATTTACATAATTGTGATATACTCTAAAAGCTTTAGCTCAAGCTTTTGAAGAAGCTGTTGCTTAGATGTAACACTTAACATTAAAGCTAATTGTAATTAAAAGTTTGATGTGTTTCTACACTGCAAGAATGTTAAAAAGATGTCAGCAAAGAGTAATTAGTTCTGATCTTAATGAAATTCTTTCATTTCATGATGATATTTAATTGTTACAAAGACATATTTAAATCTGAAGCAAAACTCTCTGACTACAGTTATTACAGATTCTCTGACTTGAGATCTGAACTCAATTTATGTATATAGATTTCTTCTCATCTCAAATAAGATTTCAAGAGGTTCAAAGTCAGCATTAAATCAGATGCAAATAAGAAAAGATTTGAAAAGCTGTGAAACAGAATTTACTTAACAATGTTGAATTAAGTACATCAAAGATAGTTTTACTTGACAGAGATCAAAGCTGCATGAGACTGAGCAAGTAGTTATCAGATAGATAAACAGCTGATTTAAAGATAGAAATAAAAGATGTATACATGCTTCTCAGCTTTCATCATTTGTGATGTAGATTCACATTAAATGAACTGAAATAGAACAGAATTATTGTTAGTCACTTAGACAATGTTGAGGTAGTCAGAATAGTTGAAGTGAATTGAACTGCAAGAATTTCATTGAATTGAGATGTGATGACAAAAAAAAGATATCATGTCAATTACACTTGTAGTTACAAACTCTTCTTGCAGAGAATGCTGATAAAAGTTTATTAGTACTGTTTTTTCATAATGAAGTCAATCTAAATACATAATGAAGTCAGTCTTCTTTAGCAGCTTATCTTTACAATAACAACATGCTGCATGTCAGTCTCAACATACTCTGAATTAAGTTAAAGACATCATAAATACTCTTTTAAGATAGTATTCTGCAGCTCAGAACAAGACTAAAATCAATATAGTTAAAGATTTGAATAGATCTTTGTTCATATGTAATGATAAGTGACAATGACTGCACTGTCAGCTTCTGTCAATTAGACTTATTAAGTTAAATATAAGCATTGATAATCTCTTACTGACATACAATAAAATGATTGACTACATAGATTCTGCAAGACTGAGTTTTTTAAGATCTTATTAATATCTAATTCATTGTCAATCTGTTATCATACTCAGCAAGTATTCATTCTCTCTGCATTTGCATGTCTCTTCAGAAGATCTTTAAGATTCTTAATGCATTCATTATTTTATTACAATCTTTATTAAACTCTCTTATTCTCACTTTTCTGACTGTTTTGTCATGTCTAATGATTAAGACATTCTTGTTTCAGATATTCTTGCTCAGTTGAAAGAGCAATCTGACATGCTTTATGATGATGCTTCTTTCTTTAGAGATTGCTTTGTATTGTATTCTTCATGCTTAGAGTTGAAAATCTGTCACAGACATTTTATGTAAAGCTAAAAACAGTGCTTCAATGTTTTTATTTAGACTTCAATGTTTCTGATGATTTGATATGAGCATTAGCTTATTTAACTACTATTTTATGCTTTAAAAAGAATATTTTCTTCAACATACTTAATGTTTGTAATCTCTGCAGTTGAAAATAAATGAATTTCTGCAGTCTCAATTAAGATGATGAATAAGAGTACTAATGAAGATACAGAAAGAACAGATAAAGATTGCAGAGTAGAAAACTTGAAGCACTTATCATTATGCAACATTAAGAAGTTAAATAAGTCAATGTGCTTATTGCTTGTGCAACTTACATAGAGATGATTCTATAAGAAGTTTGTTGAAGCTCTTTACAGCAGTGAGTGTTTACAATATGTATGATATGATGAAGCTAAACTGACAAAAGCAAAGACAGCAATGACAAAGAAGATTCATTAACACTGTTTAAGCAATTGATAAAGAAAAAAAAGAAAAATACAGATTTCTGAATCTTTAAAATTGTACAGTTTATTGTACTCTCACTTTAAAGACTACTGCAAGATCAGAAAAGTTTGTTGTTATGTTTAATTTAATTATATATGAATATAAGTCTTTAAATCTCAATCTCTTTACTACTTCACATTCTCTATTGCATGAAGAACAAACAGCATAAATACAGCATTAAGAACTGAAGTGAGTGTCTGTAACTATAATTAATTAAATCTTAAAGCATTTTATTCAGTCATCAATTCTTAAACTGATCTCAGACATAAGCTGTTAATCATCTTGCTCAAAGCTTATTAAATAGCTAAATTTTACAGCATCTTGTTCAAGCAATTACTGATTCATCAGCTTCACATTTTATTGTTGTGTGTTTGTATTTTAAAGCTCAGAAAAGACAATTTAAACAGAGATCAATTTACTGCAAATGCTCATCAGATCATGCTATATTTCACATTTAATCTTGATAAGTTTGCAACACACTTCATAAGAAACATTTCTTGATCAAAAGTATAAAAGTACAATGATCTTATCTGTACATCAGAGAGCTTCAGACATGTTTATATTATCAGAATTATTACCTGACTACAGCTCACCTTGTTGCCATCACCTTCATCTATTAGGCAAATAGTCTACTTAGTCATTTAGTCACATAAACTCAGCCATGTGCCTTAGTGAGTTGCTTAGCTACTATTTAAGTAGTCATTGTAGCTCTTACATTCACTCATCTTTCACTCATATCATAGTTTTATCATTAGGGTTATAGCTTTTAGCCATTAGACTTAGAAGATCATAACAATATGATAGTATAAACTTGAAGACTCAGCATTAAATCTTTATATTTAATAATTTCTTTGTTCTCTGCTTTCATCTCACTTTCATCTCACCTCAATACCTCATCACCTTTCTCAGCCTCATCAAAACATCAGCAACACATTGATTTGCCTATCTGTTTAATTGTCTTTTCACTACTTTATCTCTTTACTCTACATTCACTCAAGTCATTGTAGTTCAACAAGCTAAACACTACTATCTTATTCTACTTTCATATCAGTACAAAGCTATGTCTTCAGCTTATTTATCTGACTCTTTTGCTCAAAATGAGCTTCTCAATCTAGAAGACATAAAAGAAGACTTTTTAACTGTATAAATCTCATTATCTTTCTCTTTTAAAGTTAAACAATTATCTAGCAAATCTGTCTGTCTAGATGTCTTGAAACAACAGGCTCATATGATAAATAAGTTAATGAATGATATGTAAGAAATTTTAATTACTTTGTTCTGTCATTTTAAATCAAGATCACCATCACAATGATTCATCAGTTCTTTAAAATTATCTGATCAATCTCATTAAGCTGAGAAGTCAACAACAATTAATTTATCATATTCACATCTTTCAGCTCTTACATCTATCTCAGCAAAAAGATCTGCTTTCAAGCTCAATATAAGATGATCTGCTTTTGAGCTGAGATGAAATAATAATTATAACAGTGACTATGATATGAAAGAAATGAACAATAAGTACATCAACAATAGAAAAAGAGAAGAGCTTAAACATAATTACTATTAAGAATTCTTGCTATCTCTTACTGCTACACTGTCATTAATCTTTCAATCAGAGAACATTGACTATTTCAATTCACACCTTGATGATGTATATGAAAAGAGCAATTTCATTCAGCTAAAAAAGAATGTATATTACTGCAATGTGCATCTCTTTCTGAATCAAGCAAAGGCCATCATCATGATTAAGAACATACACCTTATCTATATTAGTCTTTACATTTGTCTTTGTGACTCTGCTCAACAGTAATATGTCACTGAACTGTTAGATCTACAACAGAACAGTTTACATGAAGGTCTCAGCATTAAAAATTAAGTAGATACTTTAATGACTCAATTTAAGCAGTCAGAGCAAGCTGTCTTAGATGTCTTACTTGCTTTATAATTTATTCTTGACAACTTACAAAATGACTGCATTAATCTTACAGCTTATGTGCAAGCAATGATTCAAAACAAAAGAAACACTGACTTACTCATATTAAATCAGCTGTCATTAGTCTGAAACAAGCTCAATTCTAAACTTCAATGTGACATTCTGCAGCTCAGATATGACACAACAATGACTAGCTTTATTGAACAGCTAAAGAAACACAAAGATATGTAAAAATGTCTGTTCAGTCAGTCTTTATACTGATATGAACAGCAAGACTATGAATTGCAATCTTGAAGTCAATCATCATCATACAATTTTGCTGATAACAATCAACAGTCTCATCACTTCAACTACTTGTCAAATAATGTCTTCAAAAATGCTGTGAATTGAGACTATGAAACAAATAATCAAGGTCATGAAATGAATAATTAAGGCTATAAAGTGCAACAACTGAATCATACATCATCATATGATTTCACTAGTAACAATCAACAGCTTTGTTGCACTGAGTATTTGAATGATCAGCAAAACAAATCACAATTTAAATATCAAAATGAAGCTTTATTGTCATCTTGCCTCATCTATTTCATCAAAATGAATGAGTCATACAGAGCATATAAGTTAAATGATGCATTGTTTGTCAATAACAACATCAAAAATAAGTCTTCACATCATATCAACATCTCTGAATCTTCACATCACACTGATGTCTTCTTCAACAACTCTATACAGCTTACTCAATATGGTAATTCACCCTATTCATGTCATTCATGTAAAATGCCTCTAGAAACAAGCAAAAACCTTTGAAATCACACTCTTGATTGACATAAAGTTAACACTCATTTCAGTATCACTAAGGCAGCTACTCAACAAGTCAATTACATTGAGTATGTTTTTCAGAACATTGTTGTCATCTCATAATTATTAGTTTATGAATACACTGCTGTCAAAGCAACTCTATTTTGACATGATGCCAAGCAGAAAATGACTATTTGTCTAGATACTGAAAGCACAACTATGTTTATTGATTGAAGTCTAGTGAATAAGGCTAAAATCAAATGAACACTTCTCATAATGACAGAGGACTTTTTCAGAAAGCAAGTTCTTAATTAGTTAGTGAAGTTACTCATCATCATAGTTATCTTGTCATCATCAATCAGACTAAATATCATAGTCTATTTAGTGAATAATCTCTGTATCAAAGTTCTATTAAGCATGAATACCTTGACAAGAGAAGAAACTAATATTAATTTGAAACAAAATAAGCTTACTATAGACTATTAAGAGGCTGATTTAGTCTTTAAAACATCTTAAAATTCTACTAATATGCATATCATTATGCAGTCTACTATGCACAAAATTCTCTGTCAACAAAGACTTAATTATGCTGCTCTTTTAAGTCAATTTCAAGTCAAAACATCATCACAACAAGGCAAATCATCAGCTTTGACAGCCTTGAGTATCTTATTACTCACCTTACTATGTAAAGATACTACATCAAATCATCACACAAATGTTGTATCACACCTTATCATCATCAATCTATACAACTGTTTTCATCATAACATGAAGACTCTATGAGACTCTATATTTATATAGAAGAAGCTCATCACATCTTTTTCTTACAGCACAAAGCCTTATCTAACAGTTCATGACTTATGCAAGTGTTTTGCTTACACTATCATCTCATCAACATTTCATCATCAAATTGATTTCAAGACATCTCACTGTCACATCATCATTGAGTCATTTAATCATAACATCTCAACACTGTCTCACAAGCACATCATCATTGCTGCATTTTCAAGTCTATAGAGCACAGGCTATTCAGATAAAGATATAGTGATGAGAGCATTGCAGTTTCTTTTGTTTGTGATACTTGTCAGAATTATTACCTAATCACAGCTTATCTTATTGTTGCTGCCTTCACCTATTAGGTGAATAGTTTACTTAGTCATTTAGTCACATGAACTTAGTCATGTGCCTTAGTGAGTTGCTTAGCTACTATTTAAGTAGTCATTGTAGCTCTTACATTCACTCATCTTTCACTCATATCATAGTTTTACCATTAGAGTTATAGCTTTTAGCTATTAGGCTTAGAAGACTGTAACATATATCTTTAAAAAAGAGAAGACAGAATTTTTGATACTGATACATTGAGAAGTGACTCTATGAATATATATAAGTGATTCTTTCTTACAAGTCTACAGCTAAATAAATGCTTGTCACTCTTCTCTTTCATCAGTCTGAAAAGAAAATTCATTAGCTTTCTATGATCAGAAACACTTAAGCAGAGACTTGATCATTAAACTCAGATTGTTCTTGATTATAAGCTGCTGCAAATGTATATTGATCTTAATTGTTTATAACTGCAGTTAAACAACATAGACAGTCAGTCTTTTCAATGTTCTGTTCTTTTATCAGCTTCATTACATAGACTAAATTTCTTACATCATACTTGATCTGTATTCAGAGACTTATCTTAAGATTTAGCTAAATGATCTTTAAACTTTCTGAATGAGAAAGACTTACTCATTTTGAAGTTGCTTCATCAACAAATAAATGTCATTCATTGATCTTTTCAAAGTTTAACACAGCACAATTCTGAATTCCTGCACTCATTCACTTTCTGTTGTTAATGATGAGCTTTTTGTGATCAAAGTACTCATTTGCTCATCTAAATTGATTGTTATGAACTGCAACACACTAGCTTGAATCAGATTAAGTTTCAACTCACTAATATTATAGCTCAGAGTAAAATCAGTTAAAAGATCATTGTGTTGTAAAAGCTTCTTTAGCAGTTACTTACATTCTTCATCACTGATATTGATTATAATCACTATAAAACATAAAATAAACTGCAATCTTCAGACTGTCTACTTGCTTCTTATCTACACTGACACTCAGAAATGACTTAGTATCATAAGTAATTCATTAATGAAGTTCAGTCACTGTATATAAAGAGTTAAATGTCAATTCTTAAATAATTAAGAGTTCATCTTTTCTTTAAAGATCAACAAATCAGATGAAATCTCAATGATCATTAAAGCATTAATTAAATGCTTGATGTTCTTTGTCTATTTTACAATTATTTAGCTTGAGTTTCATCTTAACACTTTTATTATATGCAAACACAAGTAATTTAATAATTAATGTGATTAACATAGCTAATCAACTAGTCTTATGTTATCTAACTGTCAGTCACTTAAGATGTATGTAAGTAAAGAATAAAGAATGTGTTAAAATCTGACATACAGTTCTATTTGCATGATTAGTTTCTATCAGTCACTCAAGACACATATAAGTGACACAGAAAGTCTATAAATGAATGAAGAATATAATAAAATTTAATGTATTGATTCTTTCTGCATAATTAGTTTTTAATTCTTTATCTGATTTCACATAAGAGTAAATTTTCTACACTTATATACTGATAATCAAGTAGTGAAGAATCAAAAATTGAATAATGAAATGAATGCAATCAGAAAGAATCTTTTAATGAATGAAAACTGAAATTTAACTTAAATCTCTTTATCTGCTGACTTCAAAGCTTGTAAACAATGAACATCAGAGAAGAAGACTTTACTTTTTTATCTTTGTTACAAGAATTTCACAGTGATTTAAGAAAGAATGCAGCTCATTTTCAACAGCAATGTACATATTAATTATTATCAAACTTTTGATGCTGTGACTTGCAAGTACAAGAGTATCAGATTGAAAGATGTATCATTATAATTAATTTTATTTAATTAAGAAAATCTAGCATCTGAGTCATATTTGCAGCAGAATTAAATTATCAGTACTTATAACAGAACTGTAAGCTGCAGCTTCATTCTTTGTTAATTACTGTCTGACTAAATAAAAAGTTAGAGCTTGTCAATGAGAATTAGTTTGTAATGAGTTTGAGAATTTATATCTTAATAAATGAAAAGCTTGACTGACTGACTCACAGTAATGATGTTGTTAATGTGAATGACTATTTTAGTTATTTATAAGAAGCTCAGAAGAATCTGACAGCAATGTGTGCTTAAGTAACTGCAGCAGTCATAGAAGACTTACTTGTTCACAGCTTTATTTTGAAACTTAAGTTGATTACATATTTCTTTGAATTGATTGACACTCAGATTGAAGTCAGTAATCAAGAAAGAAAGCAGCATTAATATGCAATTATTTAAGTAAGAGATTTCTTGAGCTCATATATAGAAATTGATTGTTACAGTCTTGTAAGCCTAATAGCTAAAAGCTATAACTCTAATGATAAATCTATGATATACAAGTGAATGTGAGAGCTACAATGACTACTTAAATAGTAGCTAAGCAACTCACTAAGACACATGATCAGATTTATGTGACTAAATGACTAAGTAAACTATTTATCTAATAGATGAAGACAGCAACAGCAAGATAAGCTGTGATTAAATGATAATTCTGATAAGTATTATAAATAAAAGAAACTACAATGTTCTCATCACTATGTCTTTATCTGAATAGTCTGTGCTCTATAGACTTAAAAATGTGACAATAATGATGTGTTTATGAAGCAGTGTTGAGATGTTATGACTAAATGACTTGATGACAATGTGATAGTGAGATGTCTTGAAATTGATTTGATGATGAGATGTTGATGAGATAATAGTGTGAATGAAATGCTTATGTAAGTTGTGAATCATTAGATAAGACTTTGTGCTGTAAGAAAAAGATGTGATGAGCTTCTTTTATATAGACATGAAGTCTTGTGAAGTCTTTGTGTTATGACAAAAACAGTTGTATAGATTAACAACAGTAAGATGTGATACAATGTTTGTGTGATGATTTGATGTAGTATCTTTACATAGTAAGATAAGTAATAAGATACTTAAGGCTGTCAAAGCTGACAATTTATCTTGTTGTGATGATGTTTTGACTTGAAATTGACTTAAAAGAGCAGCATAATTGAGTCTTTGTTGACAGAGAATTTTGTGCATAGTAAACTGTGTAATGATATGCATGTCAGTAGAATTTTAAGATGTTTTAAAGACTAAATCAGTCTCTTAATAATTTATAGTAAGCTTATTTTATTTTAAATCAATGTTAATTTCTACTCTTGTCAAGATATTTGTTTCTAATAGAACTTTGATGTGAAGATTATTCACTAGATAGACTATAGTATCTAGCCTTATTAATGACATTAATGTGACTATGTAAAGTGATAATTTCATTAATTAATTAAGTATCTGCTTTCTGAAAAAGCCTTTCATCATTATGAAGAATGTTTGTTTAATTTTAGCCTTATTCACTAAACTTTAATCAATAAATGTAGTTATGCTTTCAGTATTTAGACAAATAGTCATTTTCTGCTCAGTGTTATGTCAAAATAGAATTGCTTTGACAGTAATGTATTCATAAACTAATGATTATAAGGTGACAACAATATTCTAAAGAATGTACTCAATGTAATTAACTTGCTGAGTAGTCACCTTAGTGATACTGAAATGAGTGTCAACTTTATATCAATTAAGAATGTGATTTTAAAGGTTTTCATTTGTTTCTAGAGGCATTTCACATAAACAACATGAATAGAGTGAATCATCATATTGAGTAGGCTGCACAGAGTTGTTAAAGAAGATATTAGTGTGATGTAAAGGTTCAGTGACATCAACATAATGTAAAGACTTATTTTTAATATTGTTATTGATAGATAATGCATTATTTAACTTATATGCTCTGTATGACTCATTTGTTTTGATGAAATAGACAGAGCAAGATGATGATAAGACTTTGTTTTAATATTTAAATTGTAATCTATTTTGTTGATCATTTGAATACTCAGAGTAATGAAGCTGTCAGTTATTACTAGTGAAATTATATAACAGCATGCAATTTAATTATTGCATTTTGTAGTCTCAATTATTTGTTTCATAGCCTTGATTATTTATTTTATAGTCTCAATTCACAGCATTTTCAGAGACATTTTTTGACAAATAGTTAAAGTGATGAGATTGTTAATCATTATCAGCAAAATTGTATGATGATGATTAACTTTAAGATTACAATTCATAGTCTTGCTGTTCATATTGATATAAAGACTGACTAAACAGACATTTTCACATATCTTTATGTTTCTTTAGCTGTTTAATAAAGCTAGTCACTGTCATGTCATATTTAAGCTGCAGAACATCACACTGAAGTTTAGAATCAAGCTTATTTCAGATTAATGATAGCTAATTTAATATAAGTAAGTCAGCTTTTCTTCTGTTTTGAATCATTGCTTGCACATAAGCTGTAAGATTAATGTGATTGTTTTGTAAGTTGTTAAGAATAAATTGTAAAGCAAGTAAAACATCTAAGATAACTTACTTTGACTGTTTAAATTGAGTCATTAGAATTTTTACTCAGTTTTTGATGCTGAGATCTTTATATAAATAATTTTGTTGTAGATCTGACAGTTTGATGACATATTACTGTTAAGTAAAGCTGCAAAGACAAATGTAAAGACTAATATAAATAAGAGATGTGTTCTTAATCATAATAATGATCTTTACTTAACTCAGAAAGAAATACACATTACAGTAATATATATTCTTTTTTAGCTGAATGATATTGCTTTTTTTATATATATTGTCAAGATGTAAATTAAAATAGTTAATGTTCTCTGATTAAAAGATTAGTGATGATGTAGCAGTAAAAGACAGCAAGAATTTTTAATAATAATTATGTTTAAGCTCTTTTTTCTTTTTATTGTCAACACACTTATCATTCATTTCTTTCATATCATAGTCACTGTTATAATCATTATTTCATCTCAGCTCAAAAGCAGATTATCATATATTGAGCTTGAAAGCAGATCTTCTTACTGAGATAAATGTAAGAGTTAAAAGATATAAATATGATAAATTAATTGTTGTTGACTTCTCAGCTTAATAAGATTAATTAAGTAATTTTGAAAAGCTAATAAATTGTTATGACTGTGATCTTGATTTAGAACAGCAAAGCAAAGTGATTAAAGTTTTTTATATATTATTTATTAATTTATTTATCATATAAGTCTGTTGTTTCAAGACATTTAGACAGGCAGATTTGCTAGATGACTGTTTAACTTCAAAAGAAAAAGATAATAAGATTTATATAATTGAAAGACTTTCTTTTATGTCTTTTAGATTGAGAAGCTTGTTTTGAGCAAAAGAGTCAGGTAAATAAGCTGAAGACATAGCTTCATATTGATATAAGAATAGAATAAAATAGTAATGTTTAGCTTGTTGAACTACAATGATTTGAGTGAATGTAGAGTAGAGAGATAGAGTAGTAAAAAGATGATTAGATAAATAGATAAATCAATATGTTATTGATGTTTTGATGAGGTTGAGAAAGGTGATGAGGTATTGAGATGAGATGAAAGTGAGATGAAAGTAAAAAACAAAGAAATTATTAGATATAAAGATTTAATGCTGAGTCTTTAAGTTAATACTATCATATTGTTACAGTCTTTTAAGTTTAATGACTAAAAGCTATAACTTTAATGATAAATCTATGATATATGAGTAAATGTAAGAACTACAATGACTACTTAAATAGTAGCTAAGCAACTCACTAAGACACATGATTAGATCTATGTGATTAAATAACTAAGTAAACTATTTATTTAATAGGTAAAGATAATGACAGTGAGGTAAGCTGTGATTAGGTAGTAATTCTGACATTGATGCTTTATATAAATAATAAAGTCTTGTCATCAATGACATTAATGACTAAATATATACTTTAACTTCTTTTCATTTTAATATAAAAAAAACAGTCTCTGTTTCTTCTAAGCTTATAGTAAGAGTATCATCAGAATCTAAAGATAAGTGTTTATCATTATATAGCTTTAGACTTTTCATCATAAATATTACATTACAGATAAAGATATAAACAGATATTTTTTTAGTGTCTGAAAGTGAGCAAGTTAATGTTTAATTCAGAACAAGTGCAGCAATCTTAGTTTAGTACATAATTGACAATCAGAATGTACATAAATTAAGAAGTTTTTTTGTTGTAATGATGTTAACTATCAATATTCTCAGAAACTTAAAGATTAAATTGCTTATCTAAATTATAATCTATAACAATTAAATGCTATTAATTAGAATGACTGTCTGACTTTAAATAATCAATAAATTAATATGAATCAACTTCATGCTGCATATGCTGCATTTCAGACTGCTTAAGTAAAGTGTGAGAATGAATTACAAAAAGAATGATTAGATTACTGTGAAACTTAAGAATCTTTAATATATAAGCTTAACAGTTATATAGACATTAAAAAGACTCTAAGTTGCTGCTGATAAACAATAAAGAAGTTTGATGACTTCATTAACTACATTAATGATTTGCTTGATGACAAGTCAGAGAATAAGAATGTAAAAGAGCAGTTTAGACTTTCTGATTTTATGCTTAAGATTGAGTTTTAAAAACAGATCATTGACAATTTAAAGAAGAAGATATAAGAAATAAAAGATCAATGAAATCTTAATGTGACAGTGCTAAAACAACAGCTTCAGAACAGAACATTTAATTATGAAATGATAATTAAAGTAAAGAAAACTCAAATTGTAAAGCTTGAACAGACATTGCAGCAGAACTTAAATCATAATAGTGTGTATTTGATGAATATAAGAAAAAGACATAGAGCATAAAGAGAAAATGAAATTGTTAAAGACTGTTGAGAACTTATTCTTCTTTATGATTTAGCAGATTTAATCATGTCATGTTAAAGCTACAGTTTCTAGCATTAAGATGTATTTGTATTTGCTCTCTATCTATTATTGTTAAAGATTAATTCTGTGAGCATTGATTAGTATGTGAGCATTGTGTAGACAAATAAGATGAGATCATTAACATTATTAGATACTTTTCACAATTATCTTTACTATAATTAATTAAGTCAGCAGCTTAATAATGAGTAAAGTACTGAATTTATCTTCAAATATTGTTCTGTTTGAGCTCATGTCAGTTTCATTTGAAAGATGATTAAAATAAGATTGTACTTATTAACTAACTTTAATATCTATTCTATTTACTAAAATCTAAATTGCTAGACTAGTTATCTTAAGACCTCATCATCATTAACTAAGTTATTTTAATGTTGAGTTTATTTTGAATTTAAGTTAATATAATATTAATTAATCAATCATTAGTGATGCTAATTCTATCTGCAATCTGTCAGTGCTATTCATGTTTTAGCATGTAAATACACAGAGAATATAAAAACTTCATAATTATAAAGAACAGCAACTGCAGACATTATTATCTCTTTAAGCTATTTATATATAATTGACATACATAAAGTCTCTTAACATACATGTTTAACTGTATTCACAATGAAAACTGCAAAGTCAATATCATCATCTCAGAACAACAAAATTAATAAAGACTTAATCTTCTTCTTTTAATACTCTGTATTGAATAAGATGTCAAGACAGATACTGTAAATCTTTATTGTCTTTTAAATCATCAATCTTAGCTGCATTATCAAAATAATGATTATGATTGCAATCACAATCAGAATCTACAACACAATCAATGATACTATTCTTAAAAAGAATATTGAGCTCTACATTATAAATGCATAAAGTATATCTGTCATTATTGTTATTTCATTCTTTCTTGTGTCACTACACATCATATTGTAAAAACACAGCACTGAATTTCAGCAAGTAATGTAGTTTCAATTTCTTATCACAATTGTTCTTAATCTAAGCATAATTCTTTAAAGTCTTGCAATTCTTATTCTTCTCATCAGATCAGACAGTCTGTCTTATGATTTGTGCTGAAGCAGTGTGAAGAAAGAAAAAGCATTAAATGAAAAACTGTTATATCTGTATAATGCAAGTTTGTGACTCTGAATGTCACTGTAATTATAAAAAGAATTTGCATTAACATTTCATCAAACTAACTCTCTTATCTGTATTTGCATTGTTCTGTACTTAAAGCTTATTTATTTTATTATGTATTATACATACATAGAGTCTCTTCTTACAGAATGAAGTCTGAAGAAGATTGCTTTATATTTTGTATAATGATCTATCTATTATCTCTTAGATGTCTCAGTAGCAGACAGAAAACTTTGTATGATTATTTATCTTTGTATAGTATATTAATATTGAAAGAAAGTAAATACTCATACTATACTATGCTGTCTAGTGAAATCTCTAAACTGTGTTGTCTATGAGCACATCTTGATTAAGAAAGTTACAGAAGAAGTAGAAAGAATGTTGACTGCAGTTAATGTAAATAGAGTCTTCACTCAGTCTTTAATATTAATTTTATTTCACTTTATAAAAGCAGCTAAAACATCACTTCTCAACATTTTCACTCAATGAGACTGCATCTATTGACTCTCACTGACAACAAACATCAGATAATTAAATGCATCATTAAAAGTTCAATAAATCATTTAAAAGTTTAACTAATCATTAACAGTAAGTCTTATAAGTTCAATGAATCATTTAAAGATTTAGTTAAACAGAGACTTAATAAGCTTATCAGCAATCATCTTTTAACTAAGCATAAAGTCTATCTAAATTTGATTGCATTTATGCAGATTGTAAATGTTGTAATAAAAGACATCAATGTGCTTTAACTGCTCATATATATATACATTCTTAATTAAGATCAAGACAACTTAATTATCTTTTCTGAGCTAAATAAATGAAGATACTTAATGAGCTTTATTCTTTTGAATGCTTATGCAGTATAAGTTGATTTTAAAATATTTACTTATATTCATATCTTTTAATATCTGTTCAAGTCAGATCTCAGTCTTCATACACATTGACATAATTATGTATTCAGTCTCAGTAATTAAGATGATAACAGACTTCTGTTTTTGATTTATTTATGATATTAATTCATCTTTAAACATGTAAATACACTTTAAAATTGATTTCTAATTTTGCTTATTCAAAGCATAGTTAAAGTCAGAGTATTTAAGCATTGCTTAATTCTCATTAAAGTTATACATAATGTCAAGATTAATAATTGATCTTATGTACTGCAGTAGTTTTTTAAGTGTATATTCATGATGCTTCATAAAATCACTGAGATATTGACTTAGTCAACTTAATGTGAAAATAATGTTTAATTAAATATAAATTGCTGTATACATTAAGCTTTTAATTGTCTATTAATACTGTCTTTAATTTATTCTTTAATCAGTTAAATCAGCAGAATGAAAAGCATCATATTCATTAAATAAAATGCTGATGACTCTGTGTTTATTAAATTACATATAAAGATTCTTTAATATCTTATTTACATAATGAGTCTGATTCAGACACAGAGTTCTCATTTTATAGTTATGTATAACTTAAATGTCAAGAATTTTCTGTGTCTTCTTTAAGTTCTTGACTTTAAACACACTCATAAGAGCTTGCTTAAATCAGAGAATGTATAATAGATTTGTTGAAGTCATAACAATATCATTTATATAAAAAAGCAGCATGATTCTTTTAATGCTGTAAAGAAGAAGATAGAGATCAGTCTTGCTTTAATGAAAATTTAACTTAAGCAATTCAGTAACACATTGTTTATGTCAGTTCTGTGCAGCTTATTTAAGATCATAAAGGCTGCACAGTATGCATAGAACATGATTAAATGCAATATTGATTTTAAAAAAAAATGTTATATAGATTATTTTCTTCAGAAAGAATTCTGTAAAGATGTTATTAATATTCACTTAATGACACTCTCAATTCTTGAGCGCAATAATAGTTAGAAAGACTCACAGAATGTTAAATTTAATAATGAGAATAAAGATATTTTTATAATCAACATTATATATCTGTGAAAAGTCTCTTGTCACAAGTCTTGCCTTAAGCTTATTTAAGAATTCATTGATGTTCAGCTTGAGTTTAAAGATTTATTTACTGATTATAATGTTAATTTTTCTTGATGACACAATCTCTTTTCATATTTTATTTATTGTCAAGACTGTCAGCTTCATATAAATGATGTTCTTTTACATTTCTTCTTAGATTGAGTCTCTCACTATTTCAACATAGATAACAGATATCAAAATGTCAGATCTAATTACAGAGTCTTCTTTGTCTACAGAGAATGCTGTAAATGTTAATATAACTTTTAATATTTTAATTAAGAACTCATTCACATCTTAATTATTATTATTGTTGTTTTTCTTTCATTTCAGAATCTCAATACATAGAAAGATTCTGACTTCTTTGAGTGTCACTGTCTTGACTTAATCAGTATTGATTTTTTTATTTAACAACTTATTTAAATTAACTGCAGTCAACTTAATCTTATGTTATTTATCTTAAGACTTATTAATCTTAATCATAATTACATTAAACTGCATCTTACTGTTCTAAGTTATGAATGTCTGATCTAAAGCTATAATCTTCATAATAATTAACTTCTTCTGTAAACATTTAACAGATCTTATATTCAGAAGAACATTTAATGTTTATTATTGCAGTTTAAAATTAACAATGTCTTTCTTCTTACTTTCAGCAAACTTTACAGTGTAATTCTTAATGATGCACTTAAGATTTAAAGCTTAAAGCTAATATTGCTTTGTGATTTTTTCAATGTAGTTCATAAAGACTCTCATTTATTCTTAATTCATGAACTTGTTATGCCTATCTTTAAGTAATAACTTAAGATTAATGTAGCTGTAGCACTTGCATTCTTATATATGAATGTAATTGATGAATAACTTTGTATTGATAAAAGCTTTCTTAAAAGTTGTTTACTTATCATTAATTAAGAAATTAATTACTGTTTAATTACAAAGATAAATATCTGTCTATGCTGTCTGCACTCAGAACTTTATTGACAATTATATTTCTTTAATTATAATGCACACTGAGTTCTCAGTGAGTTGAATAGTTCTTTTGACAACATTATTCTGAATTGACATGTAGAGCATCATGTATTGCAGTGTAATGTTAAGAGATTTGCATCAGTCATTTAAAGTAAACTTTAACTTCATTTTATTGTCACTTTATACAGCAAGAATCTTTGCATTAATCTGAAGTTTAATTTTTAATCATCATTCTTGCAGTGTCTGTAAAGTTTCATTATATTGTTTCAGTAATATTGTTTACATCTTCTAAGAATGATTATCTACTATCTTCAGAAAGTACTGATATTCATTAAATGACAAGAATAATGAATTATATATGTTAATAAAGATAAGAATAAGAATATTAATCTTTCTTTTACTTACAGTGTAATCTTACTTATTGATGAACTTAATTAAAGCATAAATCTCATATACATTCTTATTGTTCTTAACAATGAGAATTGACTTTTTAAGAGTTGTTATCTTGTAAAGATTACATAACTTTGCAAAATTAAGATGAGCAAATCATTAATATTAAAGTCTATAAGTCTTGATCTTTTCATTTAATGATGCAGTGTTAATGTCTAAGAAATTAATTATAAGATTATGCTTATGAATCTAAACATATGAGCTTATATCTGAAGCAGTAACAGAGAAGATGATCTTTAAATGTGATGTATACATTATAAATATTAAAGCAAATTCATTAAGACTTTTTGCAATATACTTAATTAATAAATGAGCCGCAACAGCAGCAAAACTCCCTACACAAAACTCACACAGTCAAATAGATTGCAAATACAGCTCTAAATCACACTCATCACCTACCTGCGGTCATCTTGATGGCAGATTGCACAGGGGGCGCTGGCGCAGCGCAGGGGAGACGTGAAAACTCTGC